>Ga0169931_10000784_pt1 | contig 52895 bp, 51 predicted proteins | sample Kivu_15m_20L_FD_129675 | JGI IMG/M metagenome (GOLD analysis project Ga0169931, IMG submission 129675) | Freshwater microbial communities from Lake Kivu, Western Province, Rwanda to study Microbial Dark Matter (Phase II) - Kivu_15m_20L... | ecosystem: Environmental > Aquatic > Freshwater > Lake...
CCACGGCCCAGCTCTCGTCCAGCCCCAACAACCGCTCAAAGGCCTTTTCAGGTATCATTGCCGCCGACCATGCTATCCCAGCCAGCCACTGGAATCAGCGAGGAACCGGAACTCGGCGCCTTTTCCGGGTTCGCTCACCACCCGGAAGAATCCGTTGTGACTCCTCACGATGCCCAGGGCCGTAGGCAACCCGAGGCCCGTGCCCTTGTTCGCGGTCTTGGTGGTGAAGAACGGTTCGAAGATCCGCGGATGATCCTCCGAGGCAATTCCGATGCCCGTGTCCTTGACCCCCAGCACGACATATTCCCCGGGCGGGATGGTGCCGTTGATCGCAGGGATAGCCTCGCGGACGTTAAGGCTATGGGCACTCAGCGTTACCCGGCCGCCATCGGGCATCGCATCCCGGGCATTGACGGCGAGGTTGAGCAGAACTTGATGAATCTGGGTCGGGTCTCCTTCGACGTTTGCCACTTCGGTGTCCATACGCATGTGGACCTCGATGCTTTTCGGGAACGTCTCCTTTGCGACGCGGACGATGTCCTTCACGAGATGCTTGGACTGGAGCGGGATTCGCTCGCCCTTGACGCCCCGGGCGAACGTCAGCACCTGGCGGACAATGTCAGCTCCCCGGCGGGCCGATTGCTCCACCGTGTGAAGGATTTCCTGGGTGTCGGCGTCCTGATGCATGGCCTGCAGCAGTTCGATCGACAGCAGCACGGGCGCGAGCACGTTGTTCAGGTCGTGCGCGATGCCGCTCGCCAACAGGCCGATGCCTTCCATCCGCTGTGCCCGCAAATACTGCAGTTCGACCTGCTTCCGGGAAGTGATGTCCTGCTTGATCGAGATGAAGTGCGAGACGGCACCGGACTCATCCTGGACTGGCGTAATGGTGGTTTCCTCGTGGTAGAGCGTGCCATCCTTGCGGCGGTTGACGATCTCACCCTGCCAGACATTGCCACTTAGTATGGTATCCCAGAGATTCCGGAAAAACGCGGAATCCTGCACACCGGACTTCAATATCCGCATTGGGGAACCGACCAACGCTCCGGGGCAATAGCCGGTCAGCCGTTCACAGGCCGGATTGGCCCACTGGATGACACCTTCCCGGTCCGTGATGATGATGCCATTGGCGGCAGCCCGAAGTGCAGTTTCCTGCAACCGTAGCCGCTGCATGGCGAGGTCGCTGTCGGTGACATCGAGGAACGTTCCAATCAAGCCGCCCAGTGCCCGGTCGCCACCATGAAAGACCGCCCGATGAAAAATTACTGCCCGAATCTCGCCGGCGGCATTGCGGACCCGGCCGCGGTAAACCTGACGACCGCCATGCAGGAAGATTTCCTCGTCTCGGCGGCGAAATTCGGCGGCCTCGGTTTCCGGAAAGACCTCCCCCACCGTCTTGCCCAGCAATTGCTCCCGGGTCATGCCGAGAAACTCGGTCAGCGCGCGGTTCACCTCAAGGTAGCGCCCCTCCGGATCTTTGACGAAGACCGGCAACGGCACTGAATCCATGATTTCCCGCCTGAACTGCGCTTCCTGGCCGGCCCGGCGCTCCGCCAGTTTGCGCTGCGTGATATCAATGATGCGGAACAGCTGTCTCCGCGGACCCGCTATTTCAAGCTGTTCTCCTGCCACCTGACCCCAAAACACCCTGCCGTTTAAGCTGCGGCATTCGAATTCGCCCTCGAAGCCGTATCCGTCCGCAATGCGCCGGCGCAACGCGGCCGATTCGGCCGGGGAACGCGGCTCAGCGGCCAAGCATCTTGCTTCAAGTCCGATCAGGCGCTGAGGGTCGCCATCTGCAAACAACACGGCCGCCTGACGATTACAGTCCCCGACGGTGCCGTTCTCCGCATCCACGATGAAAAGGGCATCGAGGGAATTGCGAAAGATCGACGCGAACTTCGCCTCGTTCGACAAGGCGATCGCAAGGGTCTCCTCCCGCTCCAACGCCAAACGGCGCTCAGAGAGGTAGGACCTAAGGATGGATGCAAGTTGTCCCGCCACCCGCTCCAGTCGCCCCCCCGCGTCTGGACGAAACCCTGCCTCACCCACCCCCAGCCAGATTTGACCGAGCACTTCATCGCCGTGCACGATTGCCACCGCGGCCAGCCCGTCAACTTTCAGTGTGGTTCCGGGCAGGGTCTGAGGGCCTACGAGCGTCACCACTGGGCAACTGTCGATGGCGCCCGCAGTCAGCCGCTGGCCCTCCTGGAAACTCCACGGCTCCGGGCGTTCCTTCCCAGGAAAATGCAGTCCGCAACCCGATTCCGCGGCATCGTCCACCAAGGCCACTGAACTTCCCAAGGCGCCAAAAGCCTGGGATAAAATGGACTCGAGGTGGCCAAAGAGTTCCCGCGGATTGGTCTGCGCCAGAAAGGCCTGGGCCACTCGGTTAAAAAGGTCCAGCTCCTCCGTGGTCTGCTCCAGTCGCGTTCGCTGCTCCACCAGTCGGTTCCGGGACTCCGTGAGCTGGCCGAGGAGCTCTTTTTGTCGCGCCTCTTCGTCTGCCCGGGCGGTGATATCCCACGCATGGCCGCTCAACAGCCGGCGCTTACCAACCGTCAGGATTTCGACATGGGATTCCACTACCAGGGAGCGCCCATCCGGGGATTTCAGCGGCATTCGAACCAACGACTGATTACCGCGCTGCAGCTGCTGCCAAATCCGGTCGCACTCCACTTGGGAAACTTCCGGAACGACTTCCCAAATAGATCGCCCGATGATCTCCCGCGTCGTCCTCCCCAGCCGCGCTGTGGTCGCCACGTTGACGTAAATGAACCGGAAGTGGTTTTCGGGATCGGCGACAAACACCGCGTTGCGGGCGTTGTCGGCGAGATGAGCGAAGAAGCGGCGCTCCAGCGCTGTGGCCCGGCTCCGCCGCAGGCTACTAACCCCCAAACAGTGAAGCGTGAGCGCAGAAGCTGCCAGAAAGCCGATCTCGCGACCCAGATGCCAGCCGTAGCTGACTGCCGTCCCGGACCGTCCAAGCGACTCGCCTCCTAGTATCCACAGTCCGGCGATGACCGCGTAGGTGAGCGTAGCGCGACCTGCGAGCAGGTGGTCGGATCGAGGCGCCCGCTCCGGTTCAAGGGCGTCCTCGGGCAGCTTTACCTCTGGGTTGTTAACCACGTTTCCCGTCTTTGTTGCCGTTGTGGCGCGCATTGACAAGCTCCCGCCGCGATTCAATTCACTAGCCGATACCAGTTGTCCCGCTGCCGGGGCTCGTAACCAAGTTCGCTGATCAAGCGTTTCATGTCGGCAACACCCATCCGGAAGGTGGTCCCGGCGGCGCTGACGACATTCTCCTCGATCATGATCGAGCCCAGGTCGCTGGCTCCGTATTTGAGCGCTACCTGGCCAATCTCAGGCCCCTGCGTCACCCAGGAACTCTGCACGCCAGGAATGTTGTCAAGGTAGATACGGGCGAGAGCCTGCGTCCGGAGGTATTCGTGCGAGCCCACGGTGGCTGCCCTCAGCACGGTGTTTTCCGGCTGGAACGTCCAGCAGATGAAGGCCGTGAATGCGCCCCCGTTGAGCTGTTTGGTTTCGACCGCCTGGGCAAACGCCGCTGACTGCTCAATCGGGTTCGCGCCCCGGATCAACGGGCCGTTTTCCGCGCGCTGCAGCCTTGCGAGCGACCGGTCCTGCTGCTGCCGCGCCACGTCCAGATGCTCGATACGGTCCTCTACCGTCTCCACATGGCCGAACATCATCGAGACGGTCGTCGCCAGTCCGAGCTGGTGCGCCGTGTCCATCACGCCCATCCACTCGGCCGTGTTCGCCTTGAGCGGAGCGATCCGGTTGCGCACCCGGTCCACGAGAATCTCCCCGCCACCGCCCGGGATGCTGCCGAGCCCCGCCGCGACAAACTCCCGGATCAGCTGTTCGACCGGCTCATTGAAGACCTCTTGGAAGTGGACGAATTCGCTCGGGCTGAACCCGTGGATGTTGAAGCCGGGGAAGCGGTCCCGCACATGGCTGAGCAGGTCGAGATACCACTGCTTGGAGAGCTTCGGATGATGTCCCCCCTGCATTAGCATCTGGGTTCCCCCGAGGGCGATGGTCTCCTCAATCTTGCGGTCCAACTCGTCGAGTGAAATGACGTAGCTGTCCGCATCCTTCTCGGTCCGCCAGAACGCGCAGAACTTGCAATAGACATTGCAGACGTTCGTGTAGTTGACGTTCCGGTCCACGATGTAGGTGACCACGTCATTGCCCCGGCCTCCGTGGGCGCCCACCCGGTGCAATTGCCGGCGGCGGTCGGCTAACGCCCCGAGTTCTTCCAGCGGCAGCCGGTAAAGTCGCAGGGCCTCGTCGGGGAAGATGCGTCCCCCGTCCCACACCTTCTGGCGCAGGTCGTCGAGCGACGGTTCGTAAACCATGACGCGAAGTTACCGGCGAACCCGCGGCAAACAAGTTCGCGGCGGGCGTTTTCAGCCCAGGGAAACGACTATTAGGCCCAAGCTGGCGGCGGAGCCGTAAACTCAACCTGCTCCCAGCTCAGAGGGTGACGGAACTTGAGCCGCCACGAATGCAGGCATAGCGGAGGAGCGTCCACGGCGAGCGTCTGCACCGTCCCCAACTGCCCGCCGGCCCGGTAAACCGGATCGCCGCACACCGGCAGGCCCAAATGCCACAGGTGAACCCGGATCTGGTTGGTCCGCCCCGTCAAGGGCCGGGCCTCCAGCAGGTTGGTTCCGTCGGGATCCCGACGTCGCACCACGAACTCGGTCCGCGCGGGCTGACCATGGGCTTCATCGACCTCCCGGGAACCCACCGCCCCCGGTTCCGAACTGATGGGCAGATCACAGACAAACCGCTGCTTCGACGGATGCCCCTGAACCCGGACGAGATAGGTCTTCTCCACCTCGCCCCGCTGGAACTGAGGCTGGAGCAGGCCCGCGAAATGCCGAGTGCGGGCGACCAGCACGACCCCGGTCGTGTTCGCATCCAGCCGGTGCGCCGCCTGGGGCTTCTGCGGACGATACGCCTCCGCGAGCAGCCACTGGAGCGTGTTGCGGTTGAAACGGCCGCCGGGGTGCATGGGCAGCGGCGCCGGTTTGTTCAGCACCACCAGCGCCTCGTCCTCATGTAGGAGCTGCACGCAGCCGTTCACCGCCGGTTCCGTGAGGTTGGGAAACTTGTGCAGATACCGCTCGCCCGCCCTCACCACGCGGTCGGGCGACATCGGTTCCCGCCGGTCGTTCAACACCAAGCCCAACTCGCACTGCCGGACCCACTCGGGCGCCGGAATGTGCCGGACTACTGCGCACAAAGCGTCCACCAAGGTCCCCCCCTCGCAGGCGTGGGGCACGTTGACCGGCCGGAAATTGTCGTAGGGCCGGCTGCCGGGCAGCGGCTGGAACGCCCGGTCCACCGCAGCCTGCCGGCGGGCCAGCGCTTCCTTCGCCTGCTCCGCCGGAGTTTTGAAGCAGTAAGGGCAGGTGCGGCCGGGAACGAAGCGGGGATCCTTCTGCTCCGCGTCGTTCAACGGGCTCTGGCAGCCGAAACACACGACGGAGTCCGTCTCGTGCAACGCCGGGTCCACGCCGACACGCTGATCGAAGACGAAGCATTCGCCATCCCAGTGGGCGCCGCCGCATTCCTCGAAATACTTCAGGATGCCGCCGTCGAGCTGGAAAATCTGGCGGAACCCCTCGCCTTCCATGAAGGGACCCGCCTTTTCGCAGCGGATGCCGCCGGTGCAGAACATGACGATCGGCTGTTCCTTCAGTGTTTCGGGCAGCTTTCGCACAGCCGCCGGAAAGTCGCGAAAGTGGTTCACCCCGATGGGCAGTGCGTGCCGGAAGGTGCCGAGCCGAACCTCATAGTCGTTGCGGGTGTCGAGCAGCGTCACCGGTCGCCCCTCGTCGAGCCAGCGTTTGAGCTCGCGGGCAGAGAGCTTTGGAGAGGTCCGTTTTCCCGGATCAATGCCGGCCACACCGAACGCGATGATCTCCTTTTTCAACCGGACCAGCATCCGGGCGAAGGGTTGATGATCGGTCTCGCTGTATTTCGGCGCGAGGTCCTCCAATCCCCGCAGCAAACGGAGTTCCGCGAGGAGGAGCCCGATCCGGTCGGCAGTCCCGGCAACGAACAGGTTGATGCCTTCGGGGCTGAGCAGGATCGTGCCCTTGAGGTCCCAGCCGCGGCAGAGGCTCAGCAGGCGCTCGCGCAGCGGACGGAGCTCCGCGAGCGGGGCGAACTTGTAGGCGGCAATGTTGACCATGCGGTTCATCCGGTGGCGTTACGCTACCGCGCGGGGCAGCCGGCCGTCACTCCGCATTGCCGCGGAGCCGTTCCCGGAGCGCTGATGCCCCAACTTCCCCTTCCCAGCGGCTGATCACCACGCCCGCCACTCCGTTGCCGATGAGATTGGTGATCGCCCGGCACTCGCTCATGAAACGGTCGATCCCCACCAGAAGCGCGAGGGACGCCAACGGAATTTTCGGCACCACCACCAGCGTGGCCGCCAGTGTCACGAAGCCTGCGCCGGTCACGCCGCTGGCGCCCTTCGAGGACACCATCGCCACCGCAAGGAGCGCGAGTTGGTCCGGCACGGAAAGCGGGGTGTTCGTGGCCTGCGCAAGGAACACCGCCGCCATCGCCATGTAGATGTTGGTGCCGTCGAGGTTGAAGCTGTAGCCGGTGGGAACCACGAGCCCGACGGTGGAACTGCCGCAACCGAGCTGGCGCAGCTTCTGCATCAGCCCGGGCAGGGCCGTTTCCGAGGAACTGGTGCCGAGAACCAGCAGCAGTTCGTCGCGGATGTGGACAAGGAATCGCACAATGGAGAATCCGCTGCCCGCAGCGATCAGCCCCAGCACAAAAAAGACGAACAGCGCCGAGGTCGCGTAGAAACCGCCCATCAGTTTAGCCAGATTGCCGAGCGACTTCAGCCCATGTGCGCCGACCGTGTAGGCCATCGCCCCAAGGGCCCCAAAAGGGGCAAACTTCACTACCAGCCCCATGATGCCAAAAAACAGCTCGGCACCCCGTTCGATGACGTGGAGCACTGTTTCGCGGTGCGCCCCGAGTCCGCCGATGGCAAAGGCGGTCAGCGCGGAAACCAGGAGAATCTGCAGCAAATCGCCGGCGACGAACGCGCTGAACAGTGTGTTGGGAATGATGTTCAGCAAGAACGCCACGAAACCCTGCGACTGAGCCTGCTTCCCATAGCGCTCGCCCACCGCCGGATCGAGCGTCGCCACGTCCACATTCATGCCCGCACCGGGCTGAAGCAGGTTGACCACGACCAACCCGATGACGAGCGCCAGGGTCGAGACCACCTCGAAATACAGCAGCGTCTTGAGACCGACCCGCCCCAGCTGCCGCAGGTCCCGTATCGATGCAATGGCGTGGACAACCGTGCAGAAGATGAGCGGCGCAATCATCATCTTCACCAGCTTGATGAAGGCGTCGCCCAACGGCTGAAGCTGCCGCCCCGTGTCCGGGAACTTCCAGCCGATCAGGATGCCCGACGCGACCGCGATCAGCACCTGAACGTAAAGGTGCCGATACCACGGACGAAGGCTGGCGGCGGAAACCGGCACGGACTCAGAAGCGGGTGTCCGGCTTCTTCAAGTTCAGTTTCTTGATCCAGATGTTGCGATAGCGCACATCGTGGCCCTCGCACTGGAGCTTCAGGCCCTGCGGCGTGTCCGTGATGCCCTTGCCGCCGTCGTTGCCGCCGTCCACCCCCGAATTGGGACCGCCCCACACCTGCTGGATGGCCACATTGGAGTGGACCAGCTCGCCGTTGAAATACATCGAGACCAGCGGTTTCTCGGTCAGCTTGCCGTCCTTGAAGCGCGCGGCGCGGAACACGATGTCGTAGGCGTTCCATTTGCCGAGACCGGCGAACTTGTCATAGGGCGAGTCCGTCTCGTTGATCACCGCCCCCATGCCGTGCTTGGTCTTGTCGCCCTCGCAGATCTGGATCTCGTAGCGATTCTGGAGGTAGACACCGCTGTTGCCGTGCGGCCCCATGACCAGGAACTCCACATGTAGGCGGAAATCGCGATAAGCCTCCTTCGTGACGATGTCGGCCGCGCCGTATTTGCCACCGGCGGCGGCGGGATCGTCGGTCTGCACCACGGTGCCCTTGTCCACGGGATCATCGACGATCTTCCACTTGATCGGGAGCGAAGACCCGAAGCGCGGCCCCTGCCAGTAGGTCCACTGCTCATCGAGCAGCTGCCGGGAACCATCGAGGATCACCTTTCCACCGCGAACTGGCTTTGCCCCCAGCCCGATTTGTTTGTCCGCCGCGACGGCGGAGAGGGCAAACGCGGTGGAAAAGATGGCCAACAGACGGCTTAACGAGGTGCTGTTCATGGGTAGCGAATTCGGTTGCGGATGCTGCCACGCTCAACGGACGGGAGTAAATCACGGTATTCACGCGTCACCAAAGCGATTCCAGCCTGGCCTGACTTGGCGCCAAGCATCATCCGCGGCAGAACCGAAGTGCCTTCAGAACGTTGCCCCACTGCCGTGCAACGGTCACGACTGGCGTCCGTCTGCCGAAGCGATACGTTGCCCGGGTGATTCGCCTCTGGTTGTGCTTGGTGTTGCCGGCCGTGACTCTGTTCGCTGCCGCCCCGCTGATTCCCTTGCCCGAACAGGACCAACGCGGACGGCCGCCGGTGACGCTCAACACACCGCGACGTTTCGGCACCTACACCAATGCCAACCAGTGGTGGCGACAACAGGCCGATGCGCGAAACCAGATCCTTGTGAGCGCCGGACTTTGGCCATTGCCGACCCGCACACCGCTCAACGCCCAGATCAGCGGCCGCCTTGAGCGGGATGGCTATACGGTCGAAAAGGTGCAGTTCGAGTCGTTTCCCGGCTTGTTCGTCGCCGGCAACCTCTACCGGCCGCGGGGTCGCAAGGGACCGTTCCCGGCGATGCTCAATCCCCACGGGCATTCGGAGTTCGGCCGGCTCACCGACGACGCGAACTTCAGCACGGCAGCGCGGTGCATCCAGTTCGCCCGCATGGGCGTGGTGGCGTTCTCCTGGGACATGATCGGCTACAATGACACGGCGCAGTTCTCGGCCCGGGACGTCGACGGCAAGCTGCTCAAACCGAGGTCCTACGACAATCACGTCGCCCTGTTCCGCGACCCGACAAACCAGCTGTGGAATCTCAACCTGCTCGGCCTCCAATTGTGGAACGCAATGCGGGCCGTAGATTTCGTTGCGGGATTGCCCGACGTTAACCCGCGCGCTATCGGCTGCACCGGCGAATCCGGCGGGGGCACGCAGACCTTCCTCCTTGCGGCTGTGGAAGAGCGGGTCCGCTTCACTGCACCGATCGTGATGGTGTCCCACACGATGCAAGGCGGCTGCTGGTGCGAAAACGCGCCGGGACTCAGAATCCGTCATTCCAACGTGGATTTCGCGGCGGCGGGCGCCCCCAAACCGCAATTGCTGGTGGGCGCCACTGGTGACTGGACAAAGGCGACTCTGGAAGTCGAGGGGCCCGCGATCGCCGGCATCTACAAGTTGCTCGACCGGCCGACCAACTTCGCCGCCGTCCGGCTCGATTTCCCACACAATTACAACCGCGACACGCGCGAGCAGGTCTATTCGTGGATCGGCCAGTGGCTGCTGGGCAAACCTGCCGGCACGCCCATTCCCGAAACGGCCTACACCAAGGAACCCGACGCCGATTTGCAGGTCTTCGCGGACGGAAAGTTTCCGCCCACTGCCCTCGGTGAGGTTGATTTCATGGCGGAATGGACCAAGGCCCGCCAAACAGTCCTCGAACGCCTGCGCCCCACCGACGCCGCTTCCTTCACCAACTTCATGAACATCCAGCGCGTGCTCCAGCGGCATACGCTGGCACTCGACGGCTCGGAGTGGGACGTCATGCCGTTCGGCGCCTTCGGGCGGCCCGGCAAGGGCGATCGCATCGAGAAGACCCTGCTGATGCCGAATGACGAAGGTTGGCTGGATGCGGTGATCATCATCGCGCATGCGGACGGCAAGGCAGTGATTGAGAAAGGGGGCAAGTTGAGCCGGTTCGCCGCGCGCCTGGTGCGGGACGGCTACGCGGTTCTGGCCTTCGACGCCTATGAAACCGGCCGTAACCGGCGGGATTTACCGCCCCTCTTCGACCAATTCTTCACGACCTATAACCGGACGATTTTCCAAGAACGCGTGCAGGACACCCGCACGACCTGCGCCTATGCATCCAAGTTTGTCCAAGGTCGGAAGAAAATTCTCTTGGGCTTCGGCGAAGCGGGTGCCTGGACCAAGATGGCCGGCAACCTCGTGGACGCGACAATCGCGGACTGCGGAGGAACCAATCCCGATTCACAAGAACGCCTAATGAGCCCGACGCGGTTTTTTCCAGGAGCCCGCCTCTCCGGCGGCCTGCCAGTGAACACCGCGCTCGTCGCCCCGAAGACACTGGTGCTCCATCACACCGCCGGGAAATTCGACACCGGCTGGATCAAGGACAGCTATCAGGCGTTGGGCGCGACAGACAAGTTCACTGAACATGCGAGTGAACTCTCGGAGGACGAGTTGTTCCGCCTGGTGTCGACCTTGGCCGTCCGTGAGCCCGTGAAGAAGTGACCTGCCACGGTTCCTGTCTCACTTCACGGACGGCTTCACCGGCACATTGGTCGCAGGCGGGCTGTTGGTTTTGGGCGGGTCGAGGCGAAGGATTTCCTCCTCTAGGAACTTCGCTTGCTCTGAGCGGCCCATTTCCTTGGCCAGCCGGAGTTGTTCCCGGCGCACCGCGAGCAGGTCGGGATGGCCGGGGAATTCCAGCGTGAACTGGCTCAGCGTGTTCAGGGAGTCCGAAGTCTGGCCGTATAGGCGCTGCCACTCAGCCAAAGTGCGCAGCACCCTCACCCGCTGCTGCGGGGTGCCCCCGGCTTTGAGGGCATGGCCGGCCCATTCTGACGCCGAATCGTAGGATCCCTTGTCCGCGAACAGGTCCGCCACCTTTTCGCAAATCACGGCGCTGCGTCGCGCGATCGGAAGCTGGATCAGGTATTCGCGCAGAACTTCCGGATCGCGTCCCGCCCGCAGGTGAACGTTGACCTTGCGCAGCTCCGCCCAGTCCAGCTGGGGGCTGTTGCGGGCCTGCAGTTCGTCCGCCCATTCAACAGGGTTCTTGATTCCGGGTCGGTAAAGCGGATCGCCCACGACCACCGTCTGCCAGGAAAGGACCGGCAGGCAATTGTGGGCGGCTTCGCCCGCGGTGAAACCGAGCTTCAGCAGGCTTTCGAGAAAGACATCCACCTGAGGCGTGAAGCTGAGATAGGGCTCCGCGGTGCAGCCCATGGTGAAGGTGACGCCTTTGTCCAGCAACGGGCCGACCCAATTCGCGGTCGTGCTCCGTGGATTGCCGGCGCTGAAGGAATGCAGGTGATAGGCCAACGCACCCGGTCCAAATTCCACCGAATTCAGCGAGAAAGGCCCTGTTACCGTCCCCTCATACCAGCCGAAGTAGAGAGCAATCTGGCTCATCGGGAAGGCGTTGTTGAACACGGCCGGTCGGTTGTCCACCAAGGTCTCGAAACCTGTGTCCCGGGCCACCGTCGAGGCGTTGGTAATCCACCGGTCACCTGGGGCATAGGCACCATTGGTGATGTTGCGGAGGTCAAAATAGGCTCGCCCCCACAGGCCTTCCCGTTCCGCGAACAGGGCCTTGTCCACCAGCGCCTTGGCAATCTCCGGACTTGGCCCGTCGAGGCGGCACACGATGAAGACACCATTCATGGGATTGATGTCCGCGGCGTTGGTGCGGGAAAAGCAAACGTTGCGAAGCGGCCCATCGAATGGCCATTGGCCGTGCCGCGGCAGCACGGCCAATTCGTTGTCGAGGCACGCCTCATTGCGCTTCACGGCGGCCGGCATGCCCTGCGTGGGCGCTTCCCCCCAGCCCGGCGCTTCGCGGATCTGCCAGGGAACACCGAAGGTCGGCACCAGGTAACGGACCTTTGACTCGGTCAAATGATACTTCACCCGGCCTGGACGGCCGCCCTGCATCGGCACGATTTCCTTGCGAAACCGGGCCAGGCCCCGTTTTTCGAGTTCTTTGATCAGGAAATCCTCTGCGAACGCCATGTAGTCCTGACGCGTGATGTAGGCCTGATCCTGAAACTCGAATCCGAGAACCTGGTTGGTCGGCACCTGCCGCTTGTCGGCATAGTGGAAAGCCACAACCTGCGATTGCGGAACCCGCCGATTGAACAGCACGACCGCCTCGGAACCATCGCCCCAGGCCACCAAAGCCACCAGCAGGCATCCCGTGAAGGCCAGGCACCTCAGGACGAAAGCCATCAGGGAGAGGGAGACGAAATTCATGGGGCTTCTGGGCATTGGGACCGCCTGACACTTCGATCAGTTCAACTTCAACCGCGTCCGCACATGCGTCATCATGACGGCAAACGTCTCGTCGGGCGACTGCCCGGTGTTGTCCACGCGGATGGCGTCAATTGCCGGGATCAGCGCTCCCTGCTTGCGTTTCTCGTCGTATTCGTCGCGTTTGGTATCCGCGACGTTTCCGCGCCCCTCCAGACGCGCCGCCCGCGCCGCCGGGCTGGCATCGAGGAAAAATTTCACCGGAGCGAGCGGGAATACTTCGGTGCCGATGTCGCGGCCCTCCATCACCAGGGCTCCCAAGGTCGAGCACTCGCGCTGCTTGGCCACCATCCAGTCCCGCACCTTGCCGATCTGGGCGATGATCGGAACGGTCCTTTCCACCTCGTTGGTGCGAATCTCAGCCTTGGGGAAGTATCCCTCCACGTGCAGCCATAGGGCACCTTCCACTTCCCGCAGTTCGGTCTTCCAACGGCGCAGTTCGGCCAAGATGGGCTTTTCCGTGTCGCGGTTCAGGAGCTTTGGCTCAAACGGCACCGGAACATTCTTCCGCAGGCACTGCCAGGCCAGCGTTCGATACATGGCGCCGGAGTCCACATAGAAGTAACCCAGTTCCTTCGCCAACCGCCGGGACAGCGTGCCCTTGCCAGACGCGCTGGGACCGTCGATGGCGATGACTTGGGGCAATTTCATGGAACGGGCCCCGGTATTCGTCGAGGGTGAGTTGGTTTTGGAGGCGGGCATCAGTCGGCAAGAAGTTCGTTTCCGGTCAGCAGGCGGCCCGAGCCGGCCTCGCAGACGGAGGCTCCCAGTCCATGAGGCGGCGGCGCGGCCAGCTTGACGAAGAAGTTGGGGAAAGTCTTGCGGACACAGGCGGGATCCCGCAGTCGCATTCCCGGCACCTTAAGACCCAGCGTGGCAAAACACATCGCCATCCGATGATCGCGGTAGGTTTCGATTTCGGCGCCATGCAGCGGGCCGGGCTGGACCGTGAGCGTATTCCCGGACTCGACGATCCGCCCCCCGCACTTGGTGAGTTCGGTTCGAAGCGCCTGAACGCGTTCGCATTCCTGAACCCGGAGCCGGCCCAAGTCGGTAAACTGCACTTCCCGGCCCGCAAACGCGCCGAGCACGATCGCGGTCATGATGGAGTCTCCCAAGTCGCGTTCCCGGGAAAGCGACGGTGGCAACGGCAGGTGCCGCGGAAACTCCGCATCAATCTGCCAACCCGAATTCGGCCACGCCCGCACCGAAATGTCGGAACCCAGCAACTGACCGGCAGCCCAGAAGTAACTGGCGCTGGAAGCATCGGGTTCGATCGGAAACTCTCCCCCACTCGCCGGAAACGCCTCGACCAAACAACGAGTCATCTCGACGTAGGGCAGTTCATCGGGGTTGGCCCCATCCACTTCGACCACCCAGCCCCCATGACGGGCGGAAAGCACCAGGGCCGAGGCAAATTGGGAACTTTCCTCAACACTGACCCGGACGCTGCCGGGTCGGCGTCCCTGTCCATGAACGACCGCCGGAAGGCAACCGTTCGGAGAATCGATCCGATATCCCAATCCTCGCAAAGCCTCAAGCAGCGCTGCCTGTGGACGTTCGTGCATCCGGGGCACACCGCTCAGTCGAAACACGCCCTCCCCGAGACACACCATGGCCGCAAGGAAACGGGCTGCGGTGCCAGCGTTGCCCACCTGCAATTCGAGAGGATGATCGGCAGTTCCGGACCTGGGAATTCGTCCGCCCATGCCCTGAACCCGCATCGTTCGATTCGCCGGCTCCTGCGGATCTTGGACAACCTCGACTTCAAAGCCCAGTCGCCGCAGGCATCCAACCATCACCTCGGTGTCTTCGCTCCACAGGGCACCCTTCAGGATCGTCACCCCTTCCGCCAACGCCGCCAGCACGAGGGCGCGGTTGGTGATGCTTTTGGACCCGGGCACCGTGATTTCCGCCCGAACTGGGCGGACCAACGGCTCGATCTCGATGAGCTCCGGCAACGGCATCGCGTGGCAAGCCTAAGCGGGGCCTCTTGCCGGCGAAAAGGATAGGAACGGAAAAACTTCGCTCCGGTCTCAACCGTGTGCACGCACCACGTCCGCCACAGAAAGACTCCTGGCCTTCGCAAGCGATGGTGTGACCGGAACCATCACCGATGGGGACATATCGACCGGCGCGGGAGCACCATCGGACGGCACTTCCTGATCTTGGAACAGGGCGAGCGCCAACGTCAGCAGACGGCGACCGGAGACCCGCCACTGCCAACGGTTCCTCGCGACCGACCGAATCGACGGCATGCGATGATTCCAGCGGTCCAAGGCATCCAACACCGCCTGGTAGCTGGTGGCCTTGCCGGCTTCTTCCACCAACCGGACATCCAGCTGGTATAGGCCAGGTCGGACCACGCGATGCATACGCACCAGACCCCGCTTCCAATTGGGAACGCACTCGTAGAACAAACGGCTCCGCGCCTCCTCAGGGGTGATGCGGAGGCGTTCGGCGTAGCGTTCCAGAAGGGGGGACCGGGACATCATCCAAACTCTGTGGATTGGTTTAGTGCGCACAGCCAAGGCCGGCAAGCTCCAACTTGGAAAAGCACACCATCGACCCCTTCGAGTCAGGTTCTTCCAAACCTTCCTTCACTTTGGGCTTTGAGCTGCCGGCCGCATTGCCGCTAGAAACACCGCCCGAGATGCCAGCCAAGAATTCCTCTCCGTTCGATTTGTCCTCATGGGTGAAGGTCCAAGCCAAGGCCGTTGACTTGGCCCTCGACTCCCTACTGCCCAAGGCGTCCACCAAACCGGCCACCATCCACAAGGCGATGCGTTACTCCCTGTTTGCCGGCGGCAAACGCATGCGCCCGGCCTTGGTTCTGGCCGCGGCGGAGGCTTGCGGCGGCGACGCCGAGGAGGCCATTCCGTTGGCGTGTGCGGTGGAGTGCATCCACACCTACTCCTTGATCCACGACGACTTGCCGGCGATGGACAACGACGATTTTCGCCGGGGAAAGCCGACCAACCACAAGGTGTTTGGCGAAGGCATCGCCGTGCTGGCCGGCGACGCCCTTTTGACCCAAGCCTTTGAAATCGCCGCCCAATGCCGGACGTGGCCGCGCTATGACCTGCGCGCCGTCATCCTCGATCTCGCGGTTGCTTCGGGTTCGCTTCAACTGATCGCGGGTCAGGTCGCCGACCTTGAAGGTGAGGGAAAGAAACTCTCGGTGCCACAACTGCGATACATCCACGAGCGCAAGACCAGTGCCCTGCTGTGCTGCTCGGTCCGGCTGGGCGGCATGAGTGCGAACTGCACTCCGGCTCAGCTAGAGGCGCTGACCAATTTCGGATACCATGTCGGGCTCGCCTTCCAGGTGATTGACGACATCCTCGACGTGACCCAGACGACCGAAACCCTAGGCAAAACGGCCGGCAAAGACGTCGCCACGCAAAAGGCCACCTACCCACGCCTCGTCGGACTTGAGAAGTCCAAGAAGATCGCGAAAGAACTTACAGGAAAAGCCTTCGCGGCACTCAAGCCATTCAAGGGGCGGGCGGTTGCGCTCGAAGCGCTCGCGAAATATCTGCTGGAGCGGGATCGCTGACCCGGGCAATCCGTAAAGAAAAACGGCGGGCCATGAGCCCGCCGTTTCCTTCTTGGAGAGAGCCTTCCAATCACGCCTGCGGCGCTTCACCCGCGGGGGGCTCGGACGGGGGCGCTTCCGGTGCCGGAGCAGCCGCCTCGGCAGGTGCCGAACCACTCTCCTGAGCTTCGCGCTCTTCCGAGGCCGCCTTGCGGCTCAGTCGGACGCGCCCTTTTTCGTCCACGCCCAGGCACTTCACGGTGATTTCGTCACCCAAGCGCACGATGTCCTCGACCTTCTTGACACGGAAGTTGGCCAGTTCACTGACGTGCACGAGGCCTTCCGCTCCCGGAGCAAACTCCACGAAGGCGCCGAAGTCCTTGATCGAAACGACCTTGGCCCGATAAATCCGGCCCGGTTCCGCAGCTGAAGCCGCCCGCGCCTTGTCCTCGGGAGAGCCTTCGCGCTTGCCCTTTGGTTTGTCGTCGCCTTCGGAACGCGGGGCCCGTTCGGACCGCTCACCGCGCTCACCACCACGTTCGCCGCGTTCGCCCCGGGGAGCGCGCTCGCCGCGTTCACCACGGCCACCGCGATCGCGGCGTTCGCCGCGCTCCGGACGCTCAGAACGTTCCGGACGTTCGCCTTCACCACCACCATCATCGGTCTGCGTGGCCACCATTTCGCCACGCTCGATCATCGCGGCCTTGCGGCTGAGCTTCACGCGGCCCTTTTCATCCACCCCAACGCACTTGACCCAGATGGAGTCACCCATCTTGACGACGTCCTCGACCCGCGCCACGCGCTTGTCGCTGAGTTCGCTCACATGGACCAAGCCGTCCTGACCGGGGAAGATCTCGACGAACGCGCCGAACTCTTTGATCGTGACGACGCGGCCCTGGTAGATCTTGTCGATCTCGATCTCGGCGCTGAGCGCCTCCACCTCGCGGCGGGCGATCTCCATGCCTTCCGGCGTCACGGAGAAGATCTTCACCGTGCCATCGTCCTCGATGTCGATCTCGCAGCCGGATTCGTCCACGAGGCGCTTGATGTTCTTGCCGCCCGGTCCGATCAGCGCGCCGATCTTCTCGGGGTTGATCTTCAGCACCGTGATGCGCGGGGCATACTTGGAGATATCGGCGCGCGGCTCGGCGATCGTGGTCGCCATGTGCGCAAGAATATCCAAGCGGGCCAGCCGGGCCTTTTCAACGGCCTGCGCCATGATCGGCAACGGCAGTCCCTTGAGCTTGAGGTCCAGCTGGAAGCCGGTGATGCCGTTGGCCGTGCCCGCGATCTTGCAGTCCATGTCGCAGAACGCGTCTTCCCAGCCGATGATGTCGGTCAGGAGTTGGTAACGGCTGATCGCATGATCCGCGCCGTATTCCGTGCAGATGCCAATCGAGATGCCGGCCACCGGACGCTTGAGCGGCACACCCGCATCCATCAGCGCGAGCGTGGCACCGCAGATCGAAGCCATCGAACTGGAGCCATTGGATTCGAGAATCTCGGACACCACGCGAATTGCGTAAGGATAGTCGTCGGTCGGAATGACCGGACGCACGCTGCGTTCTGCCAATGCACCGTGACCGATTTCCCGGCGGCCTGGCGCGCTGATGCGGCCGGTCTCGCCCACGGAGAAATTTGGGAAGTTATAGTGCAGGATGAACTGCTTCCGGGTCTCGCCGCCGGTGTAGGCGTCGAACTCCTGGATGTCATCGCTGGTGCCGAGGGTGGCGGTGCAGACCGATTGGGTCTCGCCCCGTTGGAACATCGCCGAACCATGGGTGCGCGGCAGGAATCCGACCGTGCTAACCAACGGACGGATGCCGTCAAATCCACGGCCGTCGAGGCGCTTGGAATGATCCAGAATCAGGCCGCGAACTGCTTCCTTCTGAATGTAATACTGGGCGTCCTTGAGGACGAACGGGGTCACCTTCTCCGCCCCGAATTTCGCGACCAGCTTTTCGCCGACCTCTGCGAAGAGCGCGTTGACGGCGGCTTCGCGGGCGAGTTTCTGCGGGGTGAGCAGGGCGGTGACAATGCGGTCACCGGCGATGGCCTTGGCTTCCGTGAGGATCTCCTCGGCCACCACCTTGACCGTGATTTCGCGCTTCGGCTTGCCCGCCTTGGCGGCGAGTTCCTTCTGGGCGGCAATGAGGGGCTGGACGGCCTGCTGACCAAACTCAAGCGCCTTGATGAAGTCGGCCTCGCTGATTTCATCGGCGGCACCTTCATACATCACCACGTCGGTTTCGTTGCCGACATAGATGAGGTCGAGGTCAGACTCAGCCTGCTGTTCGTGGGTCGGGTTGGCGACAAACTCGCCGTTCACCCGGCCAACCCGAACCGCGCCGATCGGCCCCGCGAAGGGGATGTCGGACACCATCAGCGCGGCCGACGCGCCGACAATGCTGAGGATGTCAGGATCATTCTGGCCGTCGGCAGACATGAGCACCGATTGGACCTGCACCTCGTTATACCAACCCTTCGGGAAGAGCGGGCGGATGGGACGGTCGGTGAGGCGGCAGGTGAGGATTTCCTTTTCCGTCGGGCGGCCTTCGCGTTTGAAATATCCACCCGGAAACTTGCCGGCGGCGGATGCCCGTTCGCGGTAATCTACGGTCAGCGGGAAGAAATCCTGCCCTTCCTTGGCCTTGGAGGCGCCGACAGCGGCGGTGAGGATGACGGTTTCGCCCAATCGGACGGTGACGGACCCGTCGGCCTGACGGGCATAGCGGCCGGTTTCAATGATGATGTCCTGGCCGCCAACATTGACGGTTACTTGTTCTGGCATGTGCGGTATTTGCCCGCCCACCCCACGAGGAACTTCAGTCAAACACCCCGAATTGCGGCCGGATGAACCAAGCCGCGGCAGCGCGGGGTCGCTGAGTGAAATCACCCGGAGGAGGGCGAAGCGATTATGTTGCGGACGCAACGGTTTGGTTACGGATTCGGCCGGGGACTCCCTGTTGCGTCCTTCGGAAGGCGTCGCGGACTTCTTCGACGGGCGAACGCCCGTCTCAAATTCCGTTCCGGCCGAAATGCGACGCCGGGCGCGGGGCCCGGCGTGGCAGAAATCTTACTTGCGGAGACCGAGCCGCTTGATGAGCGCCTGATAGCGTTCCCCATCAGTGCGCTGCAGATACTGCTGCAAGCGGCGGCGTTTGCTCACCATGATCAACAGGCCCCGCCGCGAGGCGTGGTCCTTGTTGTTCTTGGCCAGGTGTTCCGAAAGGCTGTTGATGCGGTTTGTGAGAAGCGCAATCTGAACTTCGGGTGACCCCGTGTCCTTGTCGTGAGTGCGGTTCTCGGTAATGACTTTTGCTTTGTTGACCATTTTGATTCGGTGTCGGGCAGCACTGCACCACCCCGTAATTCCGTTTATCGAGGCGCGGAAGCTAGGAGGAGCAGGTCGGAGTGTCTAGCCATCTTTTCCAAGTGCAGAAAGACCCAGCGTTGCAACCAGAACCGCCGCCTTACCGCATGTAAACTCTGATCCGTCCCGCTTGGCGGGAACCCAACTCGCGCAACAATCGCCTCAGCCGACTCGCCAGACATCGGGCGCTTGGCAACCGTTCACCAACAATCAGGATTCGGTTTTCATAGTCCCGGAAGCGAAGTTCCAACGCCGCGCGAAACCGGCCGCGAACCGGCGGGATTGACCTCCCCCAAGGGCGCTTCGGGTATGGCAACAGGTTGAACACCGCCACCCCTTCCGGATGCAACCGCCGGCGAATCAGCTCTGGCAAATCACCCCAGGAGACCGTCGGTTTGACAACATCGCCCGCTTCCGGGACCGACAGGTCTTCGACCAGCATGCCAAAACGGATGCGGCGGCGGCGTAGCCATTCGCCGGCTTCGGCCCGGTAAAACTTTACCCGAGACTGCCACTGCGGACAAAGCCGGCGAAACACGGCGAACGCCTTCGCGTCCAGATCCACCGCCGCCAGCGGCAACTCCCAGCCCAGGGCCGCCAAGGGCGCCACCATCCCGCCGGCGGAAAACCCCAGCAACGCGGCATCGCCCGAAGTCGGGAGCGCTACCATCAACGCCGCCAGCACATCGAACACGCTGTGAGTCGGCCCGGCGGTTGACCGGAGTTCGCTCACCACCACGCCATGCTGCTTCAGGCGAACTCCGCCCCGGGTCGTGATGAACTCCATCTTCGGCACAGCCTGACCGTGCAGGTTGCTTGTCTCGAAGTCATTACCGGTGACCGCCGAACTACAATTTTCAAAATGAATCTTGCACCCCCGGCCGCACTCCCTAACTTGCGCCTTTCTTCGTCCGCGGGGTGGAGCAGCCCGGTAGCTCGTCAGGCTCATAACCTGAAGGTCCTAGGTTCAAATCCTAGCCCCGCAACCAACGGCCCTGAAGGCAATCCAGCCTTCAGGGCCGGCCCATTTTCAGCGGTTTTGCCCGCAAATGCAGAGGTTTCCACCCCTGCCCTACCCATCCAATCCGACGGACCGGAGGTGACTCCAAAGGTCACAAAATGCCCCTCCGTGCCGGATTCTTGTGTGCGTATTTGTGAGTGATTTTTGGGAACCGCCGACGGCAGCGCCCGAATGACGTTCGCCAAGGGCAGCTTGGTGGCGTCGGTGTAGTGCCCGTTCATCCGCAAATCGGAATGGCGGGTCAGTTCTTTCGCGATCTGCGGCGGCACGCCGGCTTGGGCCAGCAGGGTCGTGAACGTGTGCCGAAACGCGTGGAAGTCCGCCCGCCGGCCGAGCTCGTCGAGAAACGGAATTCCTGCCGTCACCTCGTCCACCTTCAGCTCGGCCACCGTCGGGAGGCGCCGAAACACGGCGCGATTGCCGGGCGCGTCCATCGGGATCAACGCCCGGAGAGCCGCCACCACATCCGAGTGCAGCTCGATGCGCGCCGACTTGTGGTTCTCGGTCGTCGAGGCCCGCACCATCAGAAACGGAACCGGGTCCGCCAACCGAACGTCGGCCACGACCAGCTTGGCGAGTTCGTTGCGCCGCAGCCCGGTGTAGGCCGCCACCAGATAAGCCACGCGCCGCGGCCCGGCCACCGCCAAGAGCCGCTCCAGCTCGTCCAGCGTGAAGGCCCGGCGGGGGCGTTGCTCCCGTCCGCGCGTCTGGACCTTCTCCACCACGAGCAAGGGATTCCCCGACGCCCGGCCGACCCGGTGCAGCCAGTTCAGGAAGGCGCGGGCCGCATCCAGAAACTCGTTGAGCGTTTTCGGCGCCTTGGCGGCGTTGTTCAACCGCCACTTCATGAACGATTCCGCCGTAATGTCGCGAAGCGTCCGCCACCCGCATTCCTTGAACAGGCGGAGGTTGCGGGCCTTGAGGTTGTAAACGTAGTCGGCCGACCGACCCTTGGCCGCCACGTCGCCAAGGTATTCGGCCAAATGGTCGGCAAGCCCCCGTTGAGCCGCATCGGCTGCTGTGCGCGGCGCCTCCAGTCCGGCCGCCTCACGTTCCATCCTTTTGACGAGGCCGGCCAGCTTCTGGCGGGCGACCTCCTTGTCGGTGACGTGGAGCGGCACGGTCTGCCAGGCGAGTTCGCCCGCGAGACGGAAGCGGCCGGAGTAATGAGCGACGGGGGCCGACTTCCCGTTGGCTTTGCGCCGAGGCTTGAAGACAAACATGGCGGGTCAGGTGGTCTTGGTTTGCTGACGTTTGAGGAAGGCTTCCAGTTCTGCCCGGAAGACTCGGGTCAGGCGCCCGAGTTTGACCACGGGAAAATCGCCGCTGGCCACGTGACGTTGAAGTTTTCGGACGCTGCATTTGCAGAGGTCCGCCGCTTCCTGAAGCGTGAGAATGGGGTCCGACATAACGCAATAGACTGACTGTTTTGCGCTGTCGGCGCGCCCGGCAATGGATTGCCTGAATTCAACACGACGACAGCAGGACGCGCTTCCGTTACGGGAAGCGCGGTTGTCTTCGTCTGATGAATAGTGTCGTGTGTAAGAGTGCCTCGACGCCTTAAAGCGGGCCTGTAGTTTAGTAGGTGTCCACCGTAAAGGTGGCTCTGAATGGTAGTTAGGGCGGCCCTGATAGAATAAAATGAGGCTGTTGGATGGATGACTTGAAAAGAGCGACGAAGACCGTGAGCCGGATACCGCGCGGACTCGCCGCCGTCAAGCGCCCCACCCCGGTTGTCAGCATCTGTCATGTTCTGTCGCGAATTGGCAAATTCGGCGCACCCCGTCTTGCCCCATGCGCGGGATGATGCCTAGCGACCAGAACTCAGCGACGGCGGACCAAGGGGCGAGTCAGTGCCAACGCGATCAACCCTAGCAAAAGCAAAGCAGTGCTACCGGGCTCTGGCACCACTGTCGTCACACTGAGGCTATCCACGAATGCACCGTAGCTACCGCTATTTTCGAAACCGACCAATCCCCCACTCGTAATTCTCCCGGGCCCCGAATCAGTAACCGTTATCGCGTGGACACCGCCCACCATCACCTCGATGTGCACCGCCTCAGGAGTATCCCATACGGTAACGGTCATTTCGTATGGTCCCAACGTGCCAAGAGCCGGGGGCGCGAACCGGGAACCGCCACCTAAGCTGGGGTAACCCGGTATGTTTCGCCGGCGAACATTGATGAAAGGGCCTTGAGAGGTCAGGACTGTCCCCACGGAATACCCATCTATCAACGAACCAACCGGAACGCGGACGTAGAAACTGGCGTCGTGCCAGATTCCCGGTGAGAGGGTGCCGGGCTCGAAACTCTGTAAGATCGAATAGCGAATCTTGTAAGCGTCCGTGTCAGGAACGGCGTTCGCTGCGTTAAGAAAAATAGCTGAGCCCGATGGAATCCGAACATCATGACCCGTGAATTGCACGTTCCCGAACGTTGTGAATCGCTGCGAAGCAGCCGCTGGGTTGTTAAAGTTCTCGCTGAGTAACTCTTCTTGCGCACGAACGGACATCACTGGAACGAGGCCGATCCATAATGATAGTCCGACCAGCAAAAGTGCTTTCATAAGCGGCTCGAAGTGGCTTAGCCGTGTCATTGAGCCGCACTGGGTGCAGCCCGTGGCAGTCAACCTGTTTTTAGGGAAGAAACGGTTACGCATTCTGGCCAGCCGAATAGTGCAGCCTATCACGGCCACTTCCTAGGAGCGCAGTTCGCACGGTCAAGGAGTGACCAAACGCAAGCCAGCGGCTTGGGCCAACTGTCCTTGCCGTGTGTCGAACGTGACAAACTGTTCGGCACCCAGCACCAACGCCGATGCGACATGCAGAATGTCGAGGCTTCGAGTGCCAATGGACTCCGAATGCCCCGCGCTCAGGCGTTCGGCTTCCATCAGGACTTCCGGCCAGGCCGGTTCCGCATGTCCAAACACGCTGGCTGCCAGGTCGGAAAGCATGGCCTGAATGGAAAGCTCACGCTGCTCCGGGGTGATTTCCTTTCGGAAGACCCGCAGGCGAAGCGCGTTCCGGAACTCCAGCCGGTGCAGCCCGGTGAAGGGCAGCGGATGCCGCTGGCGTTTCAGCCACGCCACCACCTTGCCCGAGTTGGCGTCAGGAGCGTGCAGCGAGCAGATGAAGCCGGTGTCGGCGTAGGCGTTCATCGGTCCCCCCGCTCCTCAGCCAGGAGCTCCGTCGCCGTGACGGCCAACACCTGGTTGCCGTAGATGGATTTCAGCCGCGCCATGAAGTCGGGACGCTTGGACGCTACCGGCTTCCGTTCGGGCCGGCTCAAAACCGCCACCGGCTTGCCGCGCTTCTGAATCTCGACGCGCTCGCCCGCCTCGACCCATTCCAGAACGGTGGTCGTGTCGTGCTTGAGCTCGCGGATGCTGGCCGTTTTCATGGGTGATACATTGAAGTGATACATGGCGTCAGTCAATGGTTCGGGTCGAGGCAGCCAGCCAGGAGCCGCCAGACGCGGAAACGCTCCGGCAGGGTCTTCCTTTCGGGAGTGACCGAGCACCAAACCGGGTTCGGTTGTCCGCCATGCAGTGGAGGAGTCCCGCCAAGGCAGAGGTGTGTTCGGGCAGCTCGTAGGCGTCGGGTTCATCACCGACCAAGGCCCACAGCCGGGCACGCCAGAAGCTCGCATCGGCAAACAGGCTCACCGAGAACTCGCGCGGATCGTTCATGCCGAACTTGAGCCGTCGGCGCTTCTCCGGGGGCGTGATGGCCCGGCGGTATCGGCGGAAGCAGCGGCGCAGTTGGAACGCCTGCTTCTCGGTGAGTTGAATCTCTTCGGGTTCCGCGCAGGGCAGATGCTCGCGACCAATGACACCCCAGAACCGACCCGGCTTGTGTTCGAGCTGCGGGATGACCTCCTGCTTGCTCAGGTATCGCTTGGCGGCATAGCCGCAGAGCTGTTGGAAGCTGCGGATGGCCTCGACCCGTGTGCCGGCCCGGTAATGCCGCATGTCCCCGCTGGCCACGATGTCATACCAGTTGCGCGAGACCCAATGCTTGAGGGTGTCCCTTTGTTCGACGACTTCGCCCGCCTCGTTCGGAAGCTTGGCCCAGGAGAACTGCCCGACCTGCTTCCGCGGCGTCAGCTCGTTGCGTTCCTTGCCCAAGACCCAGGCAATCCAGAACCGGTCATCGGTCGCACTATGGGTGGACTCACCTTGGAGCCGGTAGGCGCGGTGTGACTCTGCCCGGAAGGCGAACTCCATTGGTACGCCATAAACGATCAGGTGGTAATGAGGCGCGATCTTGCCCTTGTTGGCCCCGCTCTTCCGCTCCTGGAACTCCAGTGTCCAGATGACCGATGCATCCGGCCAGCGCCGCCGGAGCCGGTGGCTGAAGAGTTCGAGGTGCCGTTTGAACGCTTCGGAATACGCGGGGAATGAGTCGGGATAGGTGAGCGTGACGAAGATCGGTTCGGCGGTTCGGTTCAGGGACGCGAGCAGTTGGAGGAAACGCCGCCGCGAAGGTTCCGAGAATTCTGAGACCTCTCCCCGCTTGGGTGGCGGCTCGTGAAACTTCGGCGTCAGCAACCGGAGCTTGAGGAGGCTGCCGCCCCGATACGCCGTGAGGGTCGCCACTGGTCGCGAAGGAATATGATCCTTAGACAAGCCCGGATGCGGCCGGCCGCCGGCCGGGCCGCGCTCCGGCCGGCGCGTGGAGAGTTCAGCCGCCGGGACTCGTGGGACTGGGCACGGCTTCGCGCGTCCCGGCTCGATTAACTTCCCAACCATGCCCCGACTTCTGCTTCCGGCGCTTTCCGGCTCCTGCGGGGCGCCGCCCATGGCCTTTGACTCCTGCCGGTCCGCGACGCCAAGGGGGGAAGGTGTCATCGGGCACCTCCCACGCTGGAATCGACTAGGGCGAGGACCGCTCTGCGGAGCGGTTCGGGAAGGTTAGGCCAGGCGGCAACTACCCGCCGCAGGTCCGCATCTTCAACCGTTGCGGGCTCCGTGTGTGCGTATTTGTGAGTGTCGCCCTGTAAGTTGCTGTGGTTGCAACGTTTTCCAGCAGGTTCAAATCCTAGCCCCGCAACCAACGGCCCTGAAGGCAATCCAGCCTTCAGGGCCGGCCCTTTTTGGAGTTCTCTTAGTCGCCAAAACACCTTTGTTGGTTGTCCCGGGAATGTGGTGTTGCCGCTCGGGCCAGTCGGATTTGTTGGCCACAAGAGCAGGAGGATTCGCAGCGGATGGGATCGCAGATCGCCGATGAAGTTGACCAACCGGAGCATAACTCCGAGGCCCGCGAATTGGCCGCCCAGCGTAAGCTTCGGACGTTTCCGGTCAGCCCCAGCCCAGCAGCTTCCCGCCTTGGTAAACCACGAAGGCGAGCACCCACGCAAGCACGGTCATGTAGGCGAATTGGAACAGTGGCCACTTCCAGCCGTTGGTTTCGCGGCGGACCACGGCGGTCGTGCTCACGCATTGCATGGCGAAGACGTAGAAGACCATCAGCGTGATGCCGGTGAGCATCGTGTAAACGGCCGCGCCATCGGGGCGTTTCTCGGCCCGCAAGGTTTCCGCGAGACTGGCGGTGCCCTCGTCGGAATCGTCGAACTCACCCACGTTGTAAACGACTGACATCGTGCTGACGAACACCTCGCGCGCGGCGAACGAGGCGACAAGGCCGATGCCGATCTTCCAGTCGAAGCCGAGCGGCCGGATCGTCGGCTCAATCAGGTGACCGATCCGGCCAGCAAAGGAGTGGCGAAGGAGTTCACCCGATTCGGCTTTAGCCAACTCGTCGAACCCCCTCCGAATGTGATCAAGTTTGGGGAGATCCTTGAGAGCTTCCTCAAATCGCTCACCCAAAGGTGGAAATTGACGCGGCAGCGTGCGTTCCGCAATCAACTCAGCAGATGAGAAGCCCGCTGCTTCGAGTAAATGCTTGGCTAGGGTATCGGCCTCTTCACCTGAACGATGAAAGGAATCTCGTCGACCACCGATCGCATGGTGATCGTGAGCCAATCTTCGGACATTTCCAATGAGGTCAACCCGTGAAGCAGATTGGGGAAATGCGGCGCGCAGGAGCTTTTCGCGTTCGTTTGAATACCTCGCCTCAACTTCTTGACTCCTCGGATACGTCACCAGAAACCACAGCAGGATGTTGATCCCAAGGATCACCGTGCCAGCTCGGCGCAGGAAGAGCTTCGACCGTTCCCACATGTGCCGGAGGATCACCAGCGCGACGGGGCGCTTGTAGGGCGGCAGTTCCAGGATCAGCGGGGGCGGTTCGCCTTTGAGCAGCGTCCGCTTGAAGAGCCAGGCCATTCCCAGCGCGCCGACGATACCCAGCAGATACATGCCCAGCAGCGTCAGACCGGGCAGGCCAAGGAACCCGAGCAATTTCGTCTGCGGAATGCACGCCGCGATCAGCACCGTGTAAACCGGCAGGCGCGCCGAGCAGCTCATCAGCGGCGCCACGAGGATCGTCACCAAACGGTCCTTCGGCGATTCGATGGTGCGCGTGGCCATGATGCCGGGGATCGCGCAGGCGAACGACGAGAGCATCGGGATGAAGCTCTTGCCGTGCAGGCCCACGCGCGACATGAGGCGGTCCATCAGGAACGCCGCGCGGCTCATGTAGCCGGTGTCCTCCAGCAGCGCGATGAAGAGGAACAGCAGGCAGATCTGCGGCAGGAAAACCACGACCGAGCCCACGCCCTCGATGACGCCTTTGGCCAGGAGGTCCTGAAAATCTCCCGGGCCGAGCATTTCGCTGACCTTGCCGGCCAGCGCGCCCACCCCGTCTTCGATCCGTTTCATCGGCCATTCCGCGAAACTGAAGATGCTCTGAAACATCACCGCCATGATCGCGACGAAGATCGCCAGGCCCCACACCCGGTGCGTGAGCACGCGGTCGAGCTTGTCGGAGAAACTCTCCTGCACCGTGAACGTCTCGGTGGTGACATGCTGCTGGATGGCGAAGACCCGCGCATACCGCGCCTCGATGGCCGCGCTGCGCCAATCCACGCCGGCCGCCTCCAGACGCGTGCGGGCTTCGCCCACCGCGGTCATCAGGTCGGCCGGATACAGCTCGCGATGCGACTCAAAGACCTTGTCGTCTCCCAGCAGTAGCAGGGCCTCCGCGGCAGCCAAACGTTCGCGGTGCGGAAACAGAGATTGCAGCCGCGCACCGATGGATTGCGCTTCGCGGCCGAAGGTTTCGGGCAATTCGCTGAAGCCGCGGGGAATGACGTGATGCGTCCCCGGTTTGGCGGCAAGTGCGCTGATGGCCTTTCGCAGTTCATCGAGCCCCTGCCCTTCGCTGGAAACCAGCGGGAACACCGGCACGCCGAGCGCCTTGGAGAGGCTGTCGAGGTCAATGACGTGACCGTTGGCCTCGGCCACATCCACCATGTTGAGCGCGAGAAAGGTCGGATAGCCGAGCTCGATGACCTGCGTGGCGTAGTAGAGGTTGCGCTGAAGGTTCGAGGCGTCCACCACCACGACGACGAGGCTCGGCTCCGGCACGTCGGGCAGACGCTGGAACAGCACGTCGCGGGCGATCTGCTCATCCAGCGATTGCGGGCTAAGCGAATAGGTGCCGGGCAGGTCCAGCACGGTGACAGGATGCCCGGCCGCCGCGCCCTGCATGGCGCCTTCCTTGCGCTCGACGGTAACGCCGGCGTAGTTGCCCACCTTGGCGCGCAACCCGGTGAGCGCGTTGAAAAGCGTGGTCTTCCCGCAGTTCGGGTTGCCGGTTAGGACGGCAACGAATTGCGGTGTGCGAAGCCTATTGGGCGCAGTATGGGCCATGCGTCAACTTCCTGAAATGAACAGCTGTGTGCCCGAAGGAACTGCGGACGTGGCGATTTCGGGCAATGTCACCACCCACTCCCAAAGACTTGGCTCAGGTCTTCGATTGAAGCGGCACAGTTCAATGCGTGCCGTGGTCTCAGCACGGTAACCATCTGGCCGCACCAAGCAGACTCGGGCTTCAGCCGAGCCTTGGTAGTCCTGAAGCCCTGGCGCAACGACGACACCCCGGCCTTGAATCTGAAAGGCGTCGGCTACGATCAGGAATGGCTGCTCGCAGCGGGTCATGACGATGATTTAACCATCACCAACTCCGCCTCGTGCTTGCGCAGCGACAGGTTGTAGCCGCGGACCTTGAGTTCGACGGGGTCGCCGAGCGGGGCGAAGCGGACCAATTCCACCGGCGTGCCCACCAGCAGGCCCATTTCCAACAGGCGCGCCCGGTGCTGCACCGGCACCCGGATTTCCGCGACCACGGCCTTGGAACCGGGTGTCAGGCTGGCCAACGTGCGAAGTTCGTTCATGGGAGCGGAATCAGGAATTGGCTTACGCGGCGAGTCGGGTAGCCGGGACCTGCTGCACTAGGATGCTCTCGGCCAGCTTTGCGCTGAGCCCGAGGCGGGCGTTGCAGACCTGGCAGAGCACGTTGTTCTGGAGCGTGACCACCTTTACCCGCTGCTCCTCGCCGAAGCCCATTTCGCGAAGTCGCTGGTTGGTTTCCGGCGCGGCGGTCAGTTGCTTGATGATCACGACACAACCCGCCCGGACCTTGCTGAGCGGGCAAAGCGGAGCCAACCGGACGGAATCCGGCGCCGCCGCGGGGACTGCCGAGGTATCGCTCAAGGGAAGTGCAGACTATGCCACGCTGCGGGCGGCGGCAAACCCGGGCATTGTCGGTCTGTTGCGGTCGATTGTCGGACGTTTGCGCCGTGTGCGGATGTGATGGCAGATCGAAAGATTGTCGCGACAAAATCCACTCCCGACTTGCACCCGTCCCGCTCGACCTTCATTTTGCAAGTGCTTTGCAACACACTCTCGTCAGCCCCGTTCGCCGGTTCGCGTTTGTGCGCGGCTTGGTGGCATTGGTGCTGATCGGGTTGGTGCTGCTGGTGGGCACGCTCTCGCGAAATCCCGGATTGCACGAAGCGTTCCATACCGCGCTGGACTGCCATCACGAAGGCTGCCCGACTTCCGACTCCGAGAGAGAACCGGACGCCGAAGCCGAGTGTGCCCTGTGTCTGTTCGCCCACGGCGGCTGGCTGAATGACTGGCTGACTCCAGATTTCCCCCGGCCGATGCCGGTGGCCGGCGGCGACCTGCCGTTGCCAGCAACTGATCCGATTCCCGAATTCCGGTTCACGACCAACTTGGGACGCGGCCCGCCCGCTCACGGCTGAGATCCCACCGTATTAGCGCCCCCGAGGCGTCGTCTGTTCCCGCTGTTTCCGTTGAGCTGCCGGCTTCGCTGCCGGTCCCGTGTCCGTGAATCCGATCCGTCCCGCGCCGGTGCGTGCTCCGCACTCCGGTGCCGCCTTTACGCTGATTGAGCTGCTCGTCGTGATTGCGATCATCGCAATCTTGGCGGGCATGCTCCTGCCGGCGTTGGCGTCCGCGAAATCGAAGGCGAACCGCACTGCGTGCGCCTCGAACCTGCGCCAGATTGGACTCGGAATTCAAATGTATGCGGACGAGAACCGGGGTTACTTCCCGGAGACGACGCACGGCATCGCGGAGACGAACCGCTCGTGGATCTTCACGTTGCGGCCGTATCTCGGGAACACGGACAAGGTGCGGACCTGTCCCAGCGATCCCAAGCGCGCGGTCCGGCTCACCAACTTCGCCGCCAGCTACATTCCCAACGAATACGTGGCGGTGGACAAGGTGGACCCGTTCGGCCGGGCGCAGGAATCCTTTCGCAAGCTCGACACGCTGAAGAATCCGACCGAGACCATCACGATCTTCGAGGTCGCCGACAGTGTGGACGCGAGCGTTTTCAACGACCACACGCATTCCCGGAACTGGTTCAAGGGCTGGGACGCCGTGTGCGCTGACATCCAACCGGATCGTCACCGGTCCGGTTCCGCCAGCGCCGACCACTCCTCGGGGTCGGCCAATTACCTGTTCGCGTGCGGCCATGTGCTGCCGCTGAACGCCCGCGCGCTGAGGGAACGCACGCTGCGCGGGGACAATTTCGCCAAGCCACCGGAGTGACGCTCCGCCGCGGTCTTCGTTCCGCCTCAACTTCAACCGTCCGCTCACAAATCCCCACTCACATGAAATCCCTGTCCCTGTTCGCCCTGGCCCTGACCACCGGTCTGGCCCTTCCCGCCACCGCCCAAACGTTCCTGACCACCGGCCACGCCGACATCGGCATCGCCTACGACGCCGGCGCGTTTGACCTGCATGTCCATGACGAGGAATCCGCCACCGAGTTTTCCCCGCCGTCCGGGGCGGTCCTCGTGGTCGGAGCCGCCGCGCAGACGACCACTCCCGGCGTGTTGTCCGCCTTCGCGCCGGTTGGCAGCAGCCTGTGGATCCTGCCCAAGACCCAAAATGCCAGCCTGCTTTTCCTCGGCTTCGGCACTGAGGAGCTCACTCCCTCCGACTGGACGGGCAACCTCACCCTCAGCCTCAAGTCGGTCAGCGGCCCCGGAAACTTCGGCGTCTATGACACCGGCACCTTCGGCGACATCCAGATCAAGATGAACTCCGCCGACGGCATCGCCGCCGGCGACTCGCTGACGCTCGTCCCGGGCAGCCACGGACACTACAACCTCACGTTCACCGCCCCCGGAAACTACACGATCGGCCTCGAAGCCGCCGGCACCCACGTCACCGACGGCGCCGTGTCCAGCGGCACGGTGAACTACTCGTTCACCGTCGTGCCCGAGCCCGAGGAATACGCCGCCCTCGCCGCCGCCGGCCTGGTTGGCTTCGCGCTCTGGCGCCGCGCCCGCCGCTGATCGCTTCACTCTCGTCTCGACGCGGCGGGCCGGTTTCGGCCGGCCCGCCGCCAGGTCTTCGCCACCTCATGATCCGCCTGCTCCTGATCGCCGTTGTCCTCGTCGCCACCTGGATGCGCTGTGCCGCCGTGCCGTTGGCGGAGCGGGTGCGGCTGACCACCGAGCATGTGGATTTGCGCATCGTGCTGGCTCCGGAGGGAACCAATCTCCTGAGCCTTGTCGCCCACGATGGCGACCGCGGGACGAACCATTCCGCGACCAACTTCGTGCTGGTCGCGGCGGAAAGCGCCAAGCTCTCCGTCCCGGATGGGTTCCCGGATCTAGGCCCGGCTGGATCCGACCTGTGGGTGTTGCCCGCCAGCCAGAATCCAGCCCTGCTCTACCTCGGCATCAGCGGCGAAGGGCTGGCCCTGTCCCCCCAACGGCTCGACCTGTTCCTGCGCCGGGTGGACGGCCCGGGCTCGTGCGTCGTGTGGCAATTCGATGGGGTCGGCGGCCTGTCCATCAGCCTGAACACCCGCGATGGCTTGACCGAAGCGGACCGCTTCACGCCGGCGGTAGGCGGACACGAGCATCACAACTGGGGCTTTAGCACCAACGGACTTTACACGCTCTGGTTTCAGGCCCGGTCCACCGTGGGCGGCACGAACGCATGGAGCCCCGAGGTTCCCGTGCTGTTCGCCGTCGAGCCGGTGCCCGCCGTAGTCGCCGGGCCCGCAGTCCTCGCCACCTCCGGTCTGGAGCCCGATGGTTCCCTCCGCATGCTGCTTTCCGGCACACCCGACGCCACCTACACGGTCGAAGGCTCGACCGATTTGCGCGCTTGGGAACCGATCCGGCAGGTGACCGCGGGCCAAACCCCGCAGGCCGTCCCCCTGCCCCTGCCCGCCCAAAGCCCCCCGCGTTTCTTCCGCGCCATAACTCCCTGAACCCTTCGCCTGCAACCGCCTTTTGAGTTTTGCCCACACGTTGCAAACCGTTTGCATTCCCAAATGAACCCCATTGCAAATCGCGCCCGGCCCCTCCCGGTCACGGTCCTGTCCGGCTTCCTCGGCGCCGGCAAGACGACTCTCCTCAATCATCTGCTCCACAACCGCGACGGACGTCGGGTGGCGCTCATCGTCAACGACATGAGCGAGGTCAACATCGATGCCGCCCTGGTCAAAGGCGGCGGGGCCGCGCTCAATCGGGCGGAGGAAAAGCTGGTGGAGATGTCCAACGGCTGCATCTGCTGCACGCTGCGGGAGGATCTGCTCAAGGAAGTCGCCGGACTGGCGCGCGAAGGCCGCTTCGACTGCCTGGTCATCGAGAGCACCGGCATCTCCGAGCCCCTGCCGGTCGCGGAGACGTTCACCTTCACTGACGAGGACGGGCGCTGCCTCAATGACCTGGCCCGGCTCGACACGATGGTGACAGTGGTGGATGCGTTCAATTTCCTCCGCGACTACTCGTCTGCCGACAGCCTCGCTGACCGTCGCCAAGCCCGGGCGGAAGACGACGAACGCTGCGTGGTGGACCTCCTGATCGAGCAGGTGGAGTTCGCCGATGTCATCGTCATCAACAAGGCCGACCTTGTGGGCGAGGCGCAGTTGCGCCAACTGGAGGGCATTCTCCGCGCCCTGAATCCGCGCGCCCGCCGGGTGGTCAGCCAGTTCGGAAAGGTGCCCCTGGCCGAAATCATCGAAACCGGCCGTTTCGATTTTGAAGCCGCGAAAGCCGCCCCCGGCTGGCTCAAGGAACTGCGCGGCGAACACACCCCGGAGACCGAGGAATACGGCATCAGCAGCTTCGTCTATCGCGCCCGGAGGCCGTTCCACCCGGAGCGGTTCATGCGCTGCATCCAGTCGGAATGGCCCGGGGTGCTCCGCAGCAAGGGCTTCTTCTGGCTCGCCACCCGGCACGACCTCGCCGGGTCATGGAGCCAAGCTGGCCCGGCCTGCCGGACCGAATGCGCCGGCAAGTGGTGGGCGGCGGTGCCGAAAAACCAGTGGCCAGAATCCGACCAAGACATTCGCGCCATCCTCGCTGACTCGAAGAAGCCCTGGGGGGACCGCCGCCAAGAGCTTGTGATCATCGGGCAGGCTCTCGACCAGTCTCGCCTCACCGACCTGCTTGATGCCTGCCTGCTCACGGATGCCGAGATGCAGCTCGGTCCCGAAGGCTGGCTGGCCACCTTCAAGGACCCGTTCCTCGCCTGGGTCGCCATCACTCCGGACGAACCCGCCCCTGAGAATACGTCAACGCTCCTGAGGAACTGACTATGCCCGTTTACACTTACGAGACGATTCCCACCGACGCGAGCACCCCGCCGCGCCAGTTCGAGATCAAGCAATCCATGAAGGATGCGGTGCTGACGCACGATCCCGAAACCGGCTTCCCGGTGCGGCGCCTGATTCAGGGCGGCTATCTCAACACCCAGCGCTGGACCAAGTCGCCCAATTCGGCGCTGCCCGCCCCCACCACGGGCAGCGGCCACTGCTGCGGCGTATCCGGTTGTGGGCCGCATTGATCGAAGCGTGACCAACACGACACGGCCACGTCATTGGACAGTCCGTCTCGGTCGCAGTGGCGCGAGACGGTCCACCGCGTTCTTCCGGAGGCGCTTCGTCACGAATTGAAACACCAGACAGGGCTGCCGTGCGAATCCACCGCCCGGCGCCCCGAAGACTCGCTTCCACCACTCCATTTTCGTCCAACTCGGTCTCGACCGTCCTGAGCTCACCATGTCGTTCGCCCGCAGACCCAACAGTTCTCCCCGCACCGAGCCGGTGAAACTCCAATTGGCCGGACCACCGCTCGTCCTCATCGCCGGAATCCTCGGCTCGGGGAAGACCACCTTTCTTCGCGCCCTTTTGGGAGAGTTACGCGGATTGGGGATTCGCACCCGCGTGCTGCTCAATGATCATCATAACGCCCGGCTCGATGCTGCCACCGTCCGCCCGTTGGCGGATACGGTGACCGCTTTGAGCGGCAGTTGTGTCTGCTGCGAATTCGCCACGGACTTACTCCGGCATCTGTCCCGCCCGCCGGCGGGTGCGGGTGAAATCCAGTTGGTCGAAACCAATGGCACGACCGACACGGCGGCTCTCCGCGCCCTCATCGCGGACTCGGAGGTGCCCTCATTGTGGACGCCCTTGCAGGTCAATCTGGTGGATTGCCAGCGCTGGCAAAGCGACCGTTGGCTGGCAGGCCTTGAACGGGCCCAACTCGCCGGTGCGGACCGGGTAGCCTTTTCCCGCCGCGACCTCGTGGACTCTGGCCGCCTCGCTCACGTGGCGCGGCAAGTCTCCTCTCTGAATCCGAGCGCAATACGGACCGACCCGATCCGGCTGGCGCGGCACCTGAAAAGGCTGGCCGAAAACCGCCGCTGGGAGACTCCACAGCGACCGTCTGCAGTGGCCGGACCATCGCATGAGCATCCCGACGGGTTGACGTCGGTTGAGCTCAGCCTGCCCCGGCCGTTGTCCGAGGCGGAGCTTCATCGCTGGCTCGCGGCCCTGCCACCTGAAGTGCAACGGCTTAAAGGGGTGAGTCCCATCAAGGGCAAAGTCGGTGAGGCGTGGGTGTTCCAGCGAGTCGGAGACCGAAACGACGTTGGTCGCCTGTCCGTGGGTGCCCCCCTGCCGAAGGGCGCGTGCGCGGTCCTCGTTGGCAGAAATCTGGAAGTCGGACCGCTGAGCCAACTCACCTGCCAACTCTTCGTCTGATGACCGCCAACCTCATAGCCCTTTTTGGTCGCCCGCCGGCGACTCCGCACATTTTCGGCCTCCGAGTGGAGGCCGGGGCGGACGGCACGGTCAAAACCGTGTGTGGCCTGCCGTCCGTCCTTTGTCCCTTCGTCGTCGCCCGGGTGGGCGCGATGCAATTCCCCAACAGCCCCGGATACCCGGGCTTCAAATACAACAAACACAACATCGAATGAATCGTCACCTCATCCCCATGGCCATGGGCCTCGCCGCAACCCTGGCGACAGCCCATGCTGAAACAGTCGGCTTCTACATCGGCATCGACACCCGCAATCCGCTCGCGTCTGGCACCTACCGCGGGATGGAGAATCCCAACTTCGGGCGGCTCACGTTCCTGTATTCCCACACCTACGAATACGTGCCCGGCCTCGCTCCGGCCGGCGCCACCACGTTCGCTGTAAACCACTATCACCCCATCGGAGCCTACTCCCTGAGCGGACCGACCAACGCTCCGGTCATCAATCCAAGCAACGCCAACAACCGCATCCCGGAGATCAGCACCAAGCAGCCGCCGCTGACACTCGCTCCCACCACCAACGCAGTTTACGCTGGCAAGCTGGTTCACTCCCGTTCGGAGGAGCACTACAGTGACATGCGCTGGCGGGCCACAGACGATCTGAACCAGCCCACGAAGTATGGCCCTGGCTCGCCGGAATGGGTGCTCTTCTATTCCAGCGCTGGCACCCGCACCAACAGCTTGGCGGGAGGCGTCATCTCCCTCGAACTGGTGGCCAAGACCGAAGGACTGCACATCGGCACGGCGGACACCCTGGATGTCCTCACGAATCCCGGAGACCGCTTCAGCCTCGGCGCCGGCGCAGCCATCAACTTCGCTCCCATGTTCTGGGTCGAAGGCAATGCTCCGGCGGGAACCTATTCCGCCAGCTTCAAGCTCGTGGATACGAACACCGAGGGCGGCCGGACGCCGTTCCCGGAATCGGGAACCTTCCACCTCGACTTCAAGGTGGCTCCCGAACCGGTGCTCGCCATCGCACCCGCGGTGAACCTGACGCTGCCGCTCGTGACGGCCGGCTATGTGCTCGAAGGCGCCCCCACGGTGGACGGGCCGTGGACTCCCGTGACGCTGCCGCACGGCACTCATAGCGGCGACCAGCAGACGGTGGCATTGCCCGCCGGCAGCGCGATTCAGGTCTTCCGTCTGCGCAAACCATGATTCTTCACCGCTCAAACGCGGCCGAAGCATAGGAGACGAACCGGCGGGCTCTGGTCGTGACGGCGACCGGAGCCCGCCCAAATCCACACCCATGATCATGCCCCTTCCCAACCCTTTCTCGAACCGGAACGTGCTGTGGCTGGCCGCTTGGCTGGCGGTGCCGGCGTTGCATGCCCACGTCCACGTGCAGGTCGGCTACCCCGGAGGCGCTTGGGATTTGCACGTGTTCGATTTCGAGTCCGGCCGCCTGGCCCCGGACGAGGCGCCGTTGTTCGTTGCGCTCGCGGCCCGCCAACCGATGCCGGCCGACCCGCGTTACGGCGCGTTCCTCGGATCCGGCGCGAACGTCTGGATTCTGCCGCAGATTGAGGCTCCGGGAATTCTGAACCTCGGCTTGGGCACCTCGGGCATCGCGGCCGGCGTTTTCGGTGGCAACCAGCTCCGACTGGAACTGCACCGGCTCGAAGGCCCCGGCGATTTTGCGGTCTTCACCGTCACCCCTTTCGGCGCACCCGTCGTCCATTTCAATTCGCGGGACGGAATCGCGCCCGCCTCCGACTTTCTCGCCCTGCCCGCCGTGAACGGCCATGTGCATGTCAACTGGGCGTTCACCGCGCCGGGCGTCTATCGAGTGGGCCTCGCGGCATCCGGCACGCGGGTCGCCACCGGCCAGAACAGCGTCAGTCCAGTGACCGACTTCACCTTCGTCGTCGAGGCGCCGCCGGTGCCCCGCCTTGAGGTGCTATCATCATCCGCCGACGGAACGTTTGAACTGCGCATTTCCGCCCCGGCCGGAACTCCCATCGAAGTCCAGTCCGCCACTGAACTCGGAAACTGGCGTTCCCTCGGTGCGCTCACTGCGACCGGGCAACCCCAAGCCTTTACCGCGTCCGCTCCGGCCGCTTCACAACGCTTCTTCCGCGCGATCACCCCCTGAATCCGTAATCCCATGCAAGTCTCCTCCCTTCTCGGTCAACAGAATCCCGACCAGGCACCCGCCACCCCTGCGGGCCCGAACCTCACCCTGGCCTTCCTCGGTGTCATCGGCATTGCCAATGCCTATCTCATCGCCTGGTTTTGGCCGCGGGCCACACCGGTCGCCGACCTCAGTGCCTTGCTGGGCGCGTTCGTCCTGGGCCTGCCGCTGTTGACGGCCTCCTGGCACAGCCTGCGCCGGGGCGAGGCCGGCATCAACGAACTGGTGAGCCTCGCCTTCCTGGCGTCATTCGCGATCGCCGATTACCGCACCGCCGGACTCGTCGCTTTCTTCATGCAGTTGGGCGAAGCCGTGGAATCCCGCACCGCCGCCGGCGCCCGGGCCGCCATTGAATCCCTGCTGAAACTCGCTCCCGTCCGAGCACGCCGCCTCGCCGCGGACGGAACTGAAACGGAAGTTCCCGCCGCCGAACTGGCTCCGGGTGATCGGCTCCGGGTGCGGCCCGGCGACAATATCCCGGCGGACGGCCGCATCCTCGCGGGCAGCACGGCTATCAATCAGGCGCATCTCACGGGCGAATCGCTGCCGGTGGATCGCGCGGCCGGCGAGGAAGTATTCGCCGGCTGCACCAACCTCACGGGCGTCATCGAAGTGGAGGTCAGTCGGGCCGGCGCCGACACGACGCTGGGGAAGGTCCGGGAACTCATCCTCGCCGCAGAGCAGACCAAGCTGCCGATTTCGCGGCTGATTGACCACTACGTCGGCTACTACACCCCGTTGGTCCTGGTGCTTGCGGGCTTGGTCTGGGCCTTCACCCATGATCTTCAGCGGGTAATCGCCACTCTGGTCGTGTCCTGTCCGTGCGCGTTTGTGCTGGCGACTCCGACAGCCATGGTTGCAGCCCTCGCGGCCGCGTCGCGCCTGGGCATCCTCATCAAGAATGTTGCCGACCTCGAACTCGCCGGACGCATCGACGCCTTTGTCTTCGACAAGACCGGCACCGTGACGACCGGCCGTCTCGCGGTGAGTCGCCTGCAACCCATGGAGGGCACCACACCGGCCGAATTGCTCCAGTTCGCCGCCGGCGCGGAACGTTTCAGCACCCATCCTGCCGCCCGCGCCGTGGTCCAGCTCGCCGAAGAGGCGGGCGTGCCCGTGCCAGAACCAGTGGACTGCTCCGAAACGGCCGGCCGCGGAGTCCGCGCGCACGTCAACGGTCGCCCGGTGCTCGTCGGCCGCGCCGCCTGGCTGCGCGATCAGGGAGTGGTCGGCCCGCTGGATGAAGCGGTTCCGGAAACCGACGCGGCCGGCTCCAGCCTGGTCTTCGTCGCGGTGAACGGAAAATCCGCCGGCTGGATTGCACTTCAGGACACCACAAGGACGGAGGCCAAGGCCACCGTCGCGGAACTTCGGCGGCTGCGCGTGCGCCGTCTGGCCCTGGTCTCCGGGGACCGCCGCGCCGTCGTGGAACGGGTGGCCGGGGAACTGGGTCTGGACGGCAAGACCGCGGAGTGCCTGCCGCAGGACAAGGTGGCGGAAGTGACCCGGCTGAAGCAGCAGGGCTTCCGGGTGGCGGTCGTAGGCGACGGCGTGAACGACGCCCCCGCATTGGCGGCCGGCGACCTCGGCATCGCGATGGGCGCCGCCGGCAGCGAAGTGGCCATCCAGAGTGCCTCCATCGCGCTCCTGAACAGCGACCTGCGGCGGCTGCCGGTTCTGCTGGAGCTGTCGCGGCGCGCGCGGACGACCATCAACCACAACTTCCTGATCGGCCTCGCGTTCATTGTCGGCGGGCTCGCGCTGGCAATGCTCGGACGCATCAACCCCGTTGTCGCCGCCATCCTCCACAACGCGGGCTCGCTGATCGTCGTCTTCAACAGCGCCCGCCTCGTGCGCCACGGCGAGGAACCGGAAGCGGACGCCACGCCAGCCACCGCCCGGTGGACCGAACTGCAGCCGGTTCCGGCCGCCTCCTGAGCGCCATGCGAAACCTCATCCCGCTTCATTCGGGCGGCCGACGCCAGCCGACCCGACGCAGCCGGGCCTGCGCCCAGCAGGCTGCGGTCATCAAGGATCTTGTCCGCGAGCGATTGAGCCTCGGAGGGGACAGCACCGTCTCGGTCAATGAAGTGAGATGTGCCGAGCCGGATTGCCCGGACCTGGAAACTGTCATCGCGATTTTCCGTCCCGAAACGGCGCCGCTGCGGCTTCGCATCCTGAAGCCTCTAGACCAAGTGACCGTGAACGACGTGACCCCGTTGCTGTGAAACCATGAACCTCGTCGGACCCATTGCCCACCGTGGACTGCGCCGGGTGGCGTTCTTCCTCCACCTGTTCGTCGGGCTGGGATTGGGCCTGTGGCTCGTCCTGGTTTCCCTCACCGGCAGCCTCATCGTCTTCCGCGACGAGATCGAGGATGCCCTGCACCGCCCGCTCATGCGGGTGTCGCCGGGGGACCGTCGGACCGAGTTGCAACCGATCCTGGACAGGGCCCGGGCCGCTCACCCCGGCGCAACCTTCCATACTGTGAACCTGCCCACCGCACCGGACCGCTCGGTGTCGTTCTGGGGACATGATGCCGCCGGCCGGTCGTTCCACGCCTATGCGAATCCATTCACCGGCGAACTCCTCGGAGCGGACCTCGCCGAGGACAATCTCACCGAATGGCTCTACCTGTTCCACGCTCAACTGCTCGGCCAGGGAACCGGTGAACGGATCAACGGGCTCGGGGCGATCGCGTGGGTGGCCCTGCTCGGTTCCGGATTGCTGTTGTGGCTGCCGCGGAAGGGCCGCCCGTGGCGGGACGGGTTCGTCATCCGCTGGCAGGCCCAGACCCGAAGGCGCCTTTACGACCTGCACCGGGCGGCCGGGTTTTGGAGTGCGCTGCCGCTGCTCCTCGTCGTCATCACCGGGGCCTACTTCCCGTTCAAGGCGCCGTTCCGCTGGCTGGCGGAGACGCTGACGGGAACGACCGCCGCGGAAGACTCGCCCGGCCGGCCGCCCAGTCTGCCGGGGACGGCCGACGTTTCGCTGGACGTGGTGCTGGCCACCGCGGCGACGGTGCTGCCGGAAGCGCCCGCCAACTGGATTCACCTGCCGGAAAACTCCCGCGACGTCTTCACCGTCCGCAAACGCCGGCCGGGCGAATGGCGGCGCGAGGGCTCGAACCACCTGCATGTGGACCCGGCCACCGGCGTTTTGCTGCGGTTCGATCTGCACGCCGACCGCACCGCCGCCCAGCGCATCCTGCGGGCCATGTTCCCGCTGCACGTCGGCACCTTTGGGGGCACGGCCACCCGCTGGCTCTGGGTGCTGCTCGGGCTGGTTCCGGCCGGGCTTTTTGTGTCGGGCGCCCTGATGTGGTGGCGCCGGCTGCAGCCACCCCACCGTGGCGATTCGAGGAAACTCCAACTGAACTGATCCCCCCATGCTCACCGGTCCCGATGATCCCAACCGCCTCGACCGCGTCTGCGTCGCCGCCGCCCTCTGCCTGATCGCCCACTGCGTGACCGCCCCCGCCCTCGCCCGCCTCGCAGCGCCCCTCGGCGGCACCGGCGCGCATCTGCTGCTGGCGCTTTCGGCCGCCGGACTCAGCGTTACCGCCGTCGTCCGCGGCTGGCTGGAGCACCGCGAAGCGCGCGTGTTCGGTTGGGCGCTGCCTGCCTGGGCCCTGCTGGCCGCCGCCCGCCTCGGCGGCGAATCCCTCGGAGGCGAAGTCGCCGAAATCCTCATCACCGTGGCGGCCGGCGGTCTGCTCACCGTCACCCACCAACTGAACCGCAGTCTCGCCTATTGGCACCGCCGCCCCTGAATCCCGCGAGTTTCCCCAATTCAACAAGTCACATCCATCACCCCATGAACCAAGACAACCGCATTCCTGTCACCGTGCTCACCGGCTTTCTCGGCTCGGGCAAGACCACGCTCCTCAACCGCATCCTCGCCGAAAACCACGGCAAACGCATCGCCGTCATCGAGAACGAATTCGGCGAGGTCGGCGTGGACAACGACCTGGTGGTCAACGCCGACGAGGAAATCTTCGAGATGAACAACGGCTGCATCTGCTGCACCGTCCGCGGCGACCTCATCCGCATCCTCGGCCAGCTGCTGAAGCGCCGCGACCGGTTCGACTACATCCTCGTCGAAACCACCGGCCTGGCCGATCCAGGGCCCGTCGCCCAGACCTTCATCGTGGACGACGAGATGAAGGAGTCCTTCCGCCTCGACGCCATCGTCACCCTCGTGGACTCCCACCACGTGAGCCTGCACCTCGACTCGTCGGACGAATGCCAGAAGCAGGTCGCGTTCGCCGATGTCATCCTGCTCAACAAGACCGACCTGGTAACCGAATCCGAGCTGGTCCGGCTGGAAAGGCGGCTCCGCACGGTCAATTCCGCCGCCAAGCTGCACCGCACCCAGCGGGCCGAACTGCCGCTGGCGCAGGTGCTGAACGTCCGGGCCTTCGACCTCACCGCCAAACTCGCCCAGGATGCCGATTTCCTGGTTGAGGAGCTGCCCTTTGAATGGGGCGGCACCGTTGTGCTGGACGCGGGCGTCCACGAACTGGCCTTTGAGCCGGGCCCCGACCCAACCCTCGATCTGGTGGCGCTGCCGGTGTCAGACGCGACCGCCGCCACCCTGCACACGGCGCGGCTGGAGGCTTTGCGGCTCTTCTCCCTTCCACCCGTGCCCCTGTCAGACGGCGCGAGTCTGAGCCCCGGGGCTCACCGCTACCGGCTCGCCCTCGGCGAAGACGGCCCCACACGGTTCCACCTGCGGACGCCCGCCGCCGGCCCGGTGGCGGTCTTCACCCAGCACGGTCCCGACGAATTTGCCATGTCCCTCACGCACGCGGGACACCCGGTCCGTCCGGCCGTGACCAGTGCCTTCGGCGGCCACGGACATGAACACGACGCCACGGTGACCAGCGTCGGCCTCGAGGATCCGGCGGAAGTGGACGCGCAGAAGCTGAACGCCTGGCTCGGCGAACTGCTGCAGACCCGCGGCGCGGACATCTACCGCAGCAAGGGCATCCTGAACGTGAAGGGCTCGCCGCGGCGGGTGGTGTTCCAGGGCGTCCACATGCTGTTCGAGGCGAACACCGACCGCCTGTGGAAGCCGGACGAACGCCGGATGAACCGTCTGGTGTTCATCGGCCGCAACCTCGACCGCGCCGCCCTGACCGCCGGCTTCAACGCCTGCCGGGCGTGACCGATGCCCTGCGCACTCAGGACTTCGAAAAAAGGGTCTCGCCCACGCGCAGGGTGCGGCCGGCGCCGCGGACGAGCACGGCGTTCTGGCCGAGGACCGGGGCGCTGAAGCGCGGGTCACGCCGGTAGCCCGCGAGGGTGCGCAACGGTTCGCTGCCGCGGACGCCCGTCTGTTGATCCGTGGTCGTCATCACGCAGCGCGTGCAGGGCTTCACGAGGCGGAATTCGACGTCGTCAGCCTTGAGTGTGCTTGTCAGGTCTTCGCCAGCCACGCCCAGGCCGGTGATCAGCAGATTGGTGCGGAAGCGATCCACGGGCAGCGCCGGACCGGGGCGAAGCCGTTCGTTCAGGTCCGCCAGGGTTTCCTCGCCGAGCACGAGATACGGGTAGGCGTCGGCAAAGTGGGCTTCGCCCGGTGTGTCGGCGGTCCACTTCGGATCGGTCGGTCGCCGTTGAGTTTCATCCCAGCGCACGAGGCGGAACTCGCCCTCGAGGAATTCGCCGAACCAGGCCGCGGCGCGGGCGCCTTCGTCCCAGGCGCTCACCGTGTCGCCCCAGACTGTGGCGGGATGGCGGGTCCGTGACGGCGAATGAAACGGGATTTCGAGGGCTTCCAACTGGGGCGCCCGCAGCACGAGGGCGTCGGGGCACAGTTCCGTTTCGACGAGGGCGAGGCGGGGCTCTTCCCGCTGGGTGACGAAGCGTCCGTCGGGCCGGACCACCATCCATTCGCGGTCATGGACCAAACCGTGTGGCGTGAGCACTGCCTCGTTCAGCCGGAGCCCGCGGCAGGATTTCACCGGATAGATCCACAGTCCCGTCAGCGTGGCAGTAGGCATGGGTTCAACGGCTGAGGTCGCGTTGGAACAGGACCGTGAACTGGTGGGCGCGCAGGGCCTGTTCGGCGACTTCCTGGTCCTCGATGCTGATCACTAGCGCCGACTTGCCGCCGGGCCGGGTGAGGAACGGATAGACGTAGTGAATGTTGAGTTCGGCCTCGACCAACGCGGCGAGGACGTCCTTGAGCCGGCCTTCGCCGTCCACTTCGACGGCCAGCACCTTGACCTCCGTGGCCGGAAATCCGTGTTCGTCGAGCAGCGTGCGGGCGGAGTCGGGATCATCCGAGATGAACCGCAGGATCGTGCTCTCGGTCGTGTCGAGGACCGTCAGCGCCAGGATGTGGACCTCGCGATCGGCCAGCCGTCGGGTCAGTTCGTGGAGCCGGCCCAAGCGGTTCGGCATGAACACGCTGAACTGGATGACCGGCTCGGGATCGCGACTGCGCAGGGTGGCCGCTGGCATGGCGCGAGTATCTTGGTCGCCCCGGGGCCGGCAAGCGCAACGCTCGCCAACTCTCCGGGCCGGACTACCGTCAGACCATGTTAACGGTCATCGGCAGCCTCAACATGGACCTGACGCTGGAAGTCGCCCGCTTCCCACAGCCGGGCGAGACGGTGCCGGGCCGGAACTTCCGCAGCGCCCACGGGGGCAAGGGCGCCAATCAGGCCTACGCGGTCGCAAAGATGGGCCTGCCCGTCGCGATGATCGGAGCGGTGGGCACCGATGCGTTTGGTGATGAAATGGTCGCGGGCCTCGCCCAAGTCGGCGTGGATACCTCCCGCATCCTGCGCCGCAACGCCGAAGCTTCCGGCACGGCCCTGATCACCGTGGACGGCGCGGGGCAGAACCAGATTGTGGTCGCCAACGGGGCCAACGACACGCTGACGCCGGCGGACATTGAGGCTGCTCTCGGAGACCTTCGGGATTGCCGGGCGCTGCTGTTGCAATTGGAAGTTCCGCTGGAAGCGGTTCGCCGGGCGATCGAACTGGGCCACGCTGCCCGCGTCCCGGTGTATCTGAACACAGCGCCCTGCCTGCCCCTGCCGGATGTGGTGCTCAACCGCTGCTCGTGGATCATCGCGAATGAGCAGGAGGCCTCGGCACTGGCCGGCCAACCGGTCACGACTCCGGCTGAGGCCGCCTTCGCCGCGACTTCGCTCCGGCAACGGCTGCCGCACCCCGGCCTGGTGATTACCCTGGGCGCAGCCGGAGCGTGGATCGATGGACCAACTTTCACCGGCCATGTTCCTGGTTTCCAAGTGGATACGGTGGACACCGTGGGTGCCGGCGACGCGTGGATCGGAGCCTTCGCCACCGAACTGTTGCAGGGCAAATCCGTGCGCGACGCGGCCCGGTTCGCCCACCTGGCCGCGGCCATCGCCGTGACCCGTCGCGGAGCCCAGACGAGCATTCCCGAGCGCGCTGAAGTGACCGCCGATCGACGAGCGCTCGCGATCGCCGAATGATCAGCGGCTTCACCGCGGCATCAGCCATTTGCTTTGCCAAGATCTCCGGCGACGAACCTGCGGAGGCCGAGACGACGAGCTTCGCGATTTGCGGTCCCGGGAACTGATAGTGGGCGTGCCAGACGCGTTCGCCGGCTTGGATGGTGTGCGTGATCCAGCGGCGGCCGTTCACGACGGCCAAGGTCGTGAAACTCTCGTCGACTTACACGCCCATGCTCACGAATTAATTGCTCACCTTCCGACGTGCCACACGAATGTAGTAAAACTGATCTGCGCCGACTCACGGCTGAACGGGATGTTGGCGAAGTATCCGTTCCGGTGCGGACCAATGGCCACGAAGTGGGAACTGCCCTCAACCTGGATGATTACCCAGTTGCGCGGGATGCAGTAAGAGCTCCCGCCGGCGCGTTCCCCAGGTATCGGCCGATTGATTGGCGTTCGTTGGGAGTAAGGCAGGCTGGATCATCGGCCTCCAGCACCGGGCGGCGGCAGCCTGAAAGGAAGAGGAACCCCAATGACAGGGCACCCGTCAGCCACGCCATTCGGTTGATTCCTTTCATGACCAAAACCCGCCCACGGCGGTCCGAAAGTCACGGAACGTTCTCGTCCAAGGCGAATCATGCGACGTTTGCCTAGTCGGTTGGAGCCGCCCGGAAAGATTTTCCGGGTCCGCTCCATCGAGGGCACGGCACCACGCGGAAATCCCTGCAAATCCACGGGTTCAAACCGATGGCACAATGGGTGCTCTGCCCGAGGCGCCGAACGGGATTTGCCTGCCATGATCAACGCCATCTTCGCCCAACCGACCTACGTCGCCAGCAAACAAATGCTGGACGCCACGGCCGCGCGGCACCAGGCCATCGCCGCCAATCTGGCGAACTTGGAAACGCCCGGATACCGGCGGATTGATCTGGCGCCGTCCTTCCAAAGCCAGCTTCAGAATGCCATCAGCACCGGTGATGCTGGCAAGATGACCGCCCTGAAGCCCGTGGTTTCCGTGGACACCGCCGCGGCGCTGTCGGCCGCCGACGGCAATACCGTTCAGCTTGAAAATGAGCTGATGCAGCTGAACCAGAACACGCTAGCCCACTCGTTGGAAACCCAATTGGTGACCGGTTCATTGTTACGCCTGCGCCTCGCCATCACCGGTCGCCCGGCCTGAACTACCCGCGTATGATCAACCTCATCCCCGGCGTCACGACCTCCTCCTCCGCGCTCAATGCCGAGCGCATCCGCATGGAGGTCGTCTCCCAGAACATCGCCAACGCCAATTCCTCGCGCGGCCCCGACGGCAAGCCCTACCAGCGCCAAGTGGTGAACTTCGAGAGTGTGCTCGCGAACCAGATGGATTCCAGTGGCACGACCCCCATGCTTGTCCGGGTGACCGGCGTCACCGCCGACAATCGCGCCCCCCGTCTCGTTTATGCGCCGGACCATCCCGATGCCGATCCGAACACGAAGATGGTGTCGCTCCCGGACATCAACATCCACGCGGAGATGGCCGACCTGATTTCTGCTTCCCGCGCCTTCGAGGCGAACCTCGCGGTCGTCAAAAATGCCCGTTCGATGGCCTTGCAGACGCTGTCGATTGGCCGCCGCTGAGTCCTGACCCCGCCGCGTCATGAACCCGCTTTCCGCCCTTGGCGCATTGCCGATGTCCCAGTTACAGGCGCTTCAGCCGCAACTGGGCAAAGGCGGTGCCATTCCGCAGGCGGAACTCCAGAAGCTCGCCGCGCTGGTCGGTTCCAACGGCGGAGCGGCAGGCGGCGTCGGTGCGCCGAATTTCCAGCAGCTTTCCTCCCTCCTGCCGGCCGGACAGCCGGCGATGGACACGCCCGCCATCGCGAAGCCGACCGGTTTCACCCCGATCACCGGCACCGGCGGCCCCGATGTCTTCGGCAACCTGCTCAGCAACATGGTCGGACAGGTCAACGCGAAGGGCGCCGCCGCCAGCGAATCGGTGAAGGGTCTCCTGTCCGGCAAGGATGTCTCGCTGCACCAGACAATGATTGCGATGGAGGAGGCCAGCGTCTCGTTCCAGCTCATGGTCGAGGTCCGCAACAAGCTGCTCGAGTCGTATCAGGAACTCATGCGCATGCAGGTCTGAGCCCAGCTGATTTTTCCCCGTGAACGCCAACCCGCAACATTTCGGTCAGCAGTTGCTGGCCACCTGGAAGGAACTCGGCCTCAACCAGCGCGTGTCCATCGTGCTGGCTGGACTGGCCCTGGTCATCGGGCTCGTCGGTGTCGGCATCTGGTCGTCCCGGCCCGATCTCACCCTGCTTTACGGAAAGCTGGACGAGACCGAGTCGTCCAAGGTCGTTTCCGCCCTCGATGATGCCAAGGTGAAGCACGAGATTCGCAACGGCAGCATTTACGTCCCTTCCGACAAGGTTCACCTGATGCGCTGGCAGCTCGCTGCAAAAGGCATCGGGAAGAGCAGCACCGCGGTCGGCTACGAGTTGTTTGACAAGCCCGCGTTCGGCATCTCTGACCTCGTCCAGCGCGCCAATCTGCTGCGGGCCATCCAAGGCGAACTCAAACGCACCATCGAGCAGGTGGACAGCATCGAAAGCGCCCAGGTGCTCATCGTGACGCCGGAAAACCGCCTCATTGCCGACCGTCCCAAGCGCCCAACGGCTTCCGTGTTTGTGCGCACGCGCAACCCGCAACTGCCGCCGCAGACGGTGAACGCGATCCGGTTTCTCGTCGCCAACGCGGTCGAGGGCCTGGCGCCCAACTTTGTCGCCGTCATCGACAACTACGGCAACGTGCTGAGCGAAAGCAACGAGGACAACTCGATGACCGGCCTGACCACCACCCAGCTCGGCGCCCGCAAGCAGCTGGAGGACCACTTCACCAAAAAAGTCGAGGGCATGTTGGAAAAGGTGCTCGGCCCGGGCCAGGCGGTTGTCCGCGTCTCGGCCGACATCAATTTCGACAGCATCATCCGCACGGAAGAGAAGTTTGACCCCGAGGGCCAGGTGTTGAAGACGGCGACCACGAACGACGAGAACACCGATTCGCTGGTCACCACGCCCAGCGGCTCCGGCAGCGCTCCCGGCCTCAACCTCAACACTGGTGAGACCAACAGTGTCTCGGCACTGAACTCCACCAACCAGACCACCACCAAAAAGAAGGTCACGAACAACCAATACGAGATCAACAAGACCACCAGCAGCCTCACCCAGGCCGCTGGCGGCCTGAAGCGGCTCACAGCCGCCGTGTTCATCGCGTCCCGCTATACCGGTTCAGGCACCAACCGGGTCGCCGCCCCCCGCACTCCCGAGGAACTGACGAAGCTGCGCAAGACCGTCCAGACCGCGCTCGGCATCGTGGAGGGTGACGCGACCCGGAACGACGAGATCACGCTCGAGGAAATCCCCTTCAATGACCAGCCGGCGCTCGAACTGGCCCAACGGCTGGAGAAAGACGGCCAGAAACAGTTCTGGATCGAGCTCCTCACCAAGCTCGCCTATCCGGCACTCGCCCTTGGCGTGCTCGGGTTCTTCTGGCGCGCCGTGAAGAAGACCCCGATGGAATCCATCCCGCTGGGCATTCCGATCGGCCAGCTCGATGTCAACGGTCACGGGAAGTCAGATGGCAAGCACAACGGCAAGCACAACGGACACAGTCCCGCCGACGACGAGGAACTGGCCCCCGGAGTCGTCACCGTGGATGTCCTCAACCGCCTGATCCGCGAAAATCCATCGAACATGGCCCAGGCGGTCCGCACCTGGATGGACCGCGGCAACCCCAATTAAACTGAACCATGTTCGCACCCGCCACCGCCAAACAGCCGGCACCGACTCCCAATCCCGCTGCCGAAGCGGCCGCCGCCGAAGTAGCCAAGATGACCAAGCTGCAGAAGCTGGCCGCCCTGCTGGTCATCCTTGGTTCGGAAAGCGCCTCAATGCTGCTCAGGCAGTTGGACGAGCATGAGATCGAGGAGGTGTGCGGCGAGACCGCCAAGATGAGCATGCTCACCCACGAACTGCAGGTGGCCGTGCTCAAGGAGTTCAGCGAGATCGCGGTGCATGCGAGCACGTCGATCCGCGGAGGCGTCGATTTTACGCAGAACACCCTCGAGAAGGCCGTGGGCCTCTTCAAGGCGTCCAATATGATCAGCCGCATCGCCCCCCAGCGCACTCCCGTCGCGGCGATCCAGCAGATCATTGACCTCGAGTCACGTCAGCTCTTCAACCTGTTGAAGACCGAGCAGCCGCAGACCATCGCCCTCGTCATCAGTTACCTGCCCCCGGACAAATCCTCCGAACTGCTCATGATGCTTCGCACCGAACTGCGGGACGAAGTCGTGGAACGGCTCGCCACGCTGGGTCCGACGCCGATCGAGGTCGTGGAGAAGATCATCGAGGTGATCACCCAGCGCATGGGCGGCAAACACACCCGCGCGCTGAACCAGACCGGAGGCGTCAAGTCCGCGGCCAACCTGTTGAACGCCCTCGACAAGAATGTCACCAAGTCCCTGCTGATGACCCTGGAGGAGCGCAATCCCGAGCTCGGCCTCTCGATCCGTCAGAAGATGTTCACCTTTGAGGATCTCCGGAATCTCGAGACGTCGGCCCTCCAGCGTATCCTCCGCGAGGTGGACATGCGCGATCTCTCGGTCGCCCTCAAAACCTGCTCCGAAGACCTCAAGGGCAAGCTCCTCGGCTGCATCTCCAAGCGTGCCGCCGAAACGGTCGCCGAGGAAATCTCGCTCATGGGTTCGGTCAAGCTGCGCGACATCGAGGCCGCCCAACTCCGAATCATCGAGAATGTCCGCCGCCTCGAAAGCGAGGGCGAGATTGACCTCGGTGACACGGGCGGGAAGCCGGGTTCAAAATGAACTCGTGGCGCGAAACGATCAAACTGCCCCAGCCGCTCTACGATGTCCGGCTGACCGGCTCGCCACGCCCCGCGCCAGTCGCTGTCCCCGATCCAAAGGTTGAACAGGAAGCCTACGACCGCGGCCATGCCGACGGCGGGGCGGCTGCCCGGGCCGAATTCGAACGCCAGAGGGCCGAGTTCGCCGCACTCCAGAACGGCATCCTCAGTTCGCTCAGGAATTCCGTCGGCCAGGTCGCCCGGGAATGCGAGGGCACTCTCGTTGCCCTCGCGTTGGAAGTGGCCCGCAAGCTGGTCGCCGGCCTGCCCATCAACCAACCGGAGGTCGAGGCCTCGGTGCGCGAAGCCTTGGAAGGGGTCGAGAACAAGACCGCAGTCCGGGTGCAGCTCCACGCGGAAGACCTCGCCCTCCTGCAAGACGCAGATTCCCCCCTGCTGCGTGCCGCCAACGGCTCCGAACAGGTTTCGTTTGAGGTTTCTGACACGGTTTCCCGCGGTGGCTGCATGGTGCAGACGTCATTTGGCACGATTGATGGTCGCCGGGAGACGAAGTTCGAAGTCCTGCGCGACACCCTCCTCACCTGATGCCTCCGGTCCTGCCAACCAGCCATGCGCACATCCGTCTGCGGACGCTGCTCCACCGCGTGCGGCACACGCGGGCATTGCAGAACCGCGGCCGCGTCGCCCAGCTCATCGGCCTGATCATCGAGGCGGAGGGCCCCATGGCTTCGGTCGGCGAAATTTGCCGGATCGAATCGCCCCGGCACGATTCTTCCACCCTTGCCGAGATCGTCGGTTTCCGGGACCGCCATGTGCTGCTCATGCCTTTGGGCGAAATTCACGGCATCCATCCCGGCTGTGAGGTCATCGCCCTCGGCCGGCCGCTCCAGGCGCCGGTGGGCGCGAAGCTCAAGGGCCGCGTGATCGACGGTCTGGGCAATCCCATCGACGGCTGCGGACCACTCCAGGCGGAGAACTATGTCAGCGTCAACGTGCAGCCGCCGCACCCGCTGCGCCGACAGCGCATCAAGCTGCCGTTCCAAACCGGCATCAAGGCGCTCGACACCTTCATCCCCTGCGGCCGCGGGCAGCGCCTCGGCATCTTCGCCGGCAGCGGCGTGGGCAAGTCCACCCTGCTGGGCATGATGGCCAGCCGCGCCGAGGCGGACGTCAACGTCATCGCGCTCATCGGCGAACGGGGCCGCGAGGTCCGGGAGTTCCTCGAGAAGGACCTCGACGAAGCTGGACGCAGGAAATCCGTCATCATTGTCGCCACCTCCAACGACCCGGCCCTCGCCCGGCTCAAGGGCGCGTTCGTGGCCATGACCATCGCGGAGCATTTTCGCGACGCCGGGCAGAATGTCCTGCTGATGATGGATTCCGTGACGCGCTTCGCGATGGCCCAACGAGAAATCGGCCTAGCCGTGGGCGAACCGCCGGCCACCCGCGGCTACACCCCCTCCGTCTTTTCCTATCTGCCCCAACTCCTTGAACGCGCCGGAACCGGCGAGCGCGGCTCGATCACCGGCCTGTTCACCACTCTGGTCGAGGGCGATGACATGAACGAGCCCATCGCGGATGCCGTGCGCTCCATTCTCGATGGCCATATCGTGCTGACGCGGGAACTGGCCCATGCGAACCACTACCCGGCGATCGACGTGCTCCAGAGTGTGAGCCGCCTCGTCCGGGACCTGACCACGGCGGACCAGGTCGAGTTGGCGGCGAAGGCGCGGGAGGCAATGGCAGTTTACCGGACCAACCAGGATCTCATCAACATCGGCGCCTATCCGCAGGGCACGAATCCGCTCGTGGACCGCGCCATCCAGTTGCACACACCGCTCAACCAGTTCCTGCGCCAGAATGTCCGCGAGGGCTTCACGGCCGCCGAGAGCTGGAACCAGCTGGCCCAAACCATGGCCCTGCCCGAACCCGCCCGCCCACGCCCGGCCAACACCCGCTGACTGAAGCCCCATGAAACCGTTTCGCTACCGCCTCACCGCCGTTCAACGGATCCGCGACCGCCGCGAGCACGAAGCCACGGAGCAATATGCCCGTGCCCTTGCGGTTCGGGCCAATGCCCTGCAGAACGTCGACCGCGCCGAACGTGAACTGGCCACAACCCAGATCGAGTGTTCCGAGCTCCTCGGCAACGGCGCGCCCGCCGGCGACGTCCGCCAGCGACAGTCGTTCTGCACGGTGATGGAAGAAGCCCGAGACGACGCTGCGCGAAAGCTGGAACAGGCCGAAATCCTTCTCAACCAGGCGCTCGGAACCATGATGACCGCCCGTCGCGAGGCCGAGGCAGTGCGCAAACACCACGAAAAGGCCCGCGTCGGTTACCAGCAGGAGCAACAGCGTGAGGAGCAGAAAATCCTCGATGACCTGCCCCTCCGGAACCTAGCCGGCATGCTCGGTTGAATCTTCTACCCGCCCCCATGAAAGCCCTCGAATCACCACTTGTTTCCTCGCTTGTTGGCGGCGTCACGTTCTTGGCCACCTGGCTGTTTACCCTGATGTCAGCCGCGCCGTCCATCCGCCCCCCCGTCCCGGCGCACGCTGCCGTGGCCCCTGACGGGACCGTGATCGCCGCGCCCAGCCATCCGGTGGAATCCTGGATCTACTACAACCCGGAGGTGGACATGCTGCTCAAGGAGCTCAAATCCGAGCGCATGGCGTTCACTGACCGGGAACGAGAGCTTCAGGCCCTGGCCGAACGCCTGAAGGCCGAACGCACCGAACTTGATCAGGTCGCGGCCTCAGTGAAGAAGATGCGGGCGGAAATCGACCAGCAGTTGACCGAAATCAAGGCGGAGGAAGTTCCCAACCTGAAACGCTTGGCCAAAACCTATTCGACGATGACGCCCGCGGGCGCTGCAGAATTGCTGGGCAAACTGGACGATGTGCCCGTCGTCAAGACTCTCGCGCTGATGAAGGAAGCGGAAGTGGGTCCGATCCTTGAAGCCATGACCCGGATGGGCCCGGAAGACGCGAACCGGGCCGCCGCCCTCACTGAAAAGATCCGGCTCGCCAAGCAACCCGCCGCTACCAAGGGAAAACCATGAGCACAGCCGTCCTCGCCTCCATTCCGCCTTCGTCGCCTTCCGAGCCCGCGATGGGCGCCAATCCAGCGCGCATGCCGGCATCCGCCGACACCAGGACTTTCGCGGAGTTTTCCCTGCGCGCTGAGCCGCAACCGCAACACCCTCCCGAACCAGCGGAGCGCCAACTCGACTCCATGAACCGCCCCGACGGCGCTGTCGATGCGGATCCTTTCACCAACGAGCCACGGCAGCGGCGTCCTTGGGCCCCGGACGAAACCGAAACGAATCCGCCCGCCGAGTTTTTGGCGTGCCCCTGTGCCGTCGCGGTGCTGCCTCCTCCCCTAGAAACCGCCGCCGCCGCCGGAACCACAGAGGATCCTGCGCCCCTACAAGCCTCATCTGGGTTCACTTCGACGACCTATTCGCCAACGCCGGCCGGGATCAACCCCGCCGACACTCATTTCACGGGCGAGGGACGTGACGCAGTGCGCGCCGAAGTGCGGCCCCAGGCCCGTTCCGCCGCCGTGACGCCCTCGGCCACGAACACCACGGCCAACACGGCGGACCTGATCCCGACGACCG
>Ga0169931_10000785_pt1 | contig 52876 bp, 39 predicted proteins | sample Kivu_15m_20L_FD_129675 | JGI IMG/M metagenome (GOLD analysis project Ga0169931, IMG submission 129675) | Freshwater microbial communities from Lake Kivu, Western Province, Rwanda to study Microbial Dark Matter (Phase II) - Kivu_15m_20L... | ecosystem: Environmental > Aquatic > Freshwater > Lake...
AGCACGGGGCGCGGCTTCGGCCGCGCTTCAGCGAATTGGGCGAGGCAGCCGAAACTGCCTCGCCCGCACAAAACATCATGAGGGACCGCCAGGCGGGCATAGCCCCCGTCGGGAGAGGAGCATCAAGCGATGGCGATGTTAAGCTTTGAGCGGAAATACCGCGTCCGCGGCGGAACCCTGATAGGGGGCGACCTGTTCGATTTCTGGATAGGGCCTTTCTATGTCGGGTTCTTTGGCGTGACCTGCGCGTTTTTCAGCTTTGTCGGAACCGCCCTGATCCTCTACGGCGCTGCGATTGGCGGGACATGGAATCCCTGGCTGATCAATATCGCGCCGCCGGATCTCAAATACGGGCTGCGCCTGGCGCCAATGCGCGAAGGCGGCTTGTGGCAGATGATCACCATCTGCGCGATTGGGGCCTTTGTGTCCTGGGCGCTAAGGCAGGCAGAAATCTCACGCAAGCTTGGCATGGGGTATCACATCCCCATTGCTTATGGTGTCGCGGTTTTCGCCTATGTGACGCTGGTCGTGATCCGACCGGTCCTGATGGGCGCTTGGGGGCATGGTTTCCCCTACGGCATTTGGAGTCACCTCGATTGGGTGTCGAATGTCGGCTATCAATATCTGCACTTCCATTACAACCCGGCGCATATGATCGCGGTGACTTTCTTCTTCACTACGGTGCTGGCGCTGTCGCTGCATGGTGCCTTGGTTCTGTCGGCGCTCAATCCGCCGGAAGGTGAACCAGTCAAGACTGCTGAGCATGAGAATACCTTCTTCCGCGACCTGATCGGTTATTCCATCGGGACGCTTGGTATCCACAGGCTTGGTCTTTTCCTGGCGCTTTCAGCTGGTTTCTGGAGTGCGATTTGTATCGTGATCAGCGGTCCTTTCTGGACCCGCGGCTGGCCCGAATGGTGGGGCTGGTGGCTTAACCTGCCGATTTGGCGCTAGGCGAGGGGAGGGAAAAATCCCATGGCCGAATATCAGAATATCTTTACCCGGATACAGGTTCGCGGACCTGCACCCTATCCTGGTGTGCCTTTACCCGCGGATAACTCCCCGCGAGAAGGCACGGCAAGAGAAGTGCACCTTTTTGGTCGCCTTGGCGATGCGCAAATTGGGCCGATTTATCTTGGCTATCTTGGCATCCTGTCCTTGCTCTTTGGCTTTATTGCCTTTGAGATCATCGGGCTGACCATGCTGGCCTCGGTGAATTGGAATGTCAGTGAATTCATCCGTCAGCTTTTCTGGCTGGCGCTGGAACCGCCGCCGCCGGAATATGGTTTGCGCATTCCGCCGCTGAACAAAGGTGGCTGGTGGATTGTGGCAGGCTTCTTCCTGACGCTTTCTATGCTGCTCTGGTGGGTGCGTACCTATCGCCGCGCACGTCAGCTTGGCATGGGCACGCATGTGGCTTGGGCCTTTGCCGGCGCCATCTGGCTTTACCTTGTGCTGGGTTTCATTCGCCCGGTCGCCATGGGTAGCTGGAGCGAGGCAGTGCCGTTTGGGATCTTCCCGCATCTGGATTGGACGGCGGCGTTTTCGATCCGCTACGGCAATCTGTTCTACAATCCCTTCCATGCACTCTCGATCGTTTTCCTCTATGGGTCCGTCCTGCTTTTTGCGATGCACGCGGCAACCATCCTGGCGCTTGGGCGTTATGGCGGCGAACGCGAAATCGAACAGACTTTGGATCGTGGGACGGCGGCGGAACGTGGTGGTCTGTTCTGGCGCTGGACCATGGGCTTCAACGCCACCTTTGAAAGCATCCACCGCTGGGCTTGGTGGTTTGCCTTCCTTTGCCCTGTCACGGGTGGGATTGGCATTCTGCTGACCGGCACTGTGGTCGATAATTGGTATCTCTGGGCGGTGGATCGGCACTTTGCGCCGGCCTATGTCATGCCTTGGACACCCGCTGTTGATCCCTCCATCGTACAAGGAGCGCCGCGATGAGCAGGTTTACACTTAGCATCGCTGCCGGTGTGGTGGCGCTGCTTTGCGGGGTGATCTTCGTCACCACTTTCGAACGCCCGCCAGTACTGTCAACGCAGGGTGGCTTCCGCGGGCTTTCGATGGGTGAGGTGGAAAACCCGCGCACCTTGCCGGCGCTTCTTGCAGCTAATCAGGCACCGGAAGCATCGGAAGCTGCTGATACAACAGGCCCAAGGGCGCATGAGGTCTATGAGAATATTCAGGTGCTTCGGGACCTGAGTGAAGCGCAATTCAACCGCATCATGCTGGCCATGACGGAATGGATCGCGCCCGAGCAAGGTTGCGGCTATTGCCACAATGTTGAGAATATGGCGTCTGATGAGGTTTATACCAAAGTCGTCGCCCGGCGCATGTTGCAGATGACGCACAAGATCAATTCGGAATGGGCGACCCATGTCGGCCAGACCGGTGTCACCTGCTATACCTGCCACCGCGGTAATGCAGTGCCAACCATGGTTTGGTCAACTGAACCCAATAGCCGTGCTGGTCTGCAAGCGCCGCGTGGACAGAATCATCCGGCAGCTTCCGTTGGGCTGTCCTCGCTGCCGTCTGATCCCTTCACGCCCTTCCTGCTTGGTGACGCGGAAATCCGCAACATCAGCACAATCTCGCTGCCCGGGCGGAATAGTCAGAATACTATGTCAACGGAATGGACCTACGCACTCATGATGCACATGTCCACGTCGCTTGGCGTGAATTGTACCTATTGCCATAACAGCCGTTCCTTCGCGGAATGGGCACAAAGCCCGCCGGCGCGGACGACTGCCTGGCACGGCATCCGCATGGTGCGGGACATCAACATGTCCTACATCGAACCGCTGAAGCCGCTTTGGGCGCAAAACCCGAATGGTCCGGCGGAAGGCCCGCATGGCCCTCGGCTCGGCGCCATGGGTGATCCGCTGAAGGTGAATTGTTCGACTTGCCATCAGGGCGTGAATCGTCCGCTGAATGGCGCGCCGATGCTGCGTGACTTTCCTGAATTGAAGCAGGTCAATCAAGGCCCGCTGCGTTCAGCCGATGCCACACCGCGATAATGGGTTTGGGCGGGATGACTGATCCCGCCCGATCTTGCGTGACTGGGCTTTGGGGCCTCCGCGTTTTGCGCGGAGGCTTTCCTTTTCTGGCAATCAGTATTGGTGGTTCATGCCGAATGATTTGAAGGCGCAGGATAAGCGCCCGCATGCGATTGTGATCGGCTCTGGCTTTGGCGGGCTTGCTGCGGCGGTTCGGCTTGGTGCGCGTGGTTGGCGTGTGACGATCCTTGAAAAGCTTGATGCACCTGGCGGGCGCGCTTATGTCTTCCGTCAGGATGGCTTCACCTTCGATGCCGGCCCGACCATCATCACAGCGCCTTATTTGCTGGAAGAGCTTTGGTCGCTCGCTGGCCGTAAACTTGCGCAGGATATTGATCTGCGCGCGATGGACCCCTTCTACCTGATCCGCTTCGATGATGGTGAAGTGATGCGCTGTTCTGCTGACCTTGATGTCACGCGGGCTGAGGTGGCGCGGATTGCGCCGCACGATCGTGCGGGCTTTGAGCGCTTCATTCTTGAAAGCGAACGCATCTTTCGCGTGGCCTTTGCGGAACTCGCCGATAAGCCCTTTCATAGTCTTGCAAGCCTGATCAGTGCCGCGCCGGATTTGATACGGTTGAAAGGTTACCGCACCGTCTATAGCCGCGTCTGCGATTACTTCACCAGTGAAAAGCTGCGCGTCGCCTTCAGCTTCCACCCTCTGCTTATTGGCGGAAATCCGATGACCACGACGGCCTATTACTGCCTGATCGCGCATCTGGAACGGCTGCATGGCGTGCATTACGCCATGGGTGGCATGGGCGCGCTGGTGCAGGGTATCCTCAATCTTGCGACCAGCCTGGGCGGCACCATTCGTTTCAATGCGGAAGTAAAGCGCATCACCACCGAAGGTGGCCGCGCAACAGGCGTTGAATTGGCAGATGGCGAGACCCTTGCGGCCGATATCGTTGTCTCCAACGCCGATGTGGCTTGGACCTACAGCAAGCTTTTGCAGGATTACCCGCGCCGCCGCTGGACAGATCGCAAGATTGCGCGTGCCCGCTATTCCATGAGCCTTTTCGTCTGGTATTTCGGCACTAAGCGCCGATACGATGATGTCTATCACCACACCATGGTGCTTGGGTTGCGCTATCAGGAATTACTGCACGATATCTTCACGCGCAAACACCTGGCGGAGGATTTCAGCCTTTATTTGCATCGCCCAACCGCGACGGATGCGTCCCTTGCGCCGCCAGGCTGCGATTCCTTCTACGTGCTCGCCCCCGTGCCGCATTTGGGGGGTAAGGTGGATTGGGCCAAGCATGCGGAACCCTATCGGAAGGCCATCGAAAAGCGCCTGGAAGAAACCGTATTGCCGGGGCTTGGTGAGGCGCTAGTCACATCTCGCATGATTACGCCGCAGGATTTTCAAGATCGGCTGCTATCGGTGAATGGTGCGGCATTTTCCCTGGAACCGCAGCTTTTCCAAAGCGCATGGTTCCGGCCGCATAATGTCAGTGAAGAAGTGAAGGGGCTTTATCTGGTGGGCGCCGGCACGCATCCCGGCGCGGGCGTGCCAGGCGTGATTTCATCCGCCAAGGTACTTGATCAGCTTGTGCCGCATGGTGATTCACTTACGCGCAACTAAGCGCGCATCGCACCAATTCGAATAGCGCCATGCGTGCCGGCCCAATCCTCCAAAAGCCGCGCTGCAGCAATGCGGCCGGACATCGCCGCCATGGGAATGCCAGGGCCCGGATGCACGGAACCACCCGCCAGATACAAGCCTTGCAGACGCGTTACCGTTCCAGGGCGCGCAAAGGTACCGGTTGTGCCATGGCTCGCGCGGCCATAAAGCGCACCCCCTGAACCCGGAAAAAGCCTCGCGAAGCCCTCTGGGGTGGTGACAACTTCCGCACCGGTACCGCGCATCACATCCAACCCGCAATCCTTTAGTAGGCCAAAGCCGCGTTCACCAAGTTCCGTGATCTCATCAGTCGGCCAGTTGCGGCGATCGCCATCGGGCGGCGCATTGATCAAAACAAGCATCCGTTCAGGTGTGCCTGTGGTCGGTCCTGGGCCGGCTTCGCGATCCTGCGCGCAAATATAGACTGTGGGGGCGATGGTGATGTCGCGCCGCTGGAAAATTGCCTCAAACTCCGCTGAATAATCCTCAGCAAAAAAGACATTATGGTGCACCAGCGGAAAGCCAGCGGTCGGCGCTTTCACACACCAGGTCACCGCAGAGAGTGAACGTGCCGCACGAGGCGTATCCTCTGCCGCGCCACGAGGCGCCTGCCCCAGCATCCCCTGCGCGAGTGCAGCCACATCACCGTTGAAGACTACGGCATCCGCAGTGATTTCCTCACCCCCTGCCAGCCGCACACCGCAAGCCCTACCCTGGCGTATTAGAATTTCTACGACCTCCGCATCAAAGCGAAATTCAGCGCCCTTTTTCTCGGCCAACTGCTGGATCGCATCTGCCACGCGCCGCATGCCGCCCTTCACAAACCACACGCCATCCTGTTCCACGTGTGCAACAAGCATCAGCGTGGCCGGCGCCAACCAGGGGGAACAGCCGCAATAGGTTGCGTAGCGCCCGAATAGCTGGCGCAAGCGCGGGTCACGAAAATGCTCACCCAAGGCATCCCAAAGGGTTTTCATCGGCGCGGTGCGGATCAGCGCGCCGATATTCGTGATGCCGACGCGCTTCACCAGATCAAGCGGAGATGGCCGTTCAGCGGCAATGAAGGAACCGCGGAGCGTGCGGAAAATATCGGCGCTGCGCGCGCAAAAGGCGCGATAGCCGCGCGCCTCGGCCGCGCCGGCAAATTCACCGATGGCATCGACGGAACGCGCGATATCCGCGAATAGATCAAGCCTGCCGCCAGCGCGCCAGGCATGCCGCGCCAGGATATCCGCCTTCTGCAATGACAGTGCTGATTCCAGGGAAGCGCCGGCATCCGCAAACAACCCCTCGAATATCCAGCGCATGGTGAAAACTGTGGGGCCGCCATCAATCGGGCTGCCATCCACCATGACTTCACGCATTTTGCCGCCGGGTGCCGCGGCGCGTTCCAGCACCGTCACCGCCGCACCACGTCGCGCGAGGTCCGCGGCGGCGGCCAAGCCGCCCATTCCGGCGCCAATCACAAGAACGCGTGGGGCGGGCATATTACGTTGCAGCACTCAAACGTCTGCCGCGCCCGACGAATTGCCGGTCTACCACGCGGCGATGCCAAATGATCAGCGCCACACCCACCACCAGCGGTATCGCCCACATGAAGGGATTGAGCGCCAATTCAGGGAAAATCCTGACGGAACCGAAAGCCATGAAGGCGGTGTAGACCGAGATACCCGCACCCACCAAAGCCTTGATATGTTCCTTGATCCAGGAACCCGGCCCCGGTTCGCGCGCCAGAAGAAACCACAGGTTCGTCGCCGCCGTCGCCAGCCCAACCATGCAAATGCCAATCATCAGGGGCTGGCCGATCATCCAACCCTGCCAGGCACAATTCAGGGACGCGGGGATCAGCGCATATTGCAGAAACAGATTGAACCTGGTGCGATTCAATTCATGCCGGCGCTTGTTGCGAATGGAAAGCCAGCCATACCAGGCGAGGTTCACCGTCAGCAGCCCGGTCATCAGCATCATCCAACCGAAAATACCGCGGATGAAGGCCTCATCAAATCGGCCTTCCAGATGCGGGTGGGTTTCGATGGGTGCAGCCAGGGTCAGCAGACTCATCATCATCGCCAGGCAGCCGGTAATCAGCAGCGCGAAGGTGAAGACCTTGCCCCAGCGCGCATGATTGGCGCCGCCCTTCCGCCCAATTACGGGCACCCAGAAAGCGATGGCGCCAATGCTGCCCGTCACAATATGGGCGGCGACCAGCGCATGGAACAGGAACAGGACCATCCGAGCCTCCCCGGCTTTCAGATGACAATCGCACTTGACATATACTAATGTAAAGTATGGAAATCAGCCATGGCAGGTCAAGGATCGCTTCGCCCTTTTGCCCGCCCTTGCCTGGGCGCGAAGCCGGGTAGGGCGCCGTGAATCAGGTGCCCGCCTTCCGCGCCTTTGCGCCGCCTCGTTCGGAACCGCTGCCCGCGCTGATAGCACTCATGCGCTGCATGATCAGGGGCGATGGCGATCTGCTATCGCTTTTGCCTGCTGAAGCCTATCGCATGCCGATTGGCCCGCTTGGCTATTCGCGGCGGTCCACCATCATCGTCAATCGCCCCGATCTGGTGCGCGAAGTGCTGTCCGATGCCAAGGGCATTCTGCCCAAAAGCGATCTGATGGTGCATGCGCTTGACCCGCTGATTGGCGATTCGATCTTCGTCTCCTCCGGCGCCACTTGGCGGCGCCAGCGCACCATGATTGACCCAGCCTTGACGATGATGCGCGTCAACCGCGCCTTCCCGGCGATGGAAGCCGGCGCGGCGGCAGCGGAAGCCACACTGACCGATCACGCTGCGCGCGATACGCGCTTTTCACTCGACCTGATGATGAGCCACATGACGGCGGATATCATCTGCCGCACGGTATTCTCGACGGGCCTGGAGACACGTGTGGCGCATGAAGTCTTCGATGCCTTCACCGAATTCGAACACAGCGTCGCGCAGGTGGAAATCCGTCGGTTGATTTTTGACCGTGCCTGGAAGCGCATTCCGCAAAAGGAAAGCGTGTTGAATGCCTGCCGCCTCATTCGCGGCTGCCTCGGCGAATTGCTGGATACGCATTTGGGCGATAGCGCCACCAGCTTTGATGATATCGCTAGCGCCATCATCGCCGCGCATGATGTGGAAGGCAAAGCCTTCACGCGTGAGGAATTGATTGATCAACTCGGCGTGCTGTTTCTCGCGGGACATGAAACCAGCGCCAGCGCGCTGACCTGGGTTTTCTATCTGCTCGCGACGCAACCCGCCTTGGTAGCGCGGCTGCGGGCAGAGGTGAATGAGGTTGTCGGCGAAGGACCCATCCTATTCGAACATACGCGTAAACTTCCATTTATACGCAACGTTTTTCGGGAAACACTCCGGCTTTATCCGCCCATCACCTTCCTGCCCCGTGTTGCCAATGAAGCTACGCGCATCGGTAATTACCCGGTGAAAAAGGGCGCACTGATCATGGTGGCACCCTGGGTGCTGCATCGGCACCACGCCTATTGGCGTGATCCGCATATGTTCGACCCGGATCGTTTCCTGCCCGAACGTGAAGCGGAAATGACTGCCGGCGCTTATATCCCCTTTGGCATCGGTCCGCGCGTTTGCGCGGGCGCTGCTTTTGCGCAGGTGGAAGCGGTGCTGTTGATCGCGCGCCTGTTTCGCCATTTTGATTTCCACATTGAAGCGCCGGGTGATGTGCGCCCCGCTGCGCGGCTTACCACGCGCCCGGCGCGGCAGGTGATGTGCCGCGTCACCCGCGCGGCATGACAGGCAATCTGCTGCTGACGCTCGGGCGCCTGCCCAAGGCGCTGGATGTGGCGCGCGGCTTTGCTGATCTTGGCTGGCGGGTGGTGGTGGCGGAACCTTTCAAGCGCCATCTGGCCGGCGCTTCGCGCGCGGTGGCGCAAAGCCATCGCGTGACGGCGCCGGCGGAAGACAAGCAAGCCTATCTGGCCGACCTCCGGCGCATTGTCGCTGAGGAAAAAATCGATCTTATCGTGCCGGTTTCTGAGGAAACCATGCATGTCGCCTTTCTGCGTGAAAGCCTGCCGGCCACCACGCGGCTTTTTACCATGCCACCTGAAATCCTGCTTCGTCTGCACAGCAAGCATGGCTTCGCGCGACAGGCCACCGCTTGGGGGCTTGCGGTACCGGAAACCTATGCGCTGGGCGATCCATCAGCCCAGGCTTTGGCGCAATCCGACCCGGTGGTGATCAAGCCGGTGCATTCCTGTTCCGGTCGCGGGGTGCGGCTTTTGCCCGCCGGTGCCGAATTACCCGCGCCTGATGCCGCCATGCCCGCGATCGTGCAGCGCTGCGTGATTGGCGCGGAATTTAGTTCGTGTTCCATTGCGCATGAGGGTTGCGTGGCCTCCACCGTCGTTTACCGAGCGGCGCAGAAATCAGGCTCGGTCGCGGTCGCTTTTGAACGGGTTGAACACCCCGCGATTGCCGATTGGATCACGCGCTTCATTGCTGCCGCAAATTGGACCGGCTTTATCGCCTTCGACATCATGGTGGATGAAACCGGCCAGCCCTGGGGCATTGAATGCAATCCGCGCACGACAAGCGGCCTCCATTTCTGGCAGCGCGAAGATATTGCGCGCGCCGTACTGGAACCCAGTTTCATTCCGCGCTACCGGCCTGAGGCACGCTTGCAGCAATTCTATTCCGCACTGACGGAAACCCAGATGTCGCTATTCCGACGCGGCCCATTTCGCGACAATCTGCGCCAATTGCTCTCAACACGCGATGTCACTTGGGATCGGCACGATCCCATGCCTTTCCTGACCATGACTGCGACCTCTTGGCCCATCATCCGCATGGCCATGGCGCGTGGTGCCACCTTTGGGGAGGTCGCAACACTTGATGTCGGCTGGTATAAATGAGGCATCTTTTCTGTTGCGATGGTTCAGACTTCTTCGAAGCCTCAGGCTAAGATGCGCGATTGCTCGGTATTCGGCTGCGGTCTTAGGTCAAAAAATCTAATGCTGCTTCGGGGCCAAGTAGAATTTCGCCGATGCGCGCAAGATCAAGTTTGGTGAGCCCCATGGGCGTGGATGATTGCTTGGTTGCGTGGAGTGCTGCGCCAATCCGCTTAGCCGCGCCATCATAGCCAGGATCTATGCCGTAGCGACGCCCCATCAACTCAATGCGCCGTAAAGCGCGGGCCTGACCTTCCAGCGCGATGATTTGCTCTAGCGTGGCAGATGTTGCCAGCAAGGGCAATCTCCTCAAGATCTCGGCATCAAGCCCTTCTTCGTATGCCAAGCGGCATGAGAGTTCTGCTTCCTGGCGCAACTGTATAAGGCGTTTAGAGCGGTGCGGATTGCGCGTGGGCGGCGCATTCTCTAAATCCTGAAAAGCCCGCCCAAAGGCTTCCACCAAAGATGCCGCGGCTACCAAATCCTCGCCGGGAAGTGTCACCCGTGCTTTGGCCAGCCAGTCGTCCAAAGCGGCATCGGTAATGCTTGCCGCCTGGCTGGAAAGTCCCGAGGCTGTCATGGCCACAAGCCCCGGACTGGTTGCCTTCTGGAGCAAGGTTGCCAAGCCCATGGCAAAGGACGTGGAGCTTTCAGCAACCATTGGCGTAAGGGCATTGCGCACTGCCTCATCAGGTGGCCCCCAACCTGCGAGCTTGATCGCGGACCAGAGTCCTGACGCGTGGCGCCAAACGCCTTCCGAAAGTGCCACCAGGAGCGAGAAATCCTCCTCGCGCATGCCGCTTGTTGTCCACCGCGGACCCGGCTTTAAACTCGCTGCCAAGGAAGCTGCCTTCGCCCAAAGGTCGCATCCAATTCGGTCCACTGCGCCAATGTCCTGGAACGTTTTGCCCTTTAGAATGGCGTCAAACTGCTGCGCTTCCTGCCCCATGGCGCTTCGCAGCGCTTCGGCAATGCAGGGCAGCGCAGCGCGCGGAAGCCGCCAATCATCCCTTCTCCACTCCGCGTTATCCGCAATGGCCCCGTCCAGGGGCAGGAAAAGCAGTCGGGTGAAGTGTAGGCGGCGCACAGGGCGAAGCTGTCGAAGCCGTGGGCGCGCAGCATCAAGTAGCCGGTCTGCCTCAAGCCTATCCGGTAGGCTATCCAGTATTTCGACAACATTCGTGAGCGCCATGTCAGATGCCGCCGCCAAGGCATGGATCAAATGACGCGTTTCGGTGAGTTGGTTTTTGGCGCGTGACACCGATGGCGCGGACGTATGTGACGGCTTCGCGGAAGAAGCTGCAAAAGCATCCTTCTTCAAACCCAAGATTGAGCCCTTGGAACGGGCATTACTTCTACTCACCTGGGGCTGACGAGGGCTATAAGCCAATTCCTCATTACGTGCGATCATGTCTACCACACGACCGCTTCGCCAATCCTCAAATTGTTGGACAATGCGCACGCTACGGCGTTCTTTCGAAAGATCAGTATCAATCCCATTCCAGCCACTCACCTCTTTGGGCAGGACGGGTGCCAGCAGGGCCATTTCCATGATGGCATTGCTTCTCTCCTGAATGGGTGTCGCCTTCCAGATACCGATAATGGTGTCCCAACCATCCAAAAGCCAATCAATTCTGGTCAGACGCTGGCTTACATCCTGAGAGTCGTTTTGCCACGCATTAAGTGCTGCCATCGTATCGCCGATAAGAGCATCGAATTCTTCGACTGCCTGTGCAGCACAAGCCAGGGTCAGTTCAAGAGAATGAAGTACAAGGTTCGTGGTGGCAGAGGTTGTGTCATCAGGGCAGTCTTCCCGCCATCTCGCGACCGATTGCGTGGTCTTGCCAAGTTCTGCCAAAAGATGGCGTGCCGGGGCTACTTGATTATCCTGTGGTAAGCCAAAACCATCAAAAGCCTTGGATAATTCTTCAAGTGCGGCTGCAACGGCCTCGGTTGTGGTACACAACTGCGCTGCGCTACGTGCAACTGCACGCTGACTGCGCACCATCAGCTGCCTAGGATCATCCAATTCAGGCGGTGGGCTTTGAGAATTCGGCCCCTCAGTGCACTTTATGAGATCGAGCAATAGCGCGAAGTTAATTCGCTTTCTGCGCGCCTCGCGAACCAAGCGAGCCTCCTGCTTGGCGGCAGCTGCGCCACGGCCCGCCAGACCTTCAATCGCAGCCGTTTCCGCCGCGTCTTGTACGCTGCGGGGCGTGAGCGAAGTTTCATTACGCAACAATTGCCACAGTCGCCGGTCATGCAGCGTTGGAGTGCAGATTTGCGGTATGGCGATCCAGGGAAAAATGTATACGCCATCGCCACCGGAAGGATTGGCGATAATCACCTCAAGTCCTGAACCATCTCCCTTGGGACGAGCCCTTGCCCCGAAGAGTAGCGGCGAAGTGAAGGGAATATTGACACCCCTATCCAAGAAGGTCGCCGGCTCGAAGAGCTTCGGGTTAAACTCTTTAAAACTATTTGGGGATCGCGCGCTCACGAGCCTTAGTATCCTTGGATTTGGTAAAAAGAATCCCAACGAGCATTGGACATAAAAAAAGCGATTTTGAGTGTTGGAGTTCTATCAAGTTAATTTCCCGGTACGCAGCAGTGTTGACCTTACGCATAGGTTGCCGGCCTTAATACTGGGTCGCCCAAGAGACCTGTGGAAAAGGTCATTAGCGTCAGATTCCAAGGATTTTTTGGTGGCTTAGTCCAATTTCCCCTGGCCAATTTGCTAAGCCTGGGGCATGACCATCTCCAGGTCCTTAACAGGGGAGTCTCCAATGTCTTCATTAAGCCTTTCCCGGCGGCAGGCGCTGCTGGCCGCCCCCGCGATGCTCGCGGCACCTGCGATTGCGCAGGCGCAGCCGCGTGCGGTCAAACTTGGCATCATCCAGCCCGTGACCGGCGCGCTCGCGCAGGATGGCGAATATGGCCGCCTGGGCGCAGAGCTTGCCATTGCCGATATCAATGCCGGCGGCGGTATCAAGGCCCTTGGCGGGGCACCAATTGAAATGGTGTTTGGCGATGCGCGTTCCACGCCCGATGGTGGCGTGGCCGAGGTTGAGAAAATGCAGGCCGAAGGCGTGTTGGCGATTGTAGGCGGCTTCGCGAGCCCGATCTGCCTTGCCGCATCGCAAGCCGCATCGCGCTATGACCTGCCCTACATCGTGGATGTGGGCGTTTCGGATCAGATCGTCTCACGCGGGCTGGCCAATACCTTCCGCTTCGGGCCTGGCTTTGGCACCGTGACCGCGACGGCGTTGGATAATCTGGTCGCGATCAATGACGCTGCTGGCAAGCCTGCCCGCAGCGCCGTGATTGTGCATGAGGATGGGTTGTTCGGGTCCGGGATGGCGCGGCTATTGAATGCCGAATTGCCAAAGCGCGGTTTTCAGGTCCTGGAGACGATTGCGCACCCAACGCCATCGCGCGACATGTCCAATGTGGCGCTGCGGATCAGGGCGCTAAATCCCGATTTGATCATCCCGTCATCCTATTACGCGGAATTCGTGCTGCTGTCGCAAACCTTGCAGCAGCGGCGCATTCGCCCGAAGGGGATTTATTGCATTCTGAATGGTGCGGCTTCCAATTTCCGCTTTGTGCGGGAATTCCCGGAAGCGGCCAATTTGGTGATGGATTGCAACCATTGGGCCGATCCGCGCAAGCCAAAGACCGCAGAATTGCGCCGGCGCGTGGAAGCGCAGAACCGCTTTTGGCTCTACAACGTGCCCCTGAATTATTCCGCCGTGATGTTGTTCGCTGATGCGCTAGAACGTGCGGGCCGGGCGGATCGTGGCGCGCTGATTCAGGCGCTGGCGGCAACGGGCCCGGCTTTTGATCGCCACATCATGCCCTATGGGCCAACACAGTTCGTCAATGGCCAAAACCAGGGCGGCAAGCCGGTGAATACGCAGGTGCAGAATGGCGATATCAAGGTGATCTTCCCGCGCGACTTTGCGGACGCCCAGCCGATCTACCCCGTCACCGGCTGAGATGGGCTACCCGCCCGAAATATTGCTGGAGGCCGTGGCAAACGGCCTCCTGATAGGGGCCGTTTATGGGCTGGTCGCCTTGGGCCTCACGCTGGTTTACGGCGTGCTGCATATCATCAATTTTGCCCATGGTGCGCTGCTGACGCTGGCGATGTACGCGGCCTTTGTCGCGCATGGCGCCTTTGGGCTTGACCCTTACGCGGCAATGATTCCCCTTGCGGGCTTGTTCTTCGTATTGGGCTATCTGGTGCAGCGTCTGGTGATTGGCCCCGCCAGCCGTGGCGATGATTCCAATATGCTGCTGGTGACACTTGGCCTTTCGATCATTATCGAAAATGCCATGCTGGCGATTTTTCGTTCTGATACCATGACGATCCGCCTGCCCTATGCCATGTCCATGGTGGAGCTTGGCGATGTCCTGCTTTCAGTGCCGCGCCTGATTGGCTTTGGCGTGACGCTGCTGATGGCGCTGCTGTTGTTTGTGCTGATGACGCGGACCGATACCGGCCGCGCCATTCGCGCCGTGGCAAAGGAACGTACTGGCGCGGCTTTGGTCGGTATTGATGTCGCGCATATCTATGCGGTGACCTTTGGCATCGGGACGGCCTGCCTTGCCATTGCCGCCTGTCTTTTGTTGCCGTCCTTTTATGTGTCGCCGCGTGTGGGTAATGCCTTTGTGCTGGTGGCCTTCACCATTGTGGTGCTGGGCGGCATGGGCAGCGTGACGGGGGCGCTATTGGGCGGGCTGTTCATCGGTGTGGTGGAAAGCCTTTCCGGCCTTTATTTCGGCGATAGCCTTGGGCAGATCGGGATTTTCCTGATCTTTATCCTCGTGCTGCTGCTGCGCCCGACCGGGCTGTTCGGGGCGCGCGCATGACCATCCGCGAAACCCTGCCCATTCTGGGCTTTCTGGTGGCGGCCGTATTGGTTTCATTGTTCGTCACCAGCAATGTGGTGCTGAATTTTTTGGTCTTCACGCTGATTTTGGCGATTGCCGCGCAGGGGTGGAATCTACTCGGCGGTTATGGCGGGCAGTATTCCTTTGGCCATGCGGCGTTTTTCGGCATGGGCGCTTATGTCAGCGCCATTCTGCAACAGCGTTTTGGCGTGAATGCCTATCCCGCCGTGGCCTTCGGCATCGCTGCCGCCGCACTGCTGGGCTATGCGATTGGTGCCATGGTGTTTCGCGCTGGGCTGCGCGGTTCCTATTTCGCGCTGGTGACGCTGGCTTTTGCCGAGGTCCTGCGCATTTTGGCCAATGCAACCGAGATCACGGGTGGTGCGGCGGGTTTGCTGATCAGCCTCAATCTCGGCGCTGGCAATCTGCAATTCGCCAATCGCTCAAGCTTTTTGATTTTGGCTGCGGTGCTGCTTGCGATTGCCATGTTGATCACGCTTGCTTTGGAGAAAAGCCGGACCGGCGCGCAGCTTGTGGCGGTGCGGGAGAATGAAGCAGCGGCGGCGGCGCTTGGCGTGGATATCCTGGCGGTGAAGCTCCGCGCCATCAGCCTATCGGCTGCGCTGACCGGTGCGGCGGGCGCGCTGTATGCGCAGTATTTCCTCTATATTGACAGCAATATTGCCTTCGGCACCTGGATTTCGGTGGAAGCGCTGCTGGCGCCCATCATCGGCGGTGCGGGCACGGTCTTTGGCCCGCTGATTGGTGCGCTGATCCTGCAAGGCTTGAGCGAGGGCACGAAGATGCTGATCGGCCGTATCCCCGGCATTGATCTCATTATCTTCGGTGTTCTGTTGATCCTGGTGGTGCGCTTTCCCTTGCATCGCATCCCAGGCCTGATCGCCGCGCGCTGGCGCGGCAAGGGGGCGCCATGACCGGGCAAGGGAGGGACCCCGCCTTCCTCGCGGTGCGTGATCTCACCAAGCGCTTCGGCGGGCTGACGGCAGTGTCTGACGCGACCTTCGATGTGCGTGAGGGTTCCATCACCGGACTGATCGGCCCGAATGGTGCCGGCAAGACAACTCTATTCGCTATGATCGCAGGCTTTGAACAGCCAAGCGCTGGTCTGGTGTTGCTGGATGGTGAGGAGATCACCGGCCGCAAACCGCATGATCTGGCGAAGCTTGGCCTCGCGCGCACCTTCCAGATTGTGCAGCCTTTCGTCGGGCTTTCCGTGCGCGAAAACATCGCCGTCGGTGCCTTTCTGCGCCTGCCCAAGCGCCGCGATGCGCTGGAATTGGCCGAGCAAGTTGGCCAGCGCCTTGGCCTTGGCCCGCAGCTCGACAAGCCCGCGGCAGCGCTGACGGTTGCGGGGCGCAAACGCCTGGAGGTTGCGCGAGCACTGGCCACGCGCCCGCGTATTCTTTTATTGGATGAAGTATTGGCGGGGCTGAACCCATCCGAACTGCGCGATTTTTTGCCAGTGCTGCAGGATATTCGCGCGGGTGGCGTGACCATCCTCATGATCGAACATGTCATGCAAGCGGTAATGAGCCTTTGCGAATATGTGCATGTGATTTCCGGCGGGCGGATCATCGCCTCGGGCGAGGCGGCCAAGGTGGTGGGCAATCCCGCCGTGATTGAGGCCTATTTGGGCCATGGCGCCGCGCAAAGGTTGGCCGGCCATGCTTGAAATCAAAGCGCTTGAAGCGGGCTATGGCGAAACCCTGATCCTGCGTGGCATTGATCTGAGTGTGCCAGAAGGCGCTTTGGTTGCGGTGCTCGGCGCCAATGGTGCGGGTAAGACGACGCTCAACATGACCATCAGCGGCGTGGTGCGCCCGCGTAGCGGGAAAATCCGTTTCGCGGGGCAGAGCCTGGCCGCGCTATCCCCGCCTGAGATCGTTTCGCTGGGCCTGATCCATGTGCCGGAAGGGCGCAAAATCTTCCCGAATTTGAATGTGCGTGAGGTGCTGGAACTTGGTTCCTATCGGCGTGCACGGGCCAATCGTGCACGCAATCTGGAACGCGTCTTTGGCATTTTCCCGCGCCTGAAGGAAAGAATCCGCCAGGCCGCCGGCACGCTTTCGGGGGGCGAACAGCAAATGCTCGCCATCGGGCGCGGGCTGATGGCAGAACCAAAACTTTTGATACTGGATGAACCATCGCTCGGCCTTTCGCCTTTGCTGGTGGAGGAAATGTTCACGCTGATCCGGCGCCTGCATGCGGATGGGCTCACCATCATGCTGGTGGAACAGAATGTGGCGCAAAGCCTGGAAGTGGCGGATCAGGCGCATGTACTTGAAAATGGCGTGATCAGCTTGAGTGGTGCCGCGCGCGATATCGCCGCCGATCCGGAATTGCGCCGCAGCTATCTTGGATTGTGAGATGACCGAACCCGTATCTACGCGCCTTGATGCCGTGACTTTGGCAGTGCTGAAAGGCCGGCTTGAACAAATCGCCGATGAGATGGATGCGACACTCTATCGCAGCGCCTTCAACCCCATCATCGCCGAAGCGCGCGATGCCTGCCATGGCGTTTATGATGCCATCACTGGCGATACTTTGGTGCAAGGCACCAAGGGCTTGCCGATTTTTGTTGGTGCCATGTCCTTTGCCGTGCGTTCTGTCATTCGCAAAGTCGCGGCGGAAGGCGGGTTGCAGGAAGGTGATACCTTCCTGTTCAATGATCCCTATGATGGCGGCACGCATTTGAACGACTTCCGCCTGGTACGGCCAATTTTCCGCGCAGGCAAGCTGTTCTGCTGGGTGGCGAGTGTGGGCCATTGGCTTGATATCGGCGGCAATGTGCCCGGCAATTACAATCCGCGCGCAACAGAAAGCCATCAGGAAGGTGTGCGCTTTCCGCCGGTAAAACTGATCCGCGCCGGACAGATGCAGCAGGATATTCTGGATATTCTGGCCGCCAATTCGCGCGTGCCGCAATCCAATTGGGGTGATTTGAACGGGCAATTGAATGCACTCGATCGTGGTGAAAAGCGGCTGATTGAATTACTGGATGATTACGGCAATGCGCGCATTGCCGCCGCCTTCGCGCAATTGGCGGATCGTGCGGAAGCGCTGATGCGCGCGGAAATCGCGGCCCTGCCCGATGGGCGCTATAGCTTCGATGATTTCCTGGATAATGACGGCGTGAAGGATGAAGCGCTGCGCATTGCGCTTGATCTGACGGTTGAAGGTGATCGGCTGACTCTGGATATGTCGCGCTCCTCACCGCCTTGCGCAGGGCCACTCAATATCTCGGTCGCAACCACGGTGGCGGCTTGTTATGTTGCGGTGAAGCACGCTTTCCCGGACGTGCCGGCGAATGCGGGCGTGCTGCGCCCGGTGGAGGTGATTGCACCGCCGACGACGCTATTGGGCGCGGAGGCACCGCGCCCGGTCGCGGGCTATACCGAAACCATTCTGCGCTTGATTGGCGTGATTTTCGGCGCACTCGGCCAGGCGCGCCCCGCCACCGCCACCGCCGCGCCTTTCGGCACCATCAATGCGCTGGCGCTTTCTGGCCAACGCGATAACGGCACGCGCTGGGTGATGTTTTCCTTCTTCGGTGGTGGGCTTGGCGGCAACCCGGCATCTGATGGGCTGCATCACGCGAATAACCCGATCTCAACAGCGACAATTCCGCCGGTGGAAATTCTGGAAGCCGCCTATCCGGTGATGTTCACGCAATGGGCACTCCGCCCCGATAGCGGCGGCGCGGGCGAGCATCGCGGCGGCGTTGGCGCGATCTATGAGATTGAAGCACTCGCCCCCGGTCGCACGGAAGTCGCCTTGCTGGGTGAACGCGGGCGTTTCGCGCCCTTTGGTGTGGCGGGTGGTGCGGATGGCGCGCTTAATCGCTTCACTTGGGGAAGCGCGGGTGAAACACCGCCGATGGCAAGCAAGATTGTTGGTGTTTCCATCGGCCAGGGTGAACGCGTGCGGTTGGAAAGTCCGGGCGGTGGCGGTTGGGGAGACCCCGCCGCGCGGCCCTTGCACACTATCGCGCGCGATATTCGCCTGGGTTATGTCAGCGCCGAAGCGGCGCTCCGCGATTACGGAAAGCGCGCATCATGAGTGGCGCGATTGTCGGCGTTGATGTCGGTGGTACCTTCACTGATCTTTTTCTGTTTGATCCAGCAACAGGCCGTTTTCAGACCGCGAAAGTACCAAGCCAGCGCGGTGATGAGGCGTCCGGTTTTCTCGCGGGCCTGCGCGCGCTTGGCGGTGCTGCCGGCATGGCGGCGGTGGTGCATGGCACGACGGTTGGCACCAATGCACTACTGGAACGAAAGGGTGCCAAGCTTGGCGTGATCACCACGGCTGGTTTTCGCGATGTCTTGGAAATGCGCCGCCGGGACCGCCGCCATACCTGGGGGCTGTGGGGCGATTTCCAGCCAATAGCTGAGCGCGATTTGCGCCTGGAAGTGCCGGAACGCTGCCTGGCTGACGGCAGCATCCATACGCCGGTAGATATCGCGGCGGTGGAAGCAGCCGCGCGGCAATTGCTGGCCGCCGGCGCGGAAGCCTGCGCCATTATCTTCATCAATGCCTATGCCAATCCTGCCAATGAACAGGCGGCGGCGGCAGCGGTGCGGCGCATCTGGCCCAATCCGCATGTTTCGGTTTCCTCAGAAATCCTGCCGGAAATCCGCGAGTTTGAGCGTGCTTCGACCACCGCGTTGAATGCCTATTTGCAGCCTTTGGTCGCGGGTTATCTCGGCAAACTGGAGGACGTGCTCGCTGAAGAAGGTTTCGGTGGGCGGTTTCATATTGTGCAGTCCAATGGCGGGATCATGTCCACTGCGACCACGCGGCGCTTTCCCGCGCGCACCGCACTTTCTGGCCCGGCAGCAGGGGTGATTGCGGCTGGCGCCATCGCCAGGGCTGCGGGCTTCAGCCATGTGATTACCTGCGATCTGGGTGGCACTTCCTTTGACGTGTCTTTGATTGCCGATGGGCAAATGGCCCTTGCCGCGCAGGCAACGATTGACTTTGGCCTGGTCATCCGCTCCTCGATGATTGAAATCACCACGATTGGCGCGGGTGGCGGTTCCATCACGGCAGTGGATCGCGGTGGCCTGCTGCAAGTGGGGCCGGAAAGCGCGGGCAGCCGGCCTGGCCCGGTCTGTTACGGCCAGGGCAATGATCGCCCGACACTGACGGATGCAAACCTTGTCCTCGGTCGCATCAATGCCGCGCGGCCCATTGGTGGCGCGCTTGCCAGCCTTGATGTGGCGGCGGCCAAGGCCGCCATTGAACAGCATGTCGGCGCGCCTTTGGGCTTGGATGCCATGGCGGCGGCAGAAGCCATTCTGCGCGTAGCGAATGCGAAAATGGCAGGCGCCATTCGGCTTGTTTCCATCGAACGCGGGCTTGATCCCGCACGCTTTGTGGCGCTGCCCTTCGGTGGCGGCGGCGCCTTGCATGTCGGTGCCCTGCTGACTGAGGTCGGCTTGAAGGCCGCTTTGGTGCCGCGCTTTCCGGGCGTTACCTCAGCACTTGGCTGCATCATCGCCGATGTGCGGCATGATCAGGTGCGCACGCTTAATCTGGATTTGGATAGCCTCGATCCCGCCGCGCTGGATGCGCATCTGGTGCGCGAAGCAAGCGCCGCTGTGGCGGTGGTGCGCGATGCGGGCCTGCCGGTGGAGGCGATTGAAACCCTGTTTACGCTTGATATGCATTACGCCGGTCAGACGCATACCGTTGCCGTGCCCTTGCCCGTGACCGTGGCAGGCAATAGCACCGGCGTGACGCGAGCGATTGTGCGCGAGGCTTTTGAAGCCGCCTATCAACGCGCCTTCAGTCGCTTGTTGCCGGGATTGCCGGTCAGGATCGTCTCGCTCCGCAGCGCTGCGATTGGCCGGCGCCCGGTGTTTGATCTGGCGGCACTCGCGCCTCAGTCTGACGCAAGCCTTGCAACAGCAGCGCGCGGCGCGCGGCCCGTATGGTTCGATGGCGCTTGGCATGAGGCACGCATCTATGCGCGGCTTGAACTGCCGGTGGGCGCTGAAATCCCTGGCCCCGCCATTCTGGAACAACCCGATGCGACCGTGGTGGTGGACCCTGGCCTGGTGGCGCGGGTGGATCGCTTTGGCAATCTGATTATCGAAAGGGCGTGATGATGGACAGCGCCATTCCCATCAGCGAAACCGCTTTGCTGCTGTGCGATTTGCAGAATGATTTCATCCACCCCAAGGGTGCTTATGCGCGCGGCGGGCAAGGTGACGCGACCATCGCAGCCCTGCCCGCACGCCTTGCGCCGCTGTGCCAAGCCATGCGCGCACAAGGCGGCTGGATCGCTTCCACCCATTTCACGCTGATGCCGGGCAAGGGCGGTGAGCCCTTCATTGCGGAACACCTCAAGCAAATGCGCCCCTTTTTGCGCAAGGGGGATTTCGCGCCGGCATCCTGGGGGCAGGCTTTGATGGATGAATTGGCGCCATCCGATCTAATGGTCGAGAAAATCGGCTATGATGCGTTTTGGAATTCGCGCCTGGAATGGGCTTTGCGCAAGGCAGGCATTCGCAAGCTATTGGTCGCGGGCATTGTCACCAATGGTGGTGTCGCTTCCACCGTGCGCGGCGCGCATGTGCGCGAATTTGAAGTCACGGTCTTGGAAGATGGCTGCGCGGCGTTTTCATCAGCCGTGCATCAGGCGGCGATTGAAGGGCTGCGTCCGGTCGCACGCATCACCTCTATCGCGCAGGCGTTGCAGGAAATAACGGGGATTTAGGTCATGGATAAGTTCGGCATCGGTCAACCGGTACGGCGCAAGGAAGATGTGCGGTTGCTGACAGGGCGCGGTACCTACACGGATGACATGAACCGCCCGGGCCAGGCGCATGCGGTGGTGCTGCGTTCACCCCATGCGCATGCGCGCATCATCTCCATGGATGTCAGCGAAGCGCGCGCGGCCCCTGGTGTGCTGGCGGTGCTGACCGGGCATGACGCGATTGCCGATGGAATTGGTGCGCTGCCTGTGCAGGTAGAAGTGCCCGGCAAGGATAAGCCGCTTTTCGCCCCCACGCGCCATATCCTGCAAACCGAACGCGTGCGCTATGTGGGGGACCCCGTGGCACTGGTCATCGCGGAAACCCGTGATCAGGCGATGGATGCTGCCGAGATGATCCAGATTGATTATGAAACCCTGCCAAGCATCACCGAAACAGGCAAGGCGCTTGATGCTGACGTGCCGGTGATCTGGGAAGACCAGGGCAGCAATCTTTGCGTCCATTGGGATAGTGGCCGCGCCGCAGAAGTGGATGACGCGTTCACCAAGGCCGCGCGCATTGTCTCGGTTGATCTGGTGCAGAACCGCATTGTTGGCAATCCGATGGAGCCGCGTGTCGCACTCGGCGATTGGGATGGGGAACGCTGGACGCTAGTTTCGCCCTCTCAAGGCGCGGTCAAGGTGCGCGACAATCTGGCAAAGTTGGTCTTTAAGGTTCCGCTTGAAAAAATCCGAGTCATTTCGCCCGATGTCGGCGGCGGTTTCGGTTTGCGCGGCAAGCTTTTTCCCGAAAGTGCCATGGTGCTTTGGGCGGCGCGCAAGCTTGGCCGCCCGGTGAAATGGCGGGCAGGCCGGACCGAGACTTTCCTGTCAGACCCGCATGGGCGTGACCATGTGACGCATGCCGAAATGGCCTTTGATGAAAACGCCAAGGCGATTGGCGTGCGTATTCGCACCCTTGCCGCCATGGGTGCCTATTTGCTTGATTTCGGTCCGCGCGTGCCCACCATGGCGGGTGGGCGCATCAATGGCACGGTCTATGACATTCAGGCGTTGAATGTGCAGGTGCGCTGCGTCTTTACCAATACGGTGCCAACCGATGCCTATCGCGGTGCTGGCCGACCCGAAACCGCCTATGTGCTGGAACGCTTGTTTGACCAAGGCGCCGCGGCTTTCGGCATTGGGCGGGAAGAAATCAGGCGGCGCAATTACATTCGTCCGGATCAAATCCCCTATCGCAATGTCGCCGGCAATGTGATCGATTCCGGGCGCTTTGCGGAAACGCAGGATATGGCGCTGAACTTGGCCGATTGGCAGGGCTTCGCGGCGCGGCGCGCGGAAGCCGCCAAGCACGGGAAGCTGCGCGGCATTGGCCTTGGCTACTTCATTGAAGCATCGGGCGGGCAGCCTTTTGAATGGGCGCGTGTGGCGGTCACACCTGAAGGTCGCGCCAAGCTCACGGTTGGTACTTTCAGCCATGGCCAGGGGCATGAAACGGCCTTTGCGCAAATCCTTTCGGAAAAACTCGGCCTGCCTTTCGATGCCATTGATCTGGTGCAGGGCGATTCAGATGTGGTGCTGAAGGGCGGCGGCACGGGTGGGTCTCGATCATCCCAGATGGGCGGTGTCGCCACCAGCCGTGCTGCGATGCTGATCATTGAAAAAGCCAAGCGCATTGCCGCGCATCTGCTGGAAGCGGGTGTGGCGGATATTGAATTCCTCAATGGCCGTTTCAGTGTGGCGGGGACGGATATCGCCACAAGCTGGCCCGCGGTGATCGCCGCCGCGCATGATCTCGCGCGCCTGCCGCCTGGTGAAACCCCAGGGCTTGACGAACAACTGACCTATACCCGCGACACGGAATGCAATTTCCCCAATGGCTGCCACGTTGCCGAGGTAGAAATTGACCCTTCAACCGGTGAAGTCACCATAGCCAATTACGCGGCGGTGGATGATGTCGGCGTGCCGATCAATCCCATGCTGGTGCATGGCCAATGCCATGGCGGCATCATGGCCGGCATTGGTCAGGCCATGCTGGAACATGCGCAATATGATCCGGAAAGCGGCCAATTCCTGACCGCGACTTTTCAGGATTACTGCATGCCACGCGCGGGCGATGCGCCTTCCTTCAATCTTGATCTGAATGTGGTGCCGTGCCCATCCAATGATCTTGGCGTGAAGGGCGCGGGTGAGGGCGGCGCTTGCGGTGCGCCGCCCGCCATCATCTCAGCGGTCTGTGATGCGCTGGGTGTCGCGCATATTGATATGCCGATCACGCCAGAAGCGGTCTGGCGTGCGGTACGGTCAAAACAAGTGGCCTAAATCAGCCGGCGCGCCCTTTACGCTTCGGCGATAGCCGCACTCCAGGGACTCATCACATCGGTAATGCCAGTGCGTGTGCCATCCGCGCCAATGTGGATCAGATTGGGACAAGCGAAATTCACTGGCAGCACCGCGTGTTCGACTTCAGTCACCTCATCCTCGGCGGCCAGCGCGGCCAGGGTTTCCGCACCCAGCCGGATATCGGCGGTGACACCCTCGGGCGCTGAGACATCAAGCCGTGGATGATGCGCCGCCTGTTCCGGTTCCATGCCAAAATCGGCAACAAAAGACAGCATTTGGAAGACGGAAGCCATGATGCGCCGCCCACCGGAAGCGCCCGTGGCAAGCACAGGCTTGTCGCCCTCGGCAGCAATAACGGGGCACATATTGGTCAGCGGCCTTTTACCCGGCGCCAGCGCATTGGCGGCTTCGGGACGCGGGTCGAACCACATGACGCCATTGTTCATTAGCACGCCTGATTTCGGCAGCACCACGCGGCTGCCCATGCTGGATAGCAGCGTGGTGGTCATGGCGACCATCATGCCGTTCTTATCCGCCACCGTCAGATGGGTGGTGCAGGATTCGGCCGCTTTCGGTTCCGCATCGCCAAGCCCGGCTAGCCGTTCCGCATAGGCCGCGCGCATTACGCGCGCCAATTGCGCATACCAAGCCGCAGAGGGCGCCTTGCCGGAGAAATCCGCACCCTTCATGCCTTCCAGTACGCGCATCAGCGTGGGCGCCGCAGTCAGCCCATTGGCCAGGAACAACCGCTTCCCGCGCCAGGCGGCTTCCAGTGCCGGCAGCACGCGCGCCTTGCAATGCGCCAAATCCTCGGCGCTGACAAAGGCGCCCATGTCCTTGCAATCCGCGGCAATGGCAGCGGCGATATCGCCCGTGTAGAAATCAGCGAGCCCCGCATGGGCGAGCCGTTCCAGCGTGGCGGCCAGATTGCCCTGCTGGAAGAAGCCCGGGGATCCCTGATAGGGCGCCACAGGCGGCAGCCCGCCCGGCAGATAAATGCGGGCACTCTCTGGATAGAGTTTCAGCACGGAAGCCGAATTGGCCACTTTCAGCGTGGTGAACCAATCCTGCGCCAAGCCGCGCTTCGCCAAGGCAATGGCTGGCGCCAGCACATCCCTGATCGGCATGTGGCCATGGCGGGCATGCAATTCCATATAGCCCGCAACGGCGGATGGGATGGCGAAGGAAAGCGGGCCATGGACATTGCGGTCTTCCAACACCTCCGGCCAGGTGAACAAATCCGCCTTCATCTTGCCGGTCATCGGGAAGGCGGAAGGCTTCAAGCCGCGCGGGGAAACCGGACCGAAATCAAAGGTCTCGGCCGCGCCACCGGGGGACATGACCTGCGCGAAGCCAATGCCGCCCAAGCCGCTATTCCAGGGCTCCAGCGTCGCCAGCGCAAAGGCCGTGGCTACCGCCGCATCGGCTGCCGTGCCACCGGCTTCCAGAATGGCCACGCCCGCTTCGGCGGCGCCGCGCGCCTGGGATGCCACCATGCCCTTGCGGCCAGAGGCTGCGGGCTTCGTGACATGCCAATGCTGGGAAGTGTGACGCGGCGGGGTCCAGGCCATGATCGGGTTTCCTCAAGTTTTTGCGCCTCTAGCCTTGCGCCGCTTGGGCCTCCCGGCAAGCCCCCGCCCGGTTTGCCCCGCCGTGCCTTTCCTTTTATGGAACCCTCCGGAATCTACGGGCGGGCCAAGACCCGCCCCTTGTTCGGGAGCGCGCGAATGTCTGCATCAAAGGGGCTTTTTGTTGCCCCCATTCTGAAGAATTTCATTGAAACCGAAGCCCTGCCCGGCACGGGCGTGGAAACAGCCCGCTTCTGGGACGCGATGGAACGCACACTGCGTGAGATGGTGCCGACCAATGCCGCGCTGCTCGCCAAGCGCGACGCCCTGCAAGAAAAGATTGATGCCTGGCACCGCGCCAACCCCGCCAAGCCGATTGATCAGGCGGCCTATACGGCCTTCCTCAAGGAAATCGGCTATCTGCTGCCGGAACCCGCGCAAGTGACCGTCGCGACCACCGATGTGGATGCGGAAATCGCCTCCATGGCCGGGCCGCAGTTGGTCGTGCCGGTTTCCAATGCGCGTTATGCGCTGAATGCCGCCAATGCGCGCTGGGGCAGCCTGTATGATGCGCTTTATGGCACGGATGCCATCCCCGGCGCAGCCTCGGGCAAGGGCTATGACCCGGAACGCGGGGCCAAGGTGATTGCCTATGCGCGCGGCGTGCTGGATAGCGCCGTGCCGCTCGCCAAGGGATCTCATAGCGATGCCACGGGCTACCGCATTGAGGGTGGCGCGCTCGAAATCACGTTGAAGGGTGGCAGCAAGACCGGCCTTGCGCGGCCTGGCCAATGCGTGGGCTATCTGGGCGAAGCGCATGCCGTGTCTTCGCTACTATTCGTCAATAACGGCCTGCATCTTGAAGTGCGGCTGGACCGCGCGCATCCGATTGGCAAGACCGATGCGGCGGGCATTGCCGATGTCGCCTTGGAAAGCGCGCTGACCACCATCCAGGATTGCGAGGATTCCGTCGCCGCCGTGGATGCGGAAGACAAGGTCGCGGTCTATCGCAATTGGCTTGGCCTGATGCGCGGCGATCTGGAAGCGAGTTTTGAGAAGGGCGGCAAGACGATGGTGCGTCGCCTCAATCCGGATCGTGTGTTTCAGCGCCCGGCGGGTGGCGGCATGACGCTGCATGGTCGTTCGGTCATGCTGGTGCGCAATGTCGGTCACCACATGATGATTGATGCGGTGAAGCTGGATGGCGCGGAAGTGCCGGAAACCATTCTGGATGCCTTCTGCACGTCAGTCATTGCGCTGCATGATATTCGCGGCAAGCGGCTGAATTCGCGCGCCGGCAGTGTTTATATCGTGAAGCCAAAAATGCATGGGCCGGAAGAAGTGGCCTGGGCAGATACGCTTTTTACCCGTGTGGAAGATGCGCTTGGCCTCAAGCGCGCCACACTCAAGATGGGCATCATGGATGAGGAACGCCGCACCACGGTGAATTTGAAAGCCTGCATCGCGGCGGCCAAGGATCGCGTGGTCTTTATCAATACGGGCTTCCTGGATCGCACCGGCGATGAAATCCACACGGCGATGGAAGCGGGTGCTGTCATTCGCAAGAACGACATGAAGGGTGCCGCCTGGATCAAGGCCTATGAGGATTGGAATGTGGACACCGGCCTTGCCTGCGGTCTGCGTGGGCGTGCGCAGATCGGCAAGGGCATGTGGGCCATGCCAGATGCCATGGCGGCGATGCTCGACCAAAAGGTGGGCCACCCCAAGGCAGGGGCTTCCACAGCCTGGGTGCCGTCCCCCACGGCTGCCACCTTGCATGCGTTGCACTACCATCAGGTCAGCGTCGCCGATCGGCAGGATGAAATCACCAAGGGTGGCCGCCGTGCCAAGCTGGATGATATCCTGACCGTGCCGCTGGCGCGTGACACGAACTGGTCCCCCGCCGATGTGCAGGCGGAATTGGACAATAACGCGCAAGGTATTCTGGGCTATGTGGTGCGCTGGGTGGATCAGGGCGTTGGCTGTTCCAAGGTGCCGGACATCAATGATGTCGGGCTGATGGAAGACCGCGCCACTTTGCGCATCAGCAGCCAGCACATTGCCAATTGGCTCCGCCATGGTGTGGTGAGCGAAGCGCAGGTGATGGAAACCATGAAGCGCATGGCGGCCGTCGTGGATCGGCAGAATGCCGGGGATGCGGCCTATCGCCCCATGGCGCCGGCCTTTGACGGGCCGGCCTTCAAGGGCGCTTGCGATCTGGTCTTGAAGGGCCGCGAACAGCCCAATGGCTATACGGAATTTGTGCTGACGGCGCGGCGGCGGGAAGCCAAGGCGGCGGGGTAACATCTGCGCGCCGCTTGTCTTTCCGGGCAAGCGGCGCAAGCATGATGTGAAGCGGGTGGCGGTGACCACCCGGGCAGGAGGAACGCATCATGGATTTTTCAGGCAAGGTCGGCATTGTGACAGGCGGCGCCAATGGCATTGGTGCTGCGGTGGCGCGTGGTTTTGTCGCGCGCGGCGGCAAGGTGGTGATTGTGGACCGCGATGCCGCGGCGGGCGAAGCGCTGGCCGCATCCCTGGGCGCAGCAGCGCTGTTTCGTGCCGCTGATGTCACCAAAGCCGCCGATGTCGCGGCCTATGTGAAGGCCGCACAGGATCGCTTCGGCGCAATTGATTGCTTCCATAATAATGCCGGCATTGAAGGCCGTGTGGCGCGCCTCGCGGAATATGAGGAAGCCGTGTTTGACCAAATCATGGCCGTGAATGTGAAGGGCGTGTTTCTGGGTCTTCGTCATGTGCTGCCGGTGATGATTGCCGCCGGGCGCGGCACTGTGGTCAATACTGCCTCCATCGCCGGGCTAGTTGGTTCACCTGGCATGTCGGTCTATTCCGCTTCCAAGCATGCGGTGAATGGCTTCACGAAAAGTGTCGCCGGTGAGGTCGGGCCGCATGGTATTCGGGTGAACTCCGTCTGCCCCGGCCCCATCGCGACCCGAATGATCGAGGAAGTCTCCCGCCAGGTTTCGCCAAATAATCCCAAAAGCGTTGAGGAACGCTATGCGGCGGGGATACCGCTGCGCCGTTACGGGACAGCCGAGGAAGTCGCCAATCTGGTGCTGTTTCTGCTGTCGGACCTCGCTAGCAATATGACAGGCGGCGAATACACCGTGGATGGCGGGCGCACCGCGGCACCCGCCGGGGTTTCTGGCAGCACGACGCAGTAATCAAGCTGCCAGATTCTTGCGTGTCCACAACGAAAATTCAGCTTTTTCCCGCATAGGATTTTGCCATGCCATCCGCGGGATCGGCCTGCGGGCCATAGGGCATGATGGGGTAGCGCAGCCCCGCCTTGGAAAGGCCGAGCAGGCCTTCCACGGCGCGCGCCAAATCCTCAGGCGGGCAGGCCATCAGCATTTCATCATCGGCAACCCCGCCATAGCGACGTTCGGCATAGCAGGGAATGGAAAGGCAGACCGTGCGATCACGCAAGGCGCGGCCCCAGGAATCGGCGCAGGCGCTTTCCCCGGTGATGGAAAAATCGTAGCGCTTGTAATTCTTCCATTGCAGCCCGTTGATGAACAGGATCATTTGCGCGGGATTGGCGTAGAACAGGCAGATATCGGGCGGGTCCAACCGAGCGGACCGCAAGGGCGATACCACGAGGCCCTTATAGCGCGCCGGCACGCGCGGCATTTGCGCTTGATGCAGCCGCCCGGCTTCGCGGTTTTCAAACCACACACCTTCGAATTTACGGCCCGAGAGATAAAGTTCCGAGGGTTCATTCAAACCGATCACGCCGCCGCAATTGCTGAAGCCTGGCACGTTTTCTTCCGTAATGCCCATGGTGAAGCCCGCGATGCGCGCTTGCGTGACCAATTGGCAGGTGGAGAATTTCTTGCCCTCGGTTGGGCGGCGAAGCCCAGGGATTTTCGCCATCTCCTCGGCGTCATCAAACAGCTTCATGCCGAAGGGAAAGGTGCGAATGCGCAGCAATTCGGTCAATTGCCGCGCCAATTCGGCAATGGCCTTGGCATCAAGCGCGGGTTTTTCGGTGGTTGGCAGGGTATCGGGCATGGCTGGTTCCTCCAGCCCCCATCATGGCCCCTGTTGCTGCGGGGCGCTACGCCCCCGCCCGGTGGCTAAGGGGAAGGAATAAAGCCGTTCCTCCCCCAGCAGAAAGGCACGCCCGCCTTGCGGGAAAAGCCGCGCGATGGCGGGATCGGTCACGCATAGCCCGCCGGTGAAGGCGCCAAAGGCCGGCATCACCACGCGGCGCGGATTGGCGACAAAACAGGGGCGGGAAATGCCGCCCGCACGCGTCGGCGCTGTCGCCTTCGGGTGGAAATGCCCAGCGATTTCGGGCTGCGCCTGGCGCGAGAAGGGGCTCGGGATATGGCGAAAGGTGATCGGCCCCTGCCGCCATTCGGCAAAGGCCTCACCCGGCAGATCGCAAGGCGGTGCAGGATCGTGATTGCCGAGCACCCAGATCGGCTCAAGCCCCTGCAAAAGTTGCAGCAGCGCCGCCCGATCCGCGGGCGAGAGGCGCGCGGCACCCTCCGCATCATGGAAACTATCGCCCAGAAACACCAGGCGCTTCGGGCCATAGCGCCGGATCAGCAGCGCAAGCCGTGCCAGGGTTTCGCGCGTATCATAAGGCGGCAGGAAATAGCCGGCGCGCGCGAAGGCACTGCCCTTTTCCAAATGCAAATCCGCGACACATAGCAGTTTCTGCGCCGGCCAATGCAAAACCCCGGCGGGGTCGAGCATGACCCGCTCTGCCCCCAGATGCAGCGGTGCGGCATTCATGATGCGCGCCTTGGTACAGAACGGATGAAGCGCGACCGCCGTGCCTCTCGCGGTTTTGGGCGGGCCGAGGCACCGCGTGTTGCGATGCCATCGGTCATCTCGGCGAGGGTTTCGCCAAATGCCTCAGCGCCATCGGTCGCTTCACTGACCAAGGCGGCGGCTTCGGCAAGCAAGGCATCCTCCGCACCGCCCGCCACCCATTCGCGGCCTTCTTCGATCAAGGCGGGCACGGCAAGGGGCGAGACACGCGACAGCGCCCGATGCGTGATGCGCCCCTGAATGCGCGCGAGAAGGGAAGCGATGCGCGCCACATCCGTGAGCCCCCGCGCGGCTTCTTCCCGCGTGGCGCGGAGCAGTATGTGGTCCGGTTCATGCCGGCGCAGCACATCATAGATCAGATCAGCATTCATCGTCATTTGCCGGCCCGATTTCTCCGCCCCCGGATGGTGTTTTTCGAGCAAGCCCGCAATGGTCGCGATATTGCGGAAACTCCGCCGTAGCATGGAAGATTCCGCGAGCCATTCCTCCATCTCATCGCCCAATATGTCTTCGGCGAATAGCCTCTCAACGCTTGTCGGTTCAAAGGCGGACCAGATCGCCAGCACATAATCCGTCCCCACATAGCCAAGCGGCCCCATGCCGAGGCGTTCCATGCGCTTCGTCACCAAAAGCCCAAGCGTCTGATGCGCCAAGCGGCCTTCAAAAGTATAAGCCACCAGAAACCAGCGGCCACCGCGCGGGAAGGTTTCAACCAAAAGCCCATCGGATGGCGGCAATTCGCTCCGCAGGGATTGCAGCTTCAGCCATTCCTGCACCGGTGCCGGCAAATGCGCCCAGCTCGAAGGATCATGCAAAATCGCACGCACCCTTGCGGCAAGCCAGGTGGTAAGCGGCATGCGGCTGCCGGCATAAACCGGCACGCGCGGTTCATCGCCGCCGCCGGGGCTGACAATCACCGCCGCCGGGTCAAGCCTTTCGTAGCGCACCACCTGACCGGCAAACAGAAAGCAATCGCCAGCCGCGAGGGTGGAGACGAACCATTCCTCCACCTCGCCCAAGGTGCCGCCACCGCGCAGCCGCACCTTGATCATCGGGGTTTCGACAATCGTGCCAAGGTTCAGGCGGAATTGCCGCGCGACACGCGCATCACGGATATGCAACCGGCCTTCGGAATCGCGAAAAAGGCGGCGGAAACGTTCATAAGCTGCCAGCGCATAGCCGCCATCTTCGACAAAGCGCACCACATCATCGAAATCACGCCGCGCCAGCGCGGCATAGGGCGCGGCACGAATCACCTCGGCGTAGAGTTCATCGGGATGAAACGGCGCGTGGCAGGCCATGGCCAGCACATGTTGCGCCAGCACATCAAGCCCGCCGGGGCGTGGTGGGTCGCCATCCAATTCGCCTGCCGCGGCGGCTTCCATGGCGGCGACGCATTCAATCACCTCAAACCGATTGGCCGGCACCAGCACGGCGCGCGATGGCTCATCCATGCGGTGATTGGCGCGGCCCACGCGCTGCAATAGCCGCGCGACGCCCTTGGGCGCGCCGATCTGGATCACCTGATCCACATCCCCCCAATCAATGCCGAGATCGAGTGAGGCGGTGGCCACCACCGCGCGCAGCTTGCCCGCCGCCATGGCCGCTTCCACCTTGCGGCGCTGGTCAATCTCCAGGCTCCCGTGATGGAGTGCGATCGGCAGCGAAGCCTCATTCAGGCGCCATAATGCGGCAAAGCAAAGCTCTGCCTGCGCGCGGGTATTGACGAAAACAATCGTGACCCGCGCGGCTTCGATACGCTGATAGACTTCCGGCATGGAAGCCAGACCCATATGCCCGCCCCAGGGCAAATGGCCTTCGGGCAATTGCAGGTCAAAAAGCGGCGCGGCGCCGCCTTCTGCCGTGATCAGCCGGACCGAAGCCGCTTGCGCATCCGGCGCCAACCAGGCGCGCAGAGCATCCGGCACGGCGACGGTTGCGGAAAGCCCGATGCGCTTGGCGCCTGGCGCCAGCACGGCCAGGCGAGACAGGCACAGCGCCAATTGATCACCGCGCTTGGTGCCAGCCAGCGCATGAATTTCATCAATGATGATGCCGCCAAGGCCCGCGAAAAATTCGGCGGCGTCGGGTTGAGACAGCAGCAGCGTCAGGCTCTCCGGCGTGGTCAGCAGGATATGCGGTGGCGCGGCACGTTGCCTTGCGCGACGATTGGCCGGCGTATCGCCCGTGCGGGTTTCCACCCGAATGGGTAAAGCCATATCGGCAATCGGCGACATCAGATTGCGCGCGATATCCACGGCGAGCGCCTTCAGCGGCGAAATGTAGAGTGTGTGCAAGCCCTCACGCGGGGCGGTGTTCAGGTCCAGAAGGGTCGGCAAAAACCCCGCCAAAGTCTTGCCGCCGCCGGTTGGCGCCACCAGCAGCGCGTGCTCCCCGCCCGCAACCGCATCCAGAACGGCAAGCTGATGCGGGCGCGGCTGCCAGCCACGCGCCACAAACCAGCCGGCAAAAGGTTCTGGTAATGTTCGCATTCAGCGCTATCTATGGCGTGACAAGCCGCCGAGGCAAGACCGGAACCGCATGGCCTTCACCACCGCCCCCCATCCTGAGACCTGGCTGAAGGTGACACCCTCCGGCCTGTTCTGCGAACCGGGTGGATTTTTCATTGACCCGCTGCGTGCGGTGGATCGCGCCGTGATCAGCCATGGCCATTCGGATCATGCGCGCCCGGGCCATGCGGCGGTGCTGGCAACACCCGAGACTTTGGCGATCATGACTGCGCGGCTCGGCGAAGGCCGCGCTGGCGCCACGCAACAGGCGCTGCGCTATGGGGAGGTGATCACGATCAATGGCGCGAAGCTCTGGCTGCGGCCGGCGGGGCATGTGCTGGGCTCGGCGCAGATCGCGCTGGAATGGCAGGGCAGCCGCGTGGTGGTTTCTGGCGATTACAAGCGCCGCGCTGATCCAAGCTGCGCGGCCTTTGAAGTTGAGCGCTGCGACGTTTTCATCACGGAAGCGACCTTCGCGCTGCCGGTATTCCGCCACCCCGATGCGATGGGCGAGATTGCGCGGTTGTTGCGCTCGGCAGCGCTATTCCCGGAACGCACCCATGTGATTGGCTGCTATGCGCTTGGCAAATGCCAGCGCCTGATCCGCATGCTGCGCGAAGCCAGCTATGATCGCCCGATCCATTTGCATGGCGCGCAGCAGGCGCTTTGCGATGTCTATGAAGAATTGGGCATCGCCCTTGGCCCGCTGCTGCCCGCAACGGTGGCGCGCAAGGATGCGCTGAAGGGCGCGATTGTGCTGGCGCCGCCTTCGGCCATTGCCGATCGCTGGGCGAGGAGGCTCGCGGAACCTGTGGTCGCGAATGCCTCGGGCTGGATGGGTGTGCGGCAGCGCGCGCGCCAGGGGGGCGTGGAATTGCCCTTGGTGATTTCGGACCACGCCGATTGGGATGAGCTGCTGGCCACCTGCGCGGAGACCGGCGCGCAGGAGGTTTGGGTAACGCATGGGCGCGAAGATGCGCTGATCCATGCGCTTGGGCTGCAAGGGATCAGGGGCCGCGCGCTGAACTTGATTGGGCGTGGTGAGGAAGATGAGGCAGAGGCGGCGTAAGAATCACCCCTTCCGCGTCGCCTCATACCGCGCCTTGGTCTCAGCATTGGGCGGATAAAGGCCGGGCAGAGGCACGCCCTTGCCCACTTCTTCCATGATCCAGGCTTCCAGCCGTTCCTGTTCCACCGCGGCATCCACCACCGCATCCAGCAGCGCTTGCGGGATCACCACCGCGCCATCGGCATCCGCCACAATGATATCGCCGGGCACAACGGTGACGCCGCCGCAGCCAATGGTTTCCTGCCAGCCGACGAAATTCAGCGCTGCCACAGAAGCCGGCGCCACATAGCCCTGGCAATAGACAGGCAAGCCCGTACCGATCACGCCCGCGCCATCGCGCACCACGCCATCTGTCACCAGGCCAGCGACACCCTTTTTCGCCATGCGCGCGCACAGGATATCGCCGAAAATCCCAGCCGCCTTGCTGCCCATCGCATCCGCGACCGCAACGCAACCTTCCGGCATGTCTTCAATTGCCGCACGCGTGGAACGTGGTGAGGACCAGCTATCCACCGTCGCCAAATCTTCGCGCGTCGGCGTGAAGCGGAGCGTGAAGGCAGGCCCCACAATGCGGCGGCGGTCGCCCTGAACGATCGGGTTCGATCCGGCGATATAGCAAAACCGCACGCCCTTCTTGAGCAGCACGGTTGTCAGCGTCGCGGTGGTAACCGCTTCAAGCGCGGTCTTTTGGGCGGGGGTCAGGGCCATGGTTCAATCCTTTCAAACTCTCGCGCCCCAATACAGCCTTAGCGCCATCGGGCAAGATACGGCGCCCTAGTTGCGCGACCAGCCAATCCGCCCCATCGCGCCACAAGCCGCGCAATCAGGCTTCCAGGCGCTGTGTTCCGCGCCGCAAGCATCGCAGCGCCAGCGCGGCGCGCCGGCGGCATTGGCGGCTTCGCGGAGCCAAGCGGCCTCTGCCGCGCGGCCCTCGGCGCTATCGCCATGCTCGGCACGTTCCAATTCCGCGAAAAGCAGAAAGGCGCGCCGATCCGCCGCCCCGCTGGCGAGCAAACCATCCAATTCATTGCGCGCCCGGCCCGTGAGCCCCGCCGCCAGCGCGACCCGCGCCATCAAAAGCCGCGCTTCGGGATGGCTGGGGTTGCGATGCGTCAGGTCTTCCACCGCCTTTACGCGGGCGAGAGGTGCCGGCACAGCCTCAATGCAAGCCGCCCCCAAATCCGGATGCGGCGCAGCATTCCAGGCCGCTTCGAGAACATTGCGCGCACGGCGTTGGCTGCCCACGGCGATCAGCCGCGCGGCCTGCGCCAAGGCCGCGGGGGCAAATTTTGCGTCTGCGGCGACCGCTTGTTTTTCCAATTCCGCCGCCTTGGCCGGATCGGGCTCCGCCGCCGCTGCCGCGAGCGCAAAGGCAGCGCGCGGGCCATCCGGCGGACATAGCGCCAGCGCTTCACGCCAATCCCGCGTCCGTTCCGCGAGCAGCCGGCGTTCTTCGCGGAGCCACGCGGCACCGGGTTGGGCGGCCTCAGCCTCCCGCGCCAGGCGCTGCGCTTCGGGCCAATCTTCCCGCTGCATCGCTTGGCGCAGCAGCCCGCGCAGCCCAAGGAAGCGCGCCCCCGAATCTTCCGACAATTTCTTGAAAATCGCGCCGGCGGCGTCTTCCTTGCCGGCGAGTTTCTCGGCCTCGGCTGCCAGCAACAGGGTTTGCGGCGTATCGCCCAAAAGCGCGCGGGCGCGGCGGGTTTCTTCCAGGGCGCGCGGCGCGGTGCCGGCACCAAGCGCAATCAGCGCGCGGGTGATGGCCGCATCACCATCCGCGCGGCGCCGCGCGGCACGGCGCAGCGCCATCCTGCCAGGCATAGCGCGCGACCAGGCCCAAAGCCGCAAGCCGCCATGCAGCAGAATAAAGCCAAGCGCCAAAATCGCCGCCGCCACCGGCACCGGCAGGCCCACCCAGAAATCACCCGCACGGATTTCCACCGAACCGCCCAGCCTGAGCAGCCAAAGCGTGACGGCAGCGACGGCAATCAGCGCCGCCAATAGCAAAAGCGCCTTGCGCATGGCGCCTCAGCCCCCGGCCAGGGTGATAATGGCCGCGCGCGCGGCGAGCAGCGCCTGCGCTTCGGCTTCCCAGGCGCCCAACGCCGTGCGGGCAGCGGGCGGCAGGGGCGAAAGCCTTCCCAAAGCCCCCGGTAGATCGCCGGCTTCGAGCGCGCGGCGCGCCGCTTCCAGGGCGGCTGCGGCTTCATCGCCCCAAATGATCGTCTCGCCCCGCCGGATGGTGATCAGGCCGGCAAGCCGGGCTGAGGCGCTTTCCAGAATGGATTGGCCTTCCCGCGACGGTTCGCTCGCGGCACGCGCCGCGCGGGCGGCGTCTTCAAAGGCAAGGCGAAGCGCCGCTTCCGTGGGCGGGCTCGCTGCGGCAAAGCGGCTCAGCGCCGCCGGTGGGTTGGGGAAGGGCGCAAGTGTGGGACCAAGCACCTGCCCTGCATCCAGCCGGGCGCGCAGCGCGGCGATGGCCTGCACGCGATTGGTGCGCGCCTCAAGCCCCGCGATGCGTGATTGGGCTGCTTCCAGCGCTTGAAGCCGTGCGCCCAGCGCGGATTCGGCGCCGGCCAAGCGGCCCTCCAAAGCCGCACCAGCCGCGGCGATGCGCTCAGCCTCAGCCTTCTCGGCGGCTTCCAGGCGGATGAGCAGGCTGCGCGCGAGGTCTTCGGTGCGGCGCAAAGCTTCGGCATCGGCGGCTTGCAGCCGGGCGGCCAGCGCATCCTGCCGCTCGGTCAGGCGATCGATCCGTGTTGCCAGCGTCTCGGCCAGGGCGCGCGGGGTGAGGCCTGAGAGATCCAGGCTTGGCGCCGGCCTGCCTTCCAACCCGGCAAGGCGGCCTTCCAATGCTTCAAGCCGCTGCAGGAGTGGCGCCAGGTCAGGGGCGGCGGTGGGGCGTGGCCGCGCTTCCAGCGCGGAGATGCGGGTTTCGAGCGGCACGGCGTTGAAGCCGGGGCGGGCTTCCAGCGCTGCAAGCCGCACTTCCAGCGGGCCGAGATTGGGCAGGGGCGGGGCGCTGGGGCGCGGCGTGATCAAGAGCCAGGCAAGCGCAAACACCAGCACCGCGCTGCCGGCAAAAAGCGGCAGCAATAGAGGATCAAGGCGGCGCTTGGGCGCTGGTGAGGTCTCACTCATGCGGGTTTATTAGCACATCCGGGGCGCCAAGGCATGCCATCAAGGCAGCAAGATCCGGCCGGCTTGCGGTGCGGATTTCCTGCCAGGGCAGGACGGCAAGGCGCGCAGCAATGCGTGGGCTGAGGGCAATGGCGATGATCTTCTGGACGGCCTTTTCCAAACCGGCATCGCGCAGCAGGCGCATTACCTCCGCCGCTGAGCGTGGGGAGGTGAAAAGCGCGGCATGGATGCGCCCTTCCCGAATGGCTTGGCGCGCTTCTACGGGCAACGCGGCGCTGGGCCGCGCGGCATAAACCACGCGGCGGAGCACGCGAAACCCCTTGGCGCGCAAGGCAGCGGCGAGATCAAGCGCATAGCCTTCCCCAACCGCCAGGCAAAGCGTGCCCGATTCGGGCCTTAGTGTTGCGCCAATCAGCGCGGCCAGCGCCTGCGCATCCCCTGCCGCGGCGCGCACATCGCCAAAGCCGCGCGCGCGGGCCTCCGTAGCTGAGGCTTCGCCCACCGCAATCACAGGCAGCTTTGCAGGTGCCAAGGCGCGGGCGGCGGCGCGGCTGGTGATGATGATGGCCTGGCAATTTGCGGGTGGTTTGAAGGGCAGGGCGGTCAGCACCAGCGCGGGCGCCAGTGTTGCCTCCCACCCAAGTGCGGCAACAGCGCGCGCGGATTCCGCCGCGCCCGGTTCCGGGCGGGTGATCAGAATGGCGCGCGATGCGCGGGCGGGCTGGCGCGGCATGGCACCGTTTTACAGGAAAAGAACGGACGCGGAACCGGCGGGACCGTCTGCGCCATTGCGTGGCGCTTGGCGCTTATGGAAGAAGGAAGGCATGGAATTTTCCGTGCTCATTGTGACGCCCTCCAATTACACCCATGCCGAATGCTTTCGGGAAGTGGCCGAGACCATCAGCCATGGCTTGCGGGAACTTGGCCATGCTGCGCAGGTGACAACGGAACTCTGTCCCGGCACGCGCCATATTGTGCTTGGGCCGCATCTCCTGCTGCATTACCCGCTGCCGCTGCCTGCCGATTCCATTCTGTACAATCTTGAGCAATTGCCGCTGCGCGATGAAGCCTGGGTGCGGCGCTATGCCACGCTGCTCGGCCAGCATGAGGTATGGGATTATGCCGAGGAAAATCGCGCCATGCTCTCGCAAATGGGCATTGCGCGCACGCAGCTGCTACCGCTTGGCTATTACCCAGGTCTGACGCGCATTGCACAACATATCCGCAAGGATATTGACGTGCTCTTTATCGGTAGCCTGAATGAAAGGCGTCGGCGTATTTTAGGCCAGATGCAGGAAGCGGGCTTAGGGGTGGTTTCGCTCTTTAACAAGTATGGTGCGGAACGTGATGCGGTGATCGCGCGTGCCAGGATTATGCTCAATATGCATTTCTATGAGGCACGCATTTTTGAAGCGGTACGCGTGAGTTACTATCTAGCCAATGGCCTGTGTGTACTATCAGAGGGCAGCGGCGATGCTGAGTTGGATGCCGAATGGGGTGCTGGGGTGTGCTTCGCACCCTATCAGGATTTGGCAACAAGGGCGCAGGCGCTGCTGGCGGATGAGGCTTTGCGCGCAAGTTTTAGTGAGCGCGGCCTGGCGCTGATGCGCCAAAGGCCGATCGCGCCGGCCTTGGCAGCAGCCTTGGCGGGCTGAACAACCCTATTCATCCCGTTGCGGGCGCGCGAGCAGCTGCGACACGGCCTGTTGCACGGAAAGCTTGCCGCTGACCAATGCCGCCACGGCGGCGCAGATGGGGATTTCCACCCCAAGGCTGGCGGCGCGCGCCACCAAGGCGGGCGCGGTGGCGACGCCTTCCGTGACGCCCTGCCGTGCGGCGAGAATATCGGCCAAGCTCTCCCCGCGCCCGAGCGCCATGCCAAGCGAGGTATTGCGGCTGCCCGCCCCCGTCGCCGTCAGCAGCAAATCACCAAGCCCCGAAAGCCCCGCCACCGTATCGGCGCGCCCACCTAATGCACTGGCGAGGCGCGCAATCTCAGCAAGCCCGCGCGTGATCAAGGCGGCGCGTGCATTCTCGCCAAGCCCGGCCCCCATCACGGCGCCGGCGGCAATCGCGATCACATTCTTGGCCGCGCCGCCGATTTCGGCACCTACCGGATCATCGCCGCCATAAAGCCGGAACCCTGCTGACCCAAGCCGCGCCACGCCAAGCACGCGCAGGCCTGCATCATGGCTCGCCACCACAGCGGCAGCGGGCAGGCCGCGAGCGATTTCATGGGCGAAATTGGGGCCACTCAACACGCCAGCAATGGCATCGGGGTGCGTTGCGCTAAGGATTTCAAGCGGCAGCATCAGGCTGCCTGCCTCAACCCCCTTGGAGCAGATCAGCACGGGGGCGGGCAGCTTTGGCAGGTTGTGCAGCACGGGGCGTAGCGCTTGCGCCGGCACCACCAGCAGGATCAGTGCTGCAGCATCCAGCGCCTGCCTTGCATCAGCGGTGATGCTGATGCCATCTGGCAAAGTGATACCCGGCAGCAGGCGTTCATTCGCGCGGCTTTGTTGCATGAGCATCGCGCGCGCCGGATCACGCCCCCAGAGCATGACGCGCTGCCCCGCGCGATGCGCCTGAATGGCAAGCGCAGTGCCCCAGGCGCCCGCCCCGATAATGGCGATATGATCCTTCATGGCGCGAGCCAGGTCACGGCGCTGCCCGCGCCCGCCTCATCAGCGCCAAGGCCTGCGAGCAAGGCGGGCAGGATTGCGGCGGCGTCTTCGGCAAAGCCCTGCGGTGGATTGGCAATGACCAAGCCGCTGCCATTCAGCCTTTGCGGATCGGTCGGCTCGCGTAACCACAATTCAGCCGCCAGCAGCGGCGCCACGCCCCCTTCCATCAGGGCGTGATGAAAGCCACGCACCGGCGCACGATGCTTGATGGGATACCAGGCGGCGATGATGGCGGCGCGGAAGCGGTGACGCAGCATGGCCATGGCTTCCGTGATGCGACGATTATCGCCTTCCTGTTCGAAGGGCGGGTCAATCAGCACCAGGCCGCGCTTCTCCGGGAAGGGCGTCAGGGCGCGCAAAGCTTCCCACGCATCGCGCTTGTGCACGGCAACCTGCGTATCGCGCTTGAAATGCGCCTTAAGCTTCGCGTGATCTTCCGGGTGCAGCTCCACCGCCATCAAACGATCCTGTGGGCGGAGCGCGGCGCGGATCAGTGCTGGCGATCCTGGATAGAAAGCCGGAAAACCTGCGCGCTTCAAAGCTTCAAGAAATGGCGCCAGCGCCGGGTTGCTGCTTTGCAGCAGCAGCGCGCCACGCGCCGCTTCACCAGTGCGTGCGGCTTCCGATGCGGCCAGATCATAAATGCCGCAGCCCGCATGCGTATCCAGCACCGCGAAGGGCGTTGCCTTGCGTTTCAGCGCCGCCAGCAAGGGCAGCAGCAGCGCATGCTTCAGGCAATCCGCATGATTGCCGGCATGAAAGGCGTGGCGGTAATTCATTTATTGCTTGATGGGGCAGAGCGCCGCGCCGCGCAATGGGGCAAAGTCCAAAAAGCTTACGGCGCGGCCGCACCAAACAGCCATTTGGCCGAGACGAATACCAGAAAGCTTGGCGAATCATCACCGATGCCCGCTCCGGCCCCTGCCGCCAGGATCGGGCCCCTTCCGCCCAAGCGATGCCAGAGCCCAACCGCCACGATGTTCTGATCCTTCTCGCCGCGATCCTGTTGGCTGCGCAAATAACTCACGCCAAGCGAGGTATCTTCCCCAATGCTTTGCGCCAAGCCTGCGGCGAATTCATACCGACCTGCCCGTTCACCCGGCGCCGGATTGAATAACTCCGACCAGCCGGCATTGAGCGAAAGCGCCATCGGGCGTGGGCCTTCGATGATGGTCTTGCTGAGCAGGCCAATAATCTGCCCGCTCTGGGATGGCCCGCTGGTCTCACCATAGGCTGTGCGCACTGAACCGAAAACACCCATTGCGGGGCGCCAGCCTTCCTCCTCCATGAATTGCCACCGCAGACCGAGTTGCGAAAGGCCACCCCAAACCCGCGCTGCATCATCTGGTGGATAAGGCGCTGCCGGGCCATATTCCAGCGTCTGTGCAAAGCGCAGATCAAGCCCGCGCACCAGTCCCGCTTCCGCTTCAAGCATACCGCCATAAAGATTCCGATTGGCGCCATCTCTTGCCCTCGTGTAGCCAAGGCCAAAGCCCAGTGTTTGGCCGCCAATAGGGGTCGGCGCGGTACCAATGATGCCAAAAGGATCTTCCAGAAGCGGCTCCGCTTCAGCAGGCGACGTCACGCAGCATATGGCGAGCGTGGTTGCCAAAAGAATGTTCCGTGATGACAATACTGGGATATGCCTCATGCTCGTGGCTCAGATCGGTAAAGCGGTGAAAGGGGCACGGTAGCGACTCGGCACCGGTGAGAGCAGTCTTACACCGGAACATGGCTGGCGAAACGTTCTACAGTAGCAAGGATCGGGGCTGCCTGCTATTCTTTAAACAGGTCTTTGGGCGCTTCGGCCAAACATTATCGGCGCGCTGGCTGTGTCGGTGCTGACGGCGGCAACACTGCCTTAAGATCGGCCAAAGCCTGTTCGCGGCTTGGTGGATTGCCATTACTGACCGCGACCATGTGCCGTGCCGCAATGCGCGCCAATTCCCGCAGATACTGGACATTCTGCGCCTGCATTTCCTGCTGCACCACATTGCCGGCATCCGCAATGCGCAACCGATCCGCGCTGCGGCCAACGGCGAGCACGCTGCGCAAATAGCTTGCAGTCAATTCCTGGGCACGCGCGGGCTGGCCTTCTGCCTGGCTGCGCAGCGCCGCTTCAATGCGTGCCATGGTATGGGTGATTTGCTGCGTGCGTTCCTGCTGCCGACGCAGCGCCGCCTGCACTTCTGCCTGAGTTGCGGCAGCGATGCGCCCCTGATCTTCTGCAAGTGTGCGCTGTGCCTGCACGGTTTCTGCCTGCACGCGGGCGAAGGCGCCCAGCAATTCGCCAAAGCCCTCCGCCAATAGGATTTGTCGGCCAATTTGCGCTGCAGCAGCGATCTGACTTTGGATCGCCTGCATTTCCTGGTCATTGCGCTCTCGTTGTGCGGTACGGAGCGCCGCCCCCACACGATCAATGCCCTGGCGCAATGCCGGGTCTGGTGTGTCGTTCTTCAATACTTCCAAAAGCCGCGCCGGGTCTTCGCTGGCACTGCCACGCGATTGCGCCTCAGCCTCAAAAGCTGCGCGCAATTGCGCGGGGCGCTGATCGCTGCTGGTGACAACCAGGGCAAGCACTGGGCGAAAGCCAAGGCTGCGCAGTCGCAGCGCTTCGCCATTTCGGTCAAGCGGCGGCAATTCAACGCGCAGGCTAGACCGGATTTGATCTTCCGGCGTCAGGAAATCCCCACCGCGCGCCACCATGCCACCGGCCTGCCCATGTGGCCGCCCAACGCGATTGAGCCGATAGGGTTCCAGCACCCATTCCGCGACATTGCCGAGGATATCGAACACCCCAAGCGGATTTGGTTCCAGCATGCCGATAGGCCGCACGCGCCCGCCTGAGGATCGCGTGCCCTGAAACCAGACATGGCGCTGCATGCCTTCCGGCATGGGGAAAACCCGCGCGCTGAAATCTGCCTCTGAAACCGCCGCACCACCGCGCGCGGTGAATTCCCATTCATCTTCAGTCGGCAGACGCACAAAGGCGCGCGCATCATCGCGCATCGGCAAGGCTTCCCGCGCATTGCGCGCAAGCCACGCGGAATAACGCATCGTGAAGCCAATCGCCTCATGCCAGGCGATGTCTGCCTGCGGCAGGCGGCCGGCTGTGGCGGGGGTTGGACAGGTTTCACTGGTGACAGCGCTGTATTGATCGCGCGTCACCTCATATTTGCCGATGTAATAGCGCGGCGGTGCGACGGCATCACTGCCGCGAAACGGGCCGGCGATGAAGCTCTGGCGCAGAAATTCACTGTAATTGGTCGCGGCATCCGCCTGACCCAACATGGCGGGCCGATCCGCGAGCAAGCCCTGCCCGAGCGGTGTCGGCACCGGGCGGAATACCATGGCGCCGCCGCACGGCATGGGCAGGGTCAGATCATCAGCAAGGGGTTTAGGGTTCCAGAATTCCGCCGCCCATCTTTCCTGCGCCCGCGCTGCTTGTGGCAAATTTGCTGCCATGGCGATGAAGGCGATGAATAGCTTACGCATCGCGAAGCCCCTCTGCAGGTTCGATCCGGGCGGCGCGATACCCGGCAAAAGCGGCGGATAGCGCCGCGCCCAAAAGGCTGACAAGCAGCGCAAGAAAAAAATGCTCTACCGCAACGACACAAAGCGCGCGCCCGCCAGCAGGATTGGCGCCACCAAGCGGTAAGCGATTCACCAGCCCTGCCACACTCAGCGCCAACAACCCCGCCAAGGCAGCGCCAGCAGCGGCGATAATCAGCGCCTGCAAGAGCGGAAAAACAACAAGATCGCGCCGCGGAAGCCCGATTAGTCGGAGCAACGACAGATCACGCTGCTTGCGTTCAACATTGGCATAAAGCCCAACCCCGAGAGAAACGAGATACCCAACACCACCCAACCCCGCGAGCAAGGCAAATAGCAGCGTCAGGCTGCGATCAAGGCTGAGCAAGCCTTCCACCTGTTCCGCGAGCGTTTCAACCTCTACCCCATCGCGCCGCAGATCATGGTCAATCCGCGTGACATCTTCAAGCCGTCGCGCATGGGCGCGAAAGCCGGCATAGATGCGTGTGGGATCATCCGAAATATCGGCGGGTGTTGCGGTGGGAGGAAGCACACCATCGGTAAAGCGATCCACCAGCAGCAGCGTCTTGATGTCCACAAAAACGCCGTCTCGCCCGAAGGCGCTGGGTGGTGCGATGGCAGCGACAGTTACTGTGACATTCAACACTTCCCGCGCGCCAGCATCTCCGCGAATGGCGCGCAGCGTCACCTGCATACCAGATTGCAGATCAAGCCGTGCGGCGAAGGAAGCACTTGGGATTATCTGATTCGGTGCAATGCTGGGCAGGCCCTGCAGCAAGGGATCGCCTGCGGCGGTGGCGAGCAATTCCGCGCGCAGCACCGCCCCCGGGCGCGCCGGGTTTTCAAATCGCGCTTCGGTATTCAGGCTGCGGATGCGTGGAATGACAAAGGCGATATCAGGCCGTGCGGCAAGCCGCGTGAGGAACGTCACATCGAAATTGCGATTGGCGGCATTCACCACCATGCGGCTGCGCGGATTGTCAATCAGCTCCGCCCGCAGCCCATCAATCACGCCCTGCTTCAAGCCGAACAGCACAATCAGTGGTGCCAATACCGCCGCAAGACCAATCAGGGAACACAGTGCTAGCGTGCGTTCATGCACAAGATCACGTAGCGAAAGCCCCGCCAGCAGCCCGATATGGGACGGGCTTTTCCTCATGCAGGCGCGCTTGTGGTGGCAAGGCCAAGCCAGGAATGCCCGGCACCTTGGCTCGCTTCCGTCCGGATCGGCAGCAGCGCAAAACCATGACGCGCCGCACGGTCTGGATCATGCGTTGCCAGGATCAAGGCCGTATCCTGCTCGCGCGCCTGTTCCAGCAGCAGCGCCATCACCGTATCGGCCAGGGCGGGATGAACACTCGCGGTTGGTTCGTCTGCCAGCAGAATCTCCGGGCGATGCGCCAAGGCGCGGGCAATCGCAACACGCTGCCTTTGCCCAACGGACAGTGAGGCAGGCATCCTGTCCAGCAGGGCCTCAATCTCAAGCCGCGCTGCCAAGGCTTCGATATGCGCGGGATCAGGCCGGCCCAGTACAGCCTGGCTCAATGCAATATTGCGACGGACGGATAGAAACGGCAGCAACCCACCCGTTTGCAATATATAGCCGAAATGCGCCGCACGAATGGCAGTCAGGCGACTTTCATTGCGGGCGCGCCACAGTGCAGCCAGGTCAATTGCCTCGCCATCGCGCGGCGTCAGCAGAAATTGCGCGGCACGCGCGGGACGCCGCGCCAAGGCCAGCAGATCGAGCAAGGTGGATTTGCCAGAACCAGAGGGCCCCACCAGAGCCAAAGCCTCACCACGCGCGATGGAAAAGGCTTCGACTACCAATTCAAAACCAGGCGCGCCGCCTGGCGCCTGATGGCGGATAACCACATCCTGCAATAACAAGGTCGGCGCGTTTTGTTGCATGCATGCCCTCAGGGCAGCGCATCCAGCGGCACGGGATACATCGCCTCACCAGGATTGCGCCCGCCATCGAAGCTGACCCAAAGCGAGGGCTGGCGATTGAATTCCTCATAAAGGCGCAGCTTCGCTTCCAACGCATTGACGATTTCAGTACGCCGACCAGCGCCCATACTGTTCCATTCTTCCTGCGTAAATTCCATGATCTGGCTTTGATAGGGCAGATCCTGCAGGAATTCGCCAAAAGCCCCGCCAAGGCGCTGAAACTCTGCCATGCGGCGCGGGTCGCGTGCCGTTGCGGCCGCAGCAGCGCGCACGCGTTCAAAGAAACTTTCAGGTGAAAGCCGCGCAGCCGCTTGCGCCTGAATGATATTGCGCAAGGTGGTTGCCAGATCAGAAAGCTGATTGCGCGTGAGCAATACGCGCACATCCAAAGGCCGCCTTTCGGGGCGCGGATCGGCCGGGTTCAATTCCTGATCCAACACGAAACTCCGAACCACATCGGGTGCGGCCTGCTGCCTTTCGCGCCCCAGATAGGAAAGCCGCATGGCAGTGCCGACAATCTCGGCCTGTTCCGAAATGCGCCGTTCAGCCGCGCTCTGCGGCGCCCGAATGCCCGCGATGGGCCGCCCGACGGCGGCAGCCACTTGCGCGAGCAGCGCATCCGTCAACGCATCCACGGTCTGGCCGAATTGGCCCAGATTGCCCTCATTGATCGGGTAATAAAGTTCCCCTGCCGCGCCGAAGCGCGTGAGTTCACGATATTGCCGTTCAGCCCGCGCGTGGTTGTTGCGCCCTTCCGGCGTTTTCAGATGGATGGCGTAGATCGCAACCTGCTTTGCCTCCGACTGCGCCAATTGGCGCAGTTCTTCCGGGCCCATTTGCGTCTGCCCGCGCGGGTCCTTTGCATCGCGCGCACCGGCATCGGTCACCAGGATGACAAAGCGCCCGCCATATTGCTGCCAGGGCACTTCATCCAAGGCGAGCTTAATGCCAGCGAGGGAATCCTCATCAAAGCCCTCATTGCTTTCGCGTGCCTCGGCCAATTGAGACAGGCGCGGCAGGATCGCATCCGAAGCCTCGGCCAGATCAGGCAAGGAGACCATACGCGTCACATATTCAAGCCGGGGATTGCCGCCCAGATGGTCGCGAAAAGCAACCATGCCGAAGCGGAAATTATCGCGCACTGCGGTGTCACGAATGCGATCCACCACACGCTTCAGCGCTTCCCGCGTGCGTTCGATATAAGGCCCCATGCTTATAGTGGTATCCACCACGAAAACCACTGCACCGCGATAATTGCGGAGCGCATCCGGATCAGCGGGTGGCGGTGGTGCCTGTTGCGCCGGGGCAGAAATTACTTCAAGCAATCGTGCTTCCTGCGCGGCCTCATTTTCCACGCGATCGGCTGAGATGATCGGAAGCAAATAGAATTGCCTGGTAATATCGATGAAATTCTCAGGCTCGAGCGCAATTACCGGACCTTCGGTATTGCTTCGGGCTGCTTCGCGCAGCCGCGAGGCTTCCGCTGCACCGCCGCGCGTATTCAGCCATAGCGCGCGCGGTGTTTCGGCTTCGCGGAAGAACATGGCGCGTTCGCGCCCGGCAGGATTGTTGAAAGCCAGCACCATGGTCTGCTTCCAATCAATCGTGCGTTCTGCCGGAACCCAACCTTGCGAGCGACCATCCTGCGCTGCGCCGATTTCAAGCCAAGTATCAGCACCGCTGCCCTGGCGGGCATAGACGTAGAATACGCCAAAGCCGGGCGTTGGCTGCGATGGTGCATTCGCTTCTGGCCGCAGAGAAAGCCGCGCACCGGGGCGCAGGATGACGCGTTGAAACAACGTGCTGCGGCCTTCCATCAGCAACGGTTGGCGCGCGGCTTGCTGCGCACTGGCTTCCATGATGGGCGTAGCGCAGAAAAGGCCGAGCACCAGCGCCAAAATTGCGCAACGCAACATCATGGCCAAAACTCCCTGAGTGCGGTTTCTGCTGTCCCATTGCCCGCGCGCGCCTGTTCTTCCAGCCAGGTCTTGAGCGCAGCGCGCGGAACTTGCGCGGTCGCATCGCCCTTTTGCACCGCGTCGCGATAATAACGCGCTGCCGCGCGCGGGTCTGGTGCGCGGAAAGGAAGGCCCGCGACAAAACCAATCGGGTCATAAAGCCGCGCCACCGCGGTCAGCGCTGGCCCATGGCCTCGTTCGCCGGCTTCTTCGAACAAGACAAGCGCATCATCATGTCGCCCGGCGGCTTGGCGCCTGAGCGCGGCAGCATGAATCGCGGCAGCATCCGAGGCAGATTGCACCAGATCGCGCAGGTTCATGCCATCGCTGCGTTCAAGCCAAGGCCGTTCCGCCGTCACCGTGGCCGGAGGAAGCGCGGGCGGCATCTCTGCTGGCGCTGCGATGGGTGCAGGCTGTGGTGCAGAGGTGAACCACCACGCAGCGCCGCCAATCACGGCAAGCAGCAATAGCCCTATGCCGGCCAGCAATGGCGTGCGCGACGCACCTTCCTGTTTCGCAGCTACGGCAACTTCTTCGCGCGGTAGTGGCGGTGCGGGAGAACGCGCTGGCGCGGGCTGCGCAGCGGCAACCTGCGGCGGCGCTGGCGCCACATCCGGCTCTCGCGGCATCACTGGTTCTGGTGGCAATTCGCCATCAAACACGTCAATATCATCCGGCCAAAAAAGGCTTGCTTCCAAGCCTGTCGCGGGCAGCAAAAACACCAAAGGGCCAGGTTCAAGATGCCGCGTCAGCCGTGGGCCAATCACGAGAACAGTGTCAGCGCCTTCCTGGCGAATTTCCACCGGGGTCAGTTTTTCTTCCTGCACCTGCCAGCCGCGCCGGCCGAGATTGGAAGCGGCATAGCCTTCGCGCAGAATGCGAAATCCGCCATCGCTCGGCGCCCGTACGCCTGCAAGCGTGATACGCGCATGGCCCAGCGAAAAGCGCCGATCATTTTCAACACGCAGCATCATAAGGTACGGCCTTTGTGGTTCATGTCTCAGGCGGCCACCTTGCGCAGGCCACTCAGCAGGCTACCCAACCGGGCATTGGATTTCTCATCTACCACGGTACCGCCCGCGCCGCGCACATTATCTTCCACCAGGCGCACAAAGGCGACAGCCCAATCCACGTAAAACGCGGCGTCATAGGCGATGGGTGTTTCAGAAAGCCGCGGCATGTCATCAGCAGGTGCAGGCGGGCGAATGAAAATGCTGCGGCCATCACGCCCGGCCTTGGGCCGCGCTTCAATCGGCAATCCTTCAAAGCCCATCCAGGTAACAAAATCATTGATCGCGCGTTCGGCAATCATCACCGGCTTCAGCAGCCGATTGGCCATGGATTCATTATAGGCCGCTTCCGTCCGCATGCGTGCCGCAATGTTTTCGCGCAGCTTCAGGCGCCGCGCCCCGGCCGCAAGTTGCGCAACCAGCGTGGCAATCGCCTCACGGTCCATGCGGAACAATTCAGGGCTGTCATTGCGCGCGGCGAAACGGTGCATATTCTGCAACCATTCCGCCACCGCTGCTTCGGCGAAAAGATCCGCCTGGTCGCGCGGACCTTCTTCCGCTTCTTCAACCGGTGCGGCGGGCGCAGGATCATCTTCAAACAGCGCTTCGAATTCGCTCCGCAATTCGCGCGCTGTGGTCTTGCGCCCAACAGGCGCGGTCACAGCGGAAGGTTTCTCAGCCACAGCCAATTGCTGGCGGCGGAACAGTTCGGCCAGGGTTTCGCCCTGCACCTGCAATTCGCGCAACAGCAACCCGAAAGCCTGCGCTTCCGCGCAAGCGAGCAATTGCCGCCCGACCAGCCGCGCCTCTGCCCGCCGCTTGGCCAATTCCGCATCCAGATCGCCGGAGACATGATAGCCTTCCAGTCTGCCCGCCATGCGCTTGGCAAGATCACCAAGCTGGCCTTCCACCTGGCGGCGCTTCAGCGCAGGATTGCAGACCGGGCGGAGCTTCTCGGAAAGATAGCCAATGCCGCCATCATTCAACGCCATGCCCGCTTCCCAGGCACGTTCCGGATCGGCGAAATGCTTTTGTACATCCGGATTAGCGAGGAAATTCGCCTTCAACTGCGCTACCCGCGCCGGATCGCGGAAGCCGATTTCACGGCCATTGGTATCATAATCCAACAGCCCCTTGTTCAGCACTTCAGGGTTGCGCAGCCAAAACGTATTATTGAAGGGCTGGCCCGGCACCCATTCCGATGGCCAATCATGGCCAAGACCCAGGAATTCGAAAATCGTCGTCTTCAACCGCGTGGACCAGCGTTCCACATTGTCTTCCGCGCCGCCTTTGATTTCAAATTCCATGTCGAACATAGTCAACACCAGAAACAAGGCGACATCCTGGCCCTTCCGTGCCTCTGGTGTGGCGCCATGCGTGCCATCAATCCAATTCCGCACCATGGCGGGCACGGTGCGCACTTCCTGATTGCTGTGCTTCAGGCAGAGCAACATGGAAGTAAGTTCCTGTTCCGCCAGATATCGCTGATACAAATAAGCAACCTTGCCGCGCCGTAGCAGCATGAAAAGATCGGTCTGCGCCACTTCCTCGGCCTTGGCGGCGTTGTATTTCTCGCGCCCGCGCGCACCGGGAAAGTCGAGCAGATCGGTATAGTCAAAAAAATCGAAGGGCTTGTCTTCAAGCTGCAACTGCAATTCGGTAACCACTGCCGTCAGCACCGCGCGCGGCAATTCTGTGCGGCGCCCCGCGCGGGTTGCCACTGGCACGGGGTCACCATCACCCTTGCCCAAATGCGACATGGTCTCAACATCAATGATGCTCTGCGCCTTGGGCTCAATCGCCAGCATGGGGCAGCAGGCTTCTTCGGGAAAATCGAGCTGCGCCAGTGCCTGGATCAGTTTCAGCGCCGTCGCTGTCATGGTCGGCGTATTGTTCCAGAGCAGCCCGTAAAGCTCCACCCGATCGGCAATGGAAAGGCGCGGTGCCAGGCTTTCAATTTCGCGCCATGCACCTGGCTTCAGCGCCAGATGCGTTGGGTGGTTCAGGAAGTAGCGTTCAAAATATTCGAATAGATCATAGATATCATCTTCACGCAGCCGACCCACCGCGGCCGGCGCGGCCTTGGCGCGCAGCTTCGCGATGCTCGCTTCAATCACGGCGCTATCAAGCGGGATCACCGTGTCACGGTCAAAATCCTCCATGAAGGCATTGGCCATGATCTTCACGATGTCGGTTTCAGACAGCATGCGGCAGACCACGGGCATTCCGGGCAGGCCAGTCACCGGGCGCGTTGTGAAGCGCGTTACCAGCCCGGTTGATTCCTTGCCGCCATCAGGATTGATATCACGGTTGAAGCCGCGCAGCTCCTCACCAAAACGGATTGTGGTGGGCTTGCCTTCCTTCCGCGCCAGGGAAGCGATCAGGTAGCTTTTCCCCTGCTGGCTTGGGCCAAAGACGGAAACGCACATCGGCCGGCGCGCAGCATTGGCAAGCTTGCGTGCCCGCAAGCCTTCGCGCCGGAAATCGCGCGCCAAAGCAGGGCCTTCTTCGCGCACCACATCGCCCGCACCAGCAATCCATTCAATCGCGCCATGTGCAGCATCGGCGACCGTATCGCAGCGTTGCGCCAGGGCTTCGTTTTCGGCATTCGGTGTTGTCATTGCCTGATCCTCACGGCACTGAAAGTGCGCCAGTGTCGCGCCAATAACCTGCTTCGCTGCGTTCGGTTTGCAGGCGCAGGCGCACAATGCCGCGATGCTGCGGGTCCCCCTCGGCATCCAGGATTTCGTCTATGGTGAAATCCTCCCGTAATTCCTCCGCATCCGCGCTTTCGGGGTCTATTTCCGCGCGCTGGATGGCAAGCTTCAGCGGCAGTTTCAGCCGCGGCACGTTATCGGGATTGGCGTATTCCAGAATGTAAAGTCGGCTTGCCGTCCAGCGTTCCAGATCCAATTGGCGGAAGCCAAGAAAAACCGGGGCGCGGAATTCCATGGAGAATTTCACATCCTGAGAAGCACCCGGCGCCTTGGACAGCGCCGCATCCGGGTCCCGCAGCAGCACATTCTGCCGAAGGATCTGCCCCGAAATTTCCATGCGTCCGAGATATTTGGCGGTAGAGCGCATGGCAAGCCGGCTGGTGCGCATGAGGAAGCTTTCCAAGCGCCCTTCAGCCACGGCGCAGAGCATGGCACCCACTGCCGCCGTGGTTTTCGGGTCATCCACGCGCCCTGCGGAATCACGGAAGGGATACCAGCTTCCGGCGCGATAGCGATGCATGCCGACAATCCGATGCGGCGGCACCGGCATCTTGGCCAGCACCATGTCAAATATCGCGCGCAATCTGGATGGCCTGCCAGACAGCAGCAGCCAATCGCAATCAAAGGCATAGACCACTTCGCAGAGATCAGCGATCACCTGGCCAAGGGCGGCCTGTACAATCGCATCCACACTGCCCGCGGCTGCCGCCATTTCCGCTTCCAGCAATTGGAAACCGGCCGCCCCGGCGCGCGCGGCCTGTTGTTCGAAATAGCGCAAGGGCGCGGCGACGTCGCGCCCGTGAAGGATGGTGGCAAGTTTCTCACGCAGGAATTCACCGCTCGCGCGTTCATCTATCTTTTCATAGCCATGCAATATCGCGAGCCCGGTCGGTTCCAGCACTTGGGTCACGAATTGCCGGCGCAAATGCCGTTCCAATTCGCTTTGCGCCCCGCGATCCCCACCCAGCACTTCACGCAGCAGCGCCTTTGGGTCACGCGCCCCCGCTGCGCGCAGGCTTTCTTCAAGTTGCGGCAGGACGATGCTTTGGATCACCTCCTGCAATACCTCATCACCCGCAATGCGGAAGCCTTCGCGGAAATTCTGGTGCGGTTCAATTTCCTGCCCGGCTTCGGCGGAATAGGTGCAGATCATCAAATCCGTCGTTCCGCCGCCGATATCAATGCTGGCCACGCGGAGCGATGGCGCGGTGCCATAGCCATCCCGCGCGCGCCCCGTCAGCGCGAAGAAGCTTGCAGGATCACCACGCAAGCGCTGACTTGCTTCGGTATAAAGAAAAACCAGCTGCGTCGCGGTCGCCTCATCAAGGTTGGCGATGATGCGCGGTTCTGGCGGTGGCGCAGCGGCGCCGGGTGACGCACTTCCCCATCCCATCATATCCCAGGCCAATCGCACAGCGGCTTCAGCACGATGACGGAAAATGCGCTGTTCCGCCAGCGCCATGGCCGGCGGCATGGTCAGCAAAATCCGCCGCAACCGCCGCGGCACATCGGGGAAGCTCCGCGCATAGCGGGTTTCTATCGAATTGATTTGCGATAGCGCCTGCAACAGAATCTCCGCGAGCAGAAAGCTCATCAGCGACGAACGGCTGAAGCGCGCACGCACGGCAGGCTGACGCGGCGCGCCACCTCGGCCGCGCGGCTTGGCGCGCAGGACTTCGCCTTCTTCCGTCACCCAGGCCATGAAACTGCCGCTTACCGGTGGTTCCGTGGTCACGCCATCCGCGGCCATGCCATTGAAGCGCCAGACCTGAGTCGTTGCCCTTTCATCCCAAAGATAGCGCTTGGGCGATGAAAGCCCCGTTGCCCCTTCATTGCCGCGCGCCGCAGCGGAAAGCCGCACCGCTTCCGGGCCGATGCGCACCGGGCTTAGCCATTGAAAGGCGTTGCCGCGCCCGGAACGGCGGCTGAGTGCGTCCTTGCCGAAACTCGCGCGCGCAAATTCAACACGGCTTTCGAAGGGAAAGGCATAACCCGCTTCCGGCGCGCTCAAATCTCGCAGTTTCAGGGGATAGCTGTTGTTCAGATTAAGCCGGCTGTCGCGTTCGTCTTCCACCAGAATGCCGCAAGTGCGCGCATTGCCAATATCCAGCACCAGATCAACATTGATCGGCTCATAGGATTTGCTGTTGGACACCACATCCACCAGCTTCACGCGCGGCAGGATGCGCGCTTCGGCGATCAATTCCAGCAGCGTGATATAACGCGCCCAATGTTCGCAGACGCGCTGTTCATCCTCGGGGCGCGGGCGCCGGCCAGTTGCGGCGCGCATCTCCTGCAGGATTTCTTCCAGCCATTGAATAAGCCA
>Ga0169931_10000786_pt1 | contig 52836 bp, 38 predicted proteins | sample Kivu_15m_20L_FD_129675 | JGI IMG/M metagenome (GOLD analysis project Ga0169931, IMG submission 129675) | Freshwater microbial communities from Lake Kivu, Western Province, Rwanda to study Microbial Dark Matter (Phase II) - Kivu_15m_20L... | ecosystem: Environmental > Aquatic > Freshwater > Lake...
CCGTTGCCGAAGCGGGGTCATGGTGCTGCTCCACGATGAGGATCGGGCGACCCTTCATCGTGGAGCCATCGACGATCAACCGAGAAGTGACACTCGACCCACCGCGGAGCGGTTTAGTTCAACGAGTTGTGGATGGAATAGATTCCATCTACTTCGGCTGGTCTCACGGTTCAGCCTATCGGCTGAGTTTACTCGATTCGGCGATAGGCTTCCAAATGGAAAATCGGGAATTCTGCCGGGCTCATTTCAGCTTGAGGCCGACGGGCAGGGAGTCGCCGAAGAGGCGAGACTGTTCCTCGCGTTCGGAGTGGATCGTCTCGGCGACCATTCGCGGCCACGCGGCCGGGCACGTGTTGGTCTTCAGCACGGCGAGCACGCGTTCGCGGGCGGTGTCGCTGACTTCCACGGCGCGGAGGCCGCTCTTCCTCGCGAGTTGAGCCAGGGCGAAGAGCCAGCCGGTGCGTTCGTTGTCGTTCGCCGGCGTGAAGGCGAGCAACTCGTCGATCCATTTCTCCACGATCTCGGGATGCACCACCGAGTTCAGCGGCCCGTAGAGTTGGACCCGGGCGCCGAACCGCGTGAGGGACCAGAACGCGTACACCGGCACGGCGCCCGGCTTGATCTGCTTCAGGATCGCCTGGCCGAGGAGTTCTTTGGTCTTGGCGTCGAGTCGTTCGAGGCTGGCGGCGGCCCGCCACATTTCGGCGTACTCGTTGGCCGGCGGCTTGGCGAAGGGCTTGCCTTTCGGCGGAAGCAGGCTCGGTTTCAGCCGGGCGAACAAGGCCTGCTGCAGGGCGGTGTTCAGTCCGCCGGCCACGCGTCGCCACATGATCCAGTAATCGGCGCCGCCTTCCGGGAGCGCCGGCCCCTTGCGGGCGCCGCCGGCCGGTGCGCTGGCCGCCGCGGTGATCAGTTTCCAGAGCGACTCGACGCGGTAGCGATCGACGGGGTCGCCGAAGCCGGGGCGGAGGCAGAAGCCGACGAGGTTGTACCAGCGGGCGAGGTGGGCCGGGCTCTTGCTTCGCCCCGCGGCGTGCCCTTCGAGGAACTCCCAGAGCCGCCGAACGAGCCCGGTCGGCCACGACCCGCGAGACGATTCCAGCGCCGCCTCGAGTTCCTTCACGAGTTCCTTGGGCGGCGCCTCGCCCGCGCCGAAGGCGCCATCCAGAAGCGCGGCCGCGGCCTGCACGCGTTCTTCCGGGAAGACGTCGATCACGCCGGCGGCGTCCGCGGGCGAGGCATCGTCTTCGTCCGTTTCGAAGAGCACGTCCCGTACGTTGAACTCGAGTCGCCAGCGATTCCCTTCCTTGGACACGCAGTAGAGTTCGAGCGTGCCGATCTCGGTGCACTTGGCCGCCAGGGTGACCGGCACTTCCCGCGTTCCCGCCCGTTTGCCGCCACGCAGGATCGTGTGCAAGGGTGGAAGCTTGAGCAGCGACCCCGGCGGAAGCTGCAGCACGGCGCCGGGCGTGTCGTCCCCGCGAACGGTGGACGTGAACAGCGGGAAGAGCACGGGTTGCCCGAGGGCGAGTTGCAGTTCCGGTTCCGGCAGCTTGATCTCGTCCCCTTCCTGGAGCCCACGTGGAATGACGCAGAGGGTCGCGTCGCCTTCCAACCCGATGTAGTAGGAGCGGGGGATGCCGCCGCCGATGCGTTTGCCGCCGGAGTGGCGCAGCCACGCGAAGTAGGCCGCGCCCCAGGCCACGGCGAGATCGAGCGACGGGCTCGTGAGGATCAGCGGCTCCCACTTCGGCCCGAACCACGGCCGCATGACCTCGACGACACGCCGACGCAGCACATCGGGTTGAAACACGCCGCCGTTGAAGAGGATGGCATCGACGGGCGTGGGCTCGCTCGATTGCGACCGCAGGAACGCCGCCAGGTGCTTGCTCACGGCGGGGTCCGCGACGTAGGGCAGGCCCATTTCCTGAAGGCCGACGCGGGCGCTTCTCGCCGGATCCGCGTCGAAGGGCACGTTCGGGAAGAAGCCGTCGAACATCGCGGCGGCCACGTCCGCGGGCGTGATGTTCACCGAGAGCGTGCCGCCGACCACGGAACGCCCCTTGCCCATGACCGTGACCGGGTAGCTCGGCGGGGCGGACTCGCCGAGCAACGCTTCCTTTGCTCCGCGGCACGCCTGCACCAGCGAGCCGAACTGGGCCGCGTCCAGCTTGCCGGGCAGTTTCGCCTCGACCGCCTTGGCCAGCGCGAGGTCCATGTTGTCCCCGCCGAGGAGCAGGTGCTCGCCGACCGCGTCGCGAACGAAGCCGAACTCGCCCTGTTCTTCCACGGCGCGGATCAGGGAGAAGTCCGAGGTGCCGCCGCCGACGTCGACCACGAGCGTCCGCATGCCGACCTTCAGCTTGCCGGCTTCCTTCGGGGAATGCGTGCCGAGCCAGGCGTAGAACGCGGCCTGCGGTTCTTCGATGAGCGAAACGTGCTTCAGGCCCGCTTGCTTGGCCGCCTCGGCGGTGAGATTCCGGGCCACGTCGTCGAAGGACGCGGGCACGGTGATGACGACGATCTGCTCTTCGAGTTTGTCCTCGGGTTTGTGCCCGGCGTTCCACGCCTCGACCAGGTGCCGAAGGTACCGCGCCGAGACTTCGAGCGGCGAGAGCCGCGGCACGTCCGGCGGGCCCGCCCACGGAAGCAGCGGCGCGGTGCGGTCCACGCCCGAATGGCACAGCCACGATTTGGCCGACGACACGAGCCGCCCCGGCACCTTCGCCCCGTGGTTGCGGGCGAACGCGCCGACGACCTCGCTCGGCTCCTTCTTCCACGGCAGATTGATGGAGCCCGGCGCGAGGTCGTGCGGCCCCGGCAGATAGAGGAACGACGGCAGCAGATCGAGCGAGCCGACCTGACCCGCGGCCGTGACCTGCGGCACCGGAAACGTGTGCAGTTTCGGCCCCGCGGACGCCTTGGACGCCGTATCGACGTACGCGACGGCCGTGTTCGTGGTCCCGAGATCGATCCCGACGAGATAACGCGACATGCAGTGAACTTTATCGCCAGCCTCGACGCCCGGCGAGAAACGAAGCGCGAGCGAAGCCGGTAGAATCTGTTCGTGGGCGAACCCATCGATCTCGACGCGAACGCCACGACGCCGCTCCTGCCCGCGGCGCGGGAGGCGATGTTCGCGCTGGATGGGATCGGCAACGCGGCTTCGAGCCACGCCCTCGGCCGCCGGGCCCGGCGCCATCTGGAGGATGCCCGCGAGCGAGTCGCCGCCCTGCTCGGCGCCCAGCCGGATGAAACGATCTTCACCAGCGGGGCCACCGAGTCCAACAACCTCGCCATCCTCGGCCGAACGGCCCGCTCCGTTCTCGCATCGCCGATCGAACACCCGTGCGCGATCGAACCGATTCGCAAGCGCGGCCTGCCGATCGAGTGGCTCCCGGTGTCCGACGACGGCATCGTTCAGGTCCTCGATTCGACCGCGGATTTCGCCGTGCTTCAACTCGTGAACCACGAGACGGGCGCGATCCAGCCCGTGCCGGAACTCGCTGCCCGGCTCCCGCTGCACGCGGACGCGGCCCAAGCGGTGGGAAAGATGCCGGTGAACTTCCGCGAACTCGGCGTCGCGAGCCTCGCGGCGTCCGCACACAAATTCCGCGGCCCGGCCGGCATCGGCCTGCTCCTGCTGCGCCGAGGCGAGTCGCTTCAACCGCTGTTCCATGGCGGGCATCAACAGCAGGGCCGCCGCCCAGGCAGCGAGTCCGCCATGCTCGCGGTCGGCCTCGCGGTGGCCCTCGAACAGGCCGTTGACACGATGACGGAACACCGGGCGAAGTGGGCCGCACTGCACGCCCGCTTGTGGGAACAACTGCAAGCTCACGCCGCACCCGTCGTTCGCAACGGGCCCGCGGGCCCGCTCCCGACCACGCTGAACGTTTCGTTCCCCGGTTGCCGCGGAGACCTGCTCCTGATGGCGCTCGATCTCGCGGGCGTCGCCTGTTCCACCGGTTCGGCCTGTTCCAGCGGGTCGCTGCTGCCCAGCCCCGTGCTTCAGGCCATGCGACTGGCGGACGATCGACTTCGCTCCGCGATCCGCTTCAGCTTCGGCCCGGACCTCGAACTCGACACGATGAACGAAGCGGCCCGGCGAATTGGAATTGCGGTGCGGAAGCAGCGCGGGTTGTAATGGAAGCCGAATGCCCGCCTCGGATCCACCTGCCGCCTCGCGTTGGGGAGCGTTCGTTTCGCTGCCGGAGAATCGCTCCGCGCTGGCGGCCGTTCGCGGGTTGGCGCGTCGCGGTCGGCTTCGGGCGAATCCGCTCGTGATTCACGGCCCGCCCGGCGTCGGCAAGTCGCATCTGCTTCAGGAACTGTTGAAGACGCTCGCCGCACGGGAAGACGTGCTCACGGCGAGAATCGTCTCGGCGGGCGATGCCGCGCGGGGCGAGGCGGCCTTCGCCGATCGCGAACTCGCGACCGCGGACGTTCTCGTTCTCGAGGATGTGCAGTTGCTGCCCGCACGAGCGGCGGACGCGTTCTGCGAACTGCTGGACAAACGGCTCGCGCGCGGCCGATCCACGATCCTCACGCTGAACGTCGGCCCGGCGGCGCTCCGGCACCTGCCGCGAAAGTTCACCTCGCGGCTCGCGGCGGGGCTCGTTCTCGCGATGGAACCGCTTGGCCCTTCGAGCCGCCGCACGTTGATCGATCACCTGGCGAAGCGCCGCAAGCTGCGGCTCACGACGGAGGGAACGGAGTGGCTCGCGGCGCAGGCCGCGGGAGGCGGCGCCCGTGCGATCCTGGGCCTGCTCGAGAATCTGGAATCAGGGCCCACCCCGCTCGACGCCGCCGCGTTGCGTCGGCAACTTCTCCGCGCCGGCCGGGCTCCCGCGGAGCGGCCGGACGTGCCCCACGTGGTGAAGCACGTCGCCGCGGCCCACGACATCACGGTGAAGGAACTGCTCGGCGAGAGCCGCCTCCACCGCGTGATGTGGCCGCGCCAGATCGCCATGTTCCTCGCGCGAGAACTCTGCGGCCTCTCGCTGCCCCGATTGGGCGAAGCCTTCGGCGGCCGCGACCACACCACGATCCTGCACGCCTGCCGCAAGGTGGAAGCGGCCCTCGCCGCGGACAGCGCGCTCGAGAGCGCCCTGCGGCGGCTTCGCTCCGAAATCGTGTGAGATCACGTGCGGCGTTCGTAGAAGTTGCCAGGCAGGCGGCGGATGAGTCGCTTCAACTCGAGTTGCGTGAGCGTGCGGGAAAGGTCGCCGACGGCGAGTCCCGCGCCGCGGCTCAGTTCGTCGGCGTGTTTCTTCTCGACGAGCAAATCCCAGACGATCCTTTGCGAAGGTTCCAGCTTCGGCGGTTCGGGCGCGGCCGCGGGCGGGGCTTCGAACAGCGACGGAGTCGCGGTCGTCTTCACTTCGGGTATCGGCTGAGCGATGCCTTTCAAATCCTCGAGAAGATCGTCGATGCCGCGAATGAGCCGGGCGCCGTTGCGGATCAGTTCGAGGCAACCGGCGCTGGCCGCGCTGTCCACGTTCCCCGGCGCCGCGAACACCTCGCGACCCTGTTCGCCCGCGTGCCGTGCGGTGATCAGCGCCCCGCTCTTCGCGTTCGCCTCGATCACGACGGTGGCACGAGTGAGGCCGCTGATCACGCGGTTACGGGCCGGAAACATGCCGGGCTGCGGCGCGACCGTCATCGGCGTCTCGGAGACGAGCGCGCCCTGTTTCGCGACCGCTTCGGCGAGGTCGGCATGTTCGGGCGGATAGATCTCGGAGAGGCCGCCGGCGAGCACCGCGACGGTGCGGCCGCCGGCGTCCAGCGTCGCCTTGTGGGCCACGCCGTCGATCCCTCGCGCCAGCCCGGACACGACCGTGATGCCGGCGCGAACCAGGCCGCGGGCGATCTGGTCCGCGACCTTCTTCCCGTAGCTCGTGCACGATCGCGAGCCGACGATCGCGACCGCGCCGCGGTCGGCCTCGGTCCAGTCGCCGCGGAAGTAGAGCAGCGGCGGCGGGCAGGTCACGGCGGCCAGGGACGCGGGATACGCCGGGTCCCCCAGCGGCACCGGCCGCACCCCGTGCTTCGCGAGCAATTCGCGTTCGGCGGACACGTCCACGGTGCGAAGCGCCTGAGCGAACGACTCGGCAAGCTTCTCGCCGATATGGGGAATGGTGCGGAGTTGAGACGCCGTCGCGCTTCGGGCGGCGGCCGCGGAGCCGAATCGCTCGAGGAGCGCCGCGGTGAGTTTCGGCCCGAGCCCGGGGATCAGCGCGAGGGCCAGATGATCGTCCGCCGCATCGGGCATGAGGTCACTCGAAGAACTGGGCCACCTTGCAGGAAAACTCCGGCAGCACGTTCCCGCCGGTGATGGTCTCGTCCTCATCGAGTTCGATGCCGCGCATGGTGCCCGCGTACACGGTGACCATTCGCGTCTCCGGATCGACGAGCCACGCCAATTCGACACCGGACTTCAAGTATTCCTTGATCTTCTCACGCATCTTCGCTTTGCGATCCTCCGGCGAAAGGATTTCGACGACGAGGTCCGGAGGCAATTCGATGTACCGTTCCGGCCGCTCCGGCACTCGCTTGATGCTCCAGTACACCACATCCGATCCGAAGAGCGAATCCGGATCGCGTTCGATCACCACTCCGGTTTCGGTCATGACCCAACCGAGTTTTTTCGGGGCGATCACGGACTTCAGTAGAAAGCCGATTTGCAGTTGGATTAATCCGTGGCGGCTCTGAGGCGGGGGCATGGTCATCACCCCTCCGCGGCGGAGTTCTTCCCGTGAGCCATCCGTCGGCTCCGGGAGCCTCGCGAACTCTTCAATCGTCAGGCGTTTGTCGAGAACCGCCGGCATGGCATCGCTCCGGGTCGGAATCGTCAGCATACCTCACTTTCCGGTCGCGAGCCACTCCTTGAGCTTGGCGAGGCCCGCCTCGATGGTGGCGCGGTTGGTGGCGAAGGACATGCGGGCGAAGCCCTCGGTGCCGAAGGCGAACCCGGGGACGAGGTTGACGTGGGCCTGTTCGAGGCACGCGGAGCAGAACGACATCGAGTCCGTGACCTTCGTGCTTCCGAAGGTCTTCCCGAAGTATCCGCTCACGTCGAAGAAGGCGTAGAAGGCGCCTTCGGGGTTCGGAATCTTGAGGCCGGGGATGCTGCGGAGCAGGCCGAGGGTGAGTTCGCGGCGGGCGGCGAACTCCGTCCGCATCTCGGCCACGCACTCCTGCGGGCCGTCGAGCGCGGCCACGAGCGCGGCCTGCGACACGCTGGAGGGGCAACTCGTCTCCTGGCTCTGGACCGTGTCCATGGCCTTCACGGCGGCGGCGGGCGCGATCGCCCAGCCCATTCGCCAGCCGGTCATGGCGTAGCTCTTGCTCGCGCCGCTCACCGTGATCGTGCGATCCTTCAATCCCGGTCGCAACATCGCGACGCAGGTCGGCTTCGCGTCGCCATACGTGAGTTGCTCGTAGATCTCGTCCGAGAGGATCGTCGCGTCCGTGGTCAGGATCACGTCCACGAGGGCTTCGAGTTCGGCCCGCGAATAGACCGTGCCCGTGGGGTTGCACGGCGAATTGATCATGAGCATCCGCGTGTTCTTCGTCAGCGCCGCCTTCAGTTGGGCGACGGACATCTTGAACCCGCTCTCCGGCGTGGTGTTCACGAGCACGGGCGTCGCGCCCGTCATGCTCACGAGGTCCGAATAGCTGACCCAGTACGGGGCGGGGATGATGACTTCGTCGCCGGGGCCGCAGGTGGCCACGAGCGCGTTGTGCAGCGATTGCTTGGCCCCGTTCGAGACGATGACGTTCTCGGGGCCGAACTCGTACCCGTGAACCTTCTTGTACCAGCGAACGACGGCGGCCTTCACCTCCGCGGTGCCGGCCGTGGGCGTGTAGTGCGTCTGCCCGCCGATCGCGGCCTTCTCCGCGGCCTCGATGATGTGCGCGGGCGTGTTGAAGTCCGGCTCGCCGAGGCTGAAGTCGAACACCGTGACGCCCGCGGCGCGGAGTTGACGGGCCTTCGTGCCCGCGGCTATCGTGGCGGACGGCTGAATGGACGCGGCCAGCTTCGAGATGCGGATCATGTCGCGTTCGACCTCGGGAATGGAATCGCCTTCAGTTTATGCACGTCGCGCACTTCATCCAGCGATGCCCGCCCGCGCTCGGAGGTTCGGAGTCGTACTTCGAACGGCTCGCCCAGCATCTCCGCGCGTGCGGGGACGAAGTGACCACGTGGTGCAGCAGCGCCATTGAACTGAAGGAAATGTGGTTGCCCTCCCAAAGCCCGGCGACAGCTCTCACCGAGCATTTGAGAAGGTATCGACCTGTTGCGTTCCCTCTGCGGCGCTACCTGCTCAAAGCGCTCTCCCTGATGCCGCATCGGCCGCTGCAGTGCCTCACGGCGCCGTGCAATCCCGTGTGCCCCGCCATGTGGCGCGACGCCGGCCGGTTCGACGGCCCGCTCGACGCCGTTCACGCCACCGCGTTCCCGTACTCCTTCCCGATCGCGTGTGGTCTGCGGCTCGCGCGGCGGCGGAAGGTGCCGTTCTTCCTCACGCCCTTTCTCCACCTCGCGGATGAACGCACTCGAAGACAGTACACCGCTCCGCACCTGCGATGGTTGTTGAACCAGGCCGACCGCGTCTTCGTGCAGACGAAGCTCGAGCGAGACGCCGTTCGCGCGGCGGGCATCCCCGTGGATCGAATCGTGCTGCAGGGACTCGGCGTCGATCCGAGGGACGTCACGGGCGGGGTTCGCGCTTCGTCCGGCGAGCCGACGATCGGGCATCTCGCGAACGCGAGCCATGAGAAGGGAACGATCGACCTGCTGAATGCGGCCGCGATCCTCTGGGCGAATGGGGAACGCTTTCGCGTCGTGCTCGCGGGGCCGAGCATGCCGAGCTTCGAGGCGTTCTGGAACATGTTCCCGTTCCGGCCCCGCGTGACGCGGCTCGGGCCGATTTCGGAGTTGAAGAAGCGGGACTTCTTCGCGAGCATCGACGCGTTCGCGTTGCCGTCGCGGTCCGATTCGTTCGGGCTCGTGCTGTTGGAAGCGTGGGCGAACGCGAAGCCGAATCTGGTTTACGCCGCGGGCGGGCCGGGCGAGATCGTTCGAGACGGGATCGATGGCCTGCACGCGGCCTTTGGCTTCGTGCCGCACCTCGCCCGCCAACTGAACCGACTCGTGAACGACTCGGAATTGCGAACGCGGCTGGGTGACGCGGGGCGGGCACGGCTCGCGCCCGAGTTCGACTGGACGGACAAACTCGAAATCGTTCGCCGCGAACTGAACGGCTTCAAGTCGCGATCGACGTTCTTCGCCACGGGGCGTCGGCCGGTCACTTGTTCGTCAGCGCTTTGAACGCCTCGCAGAGAATCGGCCCGGCTTCGGGGCCGACGCTGTTCCCCTCGCCGTATTGGGCCTTCTTCAAGCCATAGCAGAATGGCGGCTTCTCGTCCCACTGGCGCTTCGGCAGAATGTAGCCGATCTCGTCGTTCCCGAGGCCGACGATCATCTTGTACTTGCCGTTCATCCGCGAGTAGATCGCGGGTTCGATCGCGGCCGTGGGGAAGTCCGCTCCGGGGTCCACGGGATCCTGCACTTTGCCGAGCACGAGTTCGGGGTAAATCTCGCCGGGGATCACGGCCACGTCCAACTCGCCGAGTTTCAGGTAGCCCACCTCGGTCTTCACGCCGCACGGCTTCGCCAAGTCCTTGGTGACGACGAACTCCTTGGGCGCGGGGTTGCCGTCCCACTTGTACGCGGGGCGGTCCAGCACGCCGAACTGCCATGCGAGGCGATACAGGTTGTTCTCGATCGGGATCAACACCTCGCGGGTGCGGATGTCGAAGGGCACAAGGCTCGCGGGCTTCGCATCGGCGAGGGCCTTCTCCGCCAGCTTCCCGACCAACCGGCCGTATCGTTCCGATTTCTCGAAGGTGCCGTCCTGCAGTTCCTTGCCCGCTTCGTCCTTCACGCTCAGGCGGATGGTCGTCATCAACCCGCCGACCGTGCCGGTGAAGTACGCCACGGGGCACTTCTGGCTCTCGCGGAGTTGCTTCACCGTGTAGTGAACGAAGTCCGCGGTGATGGCGGTGTTCTTGCTGTCCAGCACCTCCGGATGGCAGTTCCACTGCACGAGCACGCCGAGCGGAGCGTCGGTCTTCGGATCCGCGAAGCGAATGGCGACGATCTCGTCGTGGCGAATGTCCGGCTGGCGGGTGTCGCGGATCAGAGTGGAGTCCTTCGCCGTGCCGATCTTCGCGACGGCGGGCTTCCGCGCCGCATCCGCCGCCTTCACCGCGGCCACGCAGGCCGCCTCGACCTTCTTCAGGTATTCGGGATCGACGCCGGACACGAGCGGGTTCGAGCCCCAGAGGCCCATCGTGTCCGGCCCTTCGTGGTTGTGCGTGGCCGAGACAAGCACGTAGGCGAAGCCGGGGAGTTCCTTGCGGACGCGTTCCGCGCTTCCGATGAAAAGGCCGACCACGTCCACGGAGACCATCGCGACGCGGCGGTCGCCATCTCCCAGAACCACGGCCCGAACCATCAGCGGATCGTGAACGGATTTCGCGAGGCGATTCTGCCCGAAGCCCGCCATGTAGACCGGCTCCTTGCCGATCTGCGGCGTGATGTCCGCCTCGGCGATGCCGAAGGTGAACTCGCCGGCGGCGGCGAGCGGAGCGGCAACCAGAACGACGAGCGCGGAGAGGAGTGTTCGCATGCGGACTGTTGTATTCCGGGCCGATCGGCAATTCTTACCCTGTAAGAATTGCAAGTTCGACAATCGTTCTTACAAGGCGAAGAAAACTCCGGATCGGGTGGAAGCCGCAAACGCCGACGGGGCCGCGACCTGTGTCGTTCGGGCCGAACGAGTCGAGGAATTGGCACGGCCCGTGCCTTCTCTTCTCACGTCGAACGGTTCTCCCCCAGAGCCGACGACACGACCGGAGCCGACTTCCCCCGACGCTCGTCCCCCCAGATACCGAGCGTCACGTCCGACTCCGACCGAACGCTTCGATTCTCCTTCCCCCGCGAGCCGCCCGGACCCCCAGCCGGACGGCTCGCTTCGTTTATTCACCTCGGATCGGTCGAACTCGCCCCATTCCACGTGGCGTCCGATGGCGTATAATTGGCGGAACGACACTCCGAGCCGCACTCCATGAACGCGCCGCTGTACGTCACTCCCACGCCGCTCCCGGGCGGGGTTCCGGCCTCCAACGCCGAAACGGCCGACTTGCTTCGCCAACTTCTGGACGCACAACGCGAGCAGGTCGCGATCCTTCGGCAGCAGCAGGCCGCGGCGGACAACCTCGCCCGCTGGCGGGCCTTCCTCCAGCGCTGGAACCAGGAGTTCCCCGAAGTCGGTGGTGAAGTGAAGCAGGCGATGCCGACCCTCGAACGCGCTTACCTCACCCTCATCCGCGACGTGATGGACCGCCTCAAGGACGTGGGCGAAGACCTCGGCGACGATTTCGTGCTCACCGAGTTTCTGGACCGGTACGGCACGAAGCTCTCGCAACTCGGCAACATGATCAGCAATCTGAGCCCGATCGCGGACGCCGCCCCGGCCGACGCGCCCGCCGCGTGATGGGTCAACAAGCGATGGAACCCGCTCCCGCGGATGTCTCCCGGCTGCGTGAACTGTACCTGGCGGGGCGCTACCGCCAGGCCTTCGAGTTCGCGTCGAGCTTCGGCCCGCTTCGCACGTGGGCGGGCACTCCGGCGCGGCTCATCGGCGGCCGCCTCGCCATTCAGCTGGGGGCGCCCAAGCTCGGCCGTCAGCTTCACGCCGCCGCCTTCCGCTCGTCCCCCGCGTACCCCGAAGCGATCTACTACCACGCCCGGTACCGCCACGAGAAGTTCGGCCCGCTCGCCTGCTGGCGGTTCCAACGGCTCCACCCGGATTGGTCCGACGCGCCGCCGGAACTGCACGGCGATTGGCTCGCGCTTCAGGGTTTCATCGCGGGCCGCCTTCACGATTTCGACCGCGCCGAGCGTTGGCTCAACCGCGCCGAGAGCGTCGCGCCCAAGCGGGCGTGGCATGCCGTGGAACGGGCCAGCGTGCTCGAGATGGCCGAGAAGTTCGACGAGGCGCTCGCTTCGGCCCGGCGCTCCCTCGAACTGCATCCGTGGTTCCGCCCCGGCGTGCAGTCCGCCGCGCACCTGCTCCTCCGGCTCGGCCGCGATCGCGACGCGCTCGACCTGCTCGCCGAGGCCGCGACGCGACTCGAAAGCGGGCTCATTCTCGCACAACTCGCGTCGCTCCAGTTCGAACTCGGTCACATGGCGGACGTCCGCGCCAGCCTCGATCGCTTCGAGGAACTCAGCCCGCTGATGGAGCCGGACGCGAAGAAGTGGCTCGCGGCGCGGCGGACGGACGCCCACTATCGCCTGGGCCAATTCCCCGAAGCGGCCGCGATGGCCCGCGCAGTGGCGGACGAGTTCTACACCGGCTACGCGGAGCGGCTCGAAGCGAACCCGCCCGCCGCGGTTCCGGAGCCGCTCGTGATCGGCGCGGCGAACGACTCGCGATCCGCGTCGCCTTACGAACTTCTCGCGAAGCATTGGAACACGCCGCTGCCGAACCCGCCGGGCGAAGCCGCACCCCCGGCCGACGGGCTTCCGGACGCCGCCGAACGGAATCGGGCCGAGCACGCGGGCTGGCGGACCGTCGAGTTCACGCTCGTGCCGGAGGCCGCGTTCCAACTCCTCGAACGCGGCGTGCCGTTCATCGTGACTCTGGTGGAAGCGGGGCTTTCGCAGTCGCGGCTGGCCACGGGCGCGGATCGCTGGCGGCGCTCGATCGCGATCGCGGAACAGCCGGGCCGCCGCCCCACGGAAGCCCCGCTCGAGCCGTTCCTGAAGCGGTTCGCGGGCACCGGCCCGCGGGCCCTCGCTCTCGTTCCCGCCGCCGAAGCCACCCGGCTGGACGGCCTCGACTTGCCCGACGCGGACGCGTACGACCTGCTCTTCGACATGCAGCGCGCCCTGCTCGGCCACGACCGCGCCGCCGCGGTCTCCGCTTACGATCAGCTTCAGGATCGCTACGCCCGGCACCGCCTGACGAAGACCGCCCGCTACGCTCTGGCACGGTACGACGCGCATCCCGTGAAGATGATCGCGGCGGCGGACGAACTGCTCGCGGACTACCCGCGGAACACGACGTTCGTCATGGCCAAGGTCGCGGCCCTTCGCGAGTTGAACCGCAACGCCGAGCGGCTCGCCCTGCTCGAAGCCGAGGGTTCGGCGCTGGACTCGGAAGCGCTCCTGATGCAATCGTTCGCTCAGATGCTGCTCCCGCTCGTCGACCGCCAGCAGGAAGCGGATCGTCTGTTGCGGCGATCCGTGCGCGTGCGGCCCGGCGCGGCCGCGGGATACTTCCTGCTCGGCACGCAGTGGTGGGAGGAACGCCGCTTCGAGGACGCGGCCGAGTTGTACCGCTTCGCCTGCACGCTGGAAGAACGCGAAGACCAGTTCGCGGAGGCGTACTTCCGGTCGGCCCGCGCCACGGAGCAGGTGCCCGAGGCGGTGCGATTGTTTCAACAGCGGGCGGGCCGCGCCGCGGTCCCGATCCCGACCGCGACCCGCGCTCTGTACAACGCGTTGATGGATCGGGACGAACCCGAGCAGGCCCAAGCCGCTCTCGAACAAGCGATCCGGAAATCGAGCGGCCGCCCGCTCGGCGATCTGCTGCTGTTCCGCGCCGAGTGCCATGCGTCCACGGGCCGCGACGCCGAAGCGAACGCGGACCTCGAGTTGGCGAAGCCGCTGGTGCCCGCGGGAGCGTGGAACCGCGCCGCAACCCGGATCGCGAGGATGGCCCCGGACTTCGGAGCCGCCACGCTGTATGCCCTCGAGTTCCTCAAGATCGATCCCGCGAGCCCGGAGGGGCACCGCAGCGCGGTCGCCCTTCTGAACGAGACGGACGGCCGAACCGCGGCCCGCATCCACCTCGCGCAGGCCGTGCAACGCTTCCCCCACAACCACGCCCTGCTCAAGCTCCAGGCCGAGTTCCTCTCCGGCGATCCGGACGCGGACGCGGACCGCGCCCTCGAACGGATGCTCGCCGATTGCCCCGCGGACGCCTGGGCCCTCCGCCAGCGGGCGCTCCTGCTTGCGGATCGCAAGCAACACGATGACGCGCTCGCGGCCGTCCGCCGATCGCACGATCTCGAACCGGGCCACCCGTGGTTCTTCGGCGTGGCCGCCCAGGTGCACCGCCGCGCGGACCGACCCGAGTCCGCGATCAACGTTCTCCGCGAGGGGATCCGCAAGAACGTCGATCAGGAATCGTTGCAGGCCGAGCTTCTGCACGTGAGCCGCGGCCGCGACGAGAAACGCGACTCGCTCGACTTCATCGAGGAGGAACTTCGCCGCCAGCCGCACACCGGCGAGGGGCTCGTCGCGTGGGTGGCCCTCTCGCACCAGTCGTTCTCCGAGGCGGACGAGCACATCGAACTGCTCGAAAAGCTCGAGGAGTTCCTCGATCAGCGGCCGGATCTCTGGCAGTCGTGGTCCGTCTGCATTCAGCAGATGGCGGGGTTGAACCGACTCGAGGAGGCAAACGAACTCGCTCGGGAAGCGACGGCGCGGTTCCCTCTGCTCGCGAAGTTATGGCTCGATCGCGCCCAGGTGTGCCACGCGATGGGCAACTCGGAGGGGCAGCTCGATTCGTTGCGGGAAGCGGTGACGACCGCGCCGGGATGGTCGCCCGCGGCGCGGGAACTGGCCGAAGCCTTCGACGACGCCGGCGACCCGGACGACGGCATCGCCGTGCTGCGTCGCAACGTCGTTCGCGCGCCGCTCGATCCGATGGCCCATGGCTTCCTCGCCGAGTGGCTCTGGGAAGCGGGCCACTCGCGGGAGGCGCTGGACCGCGCGAAGCAGGCCCTCCGCCACGAGCCCGGCTACGAGTGGGCCTGGCACGCGGTGCAGTCGTGGTCCGAACGCGTCGAGGCGCCGGACGAGCCGATCGAGCTTGCGCGCGAACTCGCGAAGGATCGCCCCGGCGATTCCCGCGTCTGGCTGCGGCTCGCCCGGCTGCTTCAACATCCGCGGCACAATGAAGAAGTGCTCGCCGCGCTGGATCGCGTCGTGACGCTCGATCCGCGGAGCGTCGAGGCGCACGACCTTCGCGCGGAGCGCCTCGCGGACATGGGCCGCTTCGACGATGCGCTCGCCGCCGCGAAGCCCGCTCAGTTGCTTACGCCCGAGCTTCCCATCCTGCTGCAGGGCCGCGCCGCGTGGATCGAGGCGCAACGCGGGAACTACGCCGCCGCCATCCCCCCCATGCAGGCGCTCGTGTCCGTGGATCCGAAGTACGTGTGGGGCTGGCACCAACTCGCCGAGTGGTACAACGAGACCGGCCGCGCCGAAGGGTACCTCGAAGCCGCAAGCGAACTGGCCCGGTTGCAACCCGGCCACCCGGTCGCGCTCACCATGCGTGGCGAAGCCAGGATTCAGACCGGCGATCGGGATGGCGGCAAAGCCGACCTTCGCGACGCGCTCAAGGTCAGCGCCGGATACTCGCCCGCGGCCGCCGTGCTCTTCGACGCCCACCTTGAAGACGAGGAGTACCGTGAAGCGCGGCAAGTTCTCGCCGTGCTCCAGGAACACCTCGCCGGGCCGGAGGTCGCCGTCAAGCAGCTTCAATACGCGTGCAAGACGAACGACACGGACGGCGCCGTGCAGGCGTTCACCGAGATCTGCGAAGGCCCGGGCCAGACGCCGTTCCCGATTCAAGCGGGGTTGAACGAGATGCGATCCGCCGGGTGGGCCGAACGGGCCCTCCGCGTGCTCCGCGAATCGTGGCAGAGCGGCGGCCCGTTCCATCCGTGGGCTCCGATCTTCTGGATCGATTCGCCGGACGGCGAGGAGGCGGAGCCGGGCGAACGGTTGCGGGCCGCCGAGACGGCGATCAAGGCGTACCCGCGGTTCGTGCCCGGTCACGATTCCAAGGCCGAGCAGTTGGCGAAGGTCGAGCGGTACGAGGAAGCCCTGGCCGCGTGCCGACCGCCCGAACTGGGCGACCCGCCGCCGACGGAACTGCGTGGCCGGGCGGCGTGGATCGAAGCCCGACGCGGCGAACGCTCCCGCGCCATCGCGCTCATGAAAGCGCTCCTCGCGGACGAGCCCGGCTTCGTGCTCGGCTGGCGGCAACTCGCCGCGTGGTACGATTCCGCCGGCCGACACCGCGAGTGCCTCGAGGCGTCCGAGCAGTTCGTGAAACTCGAGTCGGCCAACCCGCTGGCGTACGTCTACCGGGGCGAAGCGCGGCGCAGCCTGGGGGACCGCCGCGGGGCGCAGGCGGATTTCGCCAAGGCCTTCGAGATCGATTCGAGCTTCGAAGCCGCCGGGATGAACCTGATCGCGGAGCAACTTGCCACGGGAGACGTGAGTGGAGCGGCCCGCGCCCTCGCCACGCTCCGCGAGAACGCCGATGGCCCGCTCGTGCGCCTCCGAGCGGTTCAGGTCGCGTGCCGCCAGGGCGATCGCGAGGCGGCGACGGCTCACTTCCGCGAACTCGCTCCGGAGGCGAGCCGCGGACTGCTGAAAGAAGCGCTCGCCGCCTTTGATGAAGCCGGCTGGACCGCCCACGCCACGCTCGAACTGAGGGACCTCGCGTTCGCCGAGGCCGCGAACCCGATTCTCGCCGGGATCTGGGCCGAACGCACGGCCGCGAGCGGCGTCTTCGATTCGATCTCGGACCGGCTTCCCGACTTGCTCGAACGCAATCCCGCCGCCGGCCGCGAGGTGATCCTGGCGTACGCGTGGGCCGTGGCCGAGGCCCGCAAGCCGGTGCAGGGCATCATTCAAAAGTACAACCACCTGCTGCAGGCCGAAGATCAATCTTGGGCGCGGGCCGGCGGGGCATTGGTGGCGGCCGGTCACTACGCCCTCGGCGCGGCGTGGCTCGGAAGCTTCCGCGAACGCGAGGCCGCCGAATCGTGGATGCTGCGACCGCTGACCCTCGCTTACCGGGCACTCGATCAGGACGACAAAGCGCTCGAGGTGTGCCGCGCCGCGGTGAAGCTCGGCGGCCCGGAAGAAGCGTTGACGGAGTTCCGTGTCTGGATCGCCCTCGACTTCGCGCTCGGCGGGTTGGTCGAGGAAGCGGCCGATCAGATCGCTCGGATCGATTCCGTGAGCGTGGGGGATGGCGAACGCCTCATCCTCGCGATGGCCGAGGCGGCGATCATGGTGCCGCGTGCGGGGCCGGCCGGGAAGTCCGCCGCGTTCTCGGAAGCGAAGGATCACCTGCGGGTCGCGTCCCATTCCTGTGCGACGCGGGACGTGCCGGTCGGCGCGGGGCGTGCCTATCGCAAGGTCGTGACGCGGCTCGCGAACGATGCCAGTTCCCTGAGCGCCAACCTCTGGGCGATCTGGCAACGCGTGGCGCCGTGGGTGAAGTGACTCAGCCGTCCGGGTCGTCGAGCAATTCCTTCAGTCGGGCGCCTCTCCGAAGATCACATGGGTGGGTGGCACCGGCTTCTAGCCGGTGTGTGGCCCCGGCTTCCAGCCGAGGCTCCTGTCGGGGGCAACTTTATTCGAAGTCAGCCACCCGAATTGGGCTTCGCCAAAATCCCCAGGAGCACCCCGCCGAGCACTCGGGCTGGCGGGACGCGGGCGCTTTCGCGTAGCATTCGCGGCATGGTCGCAGGAATCCGACCGCTCCTGATTCTTCTGGCGCTCGCGGGCTCGCTCCAGGCGGACGACTTGCCCCCCGGCGCCGCGATGCGCCTCGGCGACGCCCGCTTCCGCGCCGGCGGCGAGGTCGGCGAACTGCACTTCTCCCCGGACGGAACCGAACTCACCTCACGCGTCACGATTGCGGGAAACCGCAGCCGTTGCACGCAGTGGAGCGTGAAGACCGGCCTCCCGCTCGCGATCACCACCGAGCCCCGGCCACCGGGCTCCCGCGTTCGCTGGAGCGCCACGGACATTCCCGGCACCGCGCTCGGCATCCAAATCGGGGACGACGGCATCCCCGTGGTCCGCGACTTCCGCCAGATGAAGGACCTCGCGCGGCTCGGCGGCCACTTCGCCCGCGTCTCCGCCGTCGCCGTCTCGCCGGACGCCCGCCTCATCGCTACCGCCTCCGCCGATGGCTTCATCCGCATCTGGGACGCGGCCACGTTCCGACCGCTGCACGAGCCGGTCGGCCACTCCGCCGCGGTGACCACACTCGAACTCGCTCCGGACGGCCGCACTCTGCTCACCGTCGGGAGCGATCGCACGGCCCGAATCTGGGACCTCGCCTCGGGTCGCGAACGCCGCGCCTTCGCGATCCCGCCCGGAGCCCGACCCGAGTTCACCGCGGACGGAGCCGCCCTCCGCATTCAGGACGACTTCGTTCGCGATCTCGTCACCGGTTTGCAGATCACTTCGCCCGTGCGGTTCGCCACGCGAAGCCCGTTGAATCCGAGCGGCGTTCCGTTCGCGATCTCGCCGGACGGTCGCACCGTGGCTACGGGCCATGCGGACGGTTCGATCGAACTGTACGAGACGAGTTCCATCCAGGTTCGCCGCGTGCTCGCCGGTCACGACGGACCGGTTCGCGATCTGCTGTTCACGCCGGACGGCACGCGGCTGATCAGCTCCGGGGCCGATCATGCGGCATACGTGTGGCCGGTGCGCGTGCGGGATGTGCCGCTTGCCGCCGAGTTGAAACGCGAGACGGATGCGGCGGCGCTCTGGAGCCTGATGGCGTACGGTCGCGGGAGCGAATCGTATCCCGCGATGGCGCGGCTCGCGGCGGATCCGGCCGCGGCGGTGAAGATGGCGACACGCTGTTTGAAGCCCGGGGCCGCGGCCAACCCCATCGCCGACGCCCGCGCCGTGGAACTGCTCGAAGCCCTCGGCACCGCCGAGGCCCGGGCTCTTCTGCGAGAACTGGCCGAAGACGACTCCCGCGTGGCCCGCACGCGAGAATCCCGCGCCGCTCTCACCCGCCTCGGCGATGTCCGCTTCTCCCGCGACGGTGTCCGCACCATCGGCGGAAGCAAGCCCTGAGTCTCGCTATAAAAGCACTTGGAACGCGGAGAACGATTCATGAGTTCGGCGGCGATCGCGGGTGCGATGTTCGGGTGCGTGGCTCTCAGCACGCTGATCGCGATGCGGATCGCCCGGCGGTTGCCCGATCATCATGTCGCCGGGGATTCGCGGGACGTGGTGAAGCTCGGGCTGGGCGTGATCGGCACGCTCACCGCTCTTGTTCTCGGTTTGCTCGTGGCCGCGACCAAGGGAACGTACGACAGCCAAAGCGGTGCGGTGAAGGAACTCGCCGCCCAGATGGCCGTGATCGATCGCGTACTCGCCCGATACGGGCCGGAATCCGGCGAGGCACGGGCTCGGCTTCGCTTGCTCGGCCAGGCAGTGTTGGATCAACTCTGGCCTCACGACGGCTCGCCCATCGATTTCAGCGGCGGGCCCTCGCGGGTGGCCGGTGAATCCCTCTTCGAGGCGATCGACGCGCTCCAACCGAAGACCGACGCGCAGCGGCTCCTCAAGTCCCGCGCTCTGGACGCCACCATTGGCTTGAGCCCGCTCCGCCAGAAACTCGCGGTCAATGGCGAACGCTCGATCCCGACTCCGCTGCTGATCGGTCTCGGCATCTGGCAGGCGGTCCTCTTCGCCGGATTCGGGCTGCTGGCGCCACGCCACGCGACGGCCATCGTGGTCCTCGTCGTGTGCATGTTGTCGGTCTCGGGAGCCTTGTTCCTCGTGCTGGAACTCGACCGGCCATTCGAAGGCCTGGTTCGCGTCTCGGACACCCCACTCCGCGCCGTGATGTCCCACCTCGGCGACTGAACGCACTCGGCAAGAAAGGCCACGCCCGCCAACCTCACTGTCGAACTCGGAAAGATTGACGGCGATCCAACGACCCTCGGCCTCACTTCTCCAGCGCTTCGCGCCAGATGCGCGGCACATCCGGCCAGGCGGCCAAGTAGGTTTCCTCCAGCGGCACGGTCACGTAGTCTTCGTCCGGGGTGAGGAATAGCGGCATCTCCGGCACGGGATCGCCGATCGCGAACGGCTCCACCGCGGCCGTGATCTCGCGACCGCCCACGCAGTACGACGCGGCGATCAGCGGCTTCTTCGCCGAGAGCACGAACGGCTTCCGCGGCTTCTTCGCGTCCCGCTTCGTCGTCGCTTTCCAGATCGCTTCGTGAATGCCGTTCGGGTCGCGGGCGGTCGGTCCGAAGGGGTCCACGAGGAAGAGATTCACATCCGCGTCGAGCACGGCGACGGCCTTGTTCACGAACTCCGTGAACGGCCGGGCGCCCGCCTTGTTCCCCGGCGAAAGCAGTTCGATCACCGCGACGACCTTGTGATTGCTGACGTGCCGAACCGAGATTCGCTCGCGCGTGCGCCTCCGGACGATCCGCTCCTGCCGCTCCAGTACGGCCACGGCCGGTTTCGCTTCCGCGGAGGAACGCACGCCGCGGCCGGATTTGGCATGGATCCCGTTGTGCGTCGGCGCCTGAAGCGTGAGCAGATCCGCCTCGGACGACAACGTGATCTGCTCCATCAGGGCGTAGTACGAGCCCGGAAGCAGGCCGCCGTTCAGCGCCTTGCGGATCGCCAACAACCACACATTGTGGAAGTCGTGGTAGATCCCCGCTTCCACTTTCGTCCAGTCGTGCATCGGCATCGGCCTCGCGCCTCCGATGACCACTTTACCAGACGCTCAGCCGACGAACACGCCTCCGGCGCGGCCGGCGGCGTCGTCGGACCAATCCAATGCCGCCTTCGTCGCCTGCAGCAGGTCGGTGTTCCGCACCGTGTATTCCAATGCGAACCAGCGAGCTATCGCTGCCATTGCGACCGGCCTCACCTCGCACCCGCCTCTTTCAGCAGGCGGATCACGGCTTCCCCGTTCCGGCGCTCGCGACGGATGTGTCGTGCGTGCGTGGCCCGAAGCATGGCCGTCAGCAGCTTCATCCACCACGGCGCCCGCGCGGGCATCCGCAGAGTCCCCTCCGCCAAGGCGCGGCGAGCCGCTTCCAACGGGGTTCCCTCCCGCGAGTCGCGGCGATTCGGATCCGCGCCGAGTTCCAGCAAACTCCGCACCGTCTCGACTTCGCGGGAATGGATCGGCCCGAACAATGCGGAGCCGTACTCGGGTTCCGGCCGCACGCCGCGGGCCCGCAACTCCGCGATCTTCGCATCGTTCCCTTGGAACACGGCTTCAAGGAGTTCTTCTTCGGCCGTGAGCGGCGGCGCGGGCAGAGGCGGCGGGCCGGCATCCGCCACGAGATCGTCCACGCCGTCCGCGGTCGCCCAGTCGGCCCCGATTCGCGGGTGGTACACCACGTTCATCCCGTGCTCGACTTCCCATTCGCACTCGATCGCCACCTGCACGGGCGCGAGGTCGTCCATTCCGTCCGGGTGAATCGCGATCGAGAGGAAGCGTGCGACTTCTTGGTCCTCGCTTCCGCCATACTCCGCGCACGAGCGGAGGATCGCTTGGTGGATCACGGCGTCGATCTCCGCTTCGTGTTCCATCAGGTGTCGAAGGGTTGCGGTCTGCAGCGTCCGAGGCGGTTCTTCGGCCGGCACGAGCAGGCGAACGGCGACGAGGCCTTCGGCTCGCTTCACGCGAGCAAGTTTGTCGATCCATCGGCTCCAAACCCTGTGACGAACATCCGAACGCGAGGACGGCCCCGGTTCGTCCCACGCCGACTCGTACTCTTCCTGGGCGGTGGGTTCGGGCGTGTCGTCGGGTTCGCTCTGCTTGGCACGATTGGCGTCCAGCCACGTGATGATCTCGGTTTCCGATTCCGTGGGCCGGGTGAACTGCGGCGAGAATCGCGCGGCGAACACCGGCAGCGGAACGAACGCGAGCCAGCATGACTCCACCGGATCGAACACGTGCGGCAGCGAAGATGGAAACGGCGTCATGGTGAAGACGAGAATAACCGCGCGTTCGGCACCCTGTCCACAACCGAGATTGTCGCTCGCCTTACAATCGAGAGGAAGCCACGAACTCCGTCGGGACGCGTCATGTCCGCACAGTTTCATCTCGAATCCGAGTACGCACCGGCCGGGGACCAGCCGAAGGCCATCGAACAACTCGTCGCCGGCTTCCAAAACGGGAAGGGATTCCAGGTGCTGCTCGGCGCCACCGGCACCGGCAAGACCTTCACCGCGTCCAACATCATTCAGCAACTCGGGAAGCCGACGCTCGTTCTCGCCCACAACAAGACGCTCGCCGCCCAGTTGTACAAGGAGTTCCGAGGCTTCTTCCCCAAGAACGCGGTGCATTACTTCGTCAGCTATTACGACTACTACCAGCCCGAAGCCTACATCCCGCAGCGGGACATCTACATCGAGAAAGACAGCAGCATCAACGAGAACATCGACCGGCTGCGGCTCGCCGCCACGTCGGCGCTCGTAAGCCGGGACGATGTGATCATCGTCGCCAGCGTGTCGTGCATCTACGGTCTCGGTTCTCCAAGCGACTACAAGCGCATGATGGTGTACCTGCCGAAGGGCGAGGTGATCGACCGCGACAACCTGCTCCTCCGCCTCGTGGACATCCAGTACAAGCGGAACGACATCGCCTTCGAGCGCGGCACCTTCCGCGTCCGCGGCGACACCATCGACGTCTGGCCCGCCTCCGAGGAGTACGCCTACCGCATCGAACTCTTCGGGGACGAAATCGACGCGCTCTCCGTCATTCACCCCGTCTCCAGCGAAACCATCTCGAAGCTGGACGACTTGTACATCTACCCGGCGAAGCACTTCGTCACGCCCGAGGAACGCGTTCGCGAGGCGATCAAGGGCATCGAGAGCGAACTGAACCAGCGACTCGAACAGTTCAAGACCGAAGGCAAGTTGCTCGAAGCGGAACGGCTCAAGGCCCGCTGCCGCTACGACCTCGACATGCTCCGTGAAGTCGGCTACTGCTCCGGCATCGAGAACTACGCCCGCTGGTTCTCCGGCCGCAAACCCGGCGAACCCCCGTACACCCTTCTCGACTTCTTCCCCGAAGACTTCCTCGTCGTGATCGACGAATCGCACGTGAGCCTGCCTCAGGTCCGCGGCATGTTCCACGGCGACCTTTCGCGAAAAACCACGCTCGTCGAGCACGGCTTCCGCCTCCCCAGCGCCCTGGACAACCGCCCGCTCCGATTCGAAGAGTTCCAAGCCAAACTGAAGACGTGCCTCTGCCTCTCCGCGACTCCCGGCGTCTTCGAACTCGAGAAGACCGGCGGCGAAGTGACTGAACAGGTGATTCGACCCACGGGCCTGGTCGACCCCGTGATCCACATCAAGCCCGCCCGCGGCCAAGTGGCGGACCTCGCCGGCGAAATCAAAAAGCGAACCGAACGCGGCGAACGCACGCTCGTCACGGCGCTCACGAAGCGGATGTCCGAGGATCTCACCACGTACTTCCGCGACGCGGGAATGAAGTGCGCCTGGCTCCACTCGGACCTGGACGCCATCGAACGGATCACGGTTCTCCGCGAGCTCCGCGAGGGGCTCTTCGACGTGCTCGTCGGCGTGAACCTGCTGCGCGAAGGGCTCGACCTTCCCGAGGTGTCCCTCGTCGCGATTCTGGACGCGGACAAGGAAGGCTTCCTCCGTTCGGAAACGTCGCTGATTCAAACCATCGGCCGCGCCGCCCGCAACGTGAACGCCGAGGTCGTGCTCTACGCGGACACGGTGACCGACTCGATGCAGCGGGCGATGGACGAGACAAACCGCCGCCGCGAGTTGCAGCTGGCCTACAACGCCGAGCACGGCATCACGCCACGCACCGTGAAGACCGCGATCAAGAACGCGATCGAAGACGAAATCGAAGCCCACAAGCTGGCGCAGGAAGCGGCCGGCGGCGAGAACCTGGCCGCCGCCGCGGACGACTACGTCACCATCGAGTTCGTCCAGCAGCTTTACGAGGAGATGCTCGAGGCCGCCAAGATCCTCGACTTCGAGCGGGCCCAGAAGATCCGCGACGAGATCGTGAAGCTCGAAGCCGAGTTGAAGAAAAAGCACGGCGACGCGGCCCCGCCCAGCGTCCTCGGAGGCAAGGTCATCGCTCCGAGCCTGCCTGTGCCGAAGAAACGCAACAAGAGCAAGAAAGCGAACAAGCCCATCCCGATGCCCCCATTCGAAGGCATGTCGTGATGCGGCAGGTCCGTGTGATAAGATGACGAAATGCCGCTGCTCGATCACTTTCGACCGCCGCTCAGCCGCGAACGACACTGGGAGTCGTTCCATGCGTCATGGGCCGGCTCCATCGCGGACGCGTTGAACCGGGCGATGCCGGAGGGATACTTCGCGGAAGAGTTGACCCATGCCGGCGCGGGCACGGAGATCGACGTCGCGAGCTTCGAATCGAGTTCGAAGGGATCGGCCGGCGGGGTCGCCACCGCGACGCAGGCTTGGGCTCCACCCGCACCCGCCGCGATCGTTCCGGCCGTATTCGCGGACGATTTCGAAGTTCGAGTCTTCTCCGCGCGGGGAGGTCCGGTCCTCGTCGCCGCGGTGGAGTTGATCAGCCCCGCGAACAAGGATCGTCCCGAATCCCGCCGCGCCTTCGCCACGAAGTGCGCGGGTTATCTCCATCAGGGTATCGCGGTCGTGCTCGTGGACGTGGTCACGGATCGTCGCGCGTGTTTGCAGAACGACGTGATCGATTTGCTTGGCGGAGCGGAGGGTCGCATCGGCGACGGCGTCAGTCTTTACTCGGGCGCCTTCCGCCCGCTTCGTCGCGACGACCGAGAAGAGATCGAAGTCTGGGCCGAACCGCTCGCGGTCGGCGACGCGCTCCCCACGCTGCCGCTCTGGTTGAACGCGGAACTCGTGCTGCCATTGAAATTGGAATCCACCTATCGGGACGCGTGCTCCCGTCGCCGAATCACGGGGCACGGTTGATCCCGAACCCGCGGTCGCGGTATCATCGCTGGATGCGAATCGTTCTCCTCCTTGGCCCCGTTCTCCTCGCGTCCATGCCGACGACTCCGGCGGCTCCGGTCTCGCCCGTCGACTTCGACCGCGACGTCAAACCGATCTTCGCGAAACACTGCTCCTCGTGCCACGGCGCGGACAAGCAGAAGGGCGGGCTCCGGCTCGACCGCAAGCCGGACGGAGCGGACGCGCACGGCGAAGTCCTCAAGCGCGTGACCAGCGCCGACCCCGCGGAGCGGATGCCGCCCAAAGGCGACCCCCTGACTCCAGCCCAGGTCGCGACGCTGAAGACCTGGATCGAGCAGGGCGCGAAGTGGCCCGACGCCGGCGGCGAACTCTGGTGGTCCTTCAAATCCCTCGTGAAGATCGACCCGCCGAAGGCCGCCAACCCGATCGACGGGTTCATCCTCGCGAAGCTCCGCGAGAAAGGACTCGCCCCGTCACCCGCCGCGGACAAGCGCACGCTCATCCGCCGCCTGCACTTCGATCTCATCGGCCTGCCGCCGACGCCGGAGGAAATCGACGCGTTCCTCAAGGACGATTCGCCGAACGCCTACGAGAAGTTGGTCGATCGGCTGCTCGCGTCGCCGCGACATGGCGAACGCTGGGCCCGCCACTGGCTGGACATTGTTCACTTCGGCGAGACGCACGGTTACGACAAAGACAAACCGCGCCCGAACGCGTGGCCCTACCGCGACTACGTGATCCGCAGCCTGAACGAAGACAAACCCTACGGCCGCTTCGTGCAGGAACAGATCGCCGGCGACGTGCTCTTCCCCGGGACGATCGACGGCATCGAAGGGCTCGGTTTCCTCGCCGCCGGCCCGTGGGACTTCATCGGCCACGTCGAGCTTCCCGAGAACAAGATCGACGGCAAAGTCGCCCGGCACCTCGACCGCGACGACTTCGTGTCCAATACCGTCGGCACGTTCATGAGTCTCACGGTTCACTGCGCTCAGTGCCACAATCACAAGTTCGACCCGATCCTGCAGGAGGACTACTACCGGCTGCAGGCGGTGTTCGCGGCCATCGATCGCACCGACCGCCGTTACGACATCGACGCCGCGACCGCGAAGAAGCGGGCGGACTTGGAACGGCAGAAGAAGGACGCCGCGGCCACGATCGCGAAGCTCGAGGCCGCCGCGAAGGCGACCGCCGGCAAGGACCTTCTCGAACTCGATCGGCGCATCGCGGAGTCCCGCAAGGCGGACGGCCCGATCCGCCCCGAGTTCGGCTACCACTCCGCGATCGCCCCCACGGACGAAAAAGCGAAGTGGGTGCAGGTGGATCTCGGCTCCAGCGTGAAGCTGGATCGCATCGTGCTGCGAGGCTGCAACGACGACTTCAACATGATCGGCGCGGGCTTCGGCTTCCCGCTGCGGTTCAAAGTGGAAATCAGCGACGACCCGACGTTCGCGAAGGGCGTGACGCCGCTCGCGAACCGCACGGACAAGGACTTCGCGAATCCCGGCACGGCTCCGGTCTCGTTTGCGGCCGATGGCCACGCCGGACGCTACGTGCGAGTGACGGCGACGAAGCTGGCCCCGCGGATGAATGACTTCATCTTCGCGCTCGCGGAACTTCAGACTCTCGACACGAAGGGCGTGAACGTGGCCGCCGGGAAACCGGCGACGGCGCTCGACTCCATCGAGGCGCCGAGCCGCTGGCGGAAGAGCAACCTCACGGACGGCATCTTCGCTCCCAGCCCGAAGGCCACGCCCGAGGAACTTCGAACCCTCGCGACCCGACGGGATGAACTGCTGGCGAAATCGTTGAACGCCGAGGACCGCGCGGCGTTGCGGGCCGCGACCGAACAGCGGATCGAAGCCGAAGCGGGGCTGAAGGCGCTGCCGAACTCGCAACGCGTCGCGTACATCGGAGCCGTTCACACCGGCGAAGGGAACTTCACCGGCACCGGCAATCAGGGCGGCAAGCCGCGCCCGATTCACCTGCTGCCCCGCGGGGACGTCACAAAGCCTTCGAAAGAAGTGGCCCCCGGCGGCATCCTCGCCGTCCCGGGCATCAACGGCACGTTCGCGCTTCCGCCGAACCACCCGGAAGCGGATCGCCGCGCCGCGCTCGCGAAGTGGATCGCGAATCGCGACAACCCGCTCGTGTGGCGAAGCATCGTGAACCGGGTGTGGCAGTTCCACTTCGGCCGCGGCCTCGTCGACACGCCGAACGACTTCGGCAAGATGGGCCAGCTCCCCACGCACCCGGAGTTGTTGGACTGGCTCGCCGCCGACTTCCGCGACAGCGGCCAAAGCCTGAAGAAACTCCACCGCCTGATCGTGACCAGCGACACCTACAAGCAGTCGTCCGCGGGGGCGGCCGCCAACGAAAAGACGGACGCGGACAATCGCTTCCTCTGGCGTCAGAATCGACGCAAACTTGAAGCCGAGGCCGTTCGCGACAGCATCCTGTTTGCAAGCGGCAAGCTGGACCTCACGATGGGCGGCCCGAGCTTTCAGGACTTCGTGGTCGAGAAGCCGGAGCACTCGCCGCACTATCAGTATCACCTTCATGACCCCGAGGACGCGAGAGCCCATCGGCGGGCCGTGTATCGGTTCGTGGTCCGATCCAAGCAGCAGCCGTTCATGGCGGCGCTGGATTGCGCCGATCCGAGCCTCGCGGTGGAGAAGCGAAACCAGACGATCACGCCGCAGCAGGCGCTGGCGCTGCTCAACAACAGCCTCGCGGTGGCGATGGCGAAGCGCTTCGCCTCGCGGGTGGAGAGGTTGGCGACGGACGACGCCGGCCGCATCACCGCCGCGTTCCGCCTTGCCCTCGGCCGCGACCCCACCGCGACGGAACGCGACGCCCTCGCCGCCCATGCCAAGGAACACGGCCTCGCCAACGCCTGCCGCGTGATCCTGAACCTGAACGAATTCGTCTTCGTGGATTGAGCGAGTCGTCACCTGGGAGCGCGGCCGTCTCGGCCGCAACGCAGTGGATCAGCGTGATGGACCAGGATTGAGCGAGTCGTCACCTGGGAGCGTGGCCGTCTCGGCCGCAACGCAGTGGATCGTGATGGACCAGAACTCCAAAAAGTCCGATGGACCGCGTGGCTGGTACAGCCGTGGCTACTTACCGCATTTCGATGGCGGCTCCCGTTTCACTCAGTCCGTCACTTTTCGGTTGGCCGATTCTCTCCCAAAGCTTGTGATCGAACGAATCCGTCGGGAGACGCATTCCGAACCCGACGAGCGGCGCGACCTCGAGCGACGTAAGAAGATCGAGTTCGTATTGGACTCGGGTCTGGGTTCGTGCTGGCTGAGGACGGATCGAATTGCCGCCGTCGTCGAAACAGCATTGCTCTTTTTTGACGGCGAGCGATATCGCCTTCATGCGTGGGTCATCATGCCCAACCACGTTCACGTCCTGTTCACGCCGATCGAACCGCACGCGTTGTCGCAGATTGTCGGTTCGTGGAAGTCGTTCACGGCGAAAGAGTGCAATTCGCTCCTCGGACGAATCGGCGCGTTTTGGGAAGCGGATTATTTTGACCGCTACATCCGGGACGAGAAGCACTTTCAAGCGGCCACGGAATACTTCGAGGGTAATCCCGTAGTGGCGGGTCTGTGCGGACGGCCGGAAGATTGGCGATGGAGCAGCGCTCGTCGACGGTTGGCAGAGCGCCCTGAATACGCTGCGGCCGAGACGGCCGCGCTCCCAGGGAGCGACTCCGCTGGGGACCCGGGAGATCAGCCATGAATCGCCGCGACTTCCTCTTCTCCTCCGGCGGCGGGCTCGGCGGCATCGCCCTGGCCGCGATGCTCGCGCGCGGCGCGGCTCCGCACCACACCCCGAAGGCCAAACGCGTCGTGCAGTTGTTCATGGCCGGCGGCGCAAGCCACGTCGATCTCTTCGACTTCAAACCCGAACTGATCAAACGCGACGGCCAGCCCGCGGAGTTCGGCGAGCATGTCGAGGCGTTCCAGAACGGGCTCGGGCCGTGGCTGCGCCCCGTGTGGGATTTCAAACCGTACGGCACGTCCGGCAAACCGCTCGGCGAGCCGGTCGCTCCGCTCGGCGCCGTCGTGGACGAAATGAGTTTCATCCACAACATGATCGGCAAAACGGGGGTGCACTCGCAGGGCACGTTGCTCCAGACCACGGGCTTCAACCGCCCCGGATTCCCCGGCATGGGCTGCTGGGCGAGCTACGGCCTGGGCAGCCTCAACGAGAACCTGCCGACGTTCGTCGTGCTTCCGGACCACCGCGGCCTCGCGTCGAACGGCACGAAGAACTGGGACTCGGCGTTTCTGCCCGCGCAGCATCAGGGCGCCGCGATCTACCCCGGCGCCAAGACCCCGATCGAAGACCTGTTCCCGGACGAGCGCACGAAGTTCATCACGAAGCGATCCGACGCCGCGGGAATCGAACTGCTTTCGAAGCTGAACAAGGAGCACGTGGCGACTCGCCCCGGCGACGAACGGCTCGAAGCGCGGATCAAGAGCTACGAACTCGCGGCGCGGATGCAACTCGCCGCCCCCGAAGCGCTCGACATCTCGAAGGAACCCGCGAGCGTGCTCAAGCTCTACGGGCTCGATCACGGGAAGCAGACCTTCGACCGCGAAATCAACGCGATCGAAGAGACGGACCACTTCGGAAGGAAGTGCCTCGTGGCGCGGCGGCTCCTCGAACGCGGCGTTCGCTTCGTTCAAATCTGGAGCGGCAACGACAACGGATTCCCCCGGCGGAACTGGGACAGCCACGAAGACGTGAAACGCGACCACGGCCCGCTGGCGCACGGCGTGGCCCGCGGCGCCGCCGCCCTCGTCGCGGACCTCAAGCGCATCGGCCTGCTCGACGACACGATCGTGTTCTGGACCACCGAGTTCGGCCGCATGCCGAGCTCGCAGGGCGGCAAGGGTCGCGACCACAACCCGTACTGCTTCACGAACTGGCTCTGCGGCGGCGGCGTGAAGCCCGGCGTGAGCCACGGCCCCTCGGACGACTTCGGCTACAAACCCGCCGACCGCAAACGACCCACCGAAGTCTACGACCTGCACGCCACCATCCTCCACCTCCTCGGGCTGGATCACACGAAGCTCACCGTTCGCCACAACGGCATCGATCGCCGCCTCACCGACGTTCACGGCCACGTCATCCCCGAATTGTTGAAGTGAGTCACGAATCGAGCCGATCGCGTGAGCCACCGGAGCCCGATGCGCCATTTAAGACTCCGGTCGTTCACGCGACCGGCTCGAAATGCGCGGTGGTTCGCGCCGACGCGGGCGGATAGAAAACCTCCATGAAGCATTTACTCGGGTTGGAAGAACTCTCCGCCGCGGAGATCGAACGCATCCTCGACGCGGCCGCGGGCTATCTCGGCGTCGGCGTCGGCGACGTGCCCAAACGCGACGACCTGAAGGGCAAGGTGATCGCAAATCTCTTCTACGAGCCCTCCACGCGAACGCGCGTGAGCTTCGGCCTCGCCGCCCGCCGCCTCGGCGCGGACACCCTGGACTTCTCCCCGAGCGGTTCCAGCACCGCGAAAGGCGAGACGTTCATCGACACCGCGAAGAACATCGAGGCGATGGGAATCGACGCCGTGGTCGTGCGGCATTCCTCGCCCGGGGCCCCGCACCTGCTCGTGAAGTATCTCCTGCCGCACGTTCGCGTGGTGAACGCCGGCGACGGCGCCCACGAGCACCCCACCCAAGGCCTGTTGGACATCTTCAGCATCCGCCGGCGGCTCGGGAAAGTCGCCGGGCTCACCGTCGGGCTGATCGGCGACATCGCTCACAGCCGTGTGGCGCGGAGCAACATCCACGGGCTCGTGAAACTCGGAGCGAAGGTGATCGTCTGCGGGCCGACGACGCTGGTGCCGTCCGAAGTCGCCAGCCTCGGCGTCGAGATCGCCCACGACCTCGACGCGATCCTGCCCCGATGCGACGTGCTGAACCTGCTCCGCGTGCAGTTCGAACGGCAACGCAGCGGGCTCTTCCCCTCGATCCGCGAATACCGGCTGCTCTTCGGGATGAACGGCGAGCGGATGAAGCGGGCGAAGCCGGGGATGCTGCTGCTCGCCCCCGGCCCGATCAACCGCGGAGTGGAAATCTCGCCGGACGTGGCGGACGGCCCGAACTCGGCCATCCTCGATCAGGTGAGTAACGGCCTCGCCGTCCGCATGGCCGCGCTCAGCCTGTTGTGCAAGTGAGGCGACCCCGCGAACGGCTCGCGTGACGAACGGAGCGGCTCCGTTCGTTTCGAGTCACTTCAACGTTTGGACTTCGACCGAGAGTACGGCCGGAAGATCGCGGACGATGGCGTGCCAGTTGTCGCCGCCGTCCGGCGAGCAGTACACCTGGCCTCCGGTGGTGCCGAAGTAGACGCCGCACGAATCGAGCGTGTCCACGGACATCGCGTCGCGGAGCACGTTCACGTAGCAGTTCTCCTGCGGGAGGCCGTTCCCAAGCGGCTCCCAGTCGGTCCCGCCGGTGCGGCTGCGATAGACCCGCAACTTCCCCTCGGGAACGAAATGCTCCGAGTCGCTCTTGATCGGCAGCACGTACACCGTGTTCGGCTCATGGGCGTGTACGTCCACCACGAAGCCGAAGTCCGTCGGAAGGTTGCCGCTGATTTCGGTCCAGTTCTCGCCGGCGTCGTCCGTCCGCAGCACGTCCCAGTGTTTCTGCATGAAGAGCGTGTTCGGCCTGGACGGATGCAGCGCGATGCGATGCACGCAGTGCCCGACCTCGGCCTCGGGGTTCGGGATGTACTGCGAACGGAGCCCCTTGTTGATCGGCCTCCACGTGGCGCCCGCGTCGTCCGTTCGGAAGGCGCCCGCGGCCGAGATGGCGATGAACATGCGGTTCGGGTTCGTCGGGTCGAGGAGGATCGTATGCAAGCCGAGGCCGCCGGCGCCGGGCATCCACAGGTTGCCGCTACCTTGCTGGCGGAGGCCGGGGAGTTCGTGCCAGGTCGTTCCGCCGTCCGTGGTGCGGAACATCGCGGCGTCTTCCACGCCGGCGTACACCGTGTTCGGATCCGTGAGGCTCGGTTCCAGGTGCCAGACTCGCTTGAACTCCCAGGGGTGGGGAGTGCCGTCGTACCACAGGTGCGGCGTCGTCTCGCCTTCGTACACGAACTTGTTCCCGACCTGCTCGAACGTCTTCCCGCCGTCCGTGGAGCGCTGCACCTGCTGGCCGAACCACCCGGACGACTGCGAGACATAGATGCGGTCCGGATCCGCGGGGGAACCCTTGAGGTGGTAGATCTCCCAGCCGGCGAAGTGCGGGCCGCTCACGTCCCACGTCTTGCGCGCTTCATCCGAGGTGAGAACGAAAGCGCCCTTGCGGGTGCCGACGAGCACGCGAACGCTGGCCATGACGAAGCTCCGAGGAAAGGATCCGTGGGGGAAGAATACGAACTCGCGTTTCAATTCGAGAGGCCGGGCATAACCATGTAAGGTACTGGAGACGAGGGCGAATCATGGACATCAGCCTGACGAACGGCAGCGGTCGCGATGCGCAGGTCGTGGCCAACAGTGTAAGCGTTGGCGTGAGGGTGCGCTGGGTGGACGCCGAGGATCGCCAGGCCGCCAGCGCCCGGCTCCTCAAGGGCACCATCGACCGCGACTACGAGGCCCTCCTCGAAGTGCTCGGATCTCCCGAGAAGGTCGGCGAGGCGATCGTCGCCGGCGATCCGGAACTGGACATCGAATCCGCCGGGAGCTTTCTCAAGGACACCTCGCGAGTCTACTACAACTCCGAACGCAAGACCGTCTTCGGCGTCACCCAGTTGGAGATCGTGAGGAACCCGGACGGCACGGAGAAGCTCCGGCGCCCGAAGAAGCTCCTGCCGCCGAACGTGAACGCCGAGCAGCCCCTCGTCTGGAGCGGCAAGTTCCTCCCGAAGACGGAGGTGTACAACAAGTTCGTCATGGTGCAGAAGCTGCAGCTTTACCACATCAACGGCCTGACCTACGACTTCCTCTTCGGTATCGCGAAGGAACTGGAGCAGAAGCGAAGCCTGCTGCTGATGGGCGCGGGGCCGAAGTCCAACCAGCCGATCGTGCTGCGGCGCGGGTCGGTGCCGTACCGCGGCTTCCTCGAAGGGATGACTCGCGGGGACGAGTATCGCCTCGTGCTGCACCTCTCGAACCTGGAACTCAAGGCGCCGGACGCCGCCGACGCCAAGGAGTGACGCTCACTTCAGCGGCGCGATTTCGAAGTTCCGCACGAACAGTTCGAAGCCCTCGCACTGGAGCAGGATGCGGCCGGCGGCAGGAGTCGCCGCGTAGGCCTTGTTCACCAGCCTGCCGTTGATCGACACCGCGATCGTGTCCTTCTCGCACACGCACTCCACTTTCGTCCATTCGCCGAGAGGGCTCTCCACGTCGTTCTTGCCGCGGGTGTCCAGGAGTTCCTCGAAGTTCGGGTCGTGGTCGTTCCACCAGAGTTGGCGGCCGGTGAAGACGGTCTTCGTTCCGCCGGGGCTCCAGCGGGGGCGTTTGTCCGGCCCGAGCTTCACGTCGCTGGTGAGGCTCACGGGGATGGTCCTCGCGTCGGCGTCCTTGCCGCGGATCGGGATGAGGTCGCCGGCGCAGCCTTGAGCGAGTTGCACCTCGACGCTGGACATCCACGTGCCGTTCGCGCCGCCGTGTGGCCCGGTCGCGTGGAGCAGGAGCCCGGAGTTCCGAACGTGCTTCCCGCCATCCGTCTTCTTTCCCCACTTGTACTCGAGCCGCACTTTGTAATCGTGGTACGCCTTCGCGGTCGCGGCGTAGCCGAACCCCTCGCCGGTGATGTGGATCACGCCGTTCGCCGCGCGGAACACCTTCTTCGGGTCCTCGCGTTTCGTGTCCTTGAGCCAGACCTCGAACCCGTCGAGATCCTTGCCGTTGAAGAGGGGCGTGGGGGCGCTCGGCGACACGGGTTCGGGATCGGCCGCGATCGCGAGCGAGAGGAAGAGTGTGAACATGCCCCCGAGATTATCACACTGCGGGCGCGAATTCTGTGCTAGGCTGAAATTCGTCCGCGAATCGTCCCGGAGCCCCCACCGTGACTTCAGCGCCGCCCTCGGCGAGTCGAGGATCCGCTTCACCGCCTCGGGCCGTCACGCACCGCATCCTGATCGTGGACGACCAGGCGGACATCCGCCGCCTTTGCCGACTGTCGCTCGCGCCGGAGGGGCTGGCCTGCGAAGAGGCGAGTTCCGGGCCGGACGCGGTGAACCTCGCGGCACAACATCCCTTCGATCTCGTTCTGCTGGACGTGGACATCCCGGGCTTCAACGGCGAAGAAGTGCTTCGCCGACTGCGGCAATCGCCGCCGGGGCCGAACCTCAAGATCGTGATGTTCTCCGGGGCCGCCGGCGGAGACGAACTCTCCCGCATCCTGCTCGCCGGTGCGGACGACTTCCTGATCAAACCCTTCAGCACGGTGCAGCTGCGGGCGCGGGTGAAGTCCGCGTTGCGGCTCAAGGACGCCCAGGATCGTTCGGACCTGCTCAACCGCAAACTGCTCGCCGTGAACGCGGAGATGGAGCGGACGCTGCAGGACCGCGACGTCGAAATCATTCACGCCCGCAACGGGCTGGTGCTGGCGCTGGCGAAGCTCGTGGAGCACCGATCGAAAGAAACGGGTCCGCACCTGATGCGGCTCCAGCGATACAGCCGCATTCTCGCGACGGAAGCGGCGAAGACGCCGGCGTTCGCTTCGCTCATCGACGCGAACTTCATCCGCACGCTCGAAGACACGGCTCCGCTGCACGACATCGGCAAGGCGGCGATCCGCGACGGCGTGCTGAACAAGCCCGGCCCGCTCACGGACGCTGAACGCGCCGAAATGCAGACGCACACGACGATCGGCGCGGACACGCTTCGCGAGGTCGCCCATCGGCATCCGTTCGCCACGGGCTTCCTGCAGATGGCCATCGACATCGCCCAATCGCACCACGAACGGTGGGACGGCGCCGGCTATCCGCAGCGGCTCGCGGGCCAGGCCATTCCCCTCGCCGCCCGGCTGCTCGCCATCGGCGACGTGTACGACGCGCTGCGTTCGCCCCGCGTCTACAAGGACGGCCGCACCCACGCCGAAACCGTGGACCACTTGCTGAACCATTCGCCGGGCCACTTCGACCCGGCCCTGCTGGACGTGTTCCGCCGTTGCGCGGAGCACTTCGATCGAGCCTTCGAGGACTTCGTCGAACCGTGATCACGCGGACTTGGCGGCCTCGATCACCTTCTCGACGGTGAATCCGAAGTGTTTCATGAGATCCTTCAGCGGGGCGCTCGCGCCGAAGCTGCGCATGGCGATGATCGTGCCGCCGGAGCCCGCGTACCGCTCCCACCCGAACGCGCTCCCCATCTCCACGCACACGCGCTTCGTCACGCTCGGCGGCAGCACCGAGTCGCGGTACTCCTGCGATTGCTTCTCGAAGAGATCCCACGACGGCAGGCTGACGACGCGAGCCTTCACCCCTTCGGCCGTCAACTTCTCGTAGGCCTCGACACAGAGCGAAACCTCGCTGCCGGAGCCGATCAGGATCACGTCCGGCTTCTCGGCGGAGGCGAGCACGTAGCCGCCCTTGGCGAGTCCGGCGGCCGGAGCGTACTTCGCACGATCGAGCGTGGGCACGGCTTGCCGCGTGAGCGAGAGCACGACCGGCACGTGGCGGCTCTGCATCGCGTGGCGGTACGCCTCGAGCGTCTCGTTCGCGTCCGCCGGGCGGATGACGCAGAGGTTCGGCATCGCCCGGAGGCTGGCGAGGTGTTCGATGGGCTGGTGCGTGGGGCCGTCTTCTCCCACGCCGATCGAATCGTGCGTGAAGACGTACAGCACGGGAATGTGCATGACGGCGCCGAGTCGCAGCGCCCCGCGGCCGTAGTCCGAGAAGATGAGGAAGCCCGAGCCGTAGGCGCGGAGGTTGGAGAGCGCGAGGCCGTTCATGATGGCGCCCATCGCGTGCTCGCGGACGCCGAAGTGGATGTTGCGCCCGGCGGGCGTCTTCGCGGTGAAGACGCCTGCTCCCTCGAAGGTCATCTTCGTCTTGGTGGAGGGATTGAGGTCCGCGCTGCCGCCGAGAACCCACGGCACGTTTTTCGCGATGGCGTTCAACACCTTGCCGGAACTGTCCCGCGTGGCGAGGCCTTTGGCGTCCGCCGGGAACGAAGCGAGGTCCTTGTCCCATCCGGCGGGAAGGCCGCCGAACTCGAGCGTCTCGATTTGCGAGCCGAGGTCCGGGTGCTTCGCCTTGTATTGGGCGAAGAGCTTGGACCACGCGGCGAAGGCCTCGGCTCCGCGCTTGCCGATGCCGCCGCGGAAGTGGTCGTACACGCCGTCCGGCACGAGGAATTGAGCGTCTTCGGGCCAGCCGTAGGCCTTTTTCGTGAGCTTGATTTCATCCGCGCCGAGCGGTTCGCCGTGGGCCGAGTGCGTGTCCTGCTTGTTGGGCGAACCGTACCCGATGAGCGTCTTCACGAGGATGAGCGTGGGCTTCTCGGCGCCCGCGTTGAACGCCTCGAGTTCGGCCGCGAGGGCGGCGGTGTCGTTGCCGTCCGCGGCGCGGCGGATGGTCCAGCCGTACGCTTCGAAGCGCTTCGCCACGTCTTCAGTGAAGGCGAGGTGCGTGTGGCCGTCGATGGTGATGCCGTTGTCGTCGTAGAGGAGGCAGAGATTGTTCAGCTTCAAGTGGCCGGCGAGGGACGCGGCCTCGGAGGCGATGCCCTCCATCATGCAGCCGTCGCCGCAGATGGCGTACACCTTGTGATCGAAGAGCGACTCGAACCCGGGTCGGCCGTAGTGCGCGGCCATCCACTTCTGGGCGATCGCCATGCCGACCGCGTTGCCGACGCCCTGACCGAGCGGGCCGGTCGTCGTCTCGATGCCCGAGGTCATCTCCTGTTCGGGGTGGCCGGGAGTGCGGCTGCCGAGCTGGCGGAACAGCTTCAGTTGTTCGAGGGGCAGCGAGGGCGAAGTTCCGTCGCGATCCTTCACCTCGGCCAGGTGAACGAGCGCGTACACGAGCATGGAGGCATGCCCGTTCGAGAGGACGAAGCGGTCGCGGTTCGTCCACTTGGGGTGAGCCGGATCGTAGTTCAGGAATCGATTCCAGAGCGTGTACGCGACCGGCGCGAGGCCCATCGGCGCCCCCGGATGCCCGGAGTTCGCCTTCTGAACCGCGTCCATCGCCAGCGTGCGAATCGTGTTGATGCAGGTGAGATCGAGATCGGCCATGGATCAATTCCCGGTGCGTGTGCGTTCTAGGCCCATGATACGGACGGAGAGGCGGGATGGGCTTCGCGTGCTCCGTCACTTCCGATAGAGCTTCCGCTCGCGGATGTACTCTTCCACGGCCCGCGGCACGAGGTAGCGCACGCTCAGGCCGTCCGCCATGGCGCGGCGGAGTTCGCGACTCGCGATCTCGATCATCGGGCAGGCCACGAGCCGATAGCGAACCGTCTCCGGCGGAACGCCGAGCGCTTTCGCGAGCCGCTCGCCCGTCCAGAGCATGACGCCCGGCCGCGGCACCACCACGAGCCCGGCCTGTTCGACGACCCGGACCGGCTGATGCCACAGCGGCAGATCCGAAAGCTGATCCGAACCGGTGAGCAGGAACAGTTCGTGGCCGGGGTTCCGGCGATGGAGTTCGGCCAGCGTCTCGGACGTGTAGCTCGGCGGCGGCAACTCCTTCTCGATCCGGCTCACGCGGAACGACGGATGACCCGCGATCGCCAGTTCGAGCATGTCGCAGCGTTGCTCGAACCGCGTGATCCCCTGACCGGATTTGTGCGGGGGATCGAAGCTCGGCAGGAACCAGACTTCGTCCAGCCCGGCCTGATCGCGACACTGCTCGGCGAGGATGAGGTGCCCGGTGTGGACCGGGTCGAACGTGCCGCCGAAAATCCCGATGCGCATGTCGTGAGGCTCACGTCGTGAGTTGAAGGCCGCCGGACGCGTTCTTCCCGAGGAGAATTCGACCTTGCGTGATCGCGTCGGACGAAGATCCGTCGCCGTCGTCCGCGGCCTTCTCGATCAGATAGCGGTGGAACTGCCCGAGGCAGATCGTGCCGGGCGTGCAGATCGGATCGAACCAGACGTACTGAACGAACTCCGTTCGCAGGGGGCCGTTGCCGCTTCGTTTGATCCCGCGGGACTCGCCGTCCGGAATCGAAATCGACACCACGCCTGGCGCCGTGATCCCTTCCGAGACCGTGACCGGCCCGCCGGTCTGGTTCGTGACCTTGACGTGCGTCTCGCTCGGCGTCACGTTCGGATCGTTCACCACGGTGCCGGAGCCGTCCGGAATTTCAAGTGCGACAAAGCCCGGAGCGCTTTCGAGTTCGTCTCCGTGGGATTCCAGCGACTTCGGGAACGCCGCGTTCGGTCCGCCGAGGCCGAGCACGAGTTCCTGACGAATCGAGCCGATCTCGGCTTCGAGCCGCATAATGCGCGCGAGCAACTTGGCGTTGTCGCCCGGTCCCGATTCCAGCTTGCGGCTTCCCATCGACGAATCCTCGTGGCGTGTGCGCGTCTCACGCTGGTTCTATGGCGCGGTCTCGATCAGGCGAGAATCCCCTTCACCACGTCGCCATGAACGTCCGTCAGGCGGTAGTCGCGGCCCTGGAACTTGAACGTGAGCTTCGTGTGATCGATGCCGAGCAGGTGCAGGATCGTCGCCTGCAAGTCGTGGACGTGGACGGGATCCTTGGCGGGGGCGAAGCCGAAGTCGTCCGACGAGCCGTACGTGATGCCGGGTTTGATGCCGCCGCCCGCCATCCAGATGGAGAACACGTACGGGTGGTGGTCGCGGCCCCAACTCTTCACGTCCTTGATGTCGCCTTGAAGGAACGGCGTGCGGCCGAACTCGCCGCCCCAGATCACGAGCGTGTCGTCCAGCAGGCCGAGGCGTTTCAGGTCCCGCACCAGCGCCGCGGACGGAGCGTCGGTATCGGTGCATTGCACCTTCAACTGCGTGTTCAGGTTGCGGTGCTGATCCCAGCCGGCATGGAAGAGTTGGACGAATCGCGTGCCGCGTTCGACGAGCCTCCGGGCCATCAGGCAGTTGTACGCGAAGCTCCCCTGCCGCTTCACGTCCGGCCCGTACGAGTCGAGGATCTTCTGCGGTTCCTTGGTGAAGTCCGTGAGTTCGGGCACGCTCGTCTGCATGCGGTAGGCCATCTCGTACTGTGCGATCCGCGTGGAGATTTCCGGATCGCCGAACTCCTGGAGGCCGAGTTCGTTCAGCTTGGCGAGGTCGTTCAAGGCGGCGCGGCGGCTCTCACGGCTCAGGCCGTCCGGGTTCGAAAGGTAGAGCACGGGATCGCCCGCGCCGCGGAACTTCACGCCCTGGAACTTCGAGGGCAAGAACCCGCTGGACCAGTAAAAGTCGTAGAAGATCTGCCCGCACGACGCTTCCTTGTCGCGGCTGGTCATCACGACGAAGCCGGGGAGGTCCTGCGTCTCGGAGCCGAGTCCGTAGGTGAGCCAGGCGCCCATGCTGGGGCGCCCGGGCATCTCGCCGCCGGTGAGGAAGAACGTGATCGCCGGCGCGTGGTTCACCTGCGTGGTGTGCATCGATTTGATGAAGCAGAGATCGTCCGCGATCGCGGCCGTGTTCGCCATGTAGTCCGAGACCCACGCTCCGCTTTGTCCGTGTCGTTGGAACTTGGTGATCTCGGGGAGGCACGGGCGAACGGTTTGCCCGCCGGTCATGGTGCTGAAGCGAGCGCCCTTCACCACGCTGTCCGGAATCTGCGTCCCTTTCCGCTTCGTGAGTTCGGGTTTGTAATCGAAGAGGTCGACGTGCGTGGGGGCGCCGTTCTGGAAGAGATAAATGACGCGCTTGGCCTTGGGCGCGAAGTGCGGCAGGGAGGGCAACCCGCCGACGCGCTTCGGCTCGGCCGCGTTCAGCATCGAGGCCAACGCGGCGACGCCGATGCCGCTCGCCGAGCGACCGAAGAAGTGTCTCCGGGAGAGCAACGCCGCGTGTTCGTGAAGCGGGTTCATTTTTTCACCACAGAGGCACAGAGAACACAGAGCAAGACAGGATCACAGGATTGACAAGCTCAAAGCGTTGGAGTTCATCCTGTCTTTCATGGTTTGCTGAGAGCTTCATCCAAGTTCAGAATCATCGAACAGACCGCCGTGAAGGCTGCGTGCTCGACCGGGTTCAGCTTCTCGTCGCGCTTCGAGTCGCCGACCTTGAGCAACTTCGCGGCGGCCACGGGGTCGGCGGCGAACAGCGCCCGTTGTTTCGCCAGGGCGTCCCGCAGGATCGTCGCTTCGGCGTCACCGGGTTTACGACCCAACACGCGTTCGAAGGCGAATGCCACTCGCTCCGCGTCGTTCGGTTTCGCCTTCATCGCCATCTCCGCGAGCACGCGGGCCGCCTCGACGTACGTCACGTCGTTGAGCGTGCTCAACGCGTGGAGCGGCGTGTTGGTCACGACCTGCTTCACGGAGCACGTTTGCCGGTTCGCGGAATCGAAGAAGATCGTGGGGCCGACGATGCGCCGCCAGAACACGTACAAGCTGCGGCGGTACAGCGCCTCGCCCGTGTCCGGCTGGTAGCGTTTGAAGCCGAAGGTCGCTTCCTCCCAGATGCCCGCGGGCTGGTACACCTTCACCGGCGGGCCGCCGAAGGTCGGCGTGAGGAGCCCGCTCGCCGCGAGGGCCTGATCGCGAATCATCCACGACGGCAACCGGTACCGCGAGCCGCGCGCCAGCAGCCGGTTGTCCGGGTCGCGTTCCCGCAGCGCAGGCGTCACCTTCGCGGACTGCCGATACGTGCGGGACGTCACGATGAGCTTCACGAGTCTCTTCACGTCCCACGCACCGCTCCCCCCCACTCCGTTGCGGGGAGGGGGTTGGGGGGAGGGGTTTTGGAACTCGGCCGCGAGCCAGTCCAGCAGTTCCGGATGGCTCGGTCGTTCGCCCTGAATGCCGAAATCTTCGGTGGTCTTCACGAGGCCGGTGCCGAAGAACGTCTGCCAGAAGCGGTTCACGGTCACACGGGCGGTCAGCGGGTTTTTCGCATCCACGATCCAGTTCGCGAGATGCAGTCGATTCGCCGTCGGCGTGTCGCTTTTCGATTCGAACACGCCGGGAATCCCCGGTTGGACCTTCCCCTCGGTTTTGTCGTAGGCCCCGCGGGTGAGGATGAACGTGTCCCGCGGCTTCGGCACGTCCTGCATCACCATCACGCGGGGGATCGCGTTCGCCGCCGCGTCGCGGGTCGTCTTCAGCTTGCGAAGCTCGCCGAGCTTCTTCACGTACTCGGGCTCGCTCTTCGAGTAGTGCTTGATCAGGTCGTCGTTGTTCGAATCGACTCGCCCGCCGAACCCTTTCCGCAACGCGGACTCGATCACCACCGGCAGCGTCGTGTCGTACTTGCCGTCCTTGAGGATCATGCCCGCCTCGCGGAGCTTCGCCTCGATCGGCGCGAGCGCCTTGGCCGCGTCGTCGTACGCCTTCTGGGCCGCCTTTTGCTTCGCCTCCATCTCGGGGCTGCCGAAGTCGATCACGGGCGCAGTCTGGCCGCTGCCGCCGCCGCCGTTCACTGGCGTGCGGTTGAAAAACGCGAAGAGCCGGTAGTAGTCCGTCTTCGTCAGCGGGTCGAACTTGTGATCGTGGCAGCGCGAGCAGGTGAGCGTGAGACCGAGCCAGATCGTGCCGACCGTCTCCGTCTGGTCGAACACGTACTCGACGCGGTTCTCCTCGGCGATGCGCCCGCCTTCGCCGTTGATCATGTGGTTGCGGTTGAACCCGGTGGCGAGAATCTGCTCGCGGGTCGCGTTCGGCAGCAGGTCCCCCGCGATTTGCTGCACCGTGAAGCGGTCGTACGGCAGATTCTCGTTGAAGCTCTTCACGACCCAATCGCGCCACGGCCACATGGTTCGTTCGCCATCCCCCTGGTAGCCGTTGGAGTCGGCGTAGCGGGCGGCGTCCAGCCAGTCCCACGCCATGCGTTCTCCGAACCGCGGCGACGCGAGCAGCCGATCGACCACCTTCTCGAACGCGTTCGGCGAATCGTCCTTCAAGAAGTCTTCGACTTCCTTCGGCGTCGGCGGCAGCCCGGTGAGATCGAGCGTGACGCGGCGAAGCAGCCGGGGTTTGTCCGCTTCGGGTGAGAACGACAGCTTCTCGCGAACGAGCCGCTCGGAGACGAACGCGTCGATCGGGTTCGTGAACTCGCCCGCAGGCACGGGCGGCCGCTTCACCGGAACGAAGGACCAGTGCGTGCCCCACTCCGCGCCTTGATCCACCCACTTCGTCAACGTCGCGATCTGCTGCGGCGTCAGCGCCTTGTTGCTCTTCGCGGGCGGCATCAGTTCAGTCGCGTCGTTCGGCTTCAGCCGCCGGATGAGTTCGCTCTTCGCCGCGTTTCCGGGAACGATGCTGCCGGACTCGAGCGCGTCCTTCTTCACGTCCAGCCGGAGGTCCGCTTTGCGGGAGCCCTCGTCCGGCCCGTGGCACTTGAAGCAGTTGTCCGAGAGGATCGGCAGCACTTCGCGGGCGAAGTCCACCTTGGGCTCCGCGCCCGAAGCGAGCGACGGAGCGAGCAACAGGGCGAGGAGGCAGGTTCGCGACATGGTGCGGCCGAAGGGAGATCCGGTGGGCATGGAGTGGTCAAGATACGCCGTCACGCGTCAGGCGATGATCTCCCTGATGCGTTCGCCGTGGTCGATGTCGAGGCGTTTGCGGCCGGGAATCTCGAGCTTCCGGGAGTCGAGCCCGAGTTGGTGCAGGATGGTGGCGTGAATGTCCGTCACGTAGTGGCGGTTCTCGATGGCATGGAAGCCGATTTCGTCCGTGGCGCCATGAACGATTCCGCCCTTGATGCCGCCGCCGGCGAGCCACGTCGTGAAGCCGAAGATGTGGTGGTCGCGGCCGTCCGACCCTTGCGTGCCGGGCGTGCGGCCGAACTCCGTGGCGAACACGACGATCGTGTCCTTCAGGAGGCCGGTGCGTTTCAGGTCCTTGAGCAGTCCGCCGATCGGCTTGTCCACGGCGAGGCAGTTCTTCGAGTGGTTGGCCTTGAGGCCGCCGTGCGCGTCCCAGACGCCCGCTCCGCCTGCTCCATGCTGGATCTGAATGAAGCGGACGCCGCGCTCGACCAGCCGCCGCGAGGCGAGCAGTTGCATGCCGAAGTCGCGAGTCTCGGGGCGGTCGATGCCGTAGAGCTTCTTCGTCTCCTCGGTTTCCTTCGAGAACTCGAGCACGTCCGGCAGCGACTTCTGCATGCGGAACGCGAGTTCGTAGCTCTTGATGCGGGCGTCGAGCGCCGCGTCGTTCGGGTACTCGGCGGCCTTCAGCTTGTTCAGCTTGCCGCTGAGTTCGAAGCCGAGCTTCTGTTCGGCCGCGGTCACGGGAAGTTCGGGCTTCCCGTAATCGAGCGGGTTCGCGGGGTCGACTCGCAGCGGCACCGCGTCGTGAGCCGGGCCGAGGTAGTGGCCGTCCTTGATGTTCCAGTATTCGCGGCGGCCCATGCTGATGAACTGCGGCAGGTTCTCGTTCAGCGTGCCGAGGCCGTAATGAACCCAGGCGCCGAGCGTGGGGAATTCGCCGTCCAGCATGTGGCGGCCGGTGTGGAACTGAGTCTGGGCGCCGTGGTTGTCGTCCGTGGTGAACGTGCTGCGGACCACGGCGATGTCGTCGATGCAGTCGCCGGTGTGCGGCAGCCAGTCGGAGACTTCGATCCCGCTCTTGCCGTACTTCTTGAACCCGACTTGCAGCGGGAAGAGCTTGTTCCGCTGCTGGCCATTCGCGTCGTTGACCACGACCACGCGAGCGAGTTTGAGCTTCTCCGGATTCTGGGCGTCCTTGTAGGGCGTCTCGCCGATCGTCTTCCCGGCGTACTTCGTCAGTTCGGGCTTGGGGTCGAACGTCTCCATGTGCGAGACGCCGCCGTTCATGAAGAGCCAGATCACGGACTTGGCTTTGGGCGTAAAGTGCGGCTGCCCGCGTTCCCCACCGCGACCTTCGCGTTGAAGCATGGCCGCGAGCGCGAGCCCGGAGAACGAATTCGTGAAGAAGGAACGTCGATGCATGATGGCCTCCGCGTCCCCTTGATTATGTCATGACGCGGGGCGGGAGTCAGTCCGAAAAAGGGCTCCGGGTGGGAACCGGCGTCTCGCCGGTTCTCCTGGGTGGAACCGGCGTCTCGCCGGTTCTCCTGGGTGGAACCGGCGTCTCGCCGGTTCTCCTGGGTGGGCTGGAAGCACGGCGCCACCCAAGAATCAATCCTGTCCGAGTGTGACAGGCTTCGAAGGAACGTAGTCCCGGCTGCTGCACCGGCTGGAAGCACGGTGCCATCCAAGAATGCACCCTGTCCGAGTGTGACAGGCTTCGAAGGAACGTAGTCCCGGCTGCTGCACCGGCTGGAAGCACGGTGCCACCCAAGAATTAATCCTGCCCGAGTGTGACAGGCCTCGAAGGCCTGCTTCATCCGTCAATCGGGGCGGTGGGCCTGAACCATCATGCAGTCGCTCATCCCCGCGGCGTAACAGGCCCAAGCCACGGCCTTTGCGAGCGGCTTGAAGCGAAGAGCCTTGGCGAACGCGCTGCCGCGGTTCTGCCGAGACGCGAGTTTGGCGCTCGAGCGGAGCCAATCCCCGTGGCGCAGCATTCGCGTGCGTTCGACCACGAACCCGGCCGTCTCCAGCATCTCGGTCAGCGTCTTCGGCGTGAAGTGCGTGAGGTGCCGCGGCAGATCCAGCCCGAACCACGACGGGCCGAACCAGTAGTACGGCAGGCTCTCGATATTCGGAGTGGCGACGACCAGCTTCCCGCCCGGCATCAGCACCCGGTACGCTTCCCGGAGGATGTCCAGCGGGCGGTGCACGTGCTCCAGCGAATGCCACATCGTGACGACGTCGAAGGAACCGGGTCGAAGTTCGGGATGGGGGAGCGAGCCGACGAGGGCGTTGAGGCCGAGTTCTTCCTGAATCTCGCGAACGGCACCGACGGCGGCGTCGAGCCCCGTGACGTTCCAGCCCTGATCGGCCATGCGTTTCAGGAAGGCGCCGCCGCCGCAGCCGAAGTCCAGGAGGCGACCGAGGCCGTGCCACGGGATCGTGCCGCGGCGTTCGTTGCACGGCCGGCCGAAGAGATACGACCAGATGGGGCGTGCCGGGCGGCTCGCCTGCATCTTCCGCGGGCGGCGATGCGGGCGGTAGTCGATCGGGTAGAAGCGGCCGATGCACTCGGGAGACGGACGCGGATTCGTGTAGGCAAGCCCGCATCGTTCGCAGCGCACCACGGCGAACCAGAGACCCGGGCCTTCTGCCGGAGTCGCGTCCGGAGCTTCGAGGGCCAGTGTGGCCTGTTCCGCCCCGCACATCGGGCAGGGGGAATCGTCCCACTGCACCGCGTCCGGCGCATCGGTATCTTCCAACAGGGCGGTGCGGTTGAGCATCATCGCGGGGCAAAGTACCCCGCAGCGAGAAGTGGCGTCAATTCCAACCCGTGCGGCGGGTGTGTCGACAGGTCTTTGCGGCGGAGCCGCACTTGGGTGGCATCGGCTTCTAGCCGGTGTGTGGCCCCGGCTTCCAGCCGGGGCTCCTGTCGGGGGCAACATCCTTCGAAGTCAGCCACCCTGGAAGGGAGCAGCAAATTGGGCTTCGCCAAAATCCATAGGCACACCCCCGTGCGGCCGAGACGGCCGCGCCCCCGGGGCGATCCGACGACTCGGCAGGCCGTGGGAAGGGCCGTCAGTCGCCGCAGAGGTGTTCGTTCATCTTCGTGAGGGCTTCGCTCTCGATCTGGCGAACGCGTTCGCGGGTCAGGCCGAGGCACTCGCCGATTTCCTTCAGCGTCTTCGGCTCCTCGTCGTCCAGGCCGAAGCGCATGCGGAGCACGGTCGCTTCGCGCTTGTCCATCTTCTCCAGCAGCACCAGCACTTGCTTGAGGTCGTCGGTCTCGACCATCTCGCAGTCCGGCGTCTTGGCGCGGCCGTCCATCAGCATCTCTTCGATGCTCCAGCCCGCTTCGGTCTGGTCGGTCTGCGGGGCGGAGTTGTAGACGCGGATGGCCTTCTTGATGATGTTGAGCTTTTTCCGCGGCAGGCCCATGAACTTGGCCACTTCTTCGTGTGTGGGCGGTCGGCCGAGTTCGTCCGTGAGTTTGTTCGTGGCCCGCCGCCACTTGGCGAGCAGTTCCACCATGTAGGCGGGGATGCGGATCGTCTTCGCGGTGTTCACCAGCGCCCGCTTGATGCTTTGCTTGATCCAGTAGCTGGCGTAGGTGCTGAACCGCGTGTTCATGTTCGGATCGAAGCCCTCGACGGCGCGGAGCAGGCCGAGGTTGCCTTCTTCGATCAGGTCCTGGAGGGCGAGGCCCTTGCCGGTATACCCGCGGGCGATGTTCACCACGAGCCGGAGGTTCGCGCGCACCATTTGGTCGCGGGCTTCGGTGTTCCCCGTCTCGATGGCTCGCGCCAGAGACTTTTCTTCGTCGGCCGTCAGCAGGTCCGTCTCGTTGATCTCCCGGAGATACGTTTCCAGCGGAGACTGGACCGATTCCGAGCGATAGCGGCGAAGTCGCGACATGAAGGCATCCTGTCGGCAAGTATGAAGGACGGCGTCACCCGTTCCCGGCTTTCACGTGGGCGAGTCTTCACCCCGTGAACCCGCAGGAACGTATCGACGGGCGAAACGATAAACCTCGATGAAGGAAGCCATTCCTTGCGCGGCGGCGGATGAAACCGCTGGGCGTCGCTCGTACTCCGCGAACAACCGGACCCGTTCGAGTATACGCTCCAAGCGTCACAATCGTGCGAAGCGCTACGAGCGAACCGGATGCGGGTCGGGTCGATCCGAGAGTTCGGATTCTGCCAGAAAGACCCTAATTCAGACGGGAGCAAAGTCCAATCACTTTTCTTGCGGCGGCGGAGCGAATCTGTGGTGCGACCGCACAAATCGTTACGAATTCGCCACTTTCCGACTCCACGGAATCCGAAAAGTTTCTGGACTTTTCCAAATCATCGGTTTGAGCTGCGACCTGGCTCTGCAATTCGACCCCGGCGCGGCTACGATAACGTCACTCCTTTCTCGCAGCGTCGCGGAACCACCCCATGCCGGAACTTCGGACAGCGCTTCATCAATGGCACGTGGACCACAAGGCCCGAATGGTGCCGTTCGGCGGTTGGTCCATGCCGGTTCAATACGCCGGAATCGTGGCCGAGCACAAAGCGGTTCGCACGGCGGCCGGGCTCTTCGACATCTCGCACATGGCGAGGGTCAGCTTCTCCGGCGCCGATGCATTGAACCTGCTTGAACGCGTGTTCACAAACTCCGTTGCCGGAATGAAAGAATTCCAGGTTCGCTACGGCCTCGTGTGCAATGAGGCCGGCGGCATCCTGGACGACATCCTCGTCTACCGCTGGCCCTACGGCTACGCCGCCGTCATCAACGCCGGCAACCGCGAGAAGATCCTCTCGTGGCTGAATGGACACGCGAAGGGGCTCGATGTTCAGATCCACGATCAGACCATGGACACGACGATGGTCGCGGTGCAGGGCCCCAAGGCGGTGGCTCTCTGTGCCGGAATGTTCGAGGCGGATCCGAGTTCGCTGAAGTACTACTTCGCGCTGCCGACCAGGTACCAGGGTCAAGACTGCGTCGTGAGCCGCACCGGTTACACGGGCGAGGACGGCCTCGAGATCATCGTGCCGAACGCGCTCGGAGTCTCGCTGTGGGAGGATCTCGTGAGCCGCGGGGCGATCCCCTGCGGGCTCGGTTCACGGGACACGCTGCGGCTCGAAGCCGCGATGCCGCTTTACGGGCACGAGTTGAACGAGAGCATCAACCCGATTCAGGCCGGGCTCGGCTGGGCCGTGAAGCCGAGCAAGGGGGACTTCATCGGCCGCGCCGCGATGCTCGAGTTCGTGGCGAACGGCACGATGCCGGTGCGAGTCGGGCTGGAGGTGGACGGCAAGCGTGCCGCGCGGGAAGGCTCCGCGATCTTCGGCCCGGACGACGAACCGGCTGGAACCGTGACGAGCGGCAGCTTCTGCCCGTGGCTCGAGAAGTCGCTGGCGATGGGGTACGTGCCGCCCGCGTTCGCGAACCCCGGCGCCGCCGTCGAGGTGGACATCCGCGGCGCCCGCACCGCCGCCACCGTCGTGCCGCTTCCCTTCTACAAAAGAATCACGTGAATCACGGAGGCAACATGGATCTCGAATCGCTCCGGTACGCCGAGTCCCACGAGTGGGCCAAGCAGGACGGCGACGTCGTCACGGTCGGCATCACGCAATACGCCGTGGACCAACTCACGGACGTGACGCACCTCCAGCTTCCGAAGGTCGGCGCGCCGCTGACCGCGGGCAAGCCGTTCGGCGAGATCGAATCGGTGAAGGCCGTCTTCGACCTGAACGCCCCCGTGAGCGGCACGGTGCTCGAAGTGAACGCCAAGCTCGCCGCCGACCCGAGCGCCATCAACTTGGACTGCTACGGCCCCGGCTGGATGCTCAAGGTGCAGCTCGCCCCCGGCGCGACGCTGGACCACCTGAAGACGAAAGCCCAATACGACATGCAACTCGCCGAAGAGGCTCACTGAGGACGCTGCGATGAGCACGGCAACGGTGGAACGCGCCGCTGGAGGTCGACGTCGGGATTCGATCCCCGCGGTGGCCGCCGCGTGCGATCTGATGGAAATCGATTGGTCGCCGTGGCACATGGTGCTTCACGGGGTGACGTGGCGCGATTACGTGCGGATGATGGACGCCCGGACGGCCGCTGGCCGCGACCGACTTCGGATCACGTTCGATCGCGGGACCGTCGAACTCCACACGCCCGGTAACGATTCCGAACTCGGAGTCGAAGGCGTGTCCATCGGGAATCGACATGAGCGATGGAAGAAGATGATCGCCCGGTTGATCGAAGCGGCCGCCATGGGCTTCCGAATGTCCGTGGTCGCGTGCGGCAACCTGACGATCGACCGTGCCGACCTCGATCGCGGCCTCGAGCCGGATGAATCTTACTATGTGCAAAATGCGGCGCGAGTCCGGAGCGTGCGCGAACTCGATTTCGCCGTCGATCCGCCCCCGGACCTCTTCGTCGAGATCGAAGTCTCCCGCACCGTGATCGATCGGCTCGATCTGTGCGCCGCTCTGGGTATTCCCGAAGTGTGGCGGTTCGACGGCACGACCCTCCGATTCTTCCTTCGCGTCGGAACGACGTATGCCGAATCGACGACGAGTCTGGCGTTCCCCGCGCTGACTTCCGAAACGCTGGGCGGATTCTTGGCTCGAATCGGTGGCGAAGACGACACGACGCTGTGCAACGAAATCTTCGTGTGAGCCCGAGGAACGGGATCATGAGCGCCGCGATCGCGAGTCCGAAGCCGAGCGTCATCAACTTGGCCGAAAGACGATACCCGGCTCGACATGCAACGGGCCCAAGTCGCCTACTGAGGACCCGCTTGCGGGTGTGCGAATGCCCTACCTGTTGAACACGCCCGAAGACCGCGACGCGATGCTGGCCACGATCGGCGTCGGTTCCGTGGACGATCTGTTCGCGCCGATCCCGGCCGAGCTTCGCCTCGGGCGGCCGCTCCAGGTTCCGCCCGCGATGCCGGAGATGGAACTCACCCGCCACATGCAGGCGCTCGCGGAGAAGAACCGCGGCGGCGTCTGCTTCCTCGGCGGCGGCGCCTACGACCACTTCATTCCGAGCGTGGTGGACGCCGTCGCCGGCCGCAGCGAGTTCTACACCGCGTACACGCCGTATCAGGCCGAGGCCAGCCAGGGCACCCTGCAAGCCGTCTTCGAATTCCAAACGCTGATGGCCCAACTCTCGGGCCTCGAGGTCGCGAACGCATCGCTCTACGAAGGCGGGTCGGCCGTCGCCGAGGCCGTGCTCATGGCCCTGGGCGTCACCGGCCGCACCGGCGAGGTCCTGATCGCCGAGTCCGTGCATCCCGAGTACCGCGCCACGCTCCGCACCTACGTCGCGAATCTGAATTGCCGCGTGAGGGAACTGCCGACGCCGGACGGTTACTTGAACCCGGACGACGTGAAGGCCGCGGTGAACGACGACACCGTCTGCGTCATCGCGCAGTCCCCGAACTTCTTCGGCCATCTGGAATCGATGGCGGAGATCGGCGCGGCGGCCCGCAAGGTCGGGGCTCCGTTCATCGCCAGCTTCGATCCTGTCGGCGTCGGCATCCTGAAACGGCCCGGCGAATACGGCGCGGACATCGCCGTCGCCGAAGGGCAGGGCCTCGGCGTGCCCCTCGGCTTCGGCGGGCCGTACCTCGGCATCCTCGCCTGCCGCAACGAGAAAGAGTACCTCCGCAAGATCCCCGGCCGGCTCGTCGGCCAAACCGTGGACCGCAACGGGAAGCGCTGCTGGGTCCTCACGCTGCAGACGCGCGAGCAGCACATCCGCCGCGAGAAGGCGACCAGCAACATCTGCACGAACCAGGGCCTGCTGGCTCTGCGCGCCGCCGTTCACCTCACGGCCCTCGGGCCACAGGGCCTGAAGGAGACGGCCGAACTCTGCCTGCGGAAGGCCCACTACGCCGCGGACGTACTCGGAGCGGCCCCCGGCGTGAAGCTGAAATTCGCCACGCCGTTCTTCAAGGAGTTCACCATCATCGTGCCCGGCGACGCGAACGCCCTGCTCGCGAAACTCCGCGGCCGGGGCTGGCTCGCCGGCCTCCCCCTCGGCCGCTGGTACCCGCAACATGCTGGCGCCATCACGATCGCGGTGACCGAGCAACGCACGAAGGCCGAGATCGACGGCCTCGCCGCCGCCCTCCGCGAGTCACTTTGATCGATGTAAAGTTCAGCACAGAGAAACGGAGAACACGGAGTAGAACAAATCCAAAAAGGACATGATTGCAATCCGTGTCATCTGTGCAATCTGCGGATCAAGACCGAGTCTGAACCGTAAACTCATTCGACTTGGGGAATGTATCAAGAGTGTGATCCACAGATTTCGCAGAGACCACAGATAAAATGCAAGATGCAAATGGAACTCGCGTCATCCTCAATTTCTTCTCGTGTTCTTATTCCGTGTGTTCTGTGTTTTCCGTGGTGAAGTTCTTGTCTTGGTGTTCTCCGTGGTGAAGTTCTTGTCTTGGTCTCTGTACTTCTCTGTTCTCCGTGCCTCTGTGGTGAAAACTTTCGTGTCTTGAGGTTTCACATGTCACGCGTCGCCGCTCTCCTCGTGGCGTTCCTTCCGGTCGCCACGCTGCAGGCGCAACCCAAGCGCACGCTCGCCGTCGAAGACCTGTACCGGGTCGAGGGGCCACGCGATCTCGCGCTCGCGCCGGACGGCCAATCCGCGGTGTTCATTCGAACGTGGATCGACGCGACGACGAAGCGCGAACGCCACTCCCTTTGGAAGTCGACCGCCAAGGACAAACACGCGGCGCTGGAAGCGAACGAGCCGGACGCGCGAGCGCCCGTCTTCTCGCCGGACGGAAAGTGGATCGCGTTCTATTCCACACGGCCGCGGCCGGAGGGCTGGAAGCCGACGCCCCCGGTTCCGCCCGAGTCCGATCCCGCGGTGGACGTCTGGCTGATGCCCGCGGCGGGCGGCCCGGCGATCCCGCTCGCCGGGCCCAACAAGGCGTATGGCCGCGCTTTCAACGATGGCTTCTACGGGCGGCTCAGCTTTTCCCCGGACTCCACCCGCCTCGCGTTCATCGCGGACGACGGAACCGACGTTCGATCCGATGCGGAGAAATCGAACGGCGTTCGCGTGGCCCGCGACGATCAGGGCGAAGGCTACACCGGGTACGGTCCGGCTCAACTCTGGATCGCCCACCTCGACACGAGCCCGACCACGTTCGCCGCGAAGCGAATCGATCGACTCACCGGGGCCAACGCCGAACTCGGCCTCTGGTACGGCGACCCGCAATGGCATCCGAACGGAAAGTCCCTCGCCATCCACGCCAACTGGACCGGCGACCGCGAGTCCGTCCGCTTCTCCATCAACAAGAACTTCGACATCTGGCTGATCGACGCGGAGACCGGCGGCGGGCGACGGCTCACCACCGGGCCGGGGCCGGAAATGTCTCCGCGCTTCTCGCCGGACGGCAAGCGCCTCGTTTGCCTCAGCGTGCCGCGGAAGGGCTCCCATCGCGACGCGTACAACTTGGCGCTCGTGAACGTCGAGACTCGCGAAACGCGGCTGCTGATCGATCATCACTTGAACACGGGGGAGGGGCGCCCGCCGATCGCTCTCCCGGCGCCGTCGTTCCCGCTGCCGCTCGAGTGCTGGGATGGCGCCGCCCGCGTCCACATCCCGTGCGAGAGCGGCGCGAAGTCCACGACATTGTGGGTGAACGTGCTGCCCAACCGCGACTCGAACGGCAAACTCGAATCGCGGCTCGCGCGGAAGGCCGAACTCGCCCCGACCGCGAACGCGACTTTGAAGGAGGTCGCGCTCGGCGAGCAGAAGCTGATTTCCTGGACGAGCGACGGCTTCGACATCGAGGGCATCCTGACGTTGCCGCCGGCCGAGGCGAACGTGAAGCCGCCGTACAAGTTGCTGGTTCATCCGCACGGCGGGCCGCACAGCCGTTCGGCGCTCGGCTTCGATTTCACGGTGCAACTCTTCGCCGCGCACGGGTACGCCGTTCTTCAGCCCAACTTCCGCGGGTCGTCCGGATATGGCCAGCGGTTCATTGACGCGGATCGCGGCGACTTCGGCGGCGGCGACATGCGGGACATCCTCGCCGGGGCGGACAAGCTGATCGCCGACGGGATCGCGGACAAGTCGCGGCAGTTCGTGTACGGAACGAGCTACGGCGGCTTCATGACCACGTGGCTTGTGGGGCAGACGAACCGCTTCAAGGCCGCCGCGGCCCAGAACGCCGTCACGGACCTCACCATGATGTGGTGCCTCTCGGACATCCCGAGTTGAACTAAACCGCTCCGCGGTGGGTCGAGTGTCACTTCTCGGTTGATCGTCGATGGCTCCACGATGAAGGGTCGCCCGATCCTCATCGTGGAGCAGCACCATGACCCCGCTTCGGCAA
>Ga0169931_10000787_pt1 | contig 52803 bp, 48 predicted proteins | sample Kivu_15m_20L_FD_129675 | JGI IMG/M metagenome (GOLD analysis project Ga0169931, IMG submission 129675) | Freshwater microbial communities from Lake Kivu, Western Province, Rwanda to study Microbial Dark Matter (Phase II) - Kivu_15m_20L... | ecosystem: Environmental > Aquatic > Freshwater > Lake...
CTGAATTTTCTCATCGCCCAGTGCGAGCGGTTTGAGCCAAGGATCGTTTTTTTCGACAAGGACCGGGGCGCTGAAATCTTTCTGCGGGCGATGGGCGGCCGCTATGATGTTATCCGCCCGGGTGTACGTACCGGTTTTAATCCCCTTCAGCTGCCCGACACGCCCGGGAACCGTCGCTTCCTGCAGCAGTGGGCGGCCAAGCTTCTGACCTCCAACGGCGAGATCCTGTCGGCTGAAGATACCGCCACAATTTCCGCCGCCGTCAGCGCAAACTATGATCAGACGCCGGACTTCCGCAGACTGCGCTATTTCCGTGAGCTGTTCCTCGGCGGACGCCGGCCGACGCCTGGCGATCTGGCCTCCCGTCTGAACCCATGGACAGGCGAGGGGGACCGCGCCTGGCTGTTCGACAATGAGACGGATCACCTTGATCTCGACACCCGCATCGCCGGCTTCGACATGACCCATGTGCTCGATGATCCCATCGTGCGCACGCCGGTGATGATGTATCTGTTCCACAGGGTGGAGGAGAGACTGAACGGACAGCCCTCGGTCATTGTCATTGACGAGGGCTGGAAGGCGCTGGACGATGAGGTCTTCGTCGCCCGCATCCGCGACTGGGAAAAAACCATCCGCAAGCGGAACGGAATCGTCGGCTTCGTCACTCAGTCAACGGGCGATGCTCTAGAATCGCGCATCGCCAACGCCGTCATCGAGCAGTCGGCCACGCAGATCTTCCTGCCCAACCCGAAGGCGCAGGAGGCCGAATACTGCAGAGGGTTCGGCTTGTCGCGGCACGAGTTTGATCTCATCAGGACGCTGCCGGACACCTCACGCTGCTTTCTTGTCAAACATGGCTCCGACAGCGTGGTGGCGCGTCTCAATCTCAACGGCCAGAGGGAGCTGCTGACCGTTCTGTCGGGCCGCGAAAGGACTGTTCGCATGCTTGACGCGCTGCGTGCGGAGGTCGGCGATGATCCTCAGGCCTGGATGCCCCAGCTCGTGGCGGGGGGTCCATAATGGCCATCTGCCAGTCGCCTTCAGAACAGGACATGGTCGGAGGGGTGATCGACACTGTCGATTGCCATATCCGGCTTCTCGTGCATGACGCCTATCGTGAGCTTGTGGGTCCCAACACCGTTTTTGCCGCCGCCTTCACGGGTCTCCTGACCATCTACATCGCTCTTCTTGGCTACCAGCTGCTCTTTGGACGCAGCGGCCTCAGGGTGACCCAGCTACCGGTTATCGTGCTCAAGATAGGCCTGATACTCGCCTTCCTTACCTCCTGGGCGGCCTACCAGACGGTGATCTTCAATCTGCTCTTTGAGGGACCTGAGGACATCATGAAGGCTCTGATGGCGCCCCTGTCCGGGCGCGGCGCCAGCTTTGACGGCGATGTCATGACCGGCGTCCAGCGGGCTTTCGAGGATCTGAGCGGAGCGGCTGGCATCTATGGCGGGATGGCCAGCCCGACAGCCAATCTTCTGCAGGGCGGTCCCATGCTCGGATCCGGTCTCCTCTGGCTCACCGCGATCGCGCTGCTGCTTCTGACGCTGGGCCTTGTTATCGCCGCCAAGATTGTGCTCGCCTTCCTGCTCGCCATCGGCCCGATCTTCATCGGCATGCTTCTGTTTGACTCCACCCGCGGACTGTTTGAGGGGTGGTTGCGCGCCAGCCTGTCAGCCGCCATGGCGCCTCTGGCGGTGAACATCTTCGGCGCCGTGATGCTCACGATCCTGCAGCCCTTCCTTGATATCCTTGTCGCCAATGCAGGCGGCCGCCTCTTCGACATGGGACCGGTCATCACGATCATCATCGTGGTGATCGTCTTTATGATGGTGATGGTGTTTGGCCTCGGGGCCGTGGGCGCGATCGGACGCGGCTTTGCATTCAGGAAGGTATCGGACGCCTCAGGAACGCCGCGCCCTTCGCCCGCCAGCGAGCGTGCGCCGGGGGAGGGACCCGGGGCGCGCGCCGAGCAGATTGTCGCCCTCATCGCCCGCAGCGACCGCCGCTTTCAGGCCGACGGCGGCCCCGCCGACCGCAGCGCTCAGCCCGCCACCCGGCGCAGCGCCGAGCTTGCCGAGGCTGTGGGGTCGGCTCCCCAGGCGCCTGTCGAGAGGCTGGGTCAGGCCTACCGACGCCTTCCGCAGGTAGCTGACCGTGGTCAGGATGGCTGATATGAACGGGTCTCATCGTGATCAGGACAGTGGCGGGCGCGAGGTGAAAAGAGACGTCAGGCAGGCGGGCCTTTGGCGAACCGCGCGGATGTGCGCCTGCGCGCTCGTGATGGCGCAGGCCGCCCACGCGCAGCTGGCGTCTGTGCCGGGCCCCGGGCCCGGAGATCCGCGTATCAAGGAGTTCCTTTATGATCGCGACGCCATCGTCGAGATACGCGGACAGCTGGGCTATGAGCTGATGATCGAATTCGGGCCCGATGAACTGATCGAAAACGTATCGATCGGGGATTCACTGTCCTGGCAGGTCACACCGAACCGCCGGGCGACCCTGCTTTTTCTGAAGCCGACAACACGCGCGAAGCCCACCAGCATGACGGTGGTGACGGATCAGCGCATCTATTCCTTCCTTCTGCGGGTCGCCGAGGAGGGCGATCCGGAGGATCCGCAGAGCATGCTGCGCCTGCGCTTTCTTTATCCTCCTCCGCCGGTCCAGCTGGTGGCGGCTCCTCCCCCGCCGCCGCCCCCGCCGCCCCCTCCGCGGCCGGATGATTTCAATTTCGACTATGCGCAGTCGGGCGCCAGGACGCTCTATCCGGTGCGTGTGTTCGACGACGGCGTCGTGACCTATTTCCAGTTTGACGCCGCCGCCGCTGCTCCGGCCATCTTTGTGATTGGCGCTGATGGCAAGGAGGAGATGGCCAATACGCGCATTTCAGGCGATTACACCGTCGCAGAGCTGATCGCCGAGAAATTCATACTGCGCTATGGACGCGCGCAGGCTGAACTCAGGAACAAGGCCTGGAGCAGACGCCCCAGGCCTGAGCCTGCGCCCCTGCCGCAACCCAGCCGGGGAGGCTAACATGCCCAGCCCGCCTTCACCGCAACGGCCCTCGCCCGATCCCGCCTTCGACATCGATGCGCCTCCGCGCGTGGCCGGTCGTACCTCCCTCTGGCCCGTGACCTTCGGAATTCTCGGGGCCATGGCTCTGGGCGTCATCGTCTTCCTGCAGCTTGAGGCAAACCGGCTGCAGAGTGAGACGGTCGCCCCACAGGCTCCTCTCACTGAGGTCCGCGCGGCCGCCCCGCCTGCGCCGCGTCTTGCCGAGCCCGTTGCTGACACGCCCCCGCCATCGGCGCCGCCCCCAGAGCTCATTCCTCTGGTCGAGACACCACCGCCGCCTCCGCCTCCGGAGGTCATGGCCGGTCCCACGCAGGCGGAGATCGACCGGCTGCGTGCGCCGGCGCTCGTTGTGGACCTCAGCGTCTATGCGGCGCCCGGCTCGCGCCCGGGCGAGCCGGGCGCAGCCGCTGGCGCGCCCGGGGACGCGCGGGGCCTGTCTGATGCTCTTTCGGCCGCCGCGAACCAGGGGCTCAGCGCAGATGAACGCTTCGCCCAGAGGTTTGGCGTCGGCGGACAGTCGCGGCCGGCGCGCGCAAGCCGTCTGGCCGATCTGTCGACGACCATCATCGAGGGAAGCGTGATAGCCGCCGTCCTCGAGACGGCGCTGAATTCGGATCTGCCCGGTTATGTCCGCGCCGTGGTGACACGCGATGTACGCGGCTTCGACGGCTCGAAGATCCTGGTTCCGCGCGGAGCGCGCCTCATTGGACAGTACAAGTCAGGCGTCGCCCTCGGCCAGAGCCGCACCTTTGTTATCTGGACGCGCATGATCCGGCCTGATGGTGTGGCCATTGATCTGTCCTCTCCGGCGACCGACGGGCTCGGGCGCGGCGGTCTGGACGGTGATGTGGATACGCATTTCTTTGAACGCTTCGGCGGTGCGGTGCTGCTGTCGCTTCTCAATCTGGGCGTCGGCGCCGCTTTTGATGCAGGCGACACCAGCATTGTCGTCGCCTCAACGCGCGCCGGGGTCGACGCTGGGGCCAGCGCCCTGACCAGCGGCGTGAATATCTCCCCGACAGTCACCGTACCACAGGGCTCGCCCGTGCGCGTCTTCGTCAGCCAGGACCTCGACTTCTCCTCCGTCGGCCCCGTTGTGTCTGCAGGTTCGTCCAATTGACAGGCTCGGGCGTCTACCTTCGCACCTATCTCTCACCTCTGGCCCCCTGGCTTGACCGGCCTGATGTCACGGACATCCTCGTCAACCGTCCTGGCGAGGTCTGGCTGGATGGCGCATCCGGCTGTCAGCGTATGGAGGCGCCAGACGTCACCGACCTCATGCTGCAGCGCCTGGCGCAGCAGATCGCGGCGCACTCAAGTCAGGGCGTGAGCCGGGAGTATCCCCTGCTGGCCGCCACGCTGCCCGACGGCGCGCGGGTTCAGGTTGTCACGCCGCCCGCCACGCGCGCTCATGTGGCCCTTGCGATACGCAAGCATGTGCTGCCCGATCTGACGCTGGCTGATTATGACCAGGCTGGCGCCTTCGCCAGCCTCAGCCTGGCCTCGGCGCGCGAGCGCTCGGAGACAGACGCCGCCCTCAACGCGCTCATCGAGACGGGCCGGCTGCCGGAGTTTTTCTCGGCCGCTGTCAGGGCCGGCCGCAACATCGTGATTTCCGGCGGTACAGGAACGGGCAAGACCACGTTCATGAACGCTCTCCTCAAGGAGATACCCGGCGACGCCCGTCTGATTGTCATAGAGGACACGCCCGAAGTCGTACTGACCCACCCCAACGCCCTGGGCCTCGTGGCTGTCGGCAGCGAGCTTGGCGAGGCGCGCGTGGGAGCTGATGAACTGCTGCGCGCCAGTCTGCGGATGCGCCCGGACCGGCTGATGGTCGGTGAGCTCCGCGGGCCGGAGGCCTTCACCTTCCTGCGCGCCGTTAACACCGGCCATCCCGGCTCACTGACAACCGTGCATGCCGACACTCCCGAGGGCGCCCTTGAGCAGATCGCCTTCATGACGCTGCAGGCCGGTCTTACCCTGACACGCGCCGATGTCATCGCCTACGCCCAGTCAGTGATCGATGTCATTGTTCAGCTGTCGCGCGTCGATGGGCGACGACGCGTCAGCTCGGTACGCTTTTTCAGGCGCTGATGGGCCGCCGCGTCTGTCTGGCGCTGAGACAGGCCATGGGGTTGGGCCGCATGGGGTTGGGCCGCATGGGGTTGGGCCGCATGGGGTTGGGCCACATGGGGTTGGGTATGTCTACGGGCTCAGCGCGCCTCATGCCCCACAGGGACTGGCTGTCATGGGCGCCGGGCTGTCGGTCAGGCTGATTCACGAGCCCGATTCATGACCCCGCTTCAGGCGCCCGCTGCGCCCATGAAGCCGACATTTCTGTTGAAGTTCCTGAGGTTGGGGAAGATGGAGTCCAGCTGGCTTTCGCTGAGCCCGAACCAGCGGCCGATCGTACCAGCATACTGGTCAACGGACATGGTCGGAACAAGAATATTGCCGGACATGTCAGGATTGACGAACGCGCCCTGATCAACGCCCAGGGTCGGATACTGACCATAGATGTTTCCGCCATTGACGGCGCCGCCCAGAACGAACTGGTGCGAGCCCCAGGCGTGGTCGGTGCCATCGCCATTGGTTGTAAATGTGCGCGAGAAGTCCGATGCGGTAAAGGCCGTGACCTGAGGGCGCATATCGACCCCGTTGAGGTTGGCCAGGGCGCTGTCGAAGTAGGCAAGCGCATGAGCGAGGCGGGCCAGGAGCGGGGACTGCGCCGTGTTCTGCACGTCGTGATTGTCAAACCCGCCCATGGACACGAAGAAGACCTGCCGGCGCAGGCCAAGTACGGCGTTGGCCGCGATTGTCCGCGCCACGCTCTGGAGCTGCACGGCCAGCGCATTGTTTTCCAGCGCCCGCGTGATCGGATTGAGAAGCTGGGTGGGGGCAGCGACAGAGGCCCCGGGCGCGCCCGCGGCGAACTGGGCATTGAGCAGATCGGCGGCGTTCATGGAGCGCTGAACGCGCGCGCTGTAATCCTGCATGAAATAACTGCTTCCGGTCTGATCGCTGATGATCTCCTGCACCCGTGCGCCAGCATTGCTGGCGCCAAAGACCGTTGTGGCGGGCGTCGCCGCAGACGTGATGCGGATGGCCGGGGTCGTCTGGTTGGTCGATATCTGATACTGAACGACGCTCTGGCCCGCCAGCAGCACGGCGTTGCCCGCCGTCGACATCGCGGTGAACACCGAATTGGCGCCATTGGTCGACAGAAACTGGTCGGCCATCAGTCCGCCCCAGCCGCGGCGCGCGCCCTCCGCTGAGCCTGCCTGCCAGGTCGACTGCTGGTCGTTATGCGACATCAGATTGACGGGCAGGGGCGCGCTGCGGGCGCGGTACTGCGCCTTGGTGGTGGGCTGGATGAGCGGGCCGACATTCGCCGCAATGGCCAGGCGCCCGGCGTTCCACAGCGGCAGAAGCGGGCTCATGTGGGGATTAAGACCAAAGGTGCGCGAGCCAGCGCTGGTGCCGGGTGGAACAGGATTGGGCGTGGCTGGCGTTATGGGCAGAACTCCGCCCCAGGATTCAGGCATCGCCCAGGCTGTCGCATTGTTGGGCAGGGTGCGTCCTGTCACGGAATTCGTACCGCCCGGAGGCGTCGCCGGCGTGCCCGCCGGCATCAGGGCGATGGGGTCAGCCCCCGTATTGCGGGCCGCGAAATAGCGCCCCCAGCTGTCGCTGTCGGTGGCCAGCACCATGTTGTGCGCATCATTGCCGCCGAACAGGAAGATACACACCAGCGCCTTATAGCCCGGCGCTGTCTGGGCTGCGGCCTCGCCCATGGTTGCGAGCTGGAACCCGAAGGTGGAGGCGGCCGCTCCCACACAGCTCAGCGCAGTTGCGCGCCGTAGGATTTCGCGGCGCGTTGCAGGCGACATGGGCTTGCCGGTCATGCGTGGACCTCCTCAGCGCTGGATCAGGTATTCAGGGGAAATCATCGAGAAGAAGACAGCCGTCTTGGCCCTGTTCAGCCGCGCCGTATCAATCGCCGCCTGATTGGTCCCTGTCGCCGCCGGAATAGCAACGGCGGTGATGGCGGCGGTGAGGCGGGTCTGCAGGGTAGGCGTCATCTGACCGGCGAAGAGCAGGGTATTCATCCGCTCCACCAGGGCTGCCGGGTTATCCGCCAGCGCGGTTTCGGCGGCATAGCTGGTAAGGATATCGCGTCCCGTTCGCCCCGTCGGCGTCGCGCCCGCTCCCAGATTGATCACATCCTGGATGACGTTGATGTAGGAGGCGGCTGTCACCTCATCGACGACCTGAAACTCAGGCGCGAGCAGATTGTTCTGCCCGAGCCGCGTTGTCGCCGGCGGGGTGAAGCCGGGGCGCCAGAAGTTGAAGACGGACGGAGAGGCCAGCGGCGACTGGCTGAGAGAGGTGTTGGCGCTGGTGGAGGGGATGAGGAAGTTTCCGGTCTGCGACGTGGCGCCAAAGGCTCTGGCCCAGTTGGCGATCCGGATAACGGGTTCGCGCAGCTTACCAAACGTCGCAGAGCCGGAGACCGACATATCCCGCGCATCGGCATCCATCAGAATGGCGCGTACGACCGCCGCCATGTCGCCGCGAACGCCTGAACCATTATTGGCGAAGACAGCCGATACGCGGCCGACATAGGCCGGGCTCGGATTAGACGTCACCAGCATCTGGATAAGCCGTTTAGAGATGAAGGGACCGGTGTTGGCATGATTGTACAGCCGGTCGAGCGCTATCCGGAGATCGCCCGCGGCGTCGGGCGTTGCGCTCGCCGGTATCGTTACACCCAGGAATGTCTTTGCAGAGGTTGAGTGGAAGGCCGGATAACTGATCATCGGCAGCACCGAACGGTCCGAATGTGCGCTGCCGCCGTTAAAGGTCGTCGTTGTCGGCGAGGGGCTGTACCAGCTGAAGCCGGTGAAGACCTTTGCAAGGCCTGAGATGTCAGCGGGCGTATAAGTCGGTATCTGCTCGCTTCCGTTAAGGCGCGGGGTCCCATCAGCGTTCAGTTCGATGAGGCCGATCGTCATCAGCTGCATGACCTCGCGGGCGTAATTCTCATCCGGCGTGCGCGTCCCGGCTGCATCCTCCTTCTGATTGCCCAGATAGGTCAGATAGCGTCCCATCATCGGATGCAGCGTCACGTCTTCCAGAAGCGTACGGAAATTACCGAATGCATTCCTTTGAAGCATGTCATACCAGGCGGCCGCCCCGCGCGTGTCGACGACGGGGTCCGCCAGCGAGACGACAAAGATCTGAGACAGGGCGAAGGTGACCCGCTGACGGAGCTGGTCGGGCTCGCTGATCGCCTGACGCCACCAGCTCTGATAGAAGTTATTGGCGTTGACCGAGCCGTTGGCGGCCTGGGCTGCATCGATAAAGGCCTGGTGGGTGGTTGCCGGACGCGGCAGCGCCATCTGCGCCGTGATCCAGCCATCAAGGCCCTGGGCCTGAACCTCCGCCAGGCTCGCCTGGGTAACCCCGAATGTCGCCTGCGTGAGAAGGCGCGCCGCCTGCGCCGCCGTCGGCGGGGGCGTTGTCGGCCCTCCGCCGGAGGGTGGCGGAGCTGACCCCCCACCGCCGCCTCCGCCGCCGCCGCAGGCCGACAGCAGGAGAAGAAGAGCGGCGAGCGCATAACGCATGACGGTGATCCCCCACCGGTGTTCTCAGTCAGAAGGCGTCTGACGGAGCAAACGCTAACATACCTGCCCGTGTTGAAAAGCCACTCCCCGGGAAGGCCGGTGGGGGAGGGCGATCCTTAAAGCCACCTTAATGCAGCCGGGTTCCGGCCGCGCGCGCCGCTCATAGGGTCGTCCGCGCCGCCTGCAGGGCGCCGGCCGGGTCAATATCGCCATCATAAAGCGCCCGACCCAGTATCGCGCCGGCGATGGCCGTTCCGGGCCGGACCCGAAGGGCTGAGATATCCTCAACACTGCGCAGGCCGCCCGAGGCGATCACGGGTATGGACACGGCGTCCGCCAGACGTCCGGTCAGAGCGATGTTGATCCCGGCTTTAAGACCGTCACGGGCGATGTCAGTGACAATGATAGCCGCCACGCCGCAGCCCTCGAAGGCGCGCGCGAGGTCAACCGCTTCCATGTCGGTTGTCTCCGCCCAGCCCTCTACGGCGACCTTGCCTTCGCGCGCATCAATACCGACGGCGACCCGGCCGGGAAACGTGCGCGCCGCCTCGCGGACAAAACCCGGATCACGCACGGCGCTGGTGCCCAGGATGACGCGGCCAATGCCAGCCTGCAGCCACCCCTCAACGCCCTTCATGTCGCGAATGCCCCCGCCAAGCTGTACGGGCAGGGCGCTCGCCCGAAGAATCGCGGCGACGGCGCTGTGATTGACTGACTGGCCTGCAAAAGCCCCGTTGAGGTCAACAACGTGAAGCGCCTCAAAGCCCATCGCTGCAAAGCGCTGCGCCTGATCGGCTGGATCCGCGTTAAAGGCTGTCGCTGAAGACATCTCCCCGCGCACAAGGCGCACGCAGGCGCCGTCCTTAAGGTCGATGGCAGGATAAAGCTTCATGCGTCCGCCTCACCGCGCTTGCCGGCAGCGCTCCGGTCCCTTCGCCGTCCTTGGACGCGGGCGGGCGTGGCCTGTCAATGGGCCATGGACTGCGTCATGATCCGCGCCATCTGACGGGTCTGCCGCGTGTGCTCGCCTGAGACCTGTCATTATGACTGTCGGGGCCCGAGGGCTCCCCGCCGGCAGGTCATCAGGCAGGGCGCGTGCGCCTGCGTCTCTCAGGGCGTCCAGCTCAGGAAGTTCGCCAGGAGGCGCAGACCGGTCGCCTGGCTTTTTTCCGGGTGAAACTGCACGCCGAACAGCGGACCTGACGCGATGGCGGCTGTGAGGGGACCGCCATAATCACACGTTGCGGCGACCGGCTCACGGGTAGGCGGTATCAGTGCGTAGGAGTGAACGAAATACGCATGCGGGTCGCGCGGCAGGCCTTCGAAAACCGGATGATCGCGCATCTCGCCCAGCGTGTTCCAGCCCATGTGGGGCACAGGAAGGGCGGGATCGGCCGGAGAGAGGCGTTCGACCGAACCCTCAACCCAGCCAAGGCCCGGCGTGTCGGCATCCTCCCGGCCGACCTCAGCCATGAGCTGCATGCCAACACAGACGCCAAGGAAGGGCCGTCCGGCCGTGAAGACATGTTCGCGCATGGCGTCTGTCAGGCCCTCACGCCGGGCGAGGCCGGCGGCGCAGTCGGCAAAATGGCCGACGCCGGGAAGGACAATGCGGTCAGCCAGCCTTATCCGGTCGGGATCGTCACTGAGGGCGACGTCCAGCTTCAGACCCCGGGCGAGGGCGGCCGCCTCAAACGCCCGACGGACCGAACGGACATTACCTGATCCATAATCGATGATGACAAGAGAGGTCATGCAGAGGCTCTAGCGTGCAACCCGGCCAGTGTCATCGCCAGCGTTCACTCTGTCCGGGCGCCGATGCTGCTGCCGCCGCGCCTGTCTCAGAGCGATCCCTTCGTACTCGCTGGCGCGCCTCTCAGCCGCTCGTCAGGTGCGCCCGCCATCCGCAGCGCCCGCGCCAGAGACTTGAAGCTGGCCTCCGCAATATGGTGGGAATTCTCACCGTAAAGCAGTTCGAGGTGGATACACGCCCCGGAGTTCATGGCGAAGGCGTGAAAAAACTCCTTGAACAGCTCCGTATCCACCACGCCGACCTTGTCGCGCGTGAAGGCGACTTTCCAGACAAGGTAGGGCCTGTTGCACAGATCAACGCTGGCGCGGACCAGGGTCTCATCCATGGGAACATAGGCGTGACCAAAGCGAACCAGGCTGGCATACCCGCCGGCGGCCTCGCGGAAGGCCTGCCCCAGAACAATGCCGACATCCTCCATCGTATGATGCTGGTCGATATGCAGATCGCCCTGCGCTTCCACAACGATGTCCATGGCCGAATGCTTGGCGAAGCTCTCCAGCATGTGGTCGAAAAAGCCGATGCCGGTGGAGATCTGCGAGCGCCCGGATCCATCCACCTCGACGGATGCCCGGATCGCCGTTTCCTTCGTCTTGCGGACCACTTCCGCTCTGCGCGCCATTCCCGCCATGGGCCATTCTCCGCATTAACCCGGTATTCGCACCAGGAACCTAGCTTAACCCTGAACAGTCGAGGAATCCTGAATGCAGGGGCTGCATGTAGGGCCTGACCAGGCGGAGCGCCACTGAAAAACGCCCCATGAGAGCGATCCGATGAGACTCAGGCGGTCCAGTCAGGGCGGATCCGGAGGCGGTCTGTCAGGGCGCGTCCTCCGCCCTGGCCTGTCGGGCAGGGTGGCTGTGATTGCTGTCTGCGCTGCTTTCGTGGCGGCCCTCGCGCAATGGGTTGCGACCCCTCTGCTGGCTCAGGGCGACATCCGTTTCCAGAGGCAGATGAGCGCCTCGGCCGGCGCAAACCTACTGGCCGGCATAGCGCGCTCTCATGCCGTCGCCGGACGATGGGGCGATATCGAGACGCTCGCCGAAGCGCTCGCCGTCAGCATGCCCGAGGGTCGCTCGGCGGTCTTTGACGCCGACTGGAAGCTCAGGGCTGATGATGGAGCAGACGACCCTCTGCCATCGCCGCAGGCGCTGAGCCGGCTTGCCGAGAGCCGGTCAGATGTCCTCATCGAGAATGAACGCTATTACGCGCTCGCGCCCATCGAAGCGGGCGGGGTTGTCTATGGTTATGCGCTGTATGCGTTTCATCCCCGCGCCTTCCTCGACATCTGGCTGAAAATCGTTGTGGTCAACGCCCTCGTTCTGATGCTGGCCCTGCTGCTGATCGCTCCGCTGATCCTTCGCGCCGCGCGGGGTGCGCTGAAGCCTGTAACTGACCTTGAAACCCGGATCCGCATGCGCGACCCCGCCGACAGGTCGAGCCTTGCGGCGTCTTCGGATGATCCGCTGCTCAAACCCCTGCTCAGCGCCATCGAGGCCGTACATGCGCGCTCGCAGGCGGCGATGCGGCGCGCCCTGACCATGGCTTATGCTGATCCGGCCACCCGCCTGCCGAACCGCCTGCGCTTCATGGCCAAGCTGGAGAGCGCCCTGGACGGCGGCGCCCGGGTTGTCCTGGCGGTCGTCGATCTGGATGGTTTCAGGCAGGTCAACGTCGCCTACGGACCGCGGGTGGCCGACCTGGCGCTCGCCCAGCTGGCCGAGCGCCTGCGCGCGCTCGCCACCGCGCCTGACAGCCCTGGCGTCTTCACCGGCCGCATCGGCGCCGATCAGTTTGGCCTCCTGTTCGAAGGCGCCGGGCGCGAGGATGTGGAGCCTTTTCTTGCCTCGCTTGCCTCAGCGCTGGGCGATCCGATGAACCTCGATGGACAGATTGTACGGCTCAGCGCCTCCTCCGGCGCGTCTGCGTGTCCCGATGACGCCAGGACCGCGGCAGACCTCTACAAACAGGCCGAGACAGCGCTCAAGGAGGCCAAGCGCTGGGGCGGCGGCAGGCACGCCTTCTTCGATGCCGGCCTGCTTCAGAAGGCGGAGGCGCTCCAGCGTCTCAGGGAGGAGGTCGCCCAGGCTGTCGAGCGCGGCGAGTTTACCGCCGTCTATCAGCCCAAGGTGAAGCTGGAGACCGGAGAGCTCACCGGGGCTGAGGCGCTGGCGCGCTGGCGCAGGCCTGATGGCCTGGCGGTCTCTCCTGGCGTCTTTATTCCCATCGCCGAAGAACTGGGTCTCATCGCCCGCCTCGGGCGACAGGTGATGCGCGAGGCCTGCCTGGCGGCCGCTATCTGGAACCGGGAGGGCAGGGTCTGCTCTGTGGCCGTCAACGTCTCCTCTCACCAGTTTGACGATCCTGATTTTGTCGACAGCGTCTTCAGCTGCCTGGATGAATCCGGCCTGCCGCCGCAGCTGCTGGAGCTTGAGATCACCGAGAGCGCCGCCGTCGCAGAGCCGGAGCGTGTGGCGCGTGCGATGTGGCCGCTTCGCAGTCGCGGCGTCCGGCTGGCGATCGATGACTTTGGAACGGGGCATTCCAATTTTTCCGCAATCACCCGGCTGCCCTTCGACGTCTTCAAGATTGATCAGCAGTTCATTCGGGCGCTGTCGGTCGACCAGAATGCGCCGGCGATTGTCGAAATGATCCTGGCCATGGCCGAGGCCCTTGGCCAGGACACCGTCGCCGAGGGCGTCGAAACCCGTCAGCAGGCCGAGTTCCTGGTGACGCGCGGCTGTACGATCGGCCAGGGTTACTATTTCTCTCCGCCCCTGCCGTCGGAGGAGTTCGACGCCTTTGTGCGCACCTACCGGCCGCGGCCGGCCGACCGCTTCGCCGCCTGAGGCGCCCCTCCGGAGCGCCTGTTCGGCCCCGGCCGCCGCCGCCGTCTGAGCGCTGACCCGACGCGCTTTATTGTTTATCAATAAAAATTGTTGCGCCCGTCTGTCCGATCCGATAGGGTTCAGCAGGTCAGGAACCTCACTCATGTCTTCAGAGCCCGGCTGGCACTCCACCACCATCCTCGCCGTGAGAAAGGGCCGCAGGCTCGTTCTCATGGGCGATGGGCAGGTCTCGATGGGACAGACCATCATGAAGGGTAACGCCCGCAAGGTGCGTCGCATCGGCCAGAAGGCCGATATTCTCGCCGGCTTTGCAGGAGCAACGGCCGACGCATTCGCCCTGTTCGAGCGGCTTGAGCAGAAACTTGAACGCTTCCCCGGCAATCTTCAGCGCGCCGCCGTGGATCTGGCGAAGGACTGGCGCACCGACAAATACCTCCGCAACCTGGAAGCCCTTATCATTGTCGGGGACGCTGAAAGCCTCCTCGTCATCACCGGAAGGGGAGACGTTCTTGAGCCGGAGTATCCGGTGACCGCCATCGGATCAGGCGGCAATTATGCGCTCGCCGCAGCGCGCGCGCTCTATGACTATGAGGATGACGCCGAGACGATTGCACGCAAGGCGATGACGATCGCCGCTGATGTCTGCGTCTACACCAACAGACAGTTCGTGATGGAGACGCTGGATGTTTGACAAAACGGATATCCGCGCAGCTGTCGAGGCCGGCGCCATAAGCCGGGAAGGCGCTGAGCGCTTCGAGGCCTTCCTCAGGGCCCGCAACGACCCGGATCGGATGCTCGATCCGGAAAACCTCCGCTTCCTGTCGAATTTCAATGATGTCTTCCTCACCATCGGTCTCCTGGTTCTCATGGCCGGGTTGTCCTTCATGTCGGCGATTTCCCTCGCCAACCTCCTGGGCCTGCCGGGCGCCGATCCCGTCACGGTGGAGGAGGGGGCGGACTTCGCCGGCCGCCTGAAGCTTGCCGTCCTTCTGGCCCCTCTTCCCGTCATTGCGGGCGCCTGGCTGCTGGCGGAGTATTTCTGCGGCCGGCGCCGTCTTCTCCTGCCATCCATGGCGCTCAGCGCGGCGATCGTCGGGGCGACATCCCTGTCGGCGGCTGGCCTCGCGAGCCTGTTCATCTCTGAGCATGCACTCGTCAGCGCCATCGACCGGGGCGGGTTCAACCCCTTCGATTTTCTGTCGGGCATGACCTATGCCGGCTTTGGCGCAGCTGTGATTGCGTCTGGGGCAATCTTCCTGCGCTTCCGGCTGCCATTCTCGCTGTTCCTGATGGCGGGCGCCATCGCAGGCCTCTTCTATACAGCCCTCCTTCAGGCGGGGGGCGCGGCGGGCGTAAGCCTGATGGCGGCCGGCGCGGTGACGCTGGGCGTAGGCGTAGGCACGTTCATAGCCGCCATCGTGTTTGACGCCAGGGATGCAACGCGCACGACCCGGAATGCGGACCATGCCTTCTGGCTGCACATGGCGGCCGCCCCGCAGATTATCATTGGCGTGCGCGCCATGGTGCTCGCCTCAGGCTTCGATGAAGCCTCCAGCGCCTATGCAGCCGTGATGCTGGCCGTGCTTGCGCTTTTCGGCCTTCTGTCCCTTGCGCTCAATCGCCGGGCCCTGATCGTCTCAGGCCTTGTCACCTTCGCCGCCGCCCTCTTTGTGCTCGTCAGCAATTCAGGCTGGAGCGGACTTAACTCCCTGATGCTGACGGCGCTGATCGTTGGCGCATCGATCGTTCTTCTGGGCGGGGGCTGGCGCACGGCGCGCCGACTGGTTCTCAAAGGCCTGCCACGCGGCGGCATGACTGACCGCATCTTTCCCCCAGAGCCGGCCTGAGGCTGAGGCGGCCTCACGAACACCCGGACAGGCGCCCGCACAGGCGGGGCGCCAGGCCCGGACGGCTTGCAGACCATCCCGATCCGGCATCCGGAGACCTCAGCCAGCGCGACAGCAGGCTTTCTGGCCGCGCAGTCCCGCAGGCGTTGAGGCGTAAGCGGCGGCGCGCAGACGCAAGACCCTGGCCAAAGGGGTGGATGTACCTGTCAGGGTCTGCAAGATGCCGGCTAAGACAGATGAGGATGCGCCCCCGGCAGGGCGGGTGAGAGGAGACTAACGATGCTTCGTTTCGGCGTGATGCTGGGCGCATGGCTTCTCCTGTCAGCCTGTACGGTGTCGGGCGACAGGCAGGGCGCCGTCGGCGCCTATGATCTTGTCATTGAGGGTGGACGGGTCATCGACCCCGAAACCGGCCTCGACGCCATCCGGAATGTGGGCGTGAAAGACGGCCGTATTCTCGCCGTCTCCGCTTCACCCCTGTCAGGAGAGGACCGGATCGATGCGACAGGGCGCGTCGTCGCTCCGGGCTTCATCGACCTTCACTCTCACGCCCAGACGACCCCTTCCATGTGGATGCAGGCCTTTGACGGGGTTACGACCGCGCTCGATCTGGAGGCGGGTAACCTTCCGGTTTCTGCCGCTTACGCAGCGGCCGCTACAGAGGGACGACCCATTCATTAAGGCTTTTCGGCGTCATGGGCGCTGGCGCGGATGAAGGTCCTCGACGGCGTGGGACTGACGGGACGCAACGGCGTTTATCAGGAAAATGTCGGGCGCGGCGGCTGGCGAAGCCTCATCCCGCGCGAGCGTATCCCGGCCATTCTCGCCGAGGTCGAGCAGGGTCTCGCCGAGGGCGGTCTGGGTATCGGCATCCTGCTGGGCTACTCACCTTCAAGCAACCGGGAGGAGTTTCTCGCGCTTCATCGTCTGGCGGCGAGGTGGAAGGTTCCGACCTTCACGCGTCTGCGTCACGTCAATTATCTCGAACCCGGCGGATCCTTCGAAGGTGTCGCTGAACTGATTGGCGTGGCGGCCGCCACCGGCGCACACGCCCATATCTGTCATATCAATTCCTCCTCATGGCGGCACATAGAGGCGGTGGGCGCCATGATCGCTTCGGCGCGTCAGTCCGGTGTGAGACTCTCAACGGAAGCCTATCCCTATGGAGCCGGCTCGACCACGATCGGCTCTCCCCGTTACGCCCCCGAAAACCTCCCTCTCTCCGGCATTCGCTCAAGCGACATCTATATGACCGACACCGGTCGCTGGATCGGATCCGACAGCGAGCTCTCGGCCATCCGTTCTGAGCGGCCAGGCGCCATTGGCGTCTTTCATTTTCTGAACGAGGACAAGCCGGATGATGTCCGTCTTCTCGAGGCTGCTCTCCTCCTGCCGGATGCGATCATTGCTTCTGATGCGCTTCCCTATACCTCGCAGGGCCGTCTGATCGAGGGCGATGTCTGGCCGCTGCCTTCGGACGCCGACGCCCATCCGCGAGTCGCCGGTTCGTTTTCCAGGGTGATTGGACCATGGGTGCGCGAGCGAAAGGTCCTGAGCCTTCATGAGGCGATCGCGAAGGCGACGCTGCTCCCGGCGAATATTCTGGTCGAGGTCGCCCCGCAGATGCGCGCCAAGGGACGTATCCAGCCGGGCGCCGATGCGGACATAGTCATCTTCAATCCCGACACGATCCGCGATCAGGCGACTTATGATGCGCCCGCTCGGCCCTCGGTCGGGATCGATCACGTGATCGTAGGCGGCGTTGCGATCATTCGCGACGGACGGCGTCAGGCCGACAGACTTCCCGGTCGTCCGGTCAGAGGGGCCGTGAGGGACGCCCCCTGAGATGACGCCCGCCCTCTCAGAGCGCCTTGTGGGCGCCGTCGCAAAGAGGTTGCGAGCCGGTCTGCTTGCAGCCGCAGAAGGCGACTTTACGGGTCTGGCTTGCTGTATAGGCCATAGGCGAGAAGTCGCTTCCCTTGTGCGAGCCGTCGCAGAAAGGCTGCTTCCGGCTCTGGCCGCAGCTGCACCACCAATAGGTCTTGCCTTCCTCAACATCGACGAGGATCGGACTGGGCTGGGCGATATGGGGCGTCGTCATGGCGGCATCCTTGTCAAGCAAACCGGATCAGGACCTAGCATGTGATGTCGAGGGTTCGCCATGAGATTTCATTGCGGCGGGATTGACGAGAGGGCTGACATCGCCTGACCCTCCCGATCCTGCAGCCAGCTCTGGTCTCTCGGCGGGTTATCCCTGCAAAGACCGCTGCGGCTGATGGGCGCGTGGTGTTGAATATCCCCATGGCTGACGCCCGTTGTGTCCGCAGGACCAGCCGGTGCGATCGCGGCTCGACTATGCGCTGTTGTGGGGGCATTCTTGTAAGCGTTCACCTGGCATGCCTGCGAAGACATTGACGCCTCGCAGCATCAATCTCCTCGCTCTGCGCCGGGTGGACAACCTGTTAAGAGACCCCATCTAGCGACACTTGCTTCCCCCGTCCGGCCTGCGCCCGACCTGCCTTCAGGGTTACCGATGTCTGAATTCACCCCACGCGAAATCGTCTCCGAACTTGACCGCTATATTGTCGGCCAGCCGGAGGCCAAACGCGCCGTCGCTCTGGCGCTGCGCAATCGCTGGAGGCGCAAACAGCTGCCCGAGGGGCTGCGCGAGGAGGTGACGCCCAAGAACATACTGATGATCGGACCTACAGGCGTCGGCAAGACAGAAATTTCCCGCCGGCTCGCGAAGCTCGCCAGAGCGCCCTTCCTCAAAGTGGAGGCCACCAAGTTCACCGAGGTCGGCTATGTCGGGCGCGATGTCGAGCAGATCGTCCGTGATCTTGTGGAGGTCGCCATCAGCATGGTGCGCGAGCGGCGCCGAAAAGACGTGCTCGCCAAAGCCGAGGCCAATGCCGAGGAGCGGGTCCTGACAGCCCTCGTCGGCGCCGGTGCGCAGGCCTCGACCCGCGAGAGCTTCCGGGCGCGGCTGAGATCGGGCGCGCTGGATGACAAGGAGATCGAGATCGATGTGAATGACGCCGCATCCCCGATGAGCGGCTTCGATATTCCCGGTCAGCCGGGGGCCTCGATCGGCATGGTCAATCTGGGCGAACTCCTCAAAGGTCTGGGCGGGCGCCAGAAACGTATCCGGACGACGGTCCGGGAGGCTTACAGGCCGCTCATACAGGAAGAATCCGACAAGCTCCTGGATGATGAGACCGTCAGGCGTGAGGCGCTGCGTGTTACTCAGGAGGATGGCATCGTCTTCCTCGACGAGATCGACAAGATCGCCTCACGCTCGGAGCGGGCAGGGGCTGACATCAGCCGCGAAGGCGTGCAGCGCGATCTTCTCCCCCTGATCGAGGGCACCACGGTGACAACCAAGCACGGTCCGGTGAAAACCGACCATATCCTGTTTATCGCCTCAGGCGCGTTTCACGTCGCAAAGCCCTCCGATCTCTTGCCGGAGCTGCAGGGACGCCTGCCGATCCGCGTCGAACTGAAGGCGCTCAGCCGCAGTGATCTCAGGCGCATTCTCACCGAGCCGGAAGCCAGCCTTATCACCCAGTATACGGCCCTCATGAAGACCGAAGGGGTTGATCTGACCTTCTCTGCCGACGCCATTGAGGCCGTGGCCGACATCGCCGTTCAGGTCAATGATGCGGTTGAGAACATCGGTGCAAGGCGGCTGCATACCATCCTTGAGCGGGTGCTCGATGAAATCAGTTTTACCGCTTCGGACAGATCCGGGGAGACCTTCCTGATCACCGGCGCCTATGTGCGCGAGATCGTGGGCGCCATGGCCGGGGATAAAGACCTGTCGAAATACATTCTTTGACCGCAACGGACGGCGGGGTGAGAATAAGTCATTTCTGGTACACACTCTACCCGGTATCCGTGTAATCATGGAATCTGTCTCTACAATTACAAGGATGATACCTCGCCTTATCTCCGAGCGCGCGCGCCATCGCTCAGGACCTCCGGGGTCAGGCGGCAGACGACATCGATCTGGAAAACCCGGCCGATCTGGCGAGGCTGGAGGATGCAGCCGCGTATCTCAGGAGCCGGCGTGACCGGCTGGTCGTCAGTGATGACGTGCAGCGCGCACCCGGTCTTTTCAGATTCTCCGCGGCGTCAGTGATGAGACGATCCATGCTCGCCGGGAGACGGGTCAATTCCTGCAGCTCAGATCGGCCTCAATCGATCGTCTCAGGCAGTCAGGCGAGAGCCTCGCAGGCAGGATCTCCTATCTGGAACTGGCGCCTTTTGATGTAACTGAACGTCCTCAGGAGCAGGGCGAGGCGCTCTGGGTGCGCGGCGGCTTTTCCAGAAGCGTCCTTGCGACCTCCGATGAGGCCAGCGCCCGCTGGCGCGACGCCTTCATCACAACCTGCCTGGAACGCGACATTCCCCAGCTCGGGCCGCGCATTCCGTCGACGACATTACGCCGCTTCTGGACGATGCTCGCCCACCGGCAGGGCGCTCTGCTGAATGCGTCGGACTTAGCGCGCGCACTCGCTGTCGATGGTAAGACTGTTGCAGCATACATCGATCTGACGGTCGATCTTCTTCTGCTGCGCCGCCTGCCTCCGCTGCATGCCAATGTCGGCAAGAGGCTTACGCGATCCCCGAAAGTCTATCTAGGCGACAGCGGGCGCGTTCATGCGCTTCTGCGACTGGACACGCTTGAGGATGTTCTGAGCCACCCTGTTGCAGGGGCAAGCTTTGAGGGCCATGTGATCGAAACACTCATTCGTGCAAGCCCGCCGCGCACGCAGGCCAGCTTCTATCACACAGCGGCAGGGGCAAAGATCGATCCCGTGCTGGACATGCCCGGCGGCCGGCGCTGGGTGATTGAGATCAGCCGACTGAGATCAGGCGATCAGGCGCCGGAGGATTGGAAAAGGGATGTCATATCGCCATCGATGACCTCAAACCGTCCGGGTCTTTCATCGTCTATGACGGCAAGGAACGCTAGAGGAAGGGTGAGGGCGTTGAAGCGATCAGTCTGGCCGAACTGAGCGAGGATCTGATCCGTCAGGGCCGCCCGTGAGCCGGGTGGGGGCGCCTCAGCGGGTCAGGCGCCGGATGGCGTCGACACGCCGGCGCGGGTCGACGACGTCGAAGACCTCGGAGACAAAGCGGCGGCGGGCGGCGACAAGCTTCATGACGGTGTCGCGGTCATACTCAGCAAGGTCGCGATCGGTCTGTGTGACGACCTGATACGCTTCAAACAGGGCGTCCAGCGCCGGGTGCGGATCGCCCCGGTAGGCGCTCTCAACTCCCTTTTCGTCCGCTTCCGATCCGAGGGCTGCGGGAGAGAACAGACGCCCCCGGTCGAGCAGGATGGTCAGCCGTGTGCGCGCCCGGCTGTGGGCGATGCGGAAGGCGTCCGCCTGCAGCGTGCGGCCGCGCTCGCGCAGGATTTCCTGCGTCTCTCCCAGGGCTGCGATGGCTTCATCCGCCCAGGCGATGAGGGCGGCGTCGCGCGCTGCACGCAGATCCTCAGCCGCGCGCGCCTCCTGACGCAAGATAACCACCCAGTTGAAGATAAAGGAGGCCAGGGCCAGAAGGCCCGATGCGATAGCCAGCTGCGCCTCAAGGCTTAATCCGGCCAGCGCCTGTGTGACTGCGTCCATGTCCTCGCCCCGCCGCCCCGCCGGACCGCGTACAGGCGGCCAGCCGTCTCAGGGCCCTGACAGGTTAACCCGCCGCCGGCTTTCTGATGGGCATATGTGTCTTGCCCCAGTCTTTAAGACCAATCAGCACCGGCGCGAAGTCGCGACCCCTGGCGGTCAGCGTATAGGCATAGCGACGCGGCCGCTCGCAATAGAGGTTCCTTTCCAGAACGCCGGCGCCAACCAGGCGTTTAAGCCGGTCGGAGAGGACATGGCGCGTCAACCCGAGGCTGGCCTGAAACGCCTCAAACCTTGATTTACCCAGAAAACAGTCCCTGATGATCAGCAGGGTCCATCGGTCCCCGATAACCGCCAGGGCGCGCGCGACCGGGCACCAGTCAGTCGCCAGCTCGTCCCAGCGGCTGGCCCGGGCTCCTTTAGTAAGTGTCATTAAAGAACGACCTCCTGATGTCGTTGACTCCTCGCCTGAAGGTAGGTTCCATTGCTGAACGGAGTTTTACAGCATGTCGCACAAGCGGTCGGTTCTGGTCGTCGGCGCGGGCGATGCGACAGGCGGCGCCATCGCCCGGCGCTTTGCGCGCGAGGGCTATGTAGCCGTCGTGACGCGCCGCCAGGCCGCTGCGCTTGATCCCCTCATCGCCCAGATACGCGCCGCGGGCGGGGAGGCGGTCGGCTTTGGCTCTGATGCGCGCGATGAGGATCAGGTGGCCTCGCTTTTTGCGACCATCGAAGCTGATATCGCACCCCTTGAGGCCGTCATCTTCAATGTCGGCGCCAATGTCATGTTTCCCGTCGTCGAGACGACGGCGCGCGTCTATCGCAAGGTCTGGGAGATGGCCGCCTTCGCCGGCTTTCTCACGGGGCGCGAGGCCGCACGCGTCATGCTCCCGCGCGGCGCCGGCACCATCATCTTTACCGGCGCAACCGCCTCTCTGCGCGGTCGGCAGGGCTTCTGCGCCTTCGCCGGCGCCAAGTTCGCCCTTCGCGCCCTTGCACAGTCCATGGCGCGCGAGCTTGGACCCCAGGGCATACATGTGGCGCACGCCCTCATCGACGGCGCCATCGACACCCGGTGGATCGCCGAGAATTTCCCTGAGCGCTATGCGCTTAAAGATCAGGACGGCCTCCTCAATCCCGACCACATTGCAGACGCCTACCTGATGCTTCATCGCCAGCCGCGTGACGCCTGGACCCACGAGCTCGATCTGCGCCCGTGGATGGAGACAATGGCCTAGCATGGCCCACAGAGCGGAGAGACAGGCCCACATGTCGAGACAGTTTGAGTTCTTCTACGATGTCACGAGCCCCACCGCCTATCTGGCCTGGCGGCGCCTGCCGGAGCTTCTCGCACGCACGGGTGCGAGCGTCGTCTACCGGCCTGTCTTTCTGGGCGGTATCATGCAGGCCACCGGCAACCGCCCGCCCGGAACGCTTCCCCAGAAGGGCCGCTGGATGGCGCAGGACCTGCAGCGCTGGGCCAGGCGCATCCACACGACGCTGGCCTTCAATCCGCATTTTCCCATGATGACCCTGATGGCCCAGCGTATCGCTCATCACCTGCTGGGGCGGGCGGAGTTTGAGGCTTATACGGATGCTGTCTTCACGGCCGCCTGGCAGGACCAGAAGAATATCGGCGACAGGACGGTGCTGGCCGATGTCCTCGCAGCGGCGGGCTTGTCCGCCGATGAGCTGCTGGCGGCGGCCGAAAACCCCGCCAACAAGGATAAGCTCAAGGCGACGACCGAAGAGGCTGTCGCCCGCGGCGTCTTTGGCGCTCCGACGTTTTTCGTGACAACGCCTGAGGGCGAAGAAATGCATTTTGGGCAGGACCGGCTGGATTTCCTTGAGGAGGCCCTGATGCGCGCCTGAAGCGCATGCCCCCCGTTCCACCGGCGCGCTCAGCCTGTTGTCTTGGGCTCAAACCGGCAGAGGTCGCGGATCACGCATTCCGGGCAACCCGGCTTGCGCGCGAGGCACGTATACCGCCCGTGCAGGATCAGCCAGTGATGGGCGCCGCGCCTGTAGGCCTCCGGCGTCACCTCAAGGAGTTTTTTCTCGACCTTCTCGGGGGTTGAGTCCACCGCAAGTCCGGTGCGGTTAGCCACGCGGAAGACATGCGTATCCACAGCGATCGTCGCCTCGCCGAAGGCTTCATTCAGTACAACGCTCGCCGTCTTGTGGCCAACTCCGGGCAGGGCTTCAAGGGCCTCGCGCGTGCGCGGCGTGCGGCCGTCATGGCGCTCAAGTATCAGGCGCGACAGCGCGATCACATTCTTCGCCTTGTTGCGCCACAGGCCGATTGTCCTGATGTGCCCGGCCACGCCCTCCTCACCCAGCGCCAGCATCTTCTGCGGCGTGTCAGCGATACGAAAAAGCCTGTCTGTCGCCTTGTTCACCGAAACATCCGTGGCCTGTGCAGACAGCGCCACTGCAACAAGCAGGGTGAAGGGGTCCTTGTAGTGAAGCTCAGTACGTGGATCGGGCCGTGCGGCCGCGAGGCGCCTGAACAGCTCGGCTGTCTCTTCTGATGAAAGCCCTTTGCGGCTTCTGGGCCGCCGGACGGATCGGGATGTGCGCGCCATGACGCCACCCTAATGCCTGATGCGCATGCGTCAAAGGCGACGGCGCCTGTCAGACAACCGCACGAGCCTTCCCTGAAGCCATCCAGAAGGAAGGCTGAGACGGCGCCGGTCCCTGAACGATATCTGACGCCCTTCGAGGGGGCGCACGCTCGCGACTGAATAGTTCGCCTTCCGGGTCCATCGGCGCGGCGAGTGATGCGATGGGGGTGGCGTCTCAGTCTGACGCCAGCCGGCGAGATCCTGACCGGGGCGTTCATGGAGCCGCCCGGTCTGAGCTCGAGCGTGGATGCCGAGGCGATGGGTGAGCAAACCAAGCATGTCAAAGCCCTTTGCAATGACATGCGCCATGTTACTGCAGCGACGGCGTTGATACGCGCGCGGGTTTTTTCCTCCAGCCCCGATGTCTGGCTGAATGCCCGACGTCGCAGGGACTTTGGGAGGTTAAGCATGATCCAAAAGAACAGATATGCATAAGACGTGCAAAGCTGTTGACGTCTGCATGACTGACGGGATCAATGATCGGCCCTGATCGCGGCGACGACCCCGTGGGGAAGCGGTCAGACCGAGCCGCAGCCGCGACGGGCCAGCCCCTGGAAGCCCACCCGTCTGTAATCCTGCCCCTATGTCGATCAGGTTCCGCTTCGTCAAACGCAGGAACGAAAAAACAAAATTAAAGCCACGCCCCGCCACATCTACCATCGCAAAAGTCGCCAGCCGGCAACGGCCCCCACCGCCGCGCAAAGCGCGATGCCGCAGGTGTACCAGATCAGCGTAAACGCCGCGGATGTTTCTGTGCAATAGAGACCATAAACGGTCGCTGCAATGCCCCCCACGAACAGTCCGGCGCTTGCGCCCGCGAACGCGGGGCGTGTTGGCGCGAGGCGACGCATGCTTAGCAGACAGAAGAAGAGGCCTGGTGTAGCTAGAGCTGCGATGCGCCACGGGCAACTGTTCCATGTAGAGCCAAGAAGGGCGTCGCCTATCCCCTCTTCCGAGGTAGACATAAGCTGAAAGACAGCGGCTCCAAGCATCAGGGTGAACACTGCAGTCATCGCAGCAAGGCCATTCGTCGGCTTAGCGCCCGGACGGCACAGCCGCTCGGTCACCAGGAAGCCTGCGCCAGCCAGAGCAGACGTGTAGAGCGTCTTCATCCAGTAGCTGGGCAGGGCGCTGGCTGCTGCCATGTCCCGCACGCCGAGCCAGAGAACAAGAATGACTAATGAAGCGATCGCGCCGATGAAAGCCGCGAGGCCGATTCGCCGCGTGACAGGAAATGGCGTGACCGGCTTGCGCGCGTCGGCGGCCATCAGGGCGATGAGGTCATCAGTTTGCATCGCGAACCCTCCTCATCAGCGCCCTCAGGGAACGGTGCACACTGACCTTCGCCGCACTTTCGGACATACCGGCTTTTCGGGCTGCATCCCGTGTCGAAAGGCCCTCGATCCTGACGTCCCTGAGCACCTGCCTCTGTCGGTCCGGTATGCCGCTGAGCAAGCGCTCTACATCGAGACGGGCGGCAGTGTCATCGGCGTCCGTCGAAAATAGCCCTTCAGCGGCTTCAATAGGCTCAGCCCGTCGAATCCGGCGACGTCTGAACTGGTCAATCAGCTTGTAACGGGCGATTGCATAAGCCCATGGCGTAAATGGCTCTTTATGATCCCACGTTTCCCGCCTGAGATGGATCGCCAGTAGTGTTTCCTGAACAAGATCCTCCACGTCAGCATCGCTGCTACTGAGCTTACGGGCAAAATAGCGGCGCAGATAGATACTCATGCGCGACAGAAGTTCGGCATGCGCGGCGTCGTCGCCTGCTAGACCGCGAACCATCAGCGCCTTCAGAGGGGCGTCGATTTCAGTCAAGCCCGAACCCCGACGGCTGCTCTTCAACCTCAATAAATGTAGTTGTATCGCGGGTCGTTGAGGAAGGCCATCGTCCAAGGGCGCCCAAATGTCTGCGAGAATTTCGATAGCGTTGTTCAGGGGAGCTTCAGCACGCGGTCAATTGACAGCGCGCCGCCCCCGCGAGCCAGGAGATAAAGCAGCGGACCCGCCCACGTCAGATGCGTGGGCCAGGCGTCTGGATAGACAAATACCTGGATGACGAGCGTCATGCCGATCAGTCCAGCTGCGGATATCCGTGTCAGCAAGCCAAGAGCGAGGAGGATAGAGAATGCATGCTCCGCGTAGGTTGCGAGGTAGGCTGCCAAATCCGGGGGAAGAAGCGGCACATTGTACTCATATGTGAAGAGCGTGAACGTCTCCGGCCTGAGGGTGATAAGCCCCTCCACCTTGGTGCGAGCCGACAGGAAGAATACGCCAGAGACGCCGCAACGACAGACCAGCGCGATGAGCCAGTCAGGGATCGCCTCATTCGGGAACCGTAAAAGTGACAGGAGCGGACCTGTATGTGTGTTTTCGACAGGTGTCATGTGATAGCGTCCCTGACTGGGCTGATGTCAGTGAAAAGGCCAAGCGCTGAGCCTTCGGTCAGGATATGGCTGAGCGAACACTCCGGGTTGGCTAAGAGCGCGCATTGTGCGGCGCCCAGGATCGAGGCGCCCGCCTGAAGCGACTGCAGAAAGGCAAGCATCGCCTCATCCACGAGACGCGATTGCACGTGCGGCCCCGGTCGGAGGAAGAGAATAGCCTCGGGCGTGTCGAGGAGCTGGTGCGGCTCGCTCCATATGGGTGGCTGGTGAGCCAGCCAAAGAGAAGGAATCGACACTTCGAAAGATGCGAGGCGGAGCGCAGGGTGCAGGATGAGAGTTACCTCGTGCACCCTTTCCAGCGTAATGTTGGCGAGCTCGGCGGCATCGAGCAGCAGGCTGTCCGCCGCCGACCAGGACTCCCACCAGAGCCAGTCCAGGCGGGAAATACCCGTCAGGTATGGAGTATCCAGTGCAGGCGGGAAGACTTCCAGCCAGTTCGGAAATTTCTCACCATAAGCGAGCAGTGCAGGACTGGAGGGCGGGTTCGTGACAGCAAACTCGCGCGCGGCGGCGCGGAACCACTCCGGCCCCGTCATCAGCTGTACGGTCGGGAATGTTGCTGCAAGCGTATCTACGGCGCGGTGTACTGTTGTGTTTCGGTAGACCTGTATGCCTTTCGATGGCTGTTTGAGCCACGGCCGAAGCAGATCAGCATCTCCCCTGAGGGCAGCCTCAAACCCCTCGAAGAAGAGTGTGTCGTCACGCGGCCGCATGAACATCCTCCATCGTCGGTCGCAGAATTGCTGCTGCGATATCACGTTCAGCCGAGAGAGCTGCATAGTCTGGGATATGGTCGTCGCGCTCGATCAGAGTGGGGCGGGGGCCGATGCGATTGATCAGCCGTCGGTACAGTCTCCAGACAGCATCATCGACGGGCGCGCCGTGTGTGTCGATAAGGAGCTGAGACCCCAGAGCAGGATCAGTCGCATGCCCGGCGAGATGAATCTCGCCGATCATGTCGGCGGGGATCGCGTCAATGTAGGACTCGGCGCAGTAGGCGAGATTGGTGGCGCTCACATGCACGTTGTTGACGTCCAGAAGCAGGCTGCAGCCCGTACGGCGCGCCAAACAGACCAGGAACTCTGTCTCGCCATAGTCATTGCCCTCCAGGTCGACATAAAGGGACGGATTTTCGATCAGGAGCGGGCGACCGAGCGTATCCTGAGATCGGTCGATGTGCCGGGCGATCCGGGCAAGTGCAGCCGATGTTCTCGGAAACGGCAGAAGGTCCGGGTGATAAACTGCACCCCGTCGTGACCATGCCAGATGTTCGGAGATAGCGAAGGGTTCGTAGCGATGAATGAGACGCCGCAGGCGCGCGAGGTGGGCTTCATCGGGAGCTTCCTCGCCGGCGAGTGACAGGCCCACGCCATGGAGTGAAAGTGGATGGTTGTTCCGGACCGCGGTGAGCGCCTTATGGCGGGGCCCCCCGTCGCACATGTAGTTTTCGGGATGAACCTCGAACCATACGCCAGCTGCAGGGTCGCTGATCGCATCGGCGTAGTGCTGAGGCTTCAGGCTGAGCCCGGCAGCTGGCGCGGTTGTCATTGGATCACCTCGATTTGGGGGCGAGAGATCCCATGCCATTCGGGGTTTTGATCGTGGTGCAGGTGCCGGCTTTCACCAGAGACCAGGCGTTGCCCTGGTAGTCCACCGTCGACGTACCTGCGCAGGACGTACCAGCCCCCGCCTTGCAGTCATTCTGGTGGGCCTTGGCGACACCATAGCATTTCTCCATGCCGGCTTCGGCGCCGGCGGTCGGCGGCTTCTTCGCCGGCATTGTCTGCGCAGATGCCGCGCCAGCGAGTGCGCCGGCAACGGAAAGAGCGGCCATGAGGGCGGAGAGGGTGGATGCGTTAATCATGTAAGTCCTCCTGAGCTTCGCATCGCTGGACTGCGAGGGCGAATGCGGCGACAGAGCCGCTTACTGGTGATCCGCACGATCACGGTCGCTGGTTACATCTTCTCGAGCAAAATCTGCCGGAACGACCCCTGGCGAGCGATCCGCGCAGGCGTTCGGTCCCGACCGGGTCTATGGGAGGGATGGCGTCCTGGTCGTTCCGACAGGTTCGTGCCAGCTGGTCTGCGCAGGAGTGGCGCCGACCGGTTTGCCAGGCAGGCGGCAAGTGACCGGCGTGACAGAATTCAGCCCCGATGGCGGTCCCGAGCTGCCGGGCCGGTCGCCGCCACGGCGCCGCTGGGAAGCGCCAAGACAGCCACCCCGGCTGCGACGGACCAGCCCTTGCGCGGGTCATACACCCGCTTATGTTCCGGGCTGATGCCGATCGTCTACCTTGACGCTGTCCTCGAGCCTCCGCGATCGCTGTCGCATCGCGGGCTTAACCGCGTCATGATGATCCTCGACGGGGCAAGTCTGCTGTCGGGTCTGGGCTTTGTGATGATGGGCGCCTGGCCGGTGGCCGGTTTCATGGGCCTTGAAATCCTCGCGCTGTGGCTGGTCTTTCGCTGGTCCTTCCGCTCGCAGACGGCGCGTACCTATGTGCGTGTGACGGCGGATGCGGTCGTGCTGCGCCGCGTCGATGCGCGCGGGCGTGAGGCGCGCGCCAGCCTCGCCTCGTACTTCGCCCGCGTCGAGTATGATCCGACGGCCAGCGGCGCACATGCGCTCCGGCTGACGACATCGCGCGCCGCCTATCCTCTGGGCGAGCATCTCAACGCCCGCGAGCGCGAAACATTTGCACGCCGGCTCTCGCAGGCCCTCGATGAAGCCCGCAGGGAACGCTATGCAGCCGTCGGTCTGTCTGAGGGATGATGCGGCATGGGCGTTGAATTTCTTCATGCGATGGTGCGGGTCGGCGATGTCGACGCCGCGCTCCGCTTCTTCTGCGATGGCCTCGGACTGAAAGAGGTCCGCCGCAATGATTATCCGGACGGCCGTTTCACGCTCATCTTTCTGGCCGCGCCAGCCGACATGGAGCGCTCGGGCTGGACAGGCGAGGGGCGCATGCCCACCGGCCTGCCGATGGTGGAGCTGACCCATAACTGGGATGAAACGCATTACGCCCAGGGCCGCAATTTTGGGCATCTCGCCTATCGGGTGGATGACATCTATGCAGCGGTTGAGCGCTTCCAGGCCATCGGCGTCACGATCAGCCGGCCGCCGCGCGATGGGCGCATGGCTTTTGTGCGATCGCCCGACGGCATCTCCATCGAGCTCCTGCAGTCGGGCTCCCCGCTTGCGCCGCGCGAGCCCTGGGCCTCAGCGCCCAATGTCGGCGCCTGGTAGCTATGGCTCCGGCCGACCAGGACCCTGACGGCCCGGCGTCCTGACCGGCTTCAGGCGGGCCGGCCTCGCGGCTTTCTGCGGGCGGGGAGGTTTCGGCGGCTTGGGCTTCGGCTGCGGCTTCGGCGGCTTTTCTTTCCCGGACCTGGCCTTCGCGGGCGTGTCGCCGGACCGTTTCTCGCCTCCCCGCCCGTCCCGGGGACCCCCGCGCAGCGCTGCGTCTGTCGCATCCCTGCTTCTGCCTGCGCCCGTCTTCGTCCGGACAGGCTTTGCGCCCCGCGCATCCGGCGGGCTCGCGCGCATCGCATCTTCCGGCGGCTGCCGGAAGCCGCCCAGCTGCGCTTCAAGCGCTTCGGCGACAGCCAGAACGTCCATGTCGCCGCCCTCAGGTCCGATGATCTGCACACCGCAGGGAAGCTCACCGGGCGCGGAGGGCAGGGGGATCACGACAGCCGGCAGATGACACACGCTCGCCAGCGCAATCCACGCGTGTGACAGGCTGTAGGGTGTCAGCCGGCCATCAACCCGCATCTGCCGGGACACGGCGTCGCCCGTGTCGATGTGCGCGAAGGCCGTTGTCGGTGCGACCGGCGTGATGAGGACGCGCCAGCGCGAGAAGAAGTCTGAAAGGGAGCGTTTGAGCCGGCGACGCGTCTCGTCGGCCTGCAGCCAGTCATGATGGGAGGCTGCTGAATAGGCGGCCCATTTGGCCCGGCCGAACGGCTCGCCGCGGGCCATCAGGCGCGCCAGAGGCCGTCCCGCCTGGAGGGCCCTGACAAGCGGGGCTGGCATGTCGCTCGCCAGGACCGGCAGCAGCAGACGCAGGTAAAGGTCGAGGAGCTGCGCCCCGTCAATGTCCGGTTTGGCGATGAGCACCTGTGCGCCCGCATCGGCGGCGGCATCGGCGGCTGTGCGAACCGCAGCCCGGCAAACTGCAGAGACGGCGAAGGACCTGTCCTCCGGCCACACGGCGATACGCGCAGCCCTCAGGTTCGTCCGCCGCGGCTGGGCCGTGACGGGCAGACCCGAAAGGATCTGGAACATCAGCGCCAGGTCGGCCACATTGCGCGCCATCGGCCCGGCGACATTGAGGTCGCGAACGGCCAGTGAGCCCGGCGCCGGGGGTACATGGCCGCTGATCGGCACGGCCCCGAAAGTAGGCTTGAGAGCAGCCACACCGCAGAAATGCGCCGGCAGACGCAGCGATCCACCAATGTCAGAGCCCAGTTCAAGCGCTGTCATGCCAGCGGCCAGAGCCGCCGCGGCGCCCCCCGAACTGCCACCGGGCGTGCAGGTGGGATCCCAGGGATTGGCTGTACGGCCGTAAAGGGGGTTGTTGGTCTGACTGTCGCCAGCCAGGTAAGGGGTATTAGTCTTACCCCAGATCACCGCACCTGCTGCGCGCAGCAGCGCGACGCCGCCCGCATCCTGGCAGGCTGGCGGCCGGCGGGCGTACTCCGGAGCACCGGCGCTCGCCGGCATGCCCTCGACGTCGAACGTATCCTTGATGGTGATGGGCAGTCCGTGCAGAGGACCGGCGCTGAGCCCGGTGGCCAGCATGCGGTCGAGTTCACGGGCCCGCTGGCGGGCGCGCGGAAGATCTGTGCGGATAACCGCGTTGATGGCGGCATTGACCTGATCGTAGCGGGCGACGTGCTCCTCGAGCAGGTCGCTGGCGCTGACCTGCCGAAGCGCCAGACGGTCGATCTGCTTGCGCGCCGACTGATAAATGCTGGCCGCCTCCATCATGGCGTCCGCCTGCCTCCCTTATCGCCATCGGCGGCTCTCGCGCGCCGGGACCGTCTGGTCCTCTATGCGCAAGCCCGGCCACAGGCAAAAGGAAAGGCGCAGGAACGCCCCGACCCGGCCGGCCTCAGATGGCCAGCACGTCACGCATGGAATAAAGGCCCGGCTTCTGCCCCAGAGCCCACCGGGCGGCGCCAAGGGCGCCGCGTGCGAAAATGGCCCGGTCGATGGCCCTGTGACTGACTGACAGAACTTCTTCCTCGGAGATGAAGGCGGCCTCATGATCGCCAATAATGCCGCCCCCGCGGATGACGGAAAATGCGATGGCGCCGGTCTGACGTGGTCCGCTCCGCCCGTCGTGGGGAGGCGCGCGCAGGCTATCAAGGTCGCCCCCGCGGCCGCGCGCGGCCGCCTCTGCAATCATCAGCGCCGTTCCCGACGGAGCGTCAACCTTGCGACGATGATGCGCCTCACTGATCTCGATATCCCAGGTCGCATCGAGACGCCGGGCGGCCTGTTCAACGAGGCTGATCATCACGTTGACGCCAACCGAAAAGTTCCGGTCGCGCACGATGGCGAGGCGCCCGGCGTGCTGCGCGATCCTGGCCTCCTGTTCGGCTGAGAGGCCGGTCGTGCCGATAACGGCCGCCCTTACAGGGGTGGCGTCCAGCTGCGCCAGCGCCTCGAGGCTCGCCTGGGGGGTTGTAAAATCAATCCAGACGTCCGCTGCGGCGGCTGCGTCCGCCGCGCTTGCGCTCAGCCGCCAGCCGCCCTGATCCTGGCCAATGCCGGGGCCGCCCGGTCGCTCCGATCCGCCGGTGATGACGGCCCCCGGGCCGGCGCAACGGATGAGGGCCTGACCCATACGGCCGGCTGCGCCTGCAATCGCTATCCTGAACACCATAGAGGCTCTTATAGCCGTAATATGTCAGCAGGCGAGGGCGGCCGATTGACCATGGCGGGCAATCGGCCAAGCCTTTGGGACATGAAGATGTTCATCCTCCTGCCAGCCTGTGTGTGCCTTGCCGCCTGCGGACCGCCGCCTCCGGCGGCGGAGGATGTCTCCGGCGGCGCGATCAGAGGGGGGCCTTTCGCGATCGATATCGCGCTCAGTATGACCCCGCGCGCCACCGCCCGCCTCAACCAGCTGAGAGAGAGACTGCGTATCGAGGCCGTCTATGTCCTTAAGCCCGCCGATCCGGATGACCTTCAGCCGCTCAGCGCAGCGGATATCACGACACTGGCGGCCGACACTATCAGCGTCCCGCCGGCCAGCGACCTCATCACCGCGCCGGGCGAGGTCCTCAGCAGCCTCATGGATGAGAGCGAGACGGACAGGATACATGTGCTGGTGACCATCACCGTCCGCCGGGGACGGGAAGACCTGGTCCGCTGCGGACTGTATCAGGGCCCGCTGGCGATGGCCCGGCAAAAGCCTGTCGACATCAGCTGCGACCTCTCCGGCTAGGCCGGAGCGTCAGCTGACGCTGTCTTCCTGATCAAAAAACTTTTTGACCTTTTTGAAAAATCCCTGGCTCTCGGGATGGCACTTGCCGCTTGGACAGCACTCCTCGGAGAACTGGCGCAGAAGCTCCTTCTGCCGGGCGGTCAGATGCGTCGGCGTTTCAACGAACAGCTCGACGACAAGATCACCATGCGCCCCGCCGCGCAGGCTCGGCATGCCCTTCCCCTTCAGGCGCATGCGCCGGCCGGTCTGCGAGCCTTCAGGGACCGTGACCTTCAGACGCGAGCCGTCAATCGCCGGCATGTCGACATCCCCGCCCAGCGCCGCCGCGCACATCGGAACCGGCGTGCGTGCAAACAGCGTCTGCCCGTCGCGCTCGAAGAGCTCATGCTCGCGGACCGATACGAAGATATAAAGATCGCCCTTCGGTCCGCTGCGCAGACCCGGCTCGCCCTCCCCGGAGAGGCGGATGCGCTGACCATCCTCGATGCCGGCCGGGATGGTGACGTTCAGCGTGCGGTCCTTGCGAACGGCCCCGCGTCCGTCGCACCGGCGGCACGGTGTCTTGATGACCTGACCGGCGCCCTGGCAGCGCCCGCAGGTGCGCTCCATCGTGAAAAATCCCTGGCTGACGCGCACGCGGCCATGCCCGCTGCAGGTGGGACAGGTCTCCGGCTGAGTGCCGGGTTCAGCGCCGGATCCGCCGCACGGACCGCATGCCTCGGTGGTGGGAACAGAAATCTCGGCCTGTTTACCCCGGAACGCCTCCTCCAGGGTGATTTCATAATCATAGCGCAGATCAGCCCCGCGGGCGGGTCCGCCGCGCTGCTGCTGGCCGCGCCCGCCGAACAGCTCAGAAAACATGTCGCCGAACACGTCACGGAAGACGTCTTCAGGCCGCCCCTGAGCGCCGCCGCCGCCGCCATTGAGCCCCTGCTTGCCGAAACGGTCATAAACCGAACGCTTCTGAGGGTCGCTGAGAACTTCCCACGCCTCGGAGACGTCCCGGAAGTTGCCTTCGGAGACCTTGCAGCCGGGATTGCGATCGGGATGATGCTCCATCGCCTTCTTGCGAAAGGCCGACTTGAGGGTCTTCTCATCAGCATCGCGCGCGACGCCGAGGATGTCGTAATAAGACTGCTCGCTCATAGTGACGACCGAACTACATACCTGGTTAACACGTCCACCGTCTGTATCTCCGGTCCCGTCTGTGTCTCCGGCGACATCTGTTTCTCCGGTCCCATCTGTCTCTACGGGCGCCGGGCCGGGCGCAAGCCTGCCTGCCGAAGAACCGTCTGCGTGATCGGCTGCAGACCGGACAGGCCAACCTCCTGAAACAGATGGGCCGCACCTTCCAGAGATAAAAGCCCTCTAAAAGCCGCGGCCCATACATTTACTCAGTCGCCGGGCGACCTGACGCTACGTTATCAGGCGCTCTTCTTGTCGTCTTTGACTTCTTCGAAGTCGGCGTCGACCACGTCCTCGTTCTGCGCTCCGCCGGGCCCCCCCGCCGGACCAGCCCCCTGTCCAGCCCCCTGTCCAGCCCCCGGGCCGCCGGGCTCGCCAGCCTGCGTGCGGGCGTAGATCTCTTCGCCCATTTTCATAGCCGCCGCCGCCAGCGCCTGGCTCTTGGCCTTGATCGCCGATGCGTCGTCCTTTTCCAGAGCGGACCTGAGATCGCTGATCAGCGTCTCAATGTCGGTTTTAAGCTGGGCGCTGATGGCGCCGCCATGTTCATCCAGCTGCTTCTGGGTGGCGTGGACAAGTCCCTCGGCGTGGTTGCGCGCCTCGACCGTCTCACGGCGGACCTTGTCAGCCGCGGCGTTGGCCTCGGCGTCGCGCACCATCTGCTGGATCTCAGCTTCCGTCAGGCCGCCGGAAGCCTGAATGGTGATCTTCTGCTCCTTGTTCGTCGCCTTGTCCTTGGCCGAGACATTGACGATGCCGTTGGCGTCGATGTCGAAGGTGACTTCGACCTGCGGTACGCCGCGGGGGGCGGGCGGGATGCCCTCAAGGTTGAAATTGCCCAGGAGCTTGTTGTCCGCCGCCATCTCCCGTTCGCCCTGCAGCACGCGGATGGTCACGGCCGACTGGTTATCGTCCGCCGTCGAGAAGACCTGTGACTTCTTGGTCGGGATGGTGGTGTTACGGTCAATGAGGCGCGTGAACACGCCGCCCAGGGTCTCGATGCCCAGGGAGAGGGGGGTGACGTCGAGCAGGACCACGTCCTTGACATCGCCCTGCAGCACGCCGGCCTGGATGGCGGCGCCGACGGCGACGACTTCATCCGGATTGACGCCCTTGTGCGGCTCCTTGCCGAAGAAGGCCTTAACGGCTTCCTGAACCTTGGGCATGCGGGTCATGCCGCCCACCAGGATGACCTCATCAATCTGGCCGACGGACTTGCCGGCGTCAGACAGGGCTTTCCTGCACGGTTCGATCGTACGCTTGACCAGATCCTCCACCAGCGCCTCAAGCTTGGCGCGGCTCAGTTTCATGTTCAGGTGGACAGGTCCGGACGGACCAGCCGTGATGTAGGGCTCGGTGATGTCGACCTGCTGAACGGTCGACAGCTCCTTCTTCACTTCCTCCGCTTTCGAGCGCACGCGCTGCAGCGCCATCAGATCCTTCTTGAGATCGATGCCGTTCTGCTTCTGGAATTCATCGCAGATATAGTCGACCAGACGGTTGTCGAAGTCCTCACCGCCAAGGAATGTATCGCCATTGGTCGAGAGGACCTCGAACACGCCATCGCCGATTTCCAGGATCGAGACGTCGAATGTGCCGCCGCCAAGGTCATAGACGGCGATAACCTTGCCTGAGTCCTTCTTCTCAAGACCGTAGGCCAGCGCCGCAGCCGTCGGCTCGTTGATGATGCGCAGCACCTCTAGGCCGGCGATGCGGCCCGCATCCTTCGTGGCCTGGCGCTGGGCGTCGTTGAAATAGGCCGGAACCGTGATGACCGCCTGGGTGACTTTCTCGCCAAGATAGGCCTCGGCCGTCTCCTTCATCTTGCCGAGAATGAAGGCCGATATCTCCTGAGGCGAATAAGCCTTGTCGCGGCCCTGCACCCAGGCGTCGTTGTTGGCGCCCTTGACGATTTCATAGGCGACAAGATCCTTGTCCTTCCTGACCGTCGGGTCCTCGAAGGAGCGCCCGATCAGGCGCTTGATCGCCGAATAGGTGAAACGCGGATTAACCGTCGCCTGGCGCTTGGCGATGACGCCGACAAGGCGCTGTCCGGAATCCTGGAAGGCGACGACCGAGGGGGTTGTGCGCGCGCCCTCAGAGTTCTCGATGACGCGCGCCTGTCCGCCATCCATGACAGCGACGCACGAATTGGTCGTTCCGAGGTCAATACCGATAATCTTGGCCATACGAGGTTAGTCCTTTCTGTGGCGGTCGCCGCATTCCTTTTCCGGGCCTGATCAGGCAGCACCCAGAATGGACGACCCCGTGGATGTCCGGTCGTGATCGCCCGGGTTGACTGTTTAAAGCCCCCGGGATGGGGCTGATATGGGAAGCGGGCCGTCAGTCTCAAGTGATATGTGTGGAGGGATCTCAAATTGCGTGAAAAAACCGGCGGGCGACTGGACCCGACCGGGACGCCTTCATCCGTCGTCTGGCCTCCGCATTCAAGCAGGCGCGCACGTGTTTCTTATCGCAGGCGGACAGGGAGGGCCCCGCAGAACCTGCGCCCTGTCTGACCCGTTCCGCGCCGGGTCCATCCTGCGCCTGGCCGTCATCTCCCCGCGCCTATCCCCCGGTCTGGCGAACGTCCGCCTGTCCGGAGGTTTCCCCCGCGGCGCCCCAACGGCGCCCCAATGGGGCGCCAGAGACGCCCCCTCCTGCCTCCGGCGGGCGGCGGACGGGGCCGGGGGCCTTGCCCCCGGCTGGCGGCCTTTATGGCGATCCTGCGCGCAACCAGACTTGCTGCCTCTCGCGTGGCGTTGCGCCCGACACAATGATGGCGAGGCCTGATGATCGAGGGTTTCCGTTTCCTGCCCGAATACCTCAGCCAGGCCGCCCAGGAGCGCCTGGTCGCCGACATTTTGACCCGGCTTGACGCCAGCCCGCTTTATCGACCCGTGATGCCCAGAACAGGCGCGCCGCTGCGCGTTCGCATGACCAATCTCGGGTCCCTGGGCTGGGTCAGCGACAGGCGGGGCTATCGCTATTCGACCACGCATCCGGTGACGGGGCAGGCGTGGGGGCCGATACCGGAGGCGCTGTTGGATGTGTGGCGCGATGTCGCCGGCTATGATGCCCCGCCCGAGGCGTGCCTCGTGAACTGGTATGAGCCAGGCGCGCGCCTCGGGCTCCACATCGACGCCGACGAGGACGCTGAAGACGCCCCCGTCGTCTCGCTGTCTCTGGGCGCGCGCGCCCTGTTCAGGCTGGGGGGACTTCAACGCTCCAGCCCGACCTCATCCCTGCGCCTCGCCTCAGGCGATCTCGTGGTGCTGGGGGGCGCCGCCCGACGGGCCTATCACGGCGTTGATCGCATTTATCCCGGAAGCTCCCGCCTGGCGCCAGGCGGGGCGCGCATCAACCTCACCCTCCGACGCGTTCGGCGCCCCTCATGACATGTGCATGGGGAGGTCGGCCTGATGAGGCTGGCCTGATGACGCTGGCCTGATGAGGCTGGCCTGATGAGGCTGGCCTGATGAGGCTGGCCTGATGAGGCTGGAATGGGGGAACCGGGCTCAGGGATCAGGCGTTGGTGTTGAAGGCGGCGAACGCTGCGAGATTGACGATGTCCTGCGCTGTTGCATCGAGCTGGGCGATCTGCACCGAGGAGGCGAGGCCGACCAGAAGGGGCCCCACCACGGTCGCCCCGCCCAGCGCGGCCGCCAGCCGGGTGGATATCGCCGCTGAATGGATGGCCGGCATCACCAGGGCGTTGGCCGGCCCGCTGAGGCGGCAGAAAGGATAGAGCCTGCGCGCTTCGGCATGCAGCGCCACATCGACCGCCATTTCACCATCATACTCGAAGCCGACATCGCCCCTGGCGTCCAGCAGCGCCACGGCGTCGCGCACCTTCGCCATCCGCTCTCCTGGCGGATTGCCGAAGGTTGAATAGGACAGGAAGGCCAGACGCGGCGCGAAGCCGAGTTTTTTTGCAGCGCCCGCCGCCGACAGAGCGATGTCCGCGAGCTCCTCAGCCCCGGGCATCTCCGTGACGCTGGTGTCGGCGATCAGGATCGGACCCTGCTTGCCGATGATGACCGATACGCCGATCGGACGCACGCCGGGGCGCTCGTCGATGACCAGGCGCACATCGGAAATCGATGTTGCGTAATTACGCGTGACGCCAGTGACCATGCCGTCGGCGTGGCCCATCGCGACCATCGTGGCGGCGAAGACATTGCGGTCCTGATTGATGAGGCGCTGGGCGTCGCGCTGGAGGAAACCCCGGCGCTGCAGACGCGCATAGAGAAACTCCGTATAGGCCTCGTTATGCTGTGACAGCCTCGCATTGGTGATGCTTATCTCGCCGGCGGGGATGCCCAGAAGCTGCATATTGCGCGCGATCTGTTCGTCACGGCCAACCAGGACGGGTTCGCCAAGCTCCTGTGTCCGGAACTGCCAGGCGGCGCGGATGACGGCCGGCTCCTCGCCCTCTGCGAAGACAATGCGCCTGCGGCTTTCCGATCGGACCTTACCGTAGATGCGCTGCAGAAAGGAGGCGGCCGGGTCAAGGCGCTGGGCGAGGCTGTCGCGGTAGGCCTGCATGTCGGCGATTGGCCGACGGGCGACGCCGGTGTCCATGGCCGCCTGAGCCACGAAGGGCGGAACATACCAGATCAGCCGCGGATCGAAGGGTGCGGGTATGATGTAGTCAGGTCCGAATGTCGGACGCGCGCCCGCATAGGCCGCCGCAACCTCGTCGGGCACGTCCTCGCGCGCCAGCTGGGCGAGGGCGTTGGCGGCGGCGACCTTCATCTCTTCGTTGATGGTGCGCGCACGCACGTCCAGGGCGCCCCGGAAGATGTAGGGGAAGCCGAGCACATTGTTGATCTGGTTGGGGTAGTCCGAACGCCCGGTGGCGATGATGGCGTCGGAGCGAACCTCGAGGATCTCTTCGGGCGTAATCTCCGGATCGGGATTGGCCATCGGGAAGATCATCGGGCTCCTGGCCATGGACTTCACCATGTCCTTGCTCACGGCCCCCTTGGCCGAAAGGCCCATGAAGACATCCGCACCCTCGAACGCCTCTGCGAGGGTGCGTTTGTCGGTTCTGACGGCGAAGGCCGATTTGAACTGGTCCATGCCTTCGGTGCGGCCCTCATAAACAACGCCCTGGCGGTCGCAGATGAGGATGTTCTCGGGCCGCACGCCGAGGTGCCGGATCAGTCCGGCCACCGACAGACCAGCGGCCCCGGCGCCCGAGATAACGACCCTGACATCACTGAGTTTGCGTCCGGTGATGCTGCAGGCGTTGATCAGTCCGGCCGTCGCGATGATCGCCGTTCCGTGCTGGTCGTCATGGAAGACGGGGATGTCGAGCTTCTCGCGCAGCTCGCTTTCGATGATGAAGCATTCGGGCGCCTTGATGTCTTCGAGGTTTATGCCCCCGAAAGTCGCCCCGATGGCCCGCACGCAGTCAATGAACTTCCCCGGATCCTTCTCGTCGACCTCGATATCGATGGAATCAACATCAGCGAACCGCTTGAAGAGGACGGACTTGCCCTCCATCACCGGCTTGGAGGCCATAGGCCCCAGATCCCCCAGACCGAGTATCGCCGTGCCGTTCGAGATCACGGCGACAAGATTGCCCTTGGACGTGTAGTCGTAAGCCAGTGCGCTGTCCCCGGCGATGGCCAGCACGGGCACGGCCACGCCCGGAGAGTAAGCCAGCGACAGATCCTTCTGTGTCGCCATCGGCTTGGTCGGCGTCACCGACAGCTTTCCAGGCTGTGGATAGCGGTGGAAGGCGAGGGCTTCCTCGTCAGTAAAACTCGGGCGTTTGGATGTCATCTGGGCTATGATCAGGGGAATGAGGGCTTGAGAGCTGCGGCGCGTGTCACTAGGCATGGGTCGCGCGCCGGAACAGTCTGCCAGGCGCGACTGGCGGCATTCAGCCGTAAACGGGGTGCGAATCAAGCGTGAAAGGGTCACATCCGTCCCCAGCCGGGCCCGCAGGCGCCCAAAATCCCGTCCTGGCCGCCCCCGCCGGATCGCAGGGGGATGCGCCAACTCCTTTCATGGCCCAGTATCTCGAGATGAAGGCGCGTCATCCCGATGCGCTTCTCTTCTTCCGCATGGGAGACTTCTACGAACTGTTCTTCGAGGATGCGGTGCTTGCGGGGCAGGCGCTGGGCATCACCCAGACCTTTCGCGGCCAGCATAACGGCCAGCCCGTGCCCATGGCGGGCGTGCCGCATCATTCCGCCGAAGGCTATCTCGCGCGTCTGATCAGGGCCGGCTACCGCGTCGCCGTCTGCGAGCAGACCGAAGACCCTTCGGAGGCCAGAAAACGCGGCTCGAAGGCCATCGTGCGGCGGGAAATCGTCCGCCTGGTCACACCTGGCACCCTGACCGAGGAGGCGCTGCTGGAGGCCCGTCAGGCCAACGCTCTGGCCGCCATCGGGCTCGCCGCCGGCGGCCGGGAGGCGGGGCTGGCCATAGCTGACATATCCACCGGCCGCCTGGAAATCTTCACTGTCCCGCCGGCCGATCTTGCCGACGTGATCGCCGCCATCGGTCCGCGCGAAGTTCTTCTCGCCGACAGCGCGGCGGGTCACGCCGACATCGCACGCGCCACGCAGGGACTGGTGACGACCCCGCGGCCCGATGCGCGCGCCGACCCCCGGCTCGGCGAGCGTCTGATGAAGGAGGCCTTCGGGGTCGCCACCCTTGACGGCTTTGGCGCCTTCTGCCGCGCCGAGCTGATCGCCTGTGCGCTCCTGTTCGACTACCTCTGTCTGACACAGGCGGGCGGAAGGCCAGGTCTCGCCGCGCCGCTGCGCGCCGCTCCGGACGACTTTCTGTCCATCGACCAGGCGACGCGCGCCAGCCTCGAGATCGAAAAGTCCTCGCGCGGTCAGCGCCAGGGATCCCTCCTGGCCGCTATCGACCGCACCCTCACCCCCTCAGGCGCGCGCCTTCTGGCCGAGAGGGTCAACCGTCCCTCGCGCAGCCGCGAGGAAATCGAGCGCCGGCTTGATGCTGTGTCTTTCTTTATCGCCGAGGCCGGGCTCCGGACCTCCGTGCGCGAAGCGCTGGCGAAGGCCGGCGACGCCGAGCGGGCGCGCATGCGGCTTCTGCTGCGACGGGGAGGGCCGCGTGACCTCGCCGCCCTTGGCGCCAGCCTGCGCACCGGCGAGGGCCTCGCCGCAGCGCTTGATGCGGGCCCTCATCCGCCCGAAGAGATAGCCATCGCCTGCTCGGCGCTGCGGCTGTCTGAGAGGCCGCTGCTGGCGGCCTTCGCAGCCGAAACAGCCGCCGCCCTCGCCAGCGAACTTCCCGTGCAGGCCCGCGAGGGTGGTTTCATCGCACCCGGCTTTGACAGGCAGCTTGATGAGACGCGCGATCTCAGACAGGCGGCCCGCGGCGTTATTGCGCAGCTTGAAGCCCGATATGCCGAGGCGACAGGTCTTAACGGCCTTCGCATCAGGCATAACAACGTGCTCGGGTTCTTCATTGAAGTCAGCCTGAAAAACGGCGAGCAGCTCATGAGGCCGCCCCTCGCGGCGAGCTTCATACACCGTCAGACAATGACGACCGCCATGCGCTTTTCAACACCTGAGCTCGCCGATCTGGAGGCCCGCATCAGCCGCGCTGAAGGCGAGGCCCTCGCCCGGGAAATGGAGATATTCAACCGCCTCGTGCGCGACGCCGAGGCGCTGGGCTCTGATCTGGCCGCGGCCGGGGAGGCGCTGGCGCGCATCGACATCGCAGCCGCCAACGCCGAATGGGCCCTTGAGACCTCTGCTGCGCGGCCGGAGATCTGCGAGGAGCCGGTCTTCGAGGCCGAGGCCGCCCGCCATCCGGTCGTCGAGGCCAGCCGCCGCGCCGAGGGGCAGGGATTTACCGCCAATGACTGCCGGCTGGATGCGCGCGGGCAGTCAGCGCCCCGCATGACCCTCGTGACCGGACCCAACATGGCCGGCAAGTCGACTTTCCTGCGCCAGAACGCGCTGCTCGTGATTCTCGCCCAGGCCGGATGCTATGCGCCGGCGCGCCGGCTGCGGCTTGGCCTTGCGGACCGGGTGTTCAGCCGCGTCGGCGCCTCAGATGATCTCTCCCGCGGCCGCTCGACCTTCATGGTCGAGATGATTGAGACGGCGGCGATCCTCAATCAGGCGACCCCAAGATCCATCGTGATACTCGATGAAGTGGGGCGGGGGACATCGACATGGGATGGTCTGGCTATCGCCTGGGCGGCTGTTGAACATCTGCATGACGTCAATGGCTGTCGCGCTCTGTTCGCTACGCATTACCACGAGCTCACGGGACTGGCTGATCAGCTCACCGCCTGCGCCAACGCCAGCCTGCGGGCGCAGGAGTGGAAGGGCGATCTTGTCTTCCTTCATGAGGTGAGGCCCGGTCCCGCCGATCGCAGTTATGGGGTCGCTGTCGCCCGTCTGGCCGGGCTTCCGGCCGCCGCCGTGCGACGCGCTGAGGCGGTGCTCCGGCGGCTTGAAGCCAAGGACAGCGCCGCCAGGGGACTTGAGGGGCTGCCGCTGTTTGCCGCCCTTGAGCCGCCCGCGCCCGCGGCGCGCGAGGCGTCCGCGCCTGAACGTCTTCTCTCGCAGACTGATCCCGACGCGCTGACGCCAAAAGAGGCGCTGGAGATGATCTATCGCCTCAGGGCGATGCTCGGCGATGCGTGAGACGCAGATATCCCCCCGCCTCCGCGACGAGCGCTGTCAGGCGATCACCATCCCCCAACCGGGCCCCAACCGGGCCCCGACCGGGCGCTGTGAGGGCTGCGATACCCTCTCTGTCCGGCCCTCGGTCCAGCCCTCAGCCTGATTGAAGCCTGAACCGCCCGCTGGGGTACGCGGGCATCCGGGGCTTGCCGCCCATACTCTGCGCCCGCCTCAACGCATCGGCGCTGACGCCAGAAGGTCGTCGATCGCCGCGATGGCGAGGGCGCGTCGCTGTTCAGGCGCGCCGCGCACACGCACGAAACGAACGCCCCGGGAGACAAGCTCACGCTCGCACGCGTTGTGGAAAGCGGCGCGCACGGCCGGGTCATGGAAATACCGCGCGCCATCATCCACCCACGGCATGTCGATGTCGCAGAAGATGTAGAGATCAGGATAGTCCCGCCAGGCGTCGAACCAGGGGTCGCGGGAGCCGGCGAGGGTGTCGGACCAGACCGCGGTGAGAACGGGATCGGTGTCTTCGATGAGAACCCGGTTGGCGCGCAGCGAGGCCGCCGCCACGCCAGCCAGATGGCCCATGACGATCTGGCGCATGTCCTCCGGACGCGTGGCGCCCGCCCCAAAAGCCTCGGTGTGGAACCGCCCGTACTCGGGCGCAAGGACAGTGTCATAGTGACGCGCAAGCTCTGCTCCAAGCGAGGTCTTGCCGGTCGATTCGGCGCCAAACAGCGTGACCCGCCTCAGATAGTAAGGTCGCACCGGCCCCGGCAGGAAACGCCAGTTACGATAGGGGTCCGCGCGTATGGCGGTGGCGGATATCGGAAACGCCGTGCGCGCCTCGTCCACCGGCACAAACCGCGCTCCGGCGTCCGCTGCAAGCCGGCGCCCATAGGGCTCGGAGGCGAAGATCACATCGATCGGTTCGCGGTGATAGCGGCGCAGAATGTCAGACCAGATCTCCCAGAACCTCTCCGGATCATCCTCCGGCGTCTGGGGCGCGATCTCCGCGCAGTGCCTGACGCGCGCGGTGGGGAAGAGCTCCGACATCCAGCGCGCACGCAGCTCCCCGGGTATGGGATCACCGGGCTGGGAACAGACGAGTATGGTGAGCTCGCGGACATATGCCTGTCCGAAGTCGCAGAGATAGACATGCCCCGCATGCGGCGGCATGAATTTGCCAAGCACGAAACCACGTGCGGGACGTTCAAGAAAACTCATGCAGTCACCTGCGGACGGGCCTCGTCCGGCGCCTGCCGGGCGCCGGTCCCCTGATAGGAGCGCAGCTCCCTGCGCCACTCCCACCAGCCCCAGAATGCGTTAAAAAAGAAAAAGACGTACAGCCCGCAGTAAAGCCACAGGCCCTGCGCGCCGTAGACGAAAACCGACAGGGCGTTCACGATTATCCAGATCAGCCAGTTTTCAATGCGCTTGAGACTGAGCAGAACCTGGGCGAAGACAGACAGGCAGAGAATAGCCCCGTCCCAGAAGGCCATGCGGGCGGCGCTGAAGGCCTCCAGAAGGCCTGCGCCCGCCCCCGCCAGGCCAAGCGCGCCAAGACTGCCGAGGAGGAGGACGGACCGGGGTGTGCGTCCGATGCGCGGCGCTTCATGGTTACGCCCCCGCATCCAGAACCACCAGCCATAAAGCTGAATGAGGATGAACACCGGCTGGAGCAGCGCGCTCGACACCAGACCCGCCTGCCAGAAAACGATGAGGCCGAGGCCCGAGCCGGCGATGCCGGCAGGAAACTGCCAGAGGCTGCGCCTGACCGCCAGAATGACGCAGACCAGCGTCAGCGCTGTGGCGGCGATCTCCAGAGGGTCCGTCATGATCTCTCCCGCGCGCCTTAACGCGCGCCCCGTCCCGCCCCTCAGGCAATGGCCGGACGGGCCGTAGCGTCCCGGCCGGAAACTGCCCCGGCCCCGGCGCCGGGGCAAGCTGGCCAGGAGGCCTGAGTGATCATGCCCGGGCGCCTGTTGCGATACGCCAAAGGCGGCTAGAGATGCCTGTCATGCATGAGGCTGTCCCGGCATCCATCGCCCTTACCCGACCGGGTCCCCTGAAAAAGCCGGGGACCTGGCGCATCGCTGATATCGTCGACGGGCGAAAACTGCGCATCCAGCTGACGGCGGCGGCCCTGGACAACGGATCAGACCCCCTCGCCCAGCGCCGTCGGGCGCTCGATCTTATTCACGCGAGCCTCTTCCGCGGCCGCATGATCGCCCAGGACAGGCTGGAGGAGGGGGCTGACGGGCTCGACACGGCCAGCCTCCTGTCCGCCGTCATGGATGAGGCGCTCTCGGCGCTGTATGATTTCACGGTCGTTCATATCTTCCGCGCCCACAATCCAACAGACGCCGAGCGCATGGCCGTGGCCGCGGTCGGCGGCTATGGGCGCGGCGTTCTGGCGCCCTCATCGGATGTCGATCTTCTGTTCATCCGGACCTACAGGCAGACGGCCTGGGCCGAGAGCGTCATCGAATACATGCTCTACGCCCTCTGGGACATGGGGCTTAAGGTCGGGCACGCCTTCCGCACCATCGATGAGTGCGTCAGGCTGTCCAGAGACGATGTCACGATACGCACCGCCATACTCGACGCCCGGTTTCTGTTTGGCGATCGCGGCGTATTCGACAGGCTGTCCGAGCGATTCCAGAAGGATGTCATCAGCGGACGCGGGGCGGAGTTTGTCGCCGCCAAACTCCGTGAGCGCGACGAGCGCCACGCCCGTGAGGGTGATTCACGCTATCGGGTCGAGCCGAATGTGAAGGATGGCAAGGGCGGTCTGCGTGACCTTCAGACCCTGTTCTGGCTGGCCAAGTACATACACGGCGGACGCAGCCTGAAAGAGGTTCTGGACAACTCCGCCTTCACTCCCTCGGACCGGGCCATCTTCATGCGCGAGGCCCGCTTCCTGTGGACGGTGCGCTGTCATATGCATTTCCTCACCGGGCGGGCGGAAGAGCGACTGTCCTTCGACCTGCAGCCGGAAATGGCGGCGCGCATGGGCTATACGGCGCGCGGCCCGGTGAGCGCCGTCGAGCGCTTCATGAAACGCTACTTTCTCGCCGCCAAGGAAGTCGGCGCGCTGACCCGGATACTCTGCGCCACGCTCGAGGCTGAGGAAAAAAAGCGGCCCGGCGGGCGCATCCGCCTTATGCCGGCCGCCAGCGCCAGGCCTCTCAAGGAAACCGGCTTCGCCATCGACAGCGGCCGGCTCAACATCACGGGCACCGACCTTTTCGTGAAAGATGCGCGTATGCTCATGCGCCTGTTCTGGCTGGCCAGCGAGAGGGGCCTCGACATCCACCCCGAGGCGCTCACGGCGGCCCGGCGTTCGCTCTTTGCTCTGACCCGGCAGGCGCGTGCCGACGAGGCATCGCGCGCCATGTTCCTCGATATCATTGCAGGAAAAAATCATCCCGGCGCCGTCCTGCCCCTGATGAATGAGACCGGTGTTCTCGGCCGCTTTGTTCCCGAGTTCGGACGCATCGTCGGTCAGACGCAGTTCAACATGTATCACCACTTCACGGTCGATGAGCACACCCTGAAGGCGGTGGAGACGATCCATGACATTGAGCGGGGAAGCGAAAGTCAGCTGCACCCGCTCTCAACTGAGCTCTTTCCCCGGGTGCAGAACAGGCGTGCGCTTTATATCGCCATGCTTCTTCACGACACGGGCAAGGGCAAGGGCGACCAGCAGATAGAAGGCGCCAAGCAGGCCCGGGCCGCATCCCTCCGTCTGGGTCTTCCCGAGGAAGAGGCTGACCTCGTCGCCTGGCTGGTCGGCAACCATCTTGAAATGAGCGATACGGCGCAGAGGCGCGACATCACCGACCCTCAGACCATCGCCCGCTTCGCGGCGAAGGTGGGAACACTCGAGCGCCTTCGCCTGCTGCTGATCCTCACCGTCGCCGACATCCGGGCGGTCGGGCCTGGCGTCTGGAATGGCTGGAAAGGCCAGCTGCTGCGCGATCTCTATCATGCGACAGAAGCCGTCCTGCGCGGCGGGCGGACCGATGACAGGAGCGTACGCGCCCAGCTGGCCGAGCGGGCCGAGGCGGCGCGCCAGTCTCTGGCCGAGCGCATCGGTCCTGTCCCGCAGCTGGCCGCCATCGAGGCCGCCTACTGGGTCGGTTTTGGCGCCGATGCGCATGCGCGCCACGCCGCCGCCCTCAGTGCACAGGCCGACCGTCCCATCATCATCGCCTCCCATGTCGACGCCGCACGCTCGGCGACCGAAATCCTCATTTCAGCCCCCGACCGTCCCGGCCTGTTCGCTGATCTGTGCGGGGCCCTGAGCGCGGCCGGCGCCAATATCGTCGCCGCCCACCTCTATGACGCCGGCCAGGGACGCGTGCTGGATGTCTTCGACGTTCAGGATACGCGCGGCCAGCCGATGGGCGCCGACCACAGTCAGGCGCTGGCGCGCCTGACGGAGGATCTGCGCGTCGCAGCAGGTGGAGGCGAGGGTGTCAGGCGGCCCGGTAAAGCCCCGGCCGCCAGCCGCCGCCAGGCCGCCTTTATCATTCCCCCGCTCGTCGTCATCGAGCGGGAGCCGGGTGTTGACCGCGCCATCATCGAAGTATCCGGCCGCGACCGGCCCGGTCTTCTCTTCGACATCGCCCGCGAGCTCGCAGGGGCCAGCCTCTCCATCCGCTCGGCCCATGTTGGCGCCTATGGCGAACGGGTGCATGACGTCTTCTACGTCGAACCGCTCGGCGGAGGACCCATGCCACCGGAAATGGATCAGCCCCTGACCGAAAAGCTCGAGGCCGTTCTTGCATCACACGCGCCAAACGCCCCGCGCATACCGGCGCGCACCCTGGCGCGTGCGCCGGCCTCTTTTGACCGCTGAACGGGACAGGCGATGTCGCTGGCGCGCAATGTCTTCGTACAGACCTTCGTCACGCTGGGCAGCCGCATCCTCGGCTTTGCGCGCGATCTGGCCCTCAACGCCCGCTTTGGCGGCGGCGCCGCCGGTCCGCTGATGGACTGCTGGGCCACCGCGCAGATGCTGCCCAATATCTTCCGCAGGCTGTTTGCCGAGGGCGCCTTTGCGCAGGGCTTTGTTCCTGTGTTCGCAGCCACGCGCGCCCGCGAGGGCCATGAGGCGGCTGACAGGATTGCGTCTCAGGCGATGGCGTTCATCATGACCATCGTGGCGTTTGTGACGATCCTGCTCCAGGTCGCCATGCCCTGGCTGATGCCGGCGCTCCTGTCGGCCTACAGCGAGGATCCTGATACGCTGGCAATGGCGACGCTGATGGCGCAGCTGGCGATGCCCTATCTCGTATTCATGACCCTCGCCTCGCTGCTCTCCGGCGTGCTCAACACGCTCGGCCGTTTCGCCCTCACGGCGGGGGCTCCGATACTGCTGAACGTCTGCACCATCGCTCCGCTGCTGATCCTGGCCGACCCGGCAGACGCCGCCCGCTGGGCGGCGGGGGCGGTATCGCTATCGGGTCTTCTGCAGTGCGCGCTTCTGTGGTGGGGGACGCGCCGCCTCGGCGTCAGCCTTCGCGCCAGCCTGCCGGTCGTCAGCCGGGGCGTGTCACGCATGCTCGCGATCGCCATACCCGGCGCCATCGCCGGCGGCGCGCTTCAGCTGTCCTCCCTGGTGACACAGATGCTCTCCGGATCGGATCCGGGGGCGCGAAGCGTGCTGTATAACTCCGACAGGCTCTATCAGCTTCCTCTCGGCCTGATCGGCGTGGCCGTGGGTCTGGCTCTCGTGCCGCGCCTGTCGCGCCACTTTGCTGAGGGGGATAACGCCGGGGCCGGCCGGACCATGGATGACGGGATCACGCTGTCGATGGCCTTTACGCTGCCAGCCGCAATCGCCCTTCTTGTCATGCCCTATTTCATCATCGATGCAACGGTGAGCCGCGGCGCGTTCACCAGCGCCGACGCCCAGCGCACCGCAGAGGTGCTGCGCCAGTTCGCCTGGGGCGTGCCGGCTTTCGTGCTGGCCAAGGTGTTCACACCGCCTTTCTTCGCCCGCCAGAAATCGCGCCGGCCCATGCAGTTCTCCCTCATCAGCGTAGGCGTCACCGTCTGTCTCAGCGCAGCGCTGTGGTACTGGCTTCCGACCATTGGCGTGGATGGGGCGATCGGCCTTGGCGCTGCGACATCCTTCGGCGCCTGGGTCAATGTCATTCTGCTGGCGTCCGCCCTGGCGAGGGAAGGGGCATACAGGATGGGACCGGCCGTCTGGACGCGTCTGTACCGGCTGATGACCGCAACCGCTCTCATGGGCGTCTTCGCCGGCCTGTGCGCCTGGCAGTATCCGCTCCTGTCGGACATCCTCTGGCGCAAGGAGGTGGCGGTGCTTGTGGTGATCTGTGCGGGCGTCGTGCTCTACGGGCTGGCCGCCCTCGCTCTGAGGGCGGTGAGGCTCTCGGAGATCAGAGCTGCGCTGCGGCGCGAGAAGGGCGAGGCAGGCATTCCCTCCGCCAGCGATGGCTGATAAGTCCGCGGCCCGAGGAAGATCATGTCAGAGCACGAACCCGTCCCTTACTCCGGTCCCCGCCGCGTTTTTTCCGGCGTGCAGCCCTCCGGCAGCCTTCACCTTGGCAATTATCTCGGCGCGCTGGTGAAGTTCGTCGCCATGCAGGAGGACTATCCCTGCCTGTTCTGCGTTGTCGATCTGCACGCCATCACCGTACCCCAGGATCCGGTCCGTCTGGCGGCTCAGACACGCGAGATCGCCGCCGCCTATCTGGCCGCCGGGGTTGATCCTCAACGCTCGATCATCTTCGCCCAGTCATCGGTCCTGGCGCATACTGAGCTCGGATGGATCTTCAACTGTGTCGCGCGCATGGGCTGGCTTGAACGCATGACGCAGTTCAAGGACAAGGCCCAGGGCAGGGATGCGGAGAACATTTCCGTGGGACTGTTCGACTATCCGGTTCTGCAGGCGGCTGACATCCTCGCCTACAAGGCCACTCACGTCCCGGTCGGCGAGGATCAGAAACAGCATCTTGAACTCAGCCGTGACATCGCCGGAAAATTCAATCGCGACTTTTCAGCGCCCGGATTCTTTCCGCTGCCCGAGCCGCTCTATCAGGGTCCGGGCGCGCGCATCATGTCGCTCAAGGACGGCGCACGGAAAATGTCGAAGTCGGATCCCTCTGACGCCTCGCGCATCAATCTTCTCGATACGCCCGACATGATCGCAAAGAAGATCAGGCGCGCCACCAGCGATTCGGATCTTCTGCCCGCAGACACGGACGGCCTCGCCGGCCGCCCCGAGGCCGCCAATCTGGTCGGCATCTATGCCGCACTCGCCGGCCTCAGCGATCAGGCGGTCCTCGATACGTTCGCAGGACAGGGGTTTGGCCGGTTCAAGCCCGCGCTCGCCGACCTCGCCGTGGCGCGGCTGTCACCGGTCGCCGACACCATGCGTCGCCTGATGGATGATCCGGCCGAGGTCGACCGCGTGCTCGCAAGCGGCGCCGAGCGCGCACGCGCCATCGCCGGGCCGGTGATGGAGGAGGTGCGCCGCATTGTCGGTTTCTGGCGTCCATAGAGCGCATGGCCCTCCGTGTGCGCCAGGGCTAGCCTCAGGATATGAATCGCCGCGCGCTCACCTTCATACTGAGGCCCGGGTCCTCCCGGTCATGCCGGTTGCGCGACCCGGGTCATCCCCGCCGCACCACCCCCCTGGCCTCGCTTGCTGCGGGCCTGATGCTGGCCGCCTGCAGCGGACCGGCCCCCCGGCTCAGCGTTGAGGACGCCCGCTACCGGCCGCCCCTCACCGATGGGGGGCTGGGCGTGGCCTACTTTTCGGTCACCGCGGCGGCGGACGATACACTCATAGGCCTGTCCTCACCCCAGGCCGAGCGTGTCGAGATGCACGCTTCTTTCTCGCGGGACGGGCTTAGCGTTATGGAAAAACGTGACTCGGTTGAACTTCCGGCCGGGAAGCGCGTCGATTTCAGGCCGGGAGGACTGCACCTGATGGTGATCTCGCCCCAGCCTGTGGATGAAGCCGCCACAATTTCGATCCAGATGACCCTCAAGTCTGGATACGCTCAGACGGTCCCCTTCGCCCTAACGCGTGGTCCGGACCGGACGGACGCATCCCGGTAAGACCTTATCCGGGGTGAGGGATTTTCTGGTAGGGACTTGTAAACCATTCTTGTGTTGGGGTTAACGCAGATCCGGCGTTCGGGGTCTGCAGGTCAGGTGAGACGGGGCTGGGCCATGTCAGTGCTGAAACTGCGCCGCGACATGGTCGTGGTCGAGGATGATGCGGACCGTCCTGCGGCCTACGCATCCGCTAACCGCGCGGGCGGCCCCGATCGTCCCTTTCCCCTGCGCTCACAGTCCGGCGGACAGCCGGCCCCGGCGGCTGAGGCGCCTGTCCCGGGGCCCGACGCCGGGGAGGGCGCAGCCCTGCCTCTGGCGGGCGCAGCGCCCCGTCGCGGTCTGTGGTCGCGTGTGAAGGTCTGGCTGAGGGCGGCGGGGCTTCTGGCGGCTCTTGGCGCTTATCCGGTGGCGGTCGTGGCCGCCAGCGATGTGGGCGATGGTCAGATCGCCGCCCTGCAAGACCGCTCGCAATGGGCCTCCCAATGGATCGGCGGGGCCGCCATGCTGATGCAGAAACATTTTGGCGAGCTGGGCTGGGCGCCCGATGCGCAGCCCTGGGAGCCGATGGCGCGCCTGACCGCCAAGCCCGCCTACCAGAAAGCCATGGCCGAAAGCCTCGGGGACCTGACGCGCCTGATCAGCCTGCAGGCCGCCGCCGCTGGCCGCCCGGACGCCGATCTTGAGGCGGCCGCGCGTCTGATCGCGCGCGAGGCCACCGGCGTGCAGCTGCGGGCGGGGCGCGACGCCCTGGTCAATTATGATCGCCGCCTCCGCCGGCGCGATATCGCTCCACCCGCCACACCCGAACATCTGGCCGCGCAGCTGGCGCTTCTGTCAGGATGGGCCGGGATGAGCCAGACCGCTATCCTGGCCTCGCGCGCCGATATCGGCGCAAACCCGATGGATGAGAACGCCACCCGCGCCGTCTATGACGCCAAGGGACGCGCCATCGTGGCCTTCGTGCTTCTTGATGCGACAGACCATGGCCTGCCGCCCGCGGCGATGGCTGCGCGCAAGGACGCCCTCGATGCCTGGAAAGCCGTCGCCGCCTTTCACCCGCTTCTGGTTCTGAACGGGGATCCGGACGGATCGGTGTTCGGAAATCATCCGGCGGCGATCGGATTTCTCCTGCAGCAGGCGCAGGCCGCCACCGGCCGCCTTCTGGCCAGCCTCCCGGACCCGTCGGCAGCGCCCCCTGCGGAGCAAGGGGCTGTGCAAGGGGCCAGGGAGTAGGCGACGTAGCGGCAGTCTTGACCCAGGCGGAGCTCACGGCTCCTGATACAGGCCCTGATACAGGCCCCGAAAAAGGCCCCGATAAAGGCGATGAACCCGGCAGAACGCAAATTCCTGGCCGTTTCCGATGAGACGGACGAATGCATGGCGGCCCTGATCTTCGCCGCCATGCGCGCAAAGGCCGTTAACGCCGGCCTTGTCGTCCTGCGCTGCGCGCCCAGCCCGGGACTGGGAGGATGGATAGGGCTCGACCGGGATATCAGCCAGGACGCCCGCGACCTGGCGCGGCTGAAGGCGCTTCGACATATCGACGCTGTCGAGCAGCGTGTGGGCGTTCGCGCCGAGCTGACGGTGAGCCCGGATGATCCTGTGGATGCGATCGCCCGTCTGATTGATCAGGATAGGGCAATAAAATCGCTTGTTCTGGCGGCCGCGCCGGGCTGGCGGCCCGGACCGCTGGTTTCGCGCCTGGCCAAAGGCAAGCCGATCGCCAGCCGGCCTGTCGCCGTCACCGTCATTCCCGGAGAGATCACTGACGCCGAGCTGGATGCGCTGGGCGGGCTGGCCAGCTAGGGGTATGACCGCCCGTCGGCGGATTGCGCCGGAGCCCTGCGGGCCCCATGTTGCGTCAGGTCGGTGTAGCGTCAGTTCGGTGTAACGTCAGGTCGTTGTAACGCCAGGGCCATGCAACGGCAGGGCCCAGCAACAACAGGGCCAGGCAACAACAGGGCCAGGCAACACCAGGGAAAGGCCGCTCATGTTCATACAGACCCAGTCAACGCCCAACCCGGCGACCCTCAAGTTTCTCCCCGGGCGTGAGGTATCGGCGGCCACACCCTATGACTTCGTTGCAGCCTCCGAGGCGGCTGTATCGCCGCTGGCCTCGGCGCTGTTCCTGATATCCGGCGTGCGCAGCGTCTTTCTGGGGGCTGACTTCCTCTCCGTGACCAAGGCGGATGACGCTGACTGGGCGATTATCAAGCCGCAGGCGCTGGCCGCCATCATGGATCATTTCGTATCAGGCGCGCCCGTGATCGCCGATGGCGCAGCCGGCGCCCCGCCTGATGAGGAGGAGGGCGTCGTCTATGAGGGCGAAGTCGCCGAGATTGTCGCCGAGATAAAGGAGCTGATCGCAACCCGTGTGCGTCCGGCCGTCGCCGGGGATGGCGGAGATATCGTCTTCCGCCGGTTCGATGTGGCCAGCGGTGTCGTGCATCTGTCGATGCGGGGCGCCTGCTCGGGCTGCCCCTCTTCGACC
>Ga0169931_10000788_pt1 | contig 52762 bp, 40 predicted proteins | sample Kivu_15m_20L_FD_129675 | JGI IMG/M metagenome (GOLD analysis project Ga0169931, IMG submission 129675) | Freshwater microbial communities from Lake Kivu, Western Province, Rwanda to study Microbial Dark Matter (Phase II) - Kivu_15m_20L... | ecosystem: Environmental > Aquatic > Freshwater > Lake...
AAAGGTTTCTAATGTGGCTGGTTTCGACTCCGCTCAACCAGCCATACCTAGTGATATCAGGTACGCGAGGGCTGAGCGGAGTCGAAGCCCGTTGCAGCAAATAATTGTGTCTATGTACTTATCCACAATGATGACAGGGAAAAAGCCGTGGGTATTTGCATTGGCGAACCCACGGGAACCCACAAAGAGCAGAACCATCAAGAACTTTTCCGCAAATGAGAAAAACACCACCGGGTGTCGCCAGGATGGCCTGAACGCCGCAACGACCATCACCACGCCCATAAAGCCAACCATGACGCCCCAATGTTGGTAGATGAGATAATGTCCTTGATCGAAATAGTTTGACGCAAAGTCTTCGCTGTAGGGCAGTCTCAAGATGTTTACGATCGCCCATTCAGGTGCGATCGCGAAGATAATGACAGAAGCCGTAGCCAAGCCCATGACCAAGAGCATCTTTGAGAGGTGGCGAGTAAAAAACATATTGGGTAATCTCTCGGTTACTTTCTTGCCTGAATATAGCCCGAAGAGCCAGCTAAAAGGGCGTTTAAAAAGCCGGAGAGAGTCGGTCAATCGCCCTGCAATACATCCTGGTAATCTTCCGCCTTGAGCTGGCGCTCCATCAGGGCGGCGACCGCTGCTTCCGCCGAGATTTCACCCTTGAGCAGCCAATACACCTGCTGAGAGATCGGCACCGAAATCTGCTCTCGCTGGGCAATGTCGTGGAGCACGTAGGCGGTGTTGACCCCCTCAGCGGTACTGCCCAGCTCTTCAAGAATCTGTTCCAAAGCCTTGCCCTTGGCCAGGCCGTAGCCCACCCGATAATTGCGGCTCAGCGCGCTGGTGCAGGTAGCCAGCATATCCCCCAGACCCGACAGGCCCAAAAACGTTTCCGGTTGGCCGCCCAGGTGAGTGCCAATGCGGATCACCTCCGGCAGGGCACGGGTAATCAGGGCCGATCGCGCGTTAGCGCCCAGGTTGAGCCCCTCGCAGACCCCCACGGCGATCGCAACCACATTCTTCAGCGTGCCCCCCAGCTCGGCCCCCAGGGGATCGGTGCTGCGGTAGGTGCGAAAGTTGTCGCCCGCAAACACATGCTGCACCGCTTCGGCGGCGGTCTCGGTTTCGCAGGCGATCACCGTCGCGGCGGGCAACCCCTGCTCAATCTCTTTGGATAGATTGGGGCCAGACAGCACCGCGATCGCATGGTTCGGAAACGCCCGCCGCAAAATCTGCGACGGGGTCAGCGTCGTCTCGGGGTCAAGGCCCTTGGTAGCCGTCACCAGCACCGTGGTTTCTGGAATCGCTAGCCTCTGAAGTCGGCTGACCAGTTCGGGCACCCCCTGCATCGAGATGGCAGACAGAATCACCTCCGCCCCAGCCACAGCCGCCTCTAGCGACAGATCTCCCGAACGCGACCAGAGTCGCACGGTGTGGCCATTGGCAGCGGCAATGTGCGCCAGGGCCCCACCCCAGGCTCCAGCCCCGAGAATGGCGAGGGTGATCTCGCGGGTCTTGTAGGTCTCAAAGACCCGGTCTAGGGCTGGGGTCGTCGGGGGGGTGACCATGGGGGTGAGTAAATTAGGTGGGGTATCAACGCCAGCTAGGACAGGTTAGCTCACAAAGAATACAGGAGTCAGGAGTCAGGAGTCAGGAGTCAGAATTCACGTCCTGACTAACTCCTAACTCTACCCCTGTTAAGGTGGTAAATCCGTTGGCTGCAATTCCTGAAATGGCCTTGTACCAAGGACTACGGCCCCGACCACCAGGGAGTAAACTCCCTGGCTCATGGCTAAAGTCTGCTAAAGCAGACTGGATGACCCAGCCCATCATCCTCTTGAGAGGATTTCTGCTTTGAGCCTTGGCCTAAACGTCCAAGGCTGAGCGGCGAATCAAGGCTATCGGCCTCTCAACACAATCCACCTTAACAGGGGTAATCCTGTCCCCTGTCCCTTGTCCCCTAACTCCTGTCTCCTAACTCCTGTCTCCTGACTCCTGTCCCCTGTCCCCTGTCCCCTGTCTCCTGTCTCCTGTCTCCTGTCTCCTGTCTCCTAGCCCCAGATTCTATGATCTTTGCAAGCATTCCCTCGCTGGAGGGGGGAGATTGGTAGGCTAAGGGAATCTGGCGGTAATCAGGCTCCTCTCCCACGACTGGAACCGCCCCCTTGAATCAGCACCCGCCCACTCCCAACCTCCCTAGGCCTTACTTTACCCATGCCGGTTCTTTCTCCCCAGCCATCAGCCCCTGTCCTCGGAGCAGAGGTCTCCCCCAGCCGCACCGTTGTGCTCAACATCAGCGGCATGATGTGCGCTGGATGCGGGCGGGCCATAGAACAGCATCTGGCTCAGGTGGAAGGGGTGCGATCGGCCAGGGTGAACCTGGTGACCGAGGTGGCGGTCATCGACATTCAGCCCGGCACTGTGACCCCTGAGTACCTGGTTGAACAGGTGGCCCAGGCAGGCTTTGCCGCCACCCCCAGGGATCCCGAGGGTGAGGGCGACGATCTCACCGCCTGGGTCAAGGCAAAGCAGCAAGAACAGCAGCAGCAGGGGCTGCGCCTGGGGGTGGCGATCGCCCTCCTTGTCCTCTCCACCTTTGGCCACCTCAACCACGTTGGCTGGCTCACCGTCCCCATCCTCAGCGACCTATGGTTCCATGCCCTGCTGGCCACGGCGACCCTGATCGGCCCGGCGCGAGCCATCGTGATCGATGGCTGGGGCGCGATGCGGCGGCTGACCCCCAACATGAACACCCTGGTCACCCTGGGCAGCGGCAGCGCCTATCTGGCCAGCGTGGTGGCCCTGGTATTCCCTGGGCTGGGCTGGGAGTGCTTTTTTGACGAGCCCGTGATGCTGCTGGCCTTTATTTTGCTGGGTCGTACCCTAGAGCAGCGGGCCCGGTACCGGGCGGCGGATGCGCTGCGATCGCTGGTCGAACTGCAACCCGCCATGGCCCGCCTAATTTCGGATCCTGTCACCGCTGGGGTGGCCCAAACGGGGGTCGAAGTGCCCGTCCGCTGTGTGCAGGTGGGGGAATGGGTGCAGGTGCTCCCCGGCGAAAAAATTCCCACCGATGGCACCGTGGTCTCGGGCCAAACCACCGTCGATGAGTCGATGCTGACCGGCGAATCGATGCCAGTGCTGAAGCAGCCGGGGGATGGGGTGACGGCGGGCACCGTGAACCAGAGTGGTGCGATCGCCCTACAGGTCACCGGCACCGGCCAAAACACCGTGCTGGCCCAAATGATTCGCCTGGTGGAGACGGCCCAGGGCCGCAAGGCCCCCATTCAGCGGCTGGCGGATGTGATCTCGGGCTACTTCACCTACGGGGTAATCACCCTGGCTGTCCTCACCTTTCTGTTTTGGTACTTCATCGGCCTGCCCCTGTGGCCCGCCGTCATGGACTCGGCCCTGGGTATGGCCCACATGGGCCACACCATGACCATGACCTCATCGACCTGGCTGGTGAGTTTGAAGTTGGCGATCGCGGTGATGGTCGTCGCCTGCCCCTGTGCCCTGGGTCTGGCGACCCCCACCGCGATCTTGGTGGGCTCCAGCCTGGGGGCCGAGCGCGGCCTGCTAATTCGCGGCGGCGACAGTCTCGAAACCATCCACCACCTCGATACGGTGATCTTCGACAAAACCGGCACCCTGACCCTGGGTCAGCCCCAGGTAACGGCGATCCAGGTCATGGGGGATGACCTGACCGAGACCGATATTTTGCAGCTGGCCGCCACGGTCGAAAGCGGCACTCGGCACCCCCTGGCCAAGGCGATCCACCAGGCCGCCAAAGAGCGAGACTTGCCCCTGTTGGCCGCCCATGGGTTCGATACCCAGCCGGGGCTAGGGGTCGCAGCTCTAGTGACCTGGGCCGCGACGGTGCAACCCTGCGTCTTGGGCAACCAACGGTGGATGACCGAGCGGGGGATACCGATGGATTCCTCTGTGAAAGACCGGGCAACGGCCCTGGCGGAGGCGGGACAGACGGTGGTGTATGCGGCGCTGGGGCATCGCGTGGTGGGGCTGGTGGCGATCGCCGATCAGCTCCGCCCCGATGCCGCCGCTGTGGTCCAAAACCTACAGGCCCAGGGGCTACAGGTGCGCGTACTAACGGGGGATAGGCAGGAGGTGGCAGATGCGATCGCGGCCCAGCTCTCCCTCAACCTCGACCAGGTGATCGCCGCCGTCTCCCCCCAGGGCAAGGTCGACGCGATCCGCCAGATCCAGGCCGAGGGGCACACCGTGGCCCTGGTGGGCGACGGCATTAATGATGCCCCCGCCCTGGCCCAGGCCGATGTGGGCATTAGCCTCTACTCCGCCACCGACATCGCCATGGAAACCGCCGATGTGATTCTCATGGGCGACCAACTCTCGGGGGTACTCGACACCCTCACCCTCAGCCACGCTACATTTAATAAGATTCGCCAAAACCTGGTCTGGGCCTTTGCCTACAACCTGGTGGCGATCCCCCTAGCGGCAGGGGTGCTGCTGCCCACTGCCGGGTTTAGCCTCAGCCCAGCAGCAGCGGGCGGTATGATGGCGTTTAGTTCCGTGGCGGTGGTGGTAAACTCTCTGCTTTTGCGCCAGACTCGTTCAACAGCCTCATCAACTAAAATCGACTGATAGACCAAGTCCAGCACAGGAATGCTCACAATGGCCTATCGGATTCTTCACTGCGGAAAGTCTCTTAACAACTACAACCTGTGTATTGAGCACTCAGTCGCAGGATTTGGAACACGAGGGCCAGAAAAAGATGACATTGTCTTTCTTGTAGTTAAACACAACAAGCAGACACTATGCGGACTTCGTGCCAGGCTGGGTGAACCCACCGATCAGCAGCCCTGGCCCGACGCAGATCGATATGTTGCTGCGTATAAGCTGATTGATATTGCCTATGCCGATCCTTTCGATATCCGATTTTTAGCGGAGTACGGAGGTAAGTATTGGCCACTTAAATTTTTACAGGGTGCTAAACCGATTAAAGACGAGAGAGCTGTTCATGCGCTTCAAAGCACATTTGAAGAACATCAAATTGAGCAGCTCGTGAAATTGCACAGAACCGGTGAGATAAGTTCCTTAGATGATGATGAAGAGGACGACGGCTCAGATCTTCTGTTAGAGGTAGACCCAGACAATCTCTCCGAAATACTGTCAGAGGTTCCAGAAGCGAGGATTAAGGTGATGGGTACATTTCAAACGATTCCGTTTAGGAATGAAACCGATGCACTCCGTGGGCTTGAGAGCTTGGTAAACGAGAACTTTTATAATCTTTTCCCCCGCTATATCTTAAGCCACTCTCTCCTAATTCCAGAGAATCGTATTTTTCTATCGTCAGGTGTTGAGGCACGAGGTGAAAAGCCGATTAAAGGTATTCGATCTATTCCTGACGCGCTTTTAATTGTTTATAGCGAACATGAAAAACATCCATTTAAAGTTGCCTTGATTGAGTATGAGTGCTTTGGCGAAGGCAAGACTCGCTCTCAAGAAAAATCAAATTATCTGAACGGGCAGGTAATTCCTCAGCTTATGCGTTTTGCCTCCGCATTCAGCATAGTCACTGACAAGCAAATTCGAGATCAGACTATCAAAAGCTGGGTCGACAAAGTTATACAGCATATATATTCCAATCCTGAATGCATTGAGAAAGTCTCGGGTTGGGTTAAACACATGCGACCAACACTTTCAGATCAACTTGTTGGCAGAGAAATGGATCGGGTGCTAACTGAGGCATTCCAAAAGGCTCTACAGGTTCTTTTGATAATTGATGATCTCAGTGATGAGCAAAAGGATACGATCGCCAACGTGATCCGAGCCTTCAAACTTGAGAATGGTGACAGTATAGAGTTCATTTCATATATTGTTCGTCTGGAACAACGCATCCGCATCTCGGATTCTGATGCAGAGTATGCCCTATCGGTTCAATAATATGGATTCAAAGAATACTAGTTACCACTTGCTTTGGCTGTGTAGAGGAAAATGCAATGGTTGCAGCTCTTAATAAACCATCGTCTTTAATTCATGAGATTCAACTTAAAAAGGGTGGAAATTGGAACCTGTTCAAATTCAGTGAGCATCTTCAGTTGAGAATGGAGGAGCTTCTAGAGAAGAAGAAAGCAGATCAACTCATCGCAGATGAAGTTGCTTAACTAGAGTCGATTGGTGAGTTAGATCGCATCTTCACCACCATGCTGGCTGCTCAAACTGCCAGTTAGGAATACAGCAAAAGCAATAGCACCTAAACCCAATGACTGAACTACTTGCCAGAATTACGATCAACCCTAAACAGTGCGGAGGGCGTCCCTGCATTAGAGGCATGAGAATTCGAGTGTCAGACGTGCTTGACCTGTTTGCGGCGGGTCTGAGTGCAGAAGAGATATTAGAAGAAATGCCAGACCTGGAAGCAGATGATCTCAAGGCTGGCCTAATGTATGCATCGCGAAAGCTCAACCATCCGGTGCTGGTGGCATGACCATCTGGGTAGATGCCCAGCTATCGCCTGCGATTGCGGTTTGGATTACAAACGCTCTCGGCCTTGAAGCCATTGCCCTGCGAGATCTCGGCCTCAGGGATGCAGAAGACCCCGAAATATTCGAAGCGGCGAAAGCACAGAAAGCTATAGTCATGACCAAAGACAGCGACTTTGTCGACCTGGTCGAGCGCCTTGGCCCACCACCGCAAATCATCTGGCTCACCTGTGGCAACACCTCCAATCTGCGGTTGCGCGAGATTTTAAGCACGATACTGCCGAGGGCACTAGAACTCTTAGCATCCGGCGAAACGTTGGTAGAAATTAATGGGTAGAGGCATTTCCATCTCTCGATGAAGAGCTTTATCGCAGAGTCAATGAGGTGCTGTACTACCTTTGGGATCCGATTGGGGTAGCAGGTATACCAGAGGCACGGGATGAATACTATGGGTATCATGTCCTATCCTAAGCCCTACCTAGGGCCAGGGGTCTTACACAGTGAATACTTTGGTCAAGATTGCCTTGCGCCTGTTGCCCGCCCTGGGGCAGAGGTACTCTCTTCTTCACCATGTCTCAGTGGACGAGGACGCTAAAGAAAGGCAATGGCAGTGTGAAGCTGTAGAAAGCCTTCACCCGCAGTCAGTCGGCAGTGGGGAAGCCGATGGGAACCAAGATGCTGACGCAGGGTGGTTAATCAGTTTCAATGGACTGGAGAGGCTAAGTTTTTAGTCGCATCAGCGGGGGGCTTATTCTTGCCCGCAACCGAGTTAGGCACAGCCAAAGGATTGTATGACTACCATTGCCCCCGGAGCCAGGATTTTATGCCGCGATGCTGAGTGGTTGGTGAAGTCTACTGATATCGCGTCGGATGGCGGGCGGGTGATTGAGGCGATCGGGGTTTCGGAATTTATCCAGGGCAAGACGGCGCGGTTCATTGAGGAATTGGAAGACGATATCAAGGTGCTGCGGCCTGAGGAAACTCAGCTGATCAATGACAGTTCTTCGGGCTATGCCCACAGCCTGCTGTTTCTAGAAGCCCACTTGAAGCAGACTGCGCCAGACGATCCCAGCCTGTACCAAGGGCAGCGGGCGGCGATGGATATTCTTGACTACCAGCTTTGGCCTGCCTACAAGGCTCTGTCAATGCCACGGCAGCGGATCTTGATTGCCGACGCGGTGGGGCTAGGGAAAACCCTGGAATGCGGCATTTTGGTAGCCGAGTTGATCCGGCGCGGGCGGGGACGGCGGATTTTGGTGGTGACCACCAAGGCGATGATGGTGCAGTTCCAGAAAGAGTTTTGGAGCCGCTTTACGATTCCCCTTGTGCGGTTAGATTCGACGACGATTCAGCGGATTCGCACCCGGATCCCCGGCAACCACAACCCTTTTCACTATTACGATCGCGCCATTATCTCGGTCGATACCCTAAAGCAAGACCGAGAGTATCGCAGCTACCTGGAGGCGGCCCACTGGGACATCATCATCATTGATGAGGCCCACAATGTGGCGAAGCGGGGCCGGGGGCAGTCAGCGTCAAAGCGGGCCAAGCTGGCAGATCGGCTGGCGACCCGGTCGGACACGTTGATTTTGCTGTCGGCTACCCCCCACGATGGCCGGGCCGAGAGCTTTGCCAGCCTGATGAACATGCTGGATGCCACTGCGATCGCCAATGAAGCCGACTACACCCAGGACGACATTCGTGATCTGTACGTGCGCCGCTTTAAGAAGGACGTGCTGAAGGATCTCAAACAGCACGTTCCTGAACGGCAGGTGCTGCCGGTGGAGGCCCAGGCATCTCCCACTGAGGAGCGGGTGTTTGAGCGGCTGAATGATCTGAAGTTCGAGCGCATCGACAGCCACCGCACCGCCACCCAGTTGTTTAAGACCACCCTGCTGAAGGCGATGCTGTCTAGCCCCGCCGCCTGTCTGGAGACCGTGAATAACCGCATCAAGCGGCTGCAAAAACAGGACGAGGTTAGCCCTGCCGATCGCCATGACATTCAAGAACTAGAGGGGGTGAGGCAGGCGCTAGAACAGATGAATGCCGACACCTTCTCCAAGTATCAGGCGCTGCTGGGGCTGATACGCCGAGACTTCGGCTGGATGGGCAAAGACCCCAAAGACCGGATCGTGATTTTTACCGGGCGGCTGGAGACCCTGCGATTTCTGCGGCAGCACTTGCCTGGGGACCTAAAGCTGAAGCCAGAAGCGGTGGAGATTCTGGATGGAGGCATGGCCGATGTGGATCAAACCCGGATTGTGGAAGCTTTCGGCCAGGAAAGTGCCAAGGTGCGTATTTTGATTGCCACTGAGGTGGCCTCGGAGGGCTTGAACCTGCACTACCTCAGCCATCGGCTGATCCACTTTGATATTCCCTGGTCGCTGATGACCTTGCAGCAGCGCAATGGCCGAATTGACCGCTACGGGCAGATCCGGCAGCCGGAGATTCGCTATATGCTGACCCGCTCGGTGCTGGAGCGGATGGACGAGGTGGAGCGCATCATCAAGGTGCTGCTGGAGAAGGACGATCAGGCGATTAAAAACATTGGCGACCCGTCGGTGTTTATGGGGGTGTTTGATGCCGAGGCGGAGGAGGCGATCACGGCCCAGGCGATCGCATCGGGCACCTCGGCAGCAGAGTTTGCCCAGCAGCTTGACCGCAATGCGGCCAACCTAGAGGGTGAAATTGATCTCTTTGCCCTGTTCGCGAACCCTGACCAGGTGGCGATCGCAGAAACTGACGGGGGCATCAGTAACCCTCCAGTGCAGACGGGAACGCTACCAACGCTGTTTGGCAGCACCTTTGACTACGCGATCGCAGCCCTACAAGCCCTAGACACCCCACTCCCCAACCTCACCATCAACGAGCGTGATCGCTTCATTGAGCTACAGTTGCCTACCGAGCTAGAGCGGCGCTACCAGCGGCTGCCCCGCGAAATTCGCCCTGAGGACAAGACGCTGCTGCACCTGAGCGATCGCCCCCAGGTGGTGATGCAGTCGATGGAGGAGGCCCGCCGGGAAGAGGCCAAGTGGCCCGACAAGCAGTACCTCTGGGAACTACATCCGTTTATGGAGTGGCTGAGCGATCGCTGTCTGTTTCGGTTTGGGCGGCACCAGGCTCCGGTAATTAGCCTGCCCCGAGGGTTGGCGGCGGGGGAAGCGGTGTTTGTGCTGTTTGGCAGCTTCCCCAATCGACGGGGGGCACCGGTGCTGTCGCGCTGGGTGTCGGCGGTGTTTCAGGCCGGGAGCTTTAGGTTGGTGGAACCGTTTGCTGAAACGGTCAGCCGCGCGCAACTGGGCCAGGAGCCGATTCCAAACCCAGGAGAGATGCCGGTGGAGGCTTTGTTGCCCTTGCGTGACCCAGCGATTCAGCAGGCCCGCCGCTATCTGCTGGCGGAGCACAAAACCTTTGATGGGTTGCTCTCGGTACAGCTGGCGGAGCAAAAGGCCCGGCTTGATCGGCTCCAGGAACGGCACCTGGAACAGCTAGCGTTGCAGTTTGAGGAAGATAAACGGTCGGAGGCCCTGCGCCAGCAGCGCCGCCAAAACCAGCTCACCCGCATTGAGAAAATCTTTAAGGACTACCGCGACTGGGTCAACCTCTCGATGACCACGGAGCCGGAGCCGTTTATTAAGCTGGTGGCGGTTTTGCGATCGCGATAAAACCTCGTGTCTACACTTGTAGATACATGCTCTGTGTAAGAGAGCCTTATGCGCACCCGCGTCTTTTAGAGTTGCCACTCCCCAGCGGTGATGCTCGCCTAGAGGGATTGCGTTGGGTGGTGCAGACGATTTTTTAGGGGGCGGTCGGATTTTGGGCTAGCCAGGCTTCCAAATCGGCCAGGGCGGTAAAGTCAAACAACGCCTCACCAAGGCAGCAATTGTAAATTCAAAATTTCAGGCTCCTGAAATCATTGTGCCAAGAGGGGTTCTTGATTCTTAACAAACCGACTGAACGCTGAAATGGCGCAAAATCGTTCTGAATTTATTTTTGCTGTCACCAAGGGCTTCTAACGTCTCTAGGGGAAGCTGCATCACCTGTTCCTGCAAAGCTTCAGGTAAATCTGTGCCCAGCTTGCGAGTCAGTTGCCGAATAATCAGCGATTCTGCTTCTGCCTTACGGCCATCTCGCAGCGCCTCCTCGCGAGTCTCCTGATAAAATCGGGTCTCTTTTAAGTCTGTCAGGCCCAGCATGGCAGCAATCTCCTGGCGCGAACGACGGGGAAACGTGTAGACCACAATGGTCTCTATCAATTCTACAAGGCGAAGTTGTTCAGTTTCTGGTAAAGACGCTGCTCTCACCCGCTCAATCAGCCCCCTGGCGGCGGTGGGTACAGTGGCCTCAGGCTCTACAATCAGCCGCAGGGTGGCCAGGCCGGGGGGCAGATCGGCCACGGTGCCCAATTGGTCAAGGTAAATCACCTGTACATAGGCGGACTCCAGCAATGCCCGAAAGGGGGCTAGCTCTCGGATTTCGATCGCAGCCCTGGGATAGACAACAACGGCCCGCCAGTGGGCGACCTCGGGGTACTGCTTGAGGTAGAAAAAGACTTCCGCAAACAGACGACGATAAACCAAGTCCACGTTGAGAACTGTAGTTCTGGCCCACCCTTCGGGAAGCAAGCTACACCCCCAGCCCCTCTCCCAAAGGGGGAGGGGAGCCGGAAAAGACTTCAAAGTCCCTCTCCCTGGGAGAGGGATTTAGGGTGAGGGTAAACTCCGGGTTTCAAGCTAGACGAGGTTTAGAGGATCGGATCGCGCTGAAACTGCACCTCCACAAAGTAAACCGGGGCATCGGGCCGGTCGTTGGGGGGCAGAAAGACGCCATCAATGCGAAAGGCGGTTTGTTTGACCTCGACTGAGGCAAATTGGTAGCCCTGGGCCGCGCTGGTGGGTTGACCAATCAGCTCAAAGAAGAGCGAGGGCTGAGATTGAAAGAGCGCGTAAAATAGCGAGTCTGTTTTCACTGGAGCAGTGGTTGGCGGAATAGGCTGCATCGTAGCTTATCCCAAGCGGGAGCATGCCATGCGCCCCTACGGGTTGGCCGCTGGGGCGATCGCAGATCGCTTCTGTGAAATGAAATCAAACCCAGCCGTCACGTTGGTTTTGCTGGGTTACGCTAGTGGTGCTTCCGTCTGAATCTTGGGAACCCATGGAACCCAGCGACGGATTCTACTCGCCCACGCAGGATAGCGCTATGGCCCTACCGGGAATTGCCAACGAAAACGAGTTTTACTCGGCCCACTACCTCGACGCCATTCTGAAGGAAGACCTGAAGGATGTGGCGAAGCGGTGGAAGGCGGAAGCGGTGGCAGAGGATGACGGCAGTGACGATAGTGACGGCACCGCTGGCAAATCCCCAGATCAAGCGTTGGGCAGCTTGCGGCAGCCCTACTTTCGCCTGCAAGACCGCATGGCGCGGGCGGATGATGAGGAAAAACTGGCCCTGCAGCGGGAGTTTTTTCAGCAGTTGTTGCCAATTTTGGGCTACACCTGGCAGCCCCAGGTCAAAGCGTTGGACGACGACACCCTGATGCCCATCGTGGCGGAGGTGACCCGCAGCAATGGTCTCCCCCAGCTCTGGGTGCTGGAAGGGTTTAACCCCACGGGGGAACCCATGGATGTGCTGTCGCTACCTGTCGCGGGAGAATCCCGGTTTCTTGAAGAAACCGGGATTCTGGAGGATGCCACCCTCGAAGATCTGCTCGACCCGATCTTTGCCCTAGAAAACCCGCCCCGCTGGGTGATCTTGATTAGCCTGGATCAGATGGTGCTGATCGATCGCCACAAGTGGGCTGCCTCGCGCCTATTGCGCTTTGACCTGCAAGAGCTGCTCAACGAGCGCGACCCCAGCGCCCTGCTGGCCGCCGCCACCCTGCTGCACCGGGAGCACACCTGCCCCACCGAAGGCAGCCCCCTGCTGGATGACCTGGACGAAAACAGCCACCGCCATGCCTACAGCGTGTCGGAAGACCTGAAGTTTGCCCTGCGCCAGGCGATTGAGCTGCTGGGCAACGAGACCATCTACTACCGCAAAGAGGTGGCCAAAAAGCGCGTCTTTTCCACCGAGGCCCAGAAAGCGGAGGGCGATCGCAAAATTGACCCCAACCAGCTCAAAGTCGAGTGCCTACGCTGGGTCTATCGGCTGCTGTTTGTGTTTTACATCGAGGCGCGGCCCGAGCTGGGCTACATCCCCATAGGGTCGGACGTGTACCGGGAAGGCTACAGCCTGGAAGCCCTGCGGGATCTGGAGCAGACGGAGTTCACCACTGAGGTAGACGAAAACGGCACCTTCATTGATCGCTCCATTCGCCGCCTGTTTACTCTGCTGTGGGAAGGCTACCCGGTTCAGAAAGAAGTGCAGCGAGAGTTGGATCTAAGCGGCCCTCATCCCCCAGCCCCTTCTCCCCGGGGAGAAGGGGAGCCAGATCAAAGCCCCTCTCCCTCAGGGAGAGGGGTTTGGGGTGAGGGTTCCGAAGGCCCTCTCCACAACACCTTCCGCCTGCCTGCCCTCAAGAGTCACCTGTTCGACCCAGAGCGAACCCCCATGCTCAACGGGGTCAAGTTTCGCAACTCGGTGCTGCGCCAGGTGCTAGAGCTGATGTCGCTCTCAAAGCCGGGGAAGCACCAGCGGCGGGGGCGCATCAGCTATGCCCAACTGGGGGTAAACCAGCTGGGGGAGGTGTACGAGGGGTTGCTGAGCCTGTCGGCCTTTTTGGCGGAAGAAGACCTGTACGAGGTCAAGCCTGCGGGCGACCCGGAGGATCGCAGCGAACTGGAGGTGGGCTATTTTGTGCCCAAGGCCCGGCTGGAGGAGTTTAAGCCCGACGAGTTGGTCAAAGACCCGATCACGGGGGAAAAGCCGCGCAAGCATCCCCGAGGCAAGTTTTTGTTTCGCCTGGCGGGGCGCGATCGCACTAAAAGCGCCAGCTACTACACGCCCAAATCGCTGACCGAGTGCCTGGTCAAGTATGCACTGAAGGAACTGCTGAAGGACAAAACCGCCGACGACATTTTGACCCTGACGGTGTGCGAACCGGCCATGGGCAGCGCCGCGTTTTTGAACGAGGTGATCGACCAACTGGCGGCGGCCTACCTAGAGCGCAAGCAGGAGGAATTGGGCGATCGCATCCCCCACGATCGCATCACCCTGGAAACCCAAAAGGTGAAGATGCGGCTGGCCGATCGCAATGTCTACGGCATCGACAAAAACCCCATCGCCATGGAGCTAGCGGAGGTGTCGCTGTGGCTCAACTGCATTTATGGGGAATCTGCCGCCGACCAAGATCCCCGGTTTCTTGGAGAAACCGGGGATCTGAACCCCGGTGGGTCAGCCCAAGTCTTCGTCCCCTGGTTTGGCCTCCAGCTCCACTGCGGCAACTCCCTGATCGGGGCGCGGCGGCAGGTCTACGGGCGGCAGCAGGTCACGGGGCTCAGGCGGGGCCAGGCCCAGTGGCACACCTTCGACCCAGAGCGCATTCCGCTCGATCAAGACCTGCCGGGAAAGGCCATCTTCCATTTTCTGCTGGGGGATCCGGGGATGGCGAACTACACCGACAAGGTGATCAAAGATATGGAGCCGGAGGCCATCCGCACCATCAAAGACTGGCAATCGGGCTTTGCCAAGGCAGAACTGACGCCGGAGCAGGCCGACTATGCCGTGCGCCTGAGCCAGCGCATCCATGAGCTGTGGGTGAGCTATGCCCAGGAGCTGGCGAAGATTCGAGAACGGACGACGGATCCGCTGGTGGTGTGGGGGCAATCGGGGTCAGAAGCCCGGTTTCTTGAAGAAACCGGGCTTCTCGGCTCCCCGCTGGAGATGAAGGACAAAATCTACGCCCAAGAAAAGCTCTCGGAGGGGGTGACCAATGCCGGGGCCTACCGTCGCCTCAAGCTGGTGATGGACTACTGGTGCGCCCTCTGGTTTTGGCCGATTACCGCCGCCGCCGAGCTGCCCAGCCGCGAGCAGTTTTTGCAGGAGGTGGGGGCGATTTTGGGCGAAACGGAGATGCTGGCCCCGGCTACCCAGCAGATGCAGCTGTTTCCAGAAACGCAGGATGCGGAGCAGGGGAAGCTGTTTTTGCAGACCTGGGGCTATGTAGATTTCAACAAGCTGTATGAGTTTCATCCCCGCCTGCAAATGGTAGAACAACTGGCCCACCGCCACCGCTTTTTTCATTGGGAGCTGGAGTTTGCCGATATTTTTGCCCAGCGGGGCGGCTTTGACCTGATGGTGGGCAACCCGCCCTGGGTAAAGGTGGAATGGCAGGAAGGCGGCATTTTGGGCGATACCAACCCGGTGGTAGAGCTGCGCAAGCTATCGGCCAGCAAACTGGCGGCAACGCGAGAAGACCTGTTTGCCACCTACCCCGGCTTGCGAAATGGCTATTTAGGCGAGTTTGAAGAATCGGACGGCACCCAGAACTTTCTCAATGCGGTGCAAAACTACCCGCTGCTAAAGGGTAGCCAGACGAACCTGTTTAAGTGCTTTTTGCCCCAGGCGTGGAGCTTTACCAAGCCGGAATGTGTATCGGGATTCTTGCATCCTGAAGGGGTTTATGATGATCCAAAGGGCGGCATTCTCCGGGAGGCTTTATATTCCAAGCTCAGATATCACTTCCAATTTCAAAATAAGATCTTCTTGTTTGCTGAAGTACATGATGAAACGACCTACAGCATTAATATTTATGGTGCTCATCAGGAATCAGTAAATTTTGATAGCCTTGCCAACCTATTTCATCCCAATACGCTGCATCAATCTTTTGACCATCTTGGTGAAGGGCTGATTCCTGGAATCAAGGATGAAAACGGAAAATGGGAATTTCAAGGACATACAAAACGAATCATTCATGTTGATCAAGAAGCATTGAAACTGTTTGCTAAACTCTATGACGCTGATGGAACCCCGTTTATTCAAGCTCGATTATCGTGCTTGCACTCGAAATCATTACTTCCAGTGCTAAAGAAGTTTAGCCTCCAGCAACAACGGCTTGGCAACTTAGAAGGTCAGTATTACGCAACGGTCATGTTTGACGAAACAAATGCTGTCAAACGAGATCAGACAATCCGAAGAGATACACAATTTGCAGAATCTACAAGCAAGCTTATTCTGTCTGGCCCATTGTTCTTTGTTGGCAATCCTCTGAGCAAAACGCCTCGAAGAGTATGCAGCAGCAACCAGGCTTACGACGTCCTCGACCTCACTGCCTTGCCTGACAACTACCTGCCCCGCACCAACTACGTCCCCGACTGCGACCCTGCCGAATACCAACGCCGCACCCCCAAAGTCCCCTGGGGCACCCACCCCCCCGTCACCGACTTTTATCGGGTTGTCAGCCGCGAAATGCTCAGTCAATCCGGCGAACGTACCTTTATCCCGATGCTCTTACCCAAAGGGGCGGGTCACGTTCATACCTGCATTGCCACAGTTTTTCAGGAACCCAGCAATACAGTAGATTTTCTGGCAATGGGAATCAGCATTCCTATTGACTTCTTTGTGAAAACAACCGGGATGGGTCATGCAAATCAGAATATTTTGCGCCTACTTCCCCTAATCCCTGACACCTTTTCCTTAAAGCCTCAACTCCGCCTCCGCACCCTCGCCCTCAACTGCCTCACCACCCCCTACACCGACCTCTGGGCCGACACCTTCTCCCCCGCCTTCACTACCGACCACTGGAGCAAACCCCACGACCCCCGCCTCGACCACAACTTCTTCGCCAACCTCACCCCCACCTGGCAGCGCACCCACGCCCTCCGCACCGACTACGCCCGCCGCCAAGCCCTCGTCGAAATCGACGTGCTCGCCGCCATCGCCCTCGGCCTCACCCTCGACGAACTGATCACCATCTACCGCGTCCAGTTCCCCGTCATGCAGCAATACGAGCGCGAAACCTACTACGACAAAAATGGTCGCATCGTCTTTACCCCCAGCAAAGGGCTAACCGGCGTCGGCTTGCCCCGCAAAGGCAAGAAGAAACCCTCACCCCTAGCCCCTCTCCCAGCGGGAGAGGGGAACTGGAACTCAGAACCCCCTTCTCCCTCAGAGAGAAGGGGGCAGGGGGATGAGGGCCGCATCATCGGCTGGGAAGATATCTTCAACGCCGAAACCCAGCAGGCCACTGTTGATACCCTGGAAGTCGAAATCGAAGACGACACCTTGCCCCCCACCGTCCCCCTCCGCCCCGGCGATCGCTGGGTCAACACCGAAGGCGGCCCCCGCTACCGCAAAATCGTCTACGAGGCCCCGTTTGATAAGTGCGACAGAGTCACCGACTACCGCACCGCCTGGGCACACTTTGAGAATTTGACACACTAGAAAAAAACAGGACATGCCCCATGCCCCACACCACCACAGACCATAAATACATCGAACTTGACGACAACGGCATTGCCCTCATCGCCGACTCCACGATGAAAGTCAGCGAACTGATCACATCTCACCTTGCCTATGGCTGGAGTCCCGAAGAACTCCATTTTCAATATCCCCATCTTTCTCTCAGCAGAGTTTATTCTGCACTGGCCTACTACTGGGATTATCAACCCGCCATTGATAGAGAAATTGAACAGCGTCTTGAGCGAGTTGAAACCCTCCGTCGCAATGCGCCTACCTCCCACATTGCTCAAAAACTGAGAGCAGCCGGAGCCATTGAATGACCATCCGGTTTTACATGGATGAAAACGTCCCCCGCCAAATTACCACTGGCCTGCGGCTGCGAGGGATTGATACCTTAACCGTTCAGGATGACGGATTGACAGGAGCAGCCGACCCCCAAGTTTTGGCCCGCGCCACTGAACTCCAGCGAGTAATTTTTACCCGTGATGATGATTTTTTAGTCATTGCCCACCAGTGCCAACAGGACAGCACGCCATTCTACGGAGTCGTTTATGCTCATCCGCAAACTAAGCTGTTGAGCATCTAAATTGCATGTTGGTTTCTGTGAAGCCCTTGCAGCAAGGCTTTTGTGGCGATTGTACTAGTGCAGTTTGAATGACTAACAGCTTAGCAGCATTGGCGCTTGCGTTCACGACCTAGAACTCATCGCTAAAATTTGTACCCTTGAAGATTGTCTTAACCAGGTACAGTACCTACCCTTTTGAGGAAGTTATCAAATAATGGAAAGAGTAGACAGCTATCGCCAACAGGTTCAATCATTCCTGCGCGACTTCGCCGCAGACGCCCCCCATACCCAAGTCGTTTTCGACACCGAGCATGACCGTTACCTAGTCATTCACAACTCCTGGCACAACGACTACCGCACCTACGGCTGCGCCATCCACTCTGTAGATACTCCACTTCCTGATGAACAACTATACCAAGTCCACGTTGAGAACCGTAGTTCTGCCCTCACCCCCAGCCCCTCTCCCAAAGGGCGAGGGGAGCCGGAAAAAACTTCAAAGTCCCTCTCCCTGGGAGAGGGATTTAGGGTGAGGGTAAACTCCGGGTTTCAAGCTAGACGAGGTTTATACATAAATTTAGCCGAAGAACCTAACCTTGAAGCTGAGGAACCTGCTCCTGAAGCTGGAGAGCCTAACCTTGAAATTGAAGACCTTGAAGCCCTTGAAACGATGGACGGGGCTCTTCCTGAGTTGGATCTTAGTATAGGCCTTGTAATTGGTGCAGTAAGTTGCCCTGGTTGTGACGACGGCAGAAACAGCTACAAGCCAGGCAGGATGAGGAATAAGATTTGTCGTGCATGCTAATCATTTAGCATTAACTGGCGGCACTCTTTCAGACCGCTGCTACTAATTGATCTCGCAAACAGCGGAGAGTGATGGACATGAACCAAAAAAACAGACGCAGCTTTGTTTCGTTTGGATTCCTATCCTTCGGTCTTTCCGCTGCACTTGTATTTCAGAACGGAGCTGTAAAGGCACAATCGCCCTGTACGCAATCAGAGGTTGATCAATTCCTTAAGCAAATTGAAACGTTAGAACAAGATCAAATAGACGCTTTGTCAGAATGCGGCTCTGTAGCAGTTTGTCCGTTGGTTAATGCCCTTTCAAGCTCTAATGCTCAAGTTGTTTATGAAGCAACAAATGTTCTTTATGCTATTGGCCCAGACGCAACTCAAGCCGTTCCTAAACTGGTAGAGATACTGCTAAATCATCCCAAAGCGGATAATCGCGAATATGCCGCTTTGGCCTTACAGTCTATTCAACCTAGCGATAGAGCCACGATTGATGCACTTCTTCAAGCCTTTGAACAAGATCTAAGCTCCTCTGTGCGGCAAGCCGCTTCTCAGGGACTGGCCGCTAATAGTCAGGGAGAGCGTTATGTCATAGATATCCTATTTGGGTCTCTTACTAATAATGAGGATGATAAATTAGTTCGATCTTTAGCGGCCTTTTCAATTGGTGAAATAGCAGCCATGCATCCGGACTCTATAACAGATTCAGACATTCAAGTTCTACTCAAAATCATTCAAAACGATCAAGAAGAGCGACGAGTTATTGGAAATTCTATTCGTGCGATCGCGCAAAGCAACGCCGTCGATGAAAATACTGACGATGTTTTAATCAAGGCTCTTCAGTATCAGGATGAGTACGTAAGTCAGCAGGCTGCAATTGCTTTATCTGCGATCGTCGAGCAGTTTTATGACCAGTCAAATACACTTGATCAGATCGCAGATCAGAAGGGAAAAATTATTCAAATTCAGGATGCCTTGACTACCTTGGCTGGAGTCGATGACCCCGATATCAAGGAAGCCCGTCAAAGAGTCGAAACTACTCTAGAAAACCTTAGTCTAAAGCGCCGAACCTTAATTTTGGAGACAACGCAACGGTGGCTGATTGGCAATCGCGCCATTTGGATCCTGCATCCCATCGTCTGGCTCGGCCTAGTTTGGGCCTATCCAAAGTCTCGCCAAATCCAAGCCTTTTTCTTCTGGAACAAGCACATAAGAGCCGTCTTAGGCTGCTGGTACGTCGGCCCGGTCATCACAGCGATTCCCTTTCTGCGTCGCCGGCTGTTTGCCCCTTTCAAGGAGTCCCTGCTAGCCGACGCCAAGCTTGATATCTTTGACCCCCAAGCCTACTTCCCCGATTCCGAAGTTCAACTCAAAGGCACTCACCAGACCCAACCCCTGGCTAAAGCCCTACCTGAAATCAAAGGCGAAATCATCTTAGAAGGGGAATCAGGCTTGGGTAAAACCATGTTGTTACGTCACTTGGTTAAGCAAACCAAGCGCGTCACCGTTTACCTCCCTGCCTACAAATGCGAGAAGGGCGTCATCGAAGCCATCCAGGCCAAGCTCCACGGTCAGGCCCAAGATGCCGAATTCCTGCGCCATCTCATCTACAGCGGAGCGCTAGACATTTGCATTGATGGCTTAAACGAAGTGGGAGCAGACGTACGAGCCAACATTACCGCCTTTGTGGAGAGCTACTTCAAAGGCAACATCCTCATAACCACCCAACCCCTGCTCTGGAATCCACCCTCAACCGCCAAAACCTAGGTTCTACAGCCCCTACCCCGCAGTCGGATTGATAGATTTTTGTCACTTCAGCAGCAGAGGCTCTCAACCAACCAAGCGCAAAGCCCAGAGTATGAAGCAGCCTGCGCTACCTTTCTCGAAACCGCCCTAGACGAACAGCAACCCGCCGAAGACCTGGCCCTAGCCCAAAGAATTCTATCTAACCCAATGGATCTTTCCGTTGCTGCCCAGATTATTCATGCTGGCCTGAATCCCGACCTATTTCAGCTCCAGCAGCAGCAATACACCCTCATGGCCAAAGACTATGAGCAATCCTGGAACCAAAAGTTTCCCCTGAATACTTTCTCCGACTACGTTTACGAAATGCGGGTCAACGATCAGCAGGGCATGACGGGCGACGTTTTCTACCAAGCACTCTCCATCATGGAGCAAGAACAGCACCGCATGGTACTAAGCCGCCAGTGGCAAGATCTATCCGGGGCAGCCCATAAAGAATGGTCATTTCGCCACGACAAGATCATGGAGTTTTTCTTGGTTCAGCCTTTCCTCGTTCCAGATGCAAAAGGCTTAGAAAAACGCAAGCAACACCTGGGCGACTCTCGTTTTCGAGGCATCTACCTCATGCTGGCCCGCCTCCTGCCTCTAGAGGCAGCGCTGGCCCTACGGGAAGCCCTGATCCAACACGCCGCCGATACCAAAGACCACACCGTCAGCGACGACTACGTGCAAATAATGCGATCGCGCACCACCGAGACATCATCTCTCGATCTCGCTTGAGATTTCATCAAAATTCTCTAGCCAATCCCCTTCGACATCGTCAAAATATTTATGCACCCGATTAATTCCCTGTCCCTGCCAGTCTTGCTGATATTGCCGCACAGCACGCAGCGCCACCCTAGCATTTTCAACTGGGTCAGCACTTCCGCCAAAACTAAAAATGCTGGTTTCGCTAGTCATCGCAGTCTGAACGTTCAAAGGTTTATACGCTCAGACTGCGACAAAACTGCCGTACCGCTTTAATTACCGTCAGATCTGTCCCCGTCTCCCGCAACGTCACCCAGGCCTGGATTTGCTCCCCTGAAACTGCCGCAAAAGCGAGACTATTTTCCACCGGCTGCACCTGTGGCCCCCGCAAGTCTAAAATTTGGACTTTGCCCTCCCGGTAAACCCACAGCTCAGGCACTCCCAAAGCCTGATAGATAGGCAGCTTATTGTTTGACCCGCTGGCAATATCCACCTCAATCGCCAGGTCAGGCGGCAAATCGGATGGAATATTGGGGTTTAGCCCCTGCACCAGGGCCGCATTTTGGAGGTAAAAACAGCTATCCGGTTCAATCCCCTTGTCCAAATCTTCCCGATCCCAGGTCGTAGACCCCAGATCTACAATGTCTAACCCCAATTCTTCCGCCAGGGCAAACACAATTTTGCTCAGCAGCCGATTGACAATCTCATGGAGCTTACCGGGCATCCGCACCTCCAGTACCCCATCGTGATAAGCCAGTCGAGTCGCCCGATCTTCTCCCAGTTCTGCGAGTAAAAGCCGGTATTGAGGCCAGGTCAAACCCGTCACAGTCATAGCACTGCCAGGAGACAAGACAATTTGACTCAGCGGTGTGGCCAGGGCAACAGGCATGAGCAATAGTAGCCAGCGTGGGTGTCTGTATGATAACAAGGCCAACCTGCCCACAAAACGTTACTTTTCTCTGTTCACCCTGATTTTGTTTCAGGGAAGAGTAAACATAAGTAGTTTCCCTGACTCGTCTTTATTTGCGATGGTCAGAGCCCGGCCCCCTGGGGCCAACGCTGCCCTCACCGCCGTCAGGCTCACCCCCGCCCCACCTGCCCCATGCTCCCCTCCGTAGTCGCCACCCAAGTCCGCAACTGCGTTGCCGACTACCTCCACACCACCTTTCGCCCCACCACCCCCGGTTTCGACGGGTTGATGGAGCGCTTTTTGGCAAAGCCCACCAACTACTACCAAGGCCCCTACATCTCTGTGGGCCTACCCTTTCGCTCCGGCAGCACCGGGGCCACCTTCTTCAAAGAGATTCCCCTCAAATTCAACCCCCACCTGCACCAAGAGCGGGCCTTTCAGCGGCTCACTCCGCCCTACTACCAGTCCACCCTGGTAGCCACCGGCACCGGCTCCGGCAAAACCGAGTGCTTTCTCATGCCCCTGCTAGAGCACTGCCGCCAGCAAATCGGCAACCCCGGCATCAAAGCTATTTTGATCTACCCCATGAATGCCCTGGCCACCGACCAGGCCAAACGCATCGCCGGTCTCATCCACAACACCCCAGCGCTCCAGGGCAAGATCACCGCTGGCCTCTACGTCGGCGACCAAGACGACAAACCCACCACCCAAATGGGGCCAGACAAAGTCATCACCGACAAACCCACCCTGCGCAGCCACCCGCCCGACATCCTGCTGACCAACTACAAAATGCTGGATTACCTCCTCATCCAGCCCGATGCCCAACCCCTCTGGCAGCACAACCAGGCCAACCCAGAAGCGTTGCGCTACATCATCGTCGATGAGTTCCACACCTTCGACGGGGCCCAGGGCACCGACCTGGCCTGCCTGCTGCGCCGCCTCAAGCACCGCCTCAAAACCCCCCGCAATCATCTCGCCTGCGTCGGCACCTCCGCCACCCTCGGCGGCGACGGCAACAGCGCCGAAATGCTGAAATATGCCGCCACCATCTTTGAAGAACCCTTCGACGACCAGGCTCTAATCGAAGAAGACCGCATCACCGCCAACGAATTTCTCTACGAAGACCAGGATGCGCTAATCAACGTGCTGCCCATCCCCGGCCCAGAAAAGCTAAACGCTCTTCAGCCCGATCGCTACGCTTCCCCCGTTGCCTACCTGCGGGCCCAGGCTCGCCTATGGCTGCAAGAGTTCGCCCCGGAGCCCTCACCCCTAGCCCCTCTCCCAGGGGGAGAGGGGAACCGGAACCCAGGGGGAGAGGGGAACCAGAACTCAGAACCCCCCTCTCCTGCCGGGAGAGGGGGGCAGGGGGGTGAGGGCCTCCCCGATTCCTGGCGCATCCAGCTTGGCCAAGAGCTCAAAACCCTGCCCATCGTCCAAAACCTGCTCCGCAAGCTCAGCGACGGCTCTAAAACCTACGATGAACTGCTCGACCTGTTCGGTCGCCGCCTGGGCATCTCTACCGAAGCGCCCCCAGAGTACACCCAGCGCTTACTCGACAGCCTGCTCAGCCTCATGGCCACCGCCCGCCGTGGGGTGCCCAAACCCGACGGCACTACCCTGGTGCTGCCCTGGGTCTCTCTACGGGTGCAGTACTGGTTCCGCGAGCTGCGCCGCATGGTGGCCACCGTTGAGGCCGAGCCAGAGCTGCAATTTTCCACCGACCTGGCTACTAAAGTCGCCGATCCTGGCGAGACGACTCCCCCAAAAACTCTCCCTGTATTGCACTGCCGCGACTGTGGCGCAACCGGCTGGGGGGGAGTGCGTCCCAGCCAGGGGGCCGACAAGCTCGAACCCGACGCCCTCAAGGCCTTTTACCAGGCCTACTTTAGCCGTAAGCCCCTGGTCGCCTACGTCTTCCCCTGCGACGAAACCCAACCCGACTACCACCTGTTTTGTGGACAGTGCCTGACCATTAACGGCCCGCGCCATGGCTACTGTCGCAGCTGCGGCAACGAGCACCTGATCCGTGTCCACGTTCCCGATAACAGCCACCAAGAAACTCGCGATGGCCAAAAACATCTGGTGGTCAACCACGACTGCCCCTACTGCAACAGCAGCAGTGGCCTCACCATCCTGGGTGCCCAGGCCAGCAGCCTCACCAGCGCCATGATTGGCGTGCTCTACACCACCCCCTACAACACCGACAAAAAACTCCTGGCCTTCTCTGACTCGGTACAAGATGCCGCCCACCGGGCTGGGTTCTATGGTGCTCGCACCTATCGGACGACGCTGCGGACTGCGATCGCCCGGATGGTTGCCGCTGGCCCTCATCCCCCAACCCCTTCTCCCCAGGGAGAAGGGGAGCAAGAATCTGGTTCCCCTCTCCCCCAGGGAGAGGGGCTAGGGGTGAGGGCTCTAGATTTCACCCTCAAAACCCTGCTCGACCAGTTTCCCCACTACTGGCAAACCCAACTCGGCTCTACTGCGGATTACGTCGCCACCTGTCTGCCCACCGACCTGGCCTGGCTGCGCGAGTGGGAAGACTTCATCAACAGTGACAAGACCGACCTGCCAACCGACAGCCGCCTGCTCAACGTCATAAAAGAGCGCCTCACCTGGGAAATCGTCAACCAGTTTGGCCACCGGGCCGCCGTTGGCCCCTCCCTAGAGCGCAGCGGTGTCTGTGCCACCTACTTCGCCCCTGCGCCCCTCGATCAGGCGGTGGCGGCCCTCCACCTCAAGCTCACCAACGAAATCGAGGCCCTGCGGGAAGCAGCCCCCGACCAGGTGCGGCAATTTTTGCTCGGGCTGTTGCACCACCTGCGGCAGCGGGGCGGCCTGCTTCAGCCCGCCACCGACAACTACATTGCAGCGGGCGGCAACACCTTTCTCTGGCACAAATACACCTACATGCCCAAAATTGGGCCAACGGTGCCGCGCCCGATCTTCTATGCCAACGCCTCCGCCAAGGCCGACAGCTTTGAGTCCGTAATTCGCCCCGACAAACGCAACAGCTGGAGCGAAGACTGGGCTACTCGCATTTTTGCCACCGCCAGCCTGCTGCTCAAAGAGCAACTGGTCGAGATTCTGCACACCTCTCTGGATAGTTTGGTGGAGGCAGGATTGCTAGAAGCCCGCCACTGCAATAGCGGCAAGGCCTGGGGCATACCGCTGGAGGCGCTATACCTGGGGTCTGAAGGTACGGTGCTGATGTGCGATCGCTGTAGCCACCAGATCACCAGCAGCCCCTTTGAACAGGCCAGCTTAGAAGGAATGCGCTGTCTCAAACTAGGCTGTACTGGCCACTACGCCCCCGACCCGCGCACCGGTCTGGCCTATTACCGGCAAATCTACCGCCAGGGCGAAGTCGAGCGCATCGTCGCCGCTGAACACACCGGCCTGCTCACCCGCGCCAACCGTGAAACCTTAGAAAAGCGTTTCATCGAAAGCACCCGCCGCTGCGACCCCAACCTGATTTCTGCCACCTCTACCCTAGAGATGGGCATTGACATTGGCGATCTGTCTACGGTGTTCCTCAGCTCTGTGCCCCCCGGCACCGCCAACTTTCAGCAGCGCATTGGTCGGGCCGGTCGCCGCGACGGCAACGCCCTGGTCAGCGTCATCGCCAACGGCAAACCCCACGACCTCTTCTTCTATGCCGACCCAATCCGCATGCTGGAGGGCAAAATCGAAACCGCTGGGTGCTATCTCGATGCCTCCGCCATTCTCCAGCGCCAGCTCACCGCCTTTTGCCTCGACAGCTGGGTGGCGACGGGGGTACCTCGTCAGGCGCTGCCCCACCTGCTGAGTGACGTGCTGAATGCGATCGAGCGCAACGACCAAAAGCGCTTTCCCTACAACTGGTTGACCTATATCCAGGCTCACCAGGGCGAATTGCTAGAGACCTTCCTCAAGCTGTTTGAAGACTGCACCGAAGCCCGCACCCGTGAAGAGTTGCGCCTCTTTATGGAGAAAGGAGCGCAGGAGGAAGGCGGACTCCGATTTCGCATTCTCGATGCCCTCAACAGCATTCGCAAGGAGCGCACCCGCCTCAGCAGCCAGATCAAGACCATCGGTACCAAAATCAAGAAAATTCAGGAGGAGCCCGAAGCACTGCAAGACCCAGAGCATCTGGAAGAACTCTCCCGAGAGCGGTCTGGCTTTAGGGCGCTGATGAAAGACCTCAACGCCAAGCCTACCCTCAACTTCTTCACCGACGAAGGGCTGTTGCCCAACTATGCGTTTCCCGAAGCCGGGGTGACGTTGCGCTCTATTCTCTGGCGGCGCAGGGCCGAAGGGGATGCGGGCGACGGCAAAAAGTACGAGACTTACCCAGTTTCCTACGAGCGTCCGGGGCAACTGGCCATTCGAGAGCTGGTACCTAGCGGGGTGTTCTACGCCGAGGGCCGACGGGTCAAAATCGACCAGGTGGATCTAAAGCTCTCGGAGCCTGAAGAGTGGCGTTTCTGCCGCAGCTGCAATTACTCGATTCGGAATGCTGAGCCCGAGGCTAAACAAAAGACCTGCCCCCGCTGCCAAGACTCAATGTGGAGTGACCAGGGCCAGGTGCGGCGCATGCTGCGCCTCAAGCAGGTAATGGCTACTACCAGCGATCGCGACAGCCGCTTTGGCGACGATAGCGAAGACCGCAACACCGCCTTCTTCCAGCGGCATCTGCTGGTCGATTTCAACGCCGACTTCCTGGAGAAGACCTTCCTGGTCAACGACGAGGAGTTTCCCTTTGGGTTTGAGTACATTTCCCGCACCAGCTTCCGTGAGATCAACCTGGGCGAGGCGACGGTCACGGGGGAGGCGATCGCCATTGGTGGGCAAAAGTACAAATCCCAGGGTTTCCGGGTCTGTCGCAACTGTGGCAAGGTGATGCGGGGCAACAGCAAAAAAGACCACACCATTAGCTGCCAGTTTCGCGACAAGCCCGACCAGGCCAAGGCTCTCGACGTGCTCTACCTCTACCGCGAGTTCGAGTCTGAGGCGATCCGCTTTCTCATGCCCGACGATAACTTCTGGACGAAAGAAGGGCTGCACTCCTTTATCGCCGCCCTGCAGCTGGGCCTGAAACAAAAGTTTGGCGGCCAGGTGGGCCACCTACACACCACCATCAGCGAAGAACCTCAACCCAACTCCAGCCTGCGGAAATCGTTCCTGTACTTGTTTGACAGCGTACCGGGGGGCACCGGCTACCTGCGCCAGCTGATCCGCGATCCAGAGAATATGCGAGATGTGTTTGAGCAGGCGTTGAAGGTGGTGCGGGCCTGCGGTTGTCAGAATGAGGGCAAAGACGGCTGCTACGCCTGCCTGTTTGCCTACCGCAACAGCTTTGATCAGGATAAGACCAGCCGCAAGCAGGGGCAGATTTTGTTGAGTGCGATTGCCAAACACTGGCCCCAGCTTGCAGAAACTTCCACCGGGCTCTCCGCCATTCGCCTCAACAGCAACTTTGAGAGTGAACTAGAACGCCGCTTCATCGAAGCCATTCGCCGCTACCGCCCTGGTTCAGATTCTGGCCAGGCCGTCACCCTACGGAAAGATACCTTCAATGGCAAAACCGGCTACTACCTCAAAACTGGCGAATCGGCCTGGACGATCGAAACCCAAGTCACCCTAGGCGACCAGGACGGCGTTGCCCTCCCCTGCCGCGCCGATTTTCTCATTCGTCCTGCCTCTGTCCGTTTAGACAGCAAGCCCATCGTTATCTTTACCGACGGTTGGGAATATCACAAAGACCGGATCTGGAATGACTTCCAGCAGCGCCTTGCCATCCTGCGCAGCAACCAATTTTGGTGCTGGTCGCTCACCTGGGATGATGTCGCCAAGCAGCTAGAGCCAGAGCATGGGGTGAACTGGCTCGATGGCCTCAACTGCCAGCTCAACCCTCAATTCCAGGCCAATCCCTCCGGCATGTATCAGAAGTACCGCTGTGACTCCCTGACAGCTTTGGAAAAGGGCACCAGTTTCGAATGGCTAATGTGCTATCTAGCCAATCCTTCGGCCTCAACCTGGCAGCAATGGGGACTGTTGCGTACCCTTGCCCAGGCCCATCCCCATTCCTTTACCGACCAGACTCTGCAACAGCAGTGGAGCGATCAGATCCAGCCTTTCCTAGGCGACCTGGCCCTCAACTACTGGGAGCCGCCCAGTCAATTTATCAGTGGCGAAATCCAGGTCTCGCCCCTGCTCACGGTCTGGAGTGCGGCAGATATTGCCCGCCATACCCAACTCGATGCCACCGGCAGCCTGGTGCTGCTTCAGCTCAACGATACCCCCAGCGGCAACCCCGACCCCCTCAAAGCCAGTTGGAATGAGGCGCTACGGCTGTTGAATCTCTATCAGTTTCTGCCCCATGTCTACGCCACCACCAATACCGCTATTCAGCGGGGGCAACAGCCGCTGCTGGCCAACCCTCCGGCTTCGGTTCCGGTGGCCGACGAGCGCTGGGCTAACCTAAGGGATGTGGTGTTTGCTGAGGCCCTGCTGCCTGCGATCGCCCAGATGGAGCAAGAGCAATGGCCCCTGCCCGACGCAGGCTACGAGTTGGCTGATGACCGGGGCAAAGTCATCGCCGAAGCCGAACTGGCCTGGCCCCAGGCCAGGGTGGCTGTATTGATCACCGATGACGATCAAGATGCCTGTGTCCAGGCGGGCTGGTATGCCTTTACCGTTGAAGAATTTTTAGCCGCGACGGTTACGACTCAAGACAGGGGCACGATTAAAGACAGGTTGCAAGGAGCATAATCCATGGCTTTACAGAACACATTTCGCCTCGCCATCTCTGATGAGTTCTTTGATGCCTACAGCCAGCTCCCCCGCAATACCCAGGAGAAGGTCTCGAAGTTTATCAACCTGTTTCGGCAAGACCCCACCTCTCCTGGCATCAACTACGAAACCATCAAAAACGGCCAGAGCAAGCTGATGCGATCGGTTCGTATTGATGAAGCCTATCGCGCCATTATGCTCAAGCCCGATACCGGTAACGTTTATATCATGCTGTGGGTTGACCACCATGACGACGCCTACGACTGGGCCCAGCGTAAGACCTGTGTGGTCAATGAAGAATCCGGCGCTCTCCAAATCATCGACGTAGAGGAGGCTAAGGCGACAGCGGCCCAGCTTGGCCAGCGCCATGCCGCCACCACCCCTGGCCGCTTTCAAGACATTAAAGATAAATACCTGATGCGTCTGGGCGTGCCAGAAATTTTGCTGCCCGCCGTCCGTCGCGTCGTCACCGACGATGATGTTGAGTCTCTCTTACCCCACCTTCCCCGCGAGGCGAGCGATGCCCTGCTCATGCTGGCCTCAGGGTACGAGCTAGATGAGGTCTTTCGCCAACTCGAGCGGTCCCAAGACTCGAAAAATGCTGACCCCAACGATCTGGCTACAGCCCTGGCAAACGACGACAGCCTCAGCCGGTTTGTGGTCATCACCGACGACACCGAACTAGAAGAAATGCTCGCTGCCCCCTTAGAAAAATGGCGCGTCTTTCTGCACCCGTCCCAACGCAAGCTGGTCGAGAAAGATTGGAGCGGCCCGGTGCGGGTCTTGGGCGGAGCGGGCACGGGCAAGACCGTGGTGGCTATGCACCGAGCTAAGTGGCTGGCCCAAAACCGCTTTACTGATCCCAGCGATCGCATCCTATTCACCACCTTTACCCGGAACCTAACCGTCGATATTGCCGCCAACCTCAAGACCATCTGTGCCCCCGACCTCATGCGCCGCATTCAGGTCGTCAACCTGGACAGCTGGGTAGCAGAATTTCTGCGACAAGAGGGGGTTGAGACCAAAATCGCCTACGACAGCCTCACCGATAAACTTTGGCAGGAGGCCTACACCCTGGCTCCCGTCGAACTCGGTCTCCCGCTCGATTTCTACAAAAACGAATGGCAGGATGTGGTGCTTTCCCAGGGCTGCCAAACCCAGCGAGACTACCTCCAGGCCAGACGAGTCGGGCGCGGCACTCGCCTCAGCCGTGCCCAACGCCAGGATATCTGGCCTGTTTTCGAGGAGTATCGCAATCTGCTGCTGGCCCAAAACCTCCGGGAACCCGACGATGCCTTTCGCGATGCCGCCAGATTAATTGCCAACCGAGGCCCAGAGTCTCTGCCCTACAAGGCTGTCATTGTGGACGAAGCCCAGGATATGAGCCCTGCGGCCTTTGAGCTCCTGCGGGCGATCGCAGGCGAGCCCAGACCCAACGATCTATTTATCGTCGGCGATGCCCACCAGCGCATCTACGGCAAAGTTGTTACCCTCAGCCACTGCGGCATCGATATTCGCGGGCGCTCCAAAAAACTGCGTCTCAACTACCGCACTACCGACGAAATCCGCCGCTGGGCCAGCGCTGTCTTAGAGGGCATTGCGATCGACGACCTCAACGGCGGCACCGACTCCCTCAAAGAATACCGATCCCTCGTCCATGGAGAGGTGCCGATGATTAAAGGCTTCGAGACCCTAGACGACGAACTCAAGTTCTTAAAACAAACCCTCACCACCATTCAGGCCCAAGACCAAACCCTAGCCGGGGTCTGCCTCACCTTCCGCACCAACGCCCTTATGGAAACCTTTGAAACATTCCTTCAAACCATGGGGCTACCCGTCAAACGCATCCATCGCAACCAGCCCGACAACCCCATGGAAGATGGCATCCGCATCGGTACCATGCACCGGGTAAAAGGCTTGCAGTTTAACTACATGTTTCTGCCCTCGCTTAATGCCAATGTCCTACCCCTCCATGCGGGGCTAGAGCACTGTGCCGATGAAACGGCACAACAGGCTTTCACCACGGGAGAACGTTGCTTACTCCACGTCGCCGCCACCCGCGCCAAAAAGCAGGTATTTGTCTCCTACTACGGCCAGCCGAGCCCCTTCTTACGAGTTGGGTAAAACTACCAAGTTGGGTAAAACTGCATCTACAGCCAGCCTATTGATTTAGCGTCAAAGGCAGCAAACCCGAAGCCGTGGTTTCCAGCAAATGATTTCGTCAGGCAAATATTAACCCAAGGAGTATCAGGCCCCCAACTACCCAAAGCCACCCACCATCAGTTGATGAATATGTAGGTAACATCGGCCAAGAAGCGATGGATGACGTGGTCATTGTCTACTGTGCTTATGAGCCACTGCCAGAGAATGAGAATCCTTGGGTAGAAACGGCTCCGGCGATCGTCTCTCCCGATTCCTTTGGGGGTGATCTGGCGGCTTATGAGGCATGGAAATCCCGCCAGGTCTTGACGGTTTAACCCTGTTAAAGGCCTACTGGCCTTTTCTCTGAACGCGCTGATCGCCCAAATCGCCAAAATACTCTTTTAACCAGTTCACCAGACCCCAGTACTTTTCAAGGGTACGAGTTTGTACCTGTTTAACCTTCCACTCGCTATATCGCTTGAAAAGGTCAACCGCCCCGATCGCCTGGAGCGGCTGGCTGCGATCGCTCTTGTACTTGGACAACGTTGGGTCATAGTTGCCCGAAATGATGTCCAGGTGGATCTGATTAGCCCGCTGCTGCGCTACCGCCAGATTCACCGGGTCATGGCGTAGGCCCAGGCTCATCGTCTTGCGCTGCCCCTGGTACCGCCATCTCAGGCGAATCCAGCCGTCTATGTTCTCAATTGAAACTTCACCGTTAGGAGTTCTAGCCATATTGGGTACCCATTCTGTACCCATTGAAGCGCTAAAACCCTGATTGTTCCGTTTAAATCCGTTAAGCGCATACCCATGCTTGGGTGCGATCGCACCTAATGAGCAATCGCTAAATGCCTTAAAACGTAGGCTTTTCAAAGAATGGACGTAACTGGACTCGAACCAGTGACCCCCACGATGTCAACGTGGTGCTCTAACCAACTGAGCTATACGTCCGGGCAGACATAGAAATTAGCACATTGCCGATCGCGATCGCAAGTCGCCACCCCACCTGACAGCAATTGTAAATTCAAAATTTCAGGCTCCTGAAATCATTGTGCCAAGAGGGGTTCTTGATTCTTAACAAACCGACTGAACGCTGAAATGGCGCAAAATCGTTCTGAATTTATTTTTGCTGCCCACCTGACTAGGGCACCAGGGCCAGCTGAGGCTCCAGGGTGGCTAGTCTGGGGGACGGATCTGGCTGGGGCCGCGCAGCGAGCTGTAGGTTGGCCAGGGCCGTACCTTGGTAGTAGTAGGCCAAAATTTGATAGTAGGGCTGCCCCTGGAGCGCCATCGACCGGGCACCCCACTGGCTCATGCCCAGGCCATGGCCGTAGCCTCGCCCGTCGATGCGAATGGTGCTGCCCGAAATAGTGACCGAAACCAGGCTGCTGCGTAGCCCCAGGGTCTGGCGAAACTCGGTGCCAGTGAGGGTACGGGTGCCCTGGGTGCCCTGGAGCCGAATGGACATGATCCGGCCCTGGGGCGTGGCTCGCTCGGTGGTCACCGACTGCAATTGGCCAATGCCCGTAATGCGCTGGGCAAACTGCTGGGAGGAGAAGGTTTCAGACCAGCTAAACACCGGGGCATCTTGGTCAAAATCGGCGACGCCGCGCAGGTAGGGAGTGGGCTGCTGCCAAATATCTTCAGAATTTTCGGTATGGCCCCCGGAGGAGGAGTGAAACACCGCCTCGATCACCCGGCCCCCGTAGGTGAGGACCTGCCCCTGGGTAGCGTTGACCGCAGCCTGTACCGATGGAGTCTCAGCCGCGAGACCGTGGTACACCTGGTGGGCCGTGGTGCTCCCCACATCAAACAGATCGCCCTGGGTGCGATCGCGCCGATACAGCGCGTAGGAGCGGGCCGCTACCGCCTGGGCCTTGATGGCCTCCTGGGGCCAACTGGCGGGCATTTCGCCGCCCACGACGCCGTAGAGGTAGGTTTCGAGGTCAATCCAGTTAATGGCGGTCACTTTGCCGTCTACGGGCACCACCAGCACCCGCCCCCGATACCATTGGTCGCCGATAAAGACATAGCCGCCCCCGGTAGGCTCAACCCAAAACGATTGCCCCTGCCAGTCGGCTAGGCGCACCCCGCCGCCCGTGGGGGTCACCACCACCGATCGCCCCTGGGGAATTTGGCCGACGCCCTGGCCCGACGCATTTCTCACCACCGCTGGGGTAGAGCTCCCCACCGTGACCTGGTTGAGGCGCTCCCCAATGGCGACGCGCATTTCGACGATGGCCTGGGCGGGCAGCGTCATGAGCCACCACAGTACCGACAGGCTCAGGCCGTGTTTAAGCAGGATCAGGGCGCGGCTGACCAGCAGCCCAAAGACAAGGGGTTGGCGATGGAGGGTCATCGGTTCAGGGAGAACGTATGAAGGACTAAATCGACAGAAAACTTGATGGCGGGCAGCACTTTTTACGGTATCACCAATGGCCTAGCCCGGCATAACCGGATCCACTCTCTACTATGCCTGGCCGCATCGCCCCTGGTGGCTCACCCAGGACAGCGGTTAAAGTGGCCCCTGCGGTATCCCCTAGGGCGGCATCGCAACGTCGTAGAGCCGCCGCATGAACGCCATGATTTGGCGACCATACTCTGGGTTAGCATTCCAGCGACCGGTGAGCTGCTCGACCAGGGGAGCGATGCCTCGTGTCACAAAGGTAAACCGGGGGTCGACCTGGCGCTGCACCAGCGGATCGATGCCGCCGTAGGCTTTCAGGTGCTGAATATGCGCTCGCACCCCCACCCGGGCGCTGGGAAACGACGACCCCTCTGGCCCCCCCGTGGGGGCACCAATGCCGCCAAAGTTATTTTGGGCCGGGTTCAGGCTGCCGCCAAAGCTGAGGGAGTTGGTTTCGACCAGCATTTGGCAAAAGGCAATGTCGTGGTTGACCCCTTCGATCGCCGCCTCTTCCCGGTACAGCCTGGGCAGGTCGCGGTAGGTATTCACGGCGGCGGGGTTGATGCGGCCCATGAACTGGCTGAGCTGCACCTCCGAGGCGCTGCCAGTGCCCATGATCCGATCCATCGAGCCGGGGCAAAACTGCATGCCCGCGCCCGATCGCAGCCGCAGAGTACGACTCGGCGCATCCCACGACACCGATACGCCGTAGGTTTGTAGGTCTACGGCTTTGATGTAGACCACGTTGGCGTAGCGCACCCGCGTAATGCTGGTGGAGGTGGTGGCGTCTATTCCCAGCAGGTCGGCGATGTCAATGGGCACGTAGGCGTTGCCGTTGACGATAATGCCCGTTTCGGGGTAAATCCCGCCGTTGAGGTTAATTCTAATTTCGGGCAGGGTGCTCCCCGCCCCGGACGGAGCCGCATCGCTAGTCACCTGCCGACTCCAGGAGGCCAGTCCATCGGCAATGCCCAGGGCCACGTCCCGCCGCTGCCATTGAATAATGGCCAGGTCGTCGGGGTTGCTGAGGTAGCCAATCTCCATCAGCAAGGACGGACAGCCCAGGTTGCGGCAGAAGGCCAGCATCCCCATGGGGGAGTCGGTGTCGGGCTTAGGGCCACGGCTGGGCAGCAGGGGCACCCGCCGCCCCAGGGCCAGCAGCAACAGCTCGGCGTGGGTACGGCGGACATCATTTTTGGCAATGTAAAAGACCGTTGACCCGCGCACTGAGGGGTCTCGGAAGGCCCCGGCCTGGATTTCTAGGGCCACGTCTTCGGGACGACAGCGGGCGTTGATCCAGGTGAGGGTTTGGGCAGCGCTGAGGTCATCGGGCACAGATAAGACTGGGAGCTGGCGCGATCGCAACTCCGCTACTACCAGATCGCGCACCTGGATCATCTCCGCAGCTTCGGTGGTGGTCGGTAGCACGGCACCGGGGTCACGCACCCCGTCTTCATAGCCTCCGTGGCCGGCTGAGATAAAAATCTGTGCCATTTGAACCGATCGTTAAGTTCCCTCGCCAGAATCATACCTAGGAAATGGGCCAGTGGCTTGGCGGGGGGCAATGGGGAGGAGAGAATTCAACGTTCAAAGGGCGAAATTCAAAATTCCTGACTAAGTAGGGAAGCCTAATTAATTGTAAGAAGGGGTTTGGGGGCTGCGCCCCCAGGCAGGGGGTTTCACCCCCTCCACCCCCACCGGCATCTTTATTTTAATTACGCCCAGCTACTTACAGGTCGTTGAAGGCGGCTAGGGCATCTCCGGTAACTCGGCAGAGCTGCCACTCGGGTTTAATCTCGGCCCCCATGCGCTGGTAAAACTCAATGGCGGGGGTGTTCCAGTCCAGGACGCTCCAGTCGAGGCGGCCACAGCCTCGGGCCAGGGCGAGCTTACCGAGGTAGACCAGCAGGGCCTTGCCAATGCCCTGGCCTCGGTGGTCGGGCTGCACAAAAATGTCTTCTAGGTAGAGACCCGGCTTCATCAAAAATGTAGAGAAGTTGTAGAAAAACAGCACCATGCCCACGGGCTGACCGTCAACCCAGGCTAGGGCGGCTTCGGCGTAGGGGCGGGGGCCAAACAGGGCGGCGGCCAAATCGTCGTCGGTGCCGGTGACCTCGTGGCTGAGCTGTTCGTAGGCGGCGAGGGCCTGGATCAGTGTCACCAGGGCGGATACGTCGGCGGGGGTAGCGGGGCGAATGTCGAGGGTGGGATGGGTCATAGGGCAAGGGGTAGCGCGGCGGCGTAGGTGGGTGATAGAAGGGCTAGCGGCTGGCCGGGGGCAACCGCTAGAACCGTCAGACTGCGTGTAGTATACGTGTACCTCAACAATCTGACCCGGTGAGATCGGCGGGGCATAGTTTAACGCAGGAGAACGGGGATGCCAGCGTCCATCGGTATAGTTTTGGGACTGGTATTGGGGGTGGGGGTGGCCGGGTTGTTGTTTGCCAGCCGCCTACAAACCCTGCGGGAAAGGGCGAAGGCCGACTGGGTGGCCGATCGCGCCAGCCTGATCGAGCGGCTGCACCACACCGAGCGACACCTGGCGGATCTGCGGGCGACCCTGCGCGACCTGCAAGCCCAGCTCGACTACAGCCGCCATGAGCTGCGCGACGAAGGCACCCGCCGCGCCACCGCTGAGGCCCAGGTGGGGCGGATGAAAGAATTAGAGGCCATGGTGAGCGATCGCGCCACCCACCTGGCCCAGAGCCAGCAGGAAAATTCCCTTTTGCGGGCCAAGCTGGCCGAGCTGCAAACCCAGCTCACCCACGCCCACACCGCGACCCAGGAAAAGGTCGCCCTGCTCGACCAGGCCCAGCAGCGGCTGGCCCATACCTTTCAGGCCCTGTCTGCCGATGCCCTGCGCCGCAACAATCAGTCATTTTTAGAGCTGGCCCAGGCCACCCTGTCGAGCTTTCAAACCCAGGCCGAGGGCAGTCTTCACCTGCGCCAGCAGGCCATCGACGCCTTGGTCAGCCCCCTGCGAGTGGCGCTGGATCAGGTGGATCACAAGCTCCAGGCCCTCGAGCGCGATCGCGTCTCGGCCTACGCTGGCCTGACCGAGCAGGTCAAGTCCTTGGCGATCAGCCAAACCCAGCTTCAGGGCGAAACCGCCAACCTGGTCAAGGCGCTGCGGGCCCCCACGGTGCGGGGCCGCTGGGGCGAAATGCAGCTGCGCCGCGTGGTCGAAATGGCGGGCATGATCGAGTACTGCGACTTTGTGGAGCAGCCGTCGGTGGAGTCTGAGAACGGGCGACTGCGGCCCGACCTGGTGATTAAGCTGCCCAACGGGCGGCAGATTATTGTCGATGCTAAAGCGCCCCTGCAAGCCTACCTAGAAGCCATGGAAGCTCCCGACGACGGCACCCGGCGCGATCGCCTGGTGGCCCACGCCCGCCGGGTGCGTACCCACCTGACCCAGCTGGGAACCAAGGCCTACTGGGATCAGTTCGAGGGCTCACCGGAGTTTGCGGTGCTGTTTTTGCCCGGCGAAACCTTCTTTAGTGCGGCCCTTGAACAGGACCCGCAGCTGATCGAGTATGGCGTCAGTCAGAGCGTCATTTTAGCCACCCCTACCACCCTGATTGCCCTGCTCAAGGCGATCGCCTACGGCTGGCGGCACGAAAAAATGGCGGAAAATGCCCAGATGGTCAGCACCCTAGGCCGCGAACTGTACGATCGCGTGGCGGTGCTCACCGGCCACATGGTGAAGCTGCGGCGGGGGCTCGATGCCTCGGTCAAAGCCTTTAACCAGACGGCGGGCTGTCTGGAGAGCCGGGTGCTGGTCACCACCCGCAAGTTTAAAGAGCTCGGGGCCGCTGGCGGGGAAACCATTGAGACCCTGGAGGGGTGCGATCGCATCCCCCGTCGCCTGGAGGTCGAGCCAGCTGAACTCGAGCCTGTCGAGGATCTTGGGGATACCCCTGATGGGCCGTAGGGGCAAACGTCGGTTTGTCTGTCCCCTGTCTCTATGGGGTTTACCCTGCACAGGCCCGAGACTTTTCCCCCAGGGATCACACACCATGACCGTCGCGCTAACCCAGCGACTGCAGCACCATTTTGGCTTTGAGAATCGGCCCCTCTTCCCGTTCTTCGAGCTGGCCGATACCCAAAAAATTGCCCTGGGACTCTTCTAGCACTCGATAGGGCGTATCTGGCGGTATCTCCAGGGGCGGCGGAAACTTTTGCCCCTGTTGCCAGCGGTGGGCCAGGTCGGCGGGCAGGGTGAGGGTCGGTAAATGGCTCAGGGCCGATTCTGGAGCCGCCAGGGATAGGGATTGGGTTTCCACCAGCGCTGTAAACGACTCTAGGGTCAGGCTGTGCGCTAGATCAAAGCCGCCGCTGCGGGTGCGGGTCAGATAGGCCAGGGTGGCTCCAGTGCCGATGCGATCGCCCAAATCCCGCGCAATGGAGCGAATGTAGGTGCCAGGGCCGCAGTCGATGGCCAGGGTCAGTTCCGGCTGCTCTCCCGGTTGCCAGTGCTCCACCGTGATCTGGTCGATGGTGACGGTGCGCGAGGGCGGGGTCACAGCTCGGCCTTTGCGGGCCAGGTCGTAGAGGCGCTGCCCCTGCACCTGAATGGCGCTGAAGGCCGGGGGTATCTGCTCCACCGTGCCCTGAAACTCTGCCAGCACCGCCGTTATATCCGCCAGGACGAGGTGATCGGCGGGGCGCTGGGTCAGAATTTCGCCTTCCAAATCGTCGGTGGTGGTGGCCAGGCCAAAGCGAATCACCGCCCGGTAGGCTTTGTCCGGCGCGAGGTAGGGAATCAGGCGGGTTGCCCGCCCCACGGCAATGGGCAGCACCCCCTCCGCCAAGGGATCGAGGGTACCACCGTGGCCTACTTTTTTGACGCCCAAGAGCCGCCGCACGGCTCCCACGCAGTCGTGGGAACTCATGCCCTGGGGCTTATGGAAATTTAGAAATCCCTGCACAACCGGTAATCCTTGCCCATCCACCTACACACCCACCCGAGGCAGGGCAGACCCATAGGTGCACCTGTCCATTCTCCATCCACCTACCCGAGGCAGGGCAGACCCATAGGTCTGCTTCTACGCACACGCCCATCTATCCATCTGCCTACCCGAGGCAGGGCAGACCCATAGGTCTGCCCCTACGCACCCATCCATCCATTTACGCACCTACCCATCCACCCACCCGAGGCAGGGCAGACACACAGGTCTGCCCCTACTCCCCACCGCCCCATACCTCAGCCAATCGCTGGTCGCGACCACAGGCTGTGCGGTAGAACTTGTAGCGCACCGGATGCTTGAGGTAGTAGTCCTGATGGTAGTCTTCGGCGGGGTAAAAGGTCTGGGCCGGCTCGATCGCGGTGACGATGGGATTGGCCTCAAACTTGGGCTCAGCCATCAGCGATCGCTTAGACTGCTCCGCCAAGGCCTGTTGTTCGTCGCCGTGGACGAAGATTTTAGCCCGGTACTGGCTGCCTTTGTCGCAAAACTGACCGCGATCGTCTACGGGGTCAACATTTTTCCAGAATACGTTGAGTAGGGTGTCGTAGTTGACCTTGGCGGGGTCGTAGACCACCTCCACTGCCTCCACATGGCCAGTGCCCCCGGCAGACACTTCGGCGTAGGTGGGGTCAACTTTGGTGCCGCCGGTATAGCCCGAGGTGGTGGAGAGCACCCCGTCGAGCTCGTCAAAGGGCTTTTCCATGCACCAGAAACAGCCCCCGGCAAAGGTAGCCGTGGCTAGGTTGGTGTCGGCCCCCACCCCAGAGGACTTAGACACCGAGTCGGCGGTGGCGTAGAAGGGCAGGGCATCCCAAATTAACCCCAGGGTGGCCAGCAGTACTAAACCCAGTAACAACCTACGCATCATCGGCTTACCCCATGTTTTCTCTACCCCTTTAGCTTAGAAGGTTCCAGCTCCGATCGCCGCCAGGACCCTGGCTTAACCGCCTGACCTAGGGGTATCTAGCCTCCACGGTCGGGCTACGGCCTAGAGCACCGGTACAGTATGGCTAAAAACCCGGTTTCTTCGTCGCTGGACTAACGATACGACTTGCATTCTGGCCAAGAAACCGGGTTTCTGTACCGACGTTCTAGGACCTGACTTTTCACGTTAAGTTCTTGGCTAAAATCATGTCACCCCGACAACAGACCGCCGCTCATGCGTTTCATCACGCGGCTAGCAATGTCGGCATAGCGGACTTCCCCGGCTAGGATCTGCCCGAGGCGCTGGGTGGCGGTGGGGCGCTTAATGCCCACCCGGTAGCCGATCCCCGGTACCCGAAAAAACAGCCCGGAAATGCGCTTGGCCCAGGGCATATCTGCGCCCCAGGTGGCGTGCATGGTGGCGGTATAGGTCGCCAGGGCGTCGGCATCGCCCGCCAGGGCCGCGTGGATCGCCTCGGCGGCCCGCACGCCGCTGACCATGCCAGGGCGAATGCCCTCGGCACTGAGGGGATCCACAATGGCAGCGGCTTCGCCCACCAGTACCGCCCGGTGGGTGTGGAGGGGATGGTTGCCGTCCCAGAGCTTGAGGGGGTGGCTGTAGAGCTGGCCCTGGTCAAGGCTGACCCCAAAGGACTGGCTGTACCGGTCGAGCACCTGGCGGTAGTCGGTGGCTCCGGCTCCCAAAAACGATGCGGCCCCAATGGAGTAGCGATCGCCCTTCGGAAAGTTCCAGGCGCAGCCCTGCTTGACCAGGCCAAACTCAAAATTAATGGCGCAGTCATCCCCCACCGGGGCAGGCACTTCGAGCACGCTGGCATGGCGCAGGGCCACATCCGGAAACCCCAGCCATTTAGCCATGGGGCCCATAGCGCCGTCGGCGGCGACCAGGTAGGCCGCTGCCAGCGTTCCATCGGTCGTGGAGACCTGCCAGTAGTCGCCTTGGTTGGCGATCGCGGTGACGGCGGTGCTGGCCTTGAGGTCTGCCCCCTGGCCCTGGGCCTGCTGCACCAGGAAGTGATCAAACACCTCCCGCTGCACCATCCAAATTGGGTCAGTGGTAGTCAGTTCAGCCTCGACGGAGTCGCCCAGCTTGTAGGTGTAGCGCACGCGGCGCATCTCACGGGCGATCACCGGGGTAAAGTCAATGTCAAAGTACTTGGCTACGCTGGGCGAAACCGCACCGCTACAGGGCTTGTAGCGAGGTAGGGCATCCTTTTCCACCATTAGCACCGAGTGCCCCTGCTTGGCCAGGTGGTAGGCCGTCGAGGCTCCAGCGGGGCCAGCCCCCACCACAATTACGTCGTACATCGGGTTCTCGGGTCGGTAGATGGGTCACAGGGTTTCTGTGCCATCATCCTACCGTTTTGGTGGCTGGAGACAGCTAAAGCCGAAAATAGTGCCCCCCCTGGGCATTGCAAATTCATTCCGACTCAAGGTTAAGTAGACAGGCTGAGTTAAGAATTTTAAAGAATTTGAGCTGCGCCATGGATCGCAGCAACTCCACACTGGACTGTCGCGAGACTGTTGATTTATTCACGTACTATGCAACACATTTCCTTGAAAGCTGTGACTGCGATCGCCTTGGGTACCTTGTCCCTGGGTATGCTGTCCGGCTGCGGCGGCGAAAGCCCTGCCCCCACAGCACCTGATACCAGCGCCGAGACGACTGTCACCCCCAGTGGTGAGGGTGGCACCTTGATCATTCGTGCCAACGGCGAAGACTTTGTCCGCGAAGGGTTCACTACCAAAGACGGCTGGGAGATTGAATTCGACAATGTTTTCGTCTCTCTAGCCGACATTACCGCCGCCCAAACCGACCCACCCTTTGACCCAGAGGCGGGTACTGAGCTACAGGCTAAGGCCGAGGTCAAGGTGAAGGGTACCCAGGTGGTCGATCTGGCCGAGGGCGATGCCTCTGCTGAGCCGATCCCCGTGGCGGAGCTAGAGGCTCCGGCCGGGCGCTTTAATGCCCTGGCCTGGCGCATGGTGCCCGCCGACAGCGGCCCAGCGGAGGGTTACACCATTTGGATGCAGGGCACCGCCACCAAGGACAGCGAAACCGTGCCTTTTACCATCAAGGTGAATGAAGAGCTGGCCTTTACCTGTGGCGACTTTGTCGGCGACGATCGCAAAGGCATTCTCACCGCTGGCAATACGGCTGACCTGGAAGCCACCTTCCACTTTGACCACCTGTTTGGCGATGGCGGTGCCCCCGCCGCCGACAGCATTAACACCGGAGCCCTGGGCTTTGACCCGCTCTTTGCATTGGCCAAGGGGGGCGTAGTAGATGTCGACAGTGCGGCGCTCCAAGCGGGGCTATCTGAGGCCGACTACACCACCTTTTTGTCGATTCTGCCGAGCCTGGGCCACGTGGGCGAAGGCCACTGCGAAGAGGTTCAATTGACCAGCCTATGAGCCCCAGGAGCATGAAATTGACTGGGGCATTGGCCCTGGGGATGGTGGGTTGGGGGTTGCCGGTACTGGCCCACGGCCTGACCCTAGATCATCGCTGGGTTAACAGCGTTGAGGTGCAGGCTACGTTTGAAACTGGCGAGCCCATGGTTCAGGCCCAGGTGTTGGTCTACGCCGCTGGCAACCCTAGCGAGGTCTGGCAACAGGGCACCACCGACGACCAGGGGCGATTTAGCTTTGTACCCGACGCGACTCTGCCCGGCAATTGGGAAGTGATGGTGCGCCAGGCGGGCCACGGGGCGATCGCCACGATTCCGGTGGGTACCGTCTCTACCGCCCCCGCTAACGGCTCAAAGCCCGATATGACCCCTGGGGTAGAGGTCGGGTCGGCCCCCAATTCTTTAATCTCTCCTATTACTAACCTTTCTCCGGTTCAGCGGGGCATTACCATTGGCTCTGTGATCTGGGGCTTGATTGGCACCGGTCTATTTTTTGCTCGAGGCAAGCGCTAGTGCATATTCCCGATGGAATTTTACCGGCCCAGGTCTGCGCGGCGGGGTATGCCATAACCGGCTTGGCCACCTGGTATTCCCTGCGGCAGATTAACAGCAGGCCCGACCCCACTGCCGAGATTCCGAAGGCGTCGTTGCTGACGGCGGCTTTTTTCGTGGCGTCGTCAATCTACATTCCGGTACCGCCCGCCAGCGTGCATCTGATTTTGAATGGGCTGCTGGGAGTAATGCTAGGATACTTTGCCTTTCCCGCTATCCTGATTGGGCTGTTTTTTCAGGCCCTGGTGATTGGCCACGGCGGGATCACGACCCTGGGGGTGAATGCCGCCATGATGGGCATACCGGCAATGCTGGCTTACCATATTTTTCAGAGTCGGCATACTCTGGGCAAGGTGTTGACAGAACCCACCCGCACCGGGCTGTTTGCCTTTCTAGGCGGAACCTTAGGTCTCGGGATAGCAGCCTTGATTTTTCTGGCGCTGATTATTTTCAATATTCCCGCTGAGCTAGATGCTGGGGCCGAGCGGGCGGCGATCCTAGCGTTGTCCATTGCCCACGTACCCCTGGCGCTGATTGAAGGTCTCTTTACCGCCATGCTGGTGCTGTTTGTGCGTCGGGTGAAGCCTGAGCTACTGGAGGGTTAGGGGCTATGGGCGTCGCCAGTCACGATACCTATTTGCACCGTGAGTCGGTGATCCACCGCTGGTCGCCCCGACTAAAGCTGGTCAGCCTTCTGGTGCTGATGTTTGCCTTTGCCACGGTGCGGCAGCCGATCCTGATACCGTGGATGCTGGGGTTGGCGGTAGGGCTCTACCTGCTGTCGGGGCTCCCCCTAGCCTTTCTAGGGCAGCGGCTGAGCTATCCAGGTCTGTTTGTTCTGGCGCTGGTGGTGCTGTTGCCCCTCACCGTGGGGGATACGGTGCTGGGGCAGTGGGGCTGGTTGACCCTGCGCCAGGAGGGGTTAGAGGCTACACTACTGATTGTGGGTCGATTTTTATCGATTTTGACCCTGGGGTTTATCTTGCTGGGCACAACGCCGTTTTTGACCTTGCTGCAGGCGATGCGATCGCTGGGATTGCCCACCATTTTGGCCGATATGACCCTGCTGTCCTACCGCTACCTGTTTGAGATTGCGGCGATGCTGGCCACCATGCAGCAGGCCATGGGGCTGCGGGGCTTTGGTCAAGGGCGGCAGCGCTGGCTGCGGGTGAACAGCCAAGCCCTACAGCAACTGGCCATGCTGGCCGGTAACCTGCTCATTCGCAGCTACGAACAGTCGGAGCGAGTGTACAAGGCCATGCGACTACGGGGCTACGGCTACGGGGTCAAGCGGCCCAAGCCGAGCTTAGCGGATCAACCCAGCCCCCTCAGCTGGGGTCTAGCTGGGGGGGTGCTGGCAGCGGCGGTGGGGCTCGTAGTAGCCGAAGGACTCTTGCGCCCATGACGGATATACCTATGACAGATACATCCATGGTGGATTCAATTCTCACCATGGCTAAGCAGCTCAAACCAGCGGCGATCGCCGCCCAGGCCCTCTCCTTTGGCTACCCCGACCAGCCCGAGGTGCTCTGTGGCATCACCCTGACCATCCAGGAGGGCGATCGCGTCGGCATTATCGGCCACAATGGCTGCGGCAAAACCACCCTGTTTATGCTGCTGTGCGGCGTCCTCAGCCCCGCTGCCGGAGAAATTTTGCTGTTTGGCGACCTCCTCCAGCCCGGCCAGTTTCGCCCCGAGGTGGGCCTGCTGTTCCAAAATCCTGACGATCAGCTCTTCTCGGCCTCCGTGCGCGACGACATCGCCTTTGGCCCCCAAAACATGGGCCTGCCCCCCGCCGAAGTCAACGCACGGGTGGCCCAGGCCGCAGACATGACCGGCATTACCCACCTGCTCGATCGCCTGCCCCACCACCTCTCGGGGGGCGAAAAGCAAATGGTGGCGATCGCAGGCCTGCTCGCCATGACCCCATCGATCATCCTCTACGACGAACCCACCGCCAGCCTCGACCTGCGCACCCGGCGACGGCTGATTCGGTTTCTGCAAAACTCCACAGAAACCGTGCTGATCTCCTCCCACGACCTGGAATTTGTGCTGGAGGTGTGCGATCGCGTCATTTTGATCGACGACGGCCACATCATTGCCGACGGCGACCCCCGCGCCATCATGGGCGACCAGGCCCTGATGGAAGCCCACGGGCTAGAGAAGCCCCATTCGCTGATTCCCCACAACGACCCGCACCATGGGGCTTGACCGCCCCGCCTCAGCATATTCCATCATGAGAAAAATAGCGTTGAGAAAGGCGGCCAAAACCGATGACTTACGCCAGCCGTAGGTGAATTGAGGAGAAGGTTGACGCGCCGTCAGCAGGCTAGCCACCCAGGCCAGCAGCAGGCCCAATACATCGCTCAGGTTATGCCCGGCATCAGCCAAGAGCGCGACCGAGCCCGCTATGACCCCAAAGCTAGCCTCAACTAACACAAACCCTCCATTCAGCAATAGTCCCACTACAAAAGCACGGTTATAGCTGACTGGGGGGGCATGCCCATGGCCACCCTCGGCGGGGTGGGGGTGGCCATGGCCGTGGCTGTGTGGATGCGGCATAGCTGATTGAGACATCTAGAAGTGGGCTAGGTGCCAAAGGCGATCGCCCCTGGGCTACAGTGTATTGGCCGTGTAGGCTTCAAACTCCTCGCAGTTGCCCTTCTTCACCGTAATCACTGTCTTCACCCCGCCGCGCCGGGTAAAGTCACCAATCACCCGCAACCCCTGGGGGGTGAGCTCATCCCACAGGCGATCGGCAATCTGGTTCGCCACCGTTTCGTGGCTAATGCGCTGGTCGCGAAAGCCATTGATATAGAGCTTAAACGCCTTCAGCTCCACCACCCAGGGGCCAGGGCAATAGTCCACCACAATGGTGCCAAAGTCGGGATAGCCGGAGCGGGGGCACAGGGCCGTAAACTCTGGGTGCTCGAGGTGAATGGTGTAGAAATTCTCGGACGGGTTGGGCCATTTCTCGAGGGGGTCTACAGCGGTCTGGAGAATGGCGCGATCGCCGTACTGGGTGGGAGTGGCTGAAGTAGGAATCATAGATAAAGATAAATAAAATACATCGTAGCGTGGGTCCCCTGAACCCCTCTGTGCCAGCACCGATCGCCCCGATTGACCCACGTCCCCGCAACGTGGGTCCCCTGAACTCCACACCCGCCTCCACCGATCGCCCCGATTGACCCACGGCAACGCAAGAATCATCGATGAATGGGGGTACTTGGCATGGGCCGTGGGTCACAGGGACTGGCCGGTGGGAGCGGTGACCATTGAGGTGACCCACGCTACGGGAGCTGCTGTTGGGCCCAGGCCATGGCCGCTGCGCGGGTGCTCACCAAGCCCTCCGCTTGGGCGAGGGCGATCGCTTCGAGCAGTTCGCCAATTTTAGGGCCTGGCTTGAGGGCTAAGCCGTCCACCAGGTCCTTGCCGGTGACCAGGGGCTGGGGGTGGGCGATCGGGTCATTGGGGCTGAGGAAGCGCTCAATCAGCGGCAGGATCAGCGCTTCTGGCACCCCATGGGTGAGGGCTAGCAGAGCCACGGCCCCAAAGGCGGCTCCCGCCATTTTGAACAATTGGTACTGCTGGCCGGGCGGCAGCAGGGTAGCGCCCTGGTGCCGGTGCAGGTACTGCCAGCCCTTGAGCATGCTCAGCACCGCCTGCTGCTCGGCCCGGCTGTATTTGAGCCGGGCCAGGGTGGCTTCTGCCCTGGCCAAATCGGGGGGCAACAGCTGGCTCAGCTTGGTGGCCTTGAGCCAGCTGCGGTGCAGACCGGGGGTGGTTTGCTCTTTCACCCAACTGTGCAGCAGTTGAGAGTAGCTGGGCCAGCGCTCATGGTACTGGGCGGCGAGTTGATCGAGGGTCGCCAGACGATCTAACTCGGCCCGCTCGACCTCCGGTAGCCAGGTTTGCAGCAGGCCGTCTTGCCAGGCTAGGGCCAGCAGGGTCGACCCCTCCGACAAACTCAGCAGGCAGTCGAGCTCGCCCCGCACCCGTTCGGCGGCCATGTGCCCCAGGGCGGGGGCCAGGGTGCGAATGGTGTGCTGGGTGTTGGGGTCGAGGCTAAAGCCCAGCTGGGCCGCCTGGCGATAGGCGCGCAGCAGCCGCAGCGGATCGTCTTCGAGGTTTTCGGCGGCGACCATGCAGAGGGTTTTGCGGGCCAGATCGGCACAGCCGTCGAGGGGGTCAAGCAGGGTCTCGCTGTGGGGGCTGTAGGCGATCGCATTGATGGTGAAGTCGCGCCGGTGCAGATCAGAGTAGATGGTGGGCCCCACCTGCTGGGCAAAGTCTACGGTGGCGTTGGGAAACACCACCCGAGCAATCTGATGATCGGCATCGAGCACCACAAAGCCCGCCCCGTACTGCTGAGCAATGAACTGAGCCGTGGCGATCGCCCGATCGGGCAGCACAAAGTCTAAATCCAGATAGTCGGCCTGGCGATGCAGCAGGGCATCTCGGACACTTCCCCCCACCAGATAGGCTTGCTGTGGCAGTAGCGACACGCTGAAGGGCCAGGTTTGTGGCGAAAGTGCCGATTTTTGGGTAGCCACTGCAAGGGAGAACGGTAATAGCGTTGGATTCAATCAACCCTCATTTGTTTCATTACAACAGGGTTTTTCAGTCTTGGCATCCTGACCCGGCAGAATGCACCTGAAACCCCCAGGAGGTTTTCATTTTGCAACATCTGAGCTGGGCCACCCGAGACATTCAAAAAACTTGAGCTAGACTACCAGAAAATGTATCCCCAGGACTGCCCCAGCTCTGGCATTCCCCTGGCATGAGCCCTGGCGCTACCGTCAACTGCGGGCGAACTGGAGATACTGTCTCGGCCTGGATCCTAACTTGTACCTGCCAGGAGCGTAACATGTGCATTTGTGTCAACTGCTACTACGTGGATCGCTGCACCACCTACCATGCCGTGGAGGGACAGCATCTGCAACCCCACCTGACTGAGTCGCCGAGCTTTGAAGCGGTAGAACCCACCATCAACGTCAACATTCGCCAGGTCGGCGATGAGATTGAAATGGAGTGGGATGTGGTGGGCTGTGAGAGCTTCGCCGAAGAACTCGGCAAGTGGGCCAAGCTGCGCCCCGGCGAGTTGGTGCCGACGTAGGGGCAGACCCATGGGTCTGCCCTAGCGCGAGGATCGTGGGTGAGTGGGTGAGTAGGACAAACCCATTCCCTCTACCGTCCATCAAACCAGGGGACGAGGGGGTGGATGATGTGATCGGTGCAGAACTCCCTGGGACAACGCTCTGCGTTAACCCCGCCTGCCCCCAGCCTGAGCAGCGGCCTGCGGCCTTGACCTGCGCGGCCTGCGGTCAACCGCTGCGGGTGGGCGATCGCTACCGTTGCCAGCGCCTGCTGGGCCAGGGTGGGTTTGGCCGTACCTACCTGGCGGTGGATGAAGGTAGCCAGCCACCCCGCCCCTGCGTGGTCAAGCAACTGGTGATGGCGGGGGGGAAACATCGCCCCGATGCCCACCAGCGATTTCACGACGAAGCCGAGCGCCTAGCCACCCTGGGCCAGCATCCCCAGATCCCCCGCCTGCTGGCCGCGATCGACACCGACCAGGGCCAGTTTTTGGTGCAGGACTACATGCCCGGCCCCAACCTCGACCAGCTGAGGCAGCGATCTCCTGGGCTGGATGGGGAAGCGCTGGTGCAGCGGGTGCTCTACGAGCTGCTGCCGGTGCTGGCCTACCTCCACGACCACGGGGTGATCCACCGCGATATCAAGCCCGCCAACATCATTGCGCCCCCGGCCCCCCAGCCCCTGGTTTTGGTCGATTTTGGGGCGGCGAAGGCCCTGAACGAGGCAGTGGGGCCGGGCCTGACCGACCCCACTGCCCTACCCACGGCCACGGTGATCGGCAGCGCCGGGTATGCGGCCCCCGAGCAGGCCCTGGGTAAGGCCGTCTACGCCAGCGACATTTTTAGCCTGGGGGTGACCTGCCTGCACCTGCTGACGGGGCTACACCCCTTTGACCTGTACTCCGTCAGCGAAGATGCCTGGGTGTGGCGGCCCTACGGGGCTACCGCCATCAGCCCGGCCCTGGGGCGAGTGCTCGATCGCATGGTCAACCGCCGCCTGCCAGAGCGCTACCGCACCGCCCAGGCCGTGCTCGCCGACCTGCGCTGGAGCGGCCTGGCCTTGGAGAATGGGAACCCCAAATCTGCGACCCCACCCCTAGGTTCACCCTCACCCGCCTGGGCGCAGCGGTTTGCCCTCAGCCTGCCGGGGGTTGTGGCCCAGGGGCTGGCGGTCAGCCCCAACGGACGGGCGATCGCCACCGCCTGCTCCGACGGCTCCGTGCGCCTGTGGGATTGCACCAATGGTGAACTCATTCACCGCTTTCAGCGATCCCTCGGCTGGCTAGGGCGGGGCCATCGCGGCCCCGTCAACGCCGTCGCCTTTACGGGGGATGGTACGGCAATCCTCAGCGGCGGAGAGGACAGCCAGCTGATCCGGTGGGATTTGGCCGACTACAGTGGCCAGCCGGTGCCGGTGCCGAGCTGGCAAATTTCGGCCCTGCTGATGCTGCCGGGCGACAGGGGGGGCGACAGGGTGGCGGTGGGCAGCGGCGACGGGCGCATTCATCTGTGGCCCCTAGACGGTGGGGGGCCAAAAGCCCTGGTGCACCACCAAGACCAGGTGACGGCCCTGGCGGTAGATGGGGCGGGCTCGCTGTTGGTGAGCGGGGGGCGCGATCGCACCCTCCGTCTCTGGTCGCTGCCCTCGGGCCGCCTCACGCGCACCCTCACCGCCCCGACAGCGGCCATTACCGCCCTGGCCTGCCATCCCCAGGATGGCCGCATTGTCAGTGGTGACCAAACGGGCCAGGTGCAGGTGTGGAGTGCCGACCACCCCGACCAGGGCCGGGTCATTCACCGATGCGCTGGCCCGGCGAGGGCGCTGGCAATCAGCCGTGACGGGTCTTGGCTGGCGATCGGCGCAGACGACGGTCAACTCACCCTGATCAACCTCCAGGGGCTCACTCAGGCCACCCCGCTCCGCCACGCCTGGGCCGTGCGCGCCCTGGCCTTTACCCCCGACAGCCGCATGGTGGTCAGCAGCAGTGATGATGAGACGATTCGGTTTTGGTGTTTAGGGGATTGAGGGGGGGAAAGAATGGAAGGAATATAGGAGTCAGGAGCCAGAAGGGGCAGTACTCCTGACTCCTGACTCCTGACTCCTGACTCCTGACTCCTGACTCCTGACTCCTGACTCCTGACTCCTGACTCCTGACTCCTGACTCCTGACTCCTGACTTCTGACTCCCCCTCCATTACCGCACGATGCTGGTGAAGCCCGATGCCTTAAACTGCTTCAGCTTGAGTGGCTCGGGCTGGCTGGCTGAGATCGACACTCGCAGCTCAAAGGGGCTCTCGCCAGGGGGCACCTCGGGAATGCCGCCGAGGCGACCCCGGTTTTGCATGACGGGGTTGTCGTTGGCATCAAAAATGCGGCCAAAGATATCGGCGTCGATGACGGGCTTGCCGGAGCGGTTAATGGCCTTGCCCGTAATTAAAAAACACTTGGCCTCCTGAATGGAGCCTGCGGCCACCAGACCCTCGGCGTACTCGGGCGGGCAGGGGCTGTAGGTGACATCGGTGAGCTCAATGGGGGTGAGGGCCTGGGCTGTGAGACCTGCCCCGCTGATCAGCCAAAGGCCAGCGATTAGGAGGGCTGTGAAGATGCCGCGTAATGCCATGGGTTGCCAAGGGTAAGCGAACGTAAGCCGTTACCAGCTTATCGCGATTTGCCGGGGCAGGGCATGCACCCCCCGGTAGGTCTAGGCCGCAGTCTACGGTCTAAACCTACCCCTATTAAGGTAGAGCTCATTGGGAGGGCGATAGCCTTGACTCGCCGCTGAGCCTAGGACTAGAAGTCCCAGGCTCAAAGCAGAAATCCTCTCAAGAGGATTATGGGCTTGGCCATCCAGTCTGCTTTAGCGGACTTTAGCCATGAGCCAGGGAGTTCACTCCCTGGTGGTTCGGGTCGTAGTCCCCCATAGAAGGCCGTTTCAGGAATCTCAGCGAACGGACTGGTCACCTTAACAGAGGTGGGTCTAAACCTACCGCCGCCGATCGCCCCGCATTGACTCCACCACCTGCTTGATGCCGGTTTCGACGTTGAACCAGGCGGCATCGCGGTTGTCCCACTGCACTACTGGCGTTCCATTCTGCGGTAGCCAGCTGAGCTTGTTGAAGGGGGTATCGCGCCAATCGACCGGGCGCAGAATGATCGGGATGACGCGGGCCTCGCCGCTCTCGTGGCGCTCCATGGCGCGGGTCATCTCGTTGTCGTAGCAGTAGTCGGAGGCCATGAAGTCGGCGCTGACCAGCAGCAGAATGATGTCGGCCCGGTTGAGGTTGTCGTCAATGTCGCTGACCCAGTCGTCGCCGGGCAGAATGCGGCGATCGTGCCAGGGTTGAATCAGCCCCTGCCGTTGCAGCAGCTTGAGGTGGGTCTCTAGCTCGTCGCGCAGGGTTTCGTCTTTGTGGGAGTAGCTGTAGAACAGTCGCAGGGCTTGGCTATGGCGTTCCAGGTTGCGGCTGGGCAGGCGGGTGCCCTCCAAATCGACCCCGTTGAGCAAATCGCGGATATTCAGCTGCACCACCTGGCCGTCGATCACCTGGGGAAATTCGCTCAGGCGGCTGTCTTCCATGACGATCAGGTCTTGGTAAGGCAACACAGTATTGGGATGCCCCGGCACCGGCACTAGCTCTTTGGGTTTGAATTTAAAGCTGCTGTGGATGCGCTCGAAGTCGGAGCGGATCACCGCCAGCAGTCTGCGTCGACTGGCCCCTGGCCCCGCCACGCTGATGGAGACGCAGCGATCCTGGGGATCGGCTTTGACCAGGGCGCGGTTGCCCTCAAAGTTCAAAATCACCCCGGTGCGCCAGCGCAACTGGTGCTCGCTCAGCACGTGGGTACGCACAATGAAGCGAGGCAGCAATCCTTCCGGCAAAATCGGGTACTCGTAGCGAAAGTTGAGGCACTCGGCGGGGTCAAACTCGGCAGCTTCGTCGGGCTGCTGCTTGTCGAGCAGGTCGGGGATCAGGTAGCGGCGGTTTTCGTCTTCTTCGAACCGAAAGCACAGCTCAAATTTGCGCATCAGGTCGAGCAAAAAGCCGTGGCGCTCGGTGGGGTAGGCTTGGGCGTCGAGGGTGCGGGCCAGGCAGGCGGCGTCGAGTTCGCCTTTGCTGTGGGCCAGCTCGTCGGCATTCAGCAGGGTGTAAATGCCGCTGGTGACCCAGCGGGGGTTGAGCACGTGGGTATCGCGCAGGCGGGGGTCGTCTTTGTAGTTGAGGGCAATGCCGAGGCTGTGGAGGTGGACGGCGAGGGAGTCTTGCGCCCCGTAGTCGGTTTCGCCATCGGTCTGGCAGATGGCCCGGTACTGCTCGAAGGAGATGTAGTTGTCGGCCATTTCGGAGAGCTTGTTTTTGATCGCTACCCAACTGGCGGGGAAGGGATCGGGCAGGTGCTCCAGGGCGTCGGTTTGGCGCTCGATGGCGGCGCGGAGGTGGTCGATGCCCTGGCCGGTTTCGCAGTCGGTGGTAATGAACTCACGAATGTTGAGGAATTTTTGCTGCAATGCCCCCCGGTTGACATCAAACGGGTGTTCTTTGATTTTGTTGAGCACGACGAGAACGGGGGAGTCGCCGCCAAAGCTCTGGATCAGCTCCAGCCAGTACTCGGCATCGGCATCTTCGTGGCCCTGGCGACCGTTGAGCACCAGCAGGTAGAGGCTGCGCTCGGTGAGAAAGAACTGGTGGGTGGAGTGCATGATCTCTTGCCCGCCGAAGTCCCAAACGTGGAGTTTAATATCGTCCAAACCATTGAGGTGAATCGGCCACTGAGTAATTTGAATTCCGTCGGTCTTGGCAGAATTAGGGTCGAAGTTTTTGTAGACAAGGCGATTTATTAAAGAGGTTTTGCCTACAGCACCAAAACCCACCAGAATCATCTTGGCTTCATTCAGCGGGATACGCTTCGATAGCAACCGAAAATAGTAGCCGAGAATATCGTGGGGCTTAGCTGTTGCTGCTCCCTCACCAACTTCTCGCCATGTTGGGTCAAGTACTTCCGCAGGCAAGCCCAGCTTTTCATTATCGTGTAGGTAAAGCCGCTCCAAATTGGCGAGGTTGCTCAGGCTTTCGGGGATCTTTGTCAGTTGATTTTGGTAGAGGTAAAGCCGAGTCAAATTGGCGAGGTTTCCCAGGCTTTCGGGGATCGTCGTCAGTTGGTTTTGGTAGAGGTAAAGCACTGTCAAATTGGTGAGTTGCCCGAGGCTATCGGGGAGTGTCGTTAATTGATTTTGGTAGAGATAAAGCACTGTCAGATTAGCGAGGTTGCCTAGGTTTTCGGGGATCTTCGTCAGTTGATTTTGGTAGAGGTAAAGCCCTGTCAAATTGGCAAGGTTGCTAAGGCTTTCGGGGATCGCCGTCAGTTGATTTTGGTAGAGGGAAAGCTCAATCAAATTGGCGAGGTTGCCCAGGCTTTCGGGGATCGCCGTCAGTTGATTTTGGTAGAGGGAAAGCCCTACTAAGTTGGCAAGGTTGCCCAGGCTTTCGGGGATCGCCGTCAGTTGATTTTGGTAGAGGTAAAGCCTTACTAAGTTGGCAAGGTTGCCCAGGCTTTCGGGGATCGCCGTCAGTTGATTTTGGCAGAGGGAAAGCCCTGCCAAATTGGCGAGGTTGCCCAGGCTCTCGGGGATCGCCGTCAGTTGATTTTGGTAGAGGGAAAGCCGAGTCAAATTGGCGAGGTTGCCCAGGCTTTCGGGGATCGCCGTCAGTTGATTTTGGTCAAGGTAAAGCCCTGTCAAATTGGCGAGGTTGCCCAGGCTTTCGGGGATCGCCGTCAGTTGATTTTGGTCAAGAGAAAGCTCAGTCAAATTGGCGAGGTTGCCCAGGCTTTCGGGGATCGCCGTCAGTTGATTTTGGTAGAGAGAAAGCTCAGTCAAATTGGCGAGGTTGCCCAGGCTTTCGGGGATCGCCGTC
>Ga0169931_10000789_pt1 | contig 52687 bp, 46 predicted proteins | sample Kivu_15m_20L_FD_129675 | JGI IMG/M metagenome (GOLD analysis project Ga0169931, IMG submission 129675) | Freshwater microbial communities from Lake Kivu, Western Province, Rwanda to study Microbial Dark Matter (Phase II) - Kivu_15m_20L... | ecosystem: Environmental > Aquatic > Freshwater > Lake...
AGCAACCCGCACAGAAAACCGTCCAAACGGGACTCCACGCCCGCCAGTTCCTTCGCGGTCATGCAGGACAGTTTGGCACTGGCCGCCAGCTGAATCAAGACTACTTAACCTAGTATTACTAACAGCCCGTCCCAAAAACCCCGGCAACTGTAAGAGACGAGGTGACGAGTCTCATTTTTCCGCGAAGAACGGACCTCCTCACGTCGGCGGCTACAACTGCAGGAGTTCTTGAACGGGCTGCTAACCGGCCTTCAGTCCGTCGCGATCCGCCTCCAAGATATGCACCTGCGAGTCCGGCAGCGCCCGGTGCATGGCTTTCGCGACCGCCTCGGGCTTGGCCAGCGTCAGGCACATGATCGTGCTGCCACTGCCGCTGAGCCAACCGCCGATGGCCCCGGCCCTTTCCCCAGCACGGATCACGGCGCTGAGCTGCGGAATCAGCGCTTCGCGGTAGGGCTGGTGAATGCGGTCATCGAAACAGCCGCGCAATGCTTCCAGGTCGCCGGACGCAAAGGCGGCCGTGATCAGCGCCACGCGGGTCAGGCAATGGACCGTATCCGCCTTGGAGAACTGCTGGGGCACCAGCTTGCGGGCCATCGGCGTGCTGACCTCGAAGTTTGGGATCAGCGTCACAAACTTCGCCGCCCGGCTGACGGGAAACCTCACGGCCCGCGCCTCGCGCCCCACCATGGCGGACGCGGTGAAACCGCCAAAGATCGCCGGGGCCGCGTTGTCCGGATGACCTTCGAGTTCCGTCACCATCTGGAACAGTTCCGGGCGTCCCAGCGGTTCTCCTACCAACCGGTTGAGCGCCGCGACGCAACCGAGGCGAGCCGTAACGCTGGAACCCAGACCGCGGGCGATCGGCACTTCGCCCGTCAGCGCGATGTCGAAGCCGAACGCCGGCACCTTGGCCCGGCGGAAGAAGAGTTTGGACGCTTCGGTAAGCATGGCAGTCGCTCCACCCCGGGCGTTTTCGGCGATGGGCGAAACGATGTTCACGCCCCGGGCGACCCGGCGCGTAACCTCGCAGCGGTTATAAAAGCGTAGTGCCAGCCCGAGCGTATCGAAGCCCGGACCGAGGTTGGCGGTGGTGCCCGGCACCCGCACCGAGGCGGAACCGCCGGGAACTGGACTGAGGAATTTCTTGGCCATGACGAACGGGCGAATCCTGCCCCCGGCGCCCCGTCCGCAGCAATCCGCTTCCGGCTGGAAGGCTCGTTGACACAATCACCGCCAGAGTGTCTCTAGAACCAGTCCCATGAAACGCTCCGCTCCTTCCGCCCGAGGCTTCACGCTGATCGAACTGCTCGTGGTCATCGCCATCATCGCCATCCTCGCCGGCATGCTGCTTCCCGCTTTGGGCAAGGCCAAGGACAGGGCGCTGCTGTCGAACGACCTCAACAACATCAAGCAGGTGGTGCTGAGCGCTCACATGTTCGCCGGCGACAACCTGGATTACCTGCCCTACGCGAGCTGGGGCGACTGCGCCGAACGCGAGACCTGGTGCACTTCCAAAGGAATTCCCAATGGGGAAGGCCGGGCCGACAACGCCATCTGGACCAACCAGGTCGCCTTTTTCCGGAGGAGCCAGCTCGGCAGCTACCTTGCCACGGAAAAGGTGCTCACCTGTCCCAAGGACGCCGCCGAACGCACGACCGGCAAGGCGGCGGCGAACTACAAGCGCCGCAACATCAAGATCACCAGTTACCTCTGGAACGGTTCCACCGTCGGCTTCGCCCAGGTGACCAAGGAAAACCCCACCTCCAAGTTCCGGCTCGGCAACCTGCGTCCCACGGGGATGTTGGTCTGGGAGGCCCCAGCCGAGCAGGATCAGTATCTGTTCAACGACGTCGGCAGCTCCCCCTACGAGGGAATCTCCCAGCGTCACGGCAACAGCCGTCGGGCGAAAGACCAGGTCGAGAATGTCGGCGGAATCGCCACCTTCGGAGACCTGTCCGGACGCGCCTTCGCGATGAACATGGCGAAGTGGTTCACGCGAGAATTTGCCGGCACGAAGGTTTGGCCCAGCAATCCCGACTTCGTGGGACCCAACGACGCCTGGTATAGCCTCGACACCAAGACCGGCGGATTTTGAAAACTTTCCGGAATACCCGCGGGATCTGCTCTGGGGGATTGGAAACCGAATCGCGTCGCAACGCGGTTACTGCCGGCGGCGGAGCAATCGCGTAACCACCAATGCTGTGACCGCAGCGCCGGCCGCCCAAGTTCCGGCTTCCGGCACTCCCACATTGAGGGGAGCGCCTGCGGTGGCAAAGGCATGGTTGAATTGGAACGAATCCAAGCCGATGTAATCGGAATTCGCGCCATTCTGTCCCCCGTCGGGAACCCAATAGCGAAACGCCAACCGGCCGAAGCGGCCGCCCACCGTCGCAAGTTCGCCGCCGAATTCGGTCCACGTGGACGGATAGCCAGTCACGGTGAGGTCCTCGTTGACCGTCAGCAGCAGCGTTGTGAAATCGCCGACCGACTCGTGGTCCAGGCCAACATCCGCCGAAGCCCCCGAATAGCTGATTCGCACTTCCAGACGATCAGGAAACTGGGGCTGGGCGACGGTGCGGGTGAAAAACGAAAAGGTGTCGCCCGGTCCAAAGCTTAGCACGGGACTGATCAGCCAGGTGCTGATCGTGCCGCCCGAACTCGTGCTGTTGTAGTTCATCGCCGCGTAAGAGTCGGTTCCTCCGATGTGGGCGGAGAAAACGGGGGGCGGATTGAACAGGCTTCCCTGAAAATTGCCTTGGAAAACCGACGTGCTGATTTCGGAATTGGGATTGCTGTTGTTGACAATCACCCAGCCCGCATCGATCAGACCGGCTACGTCGTCGAATCCTTCGGTCCAAGTCTGGGCACGGACCACTCCTCCCGCTGTCAAAGCCAGCAGGACAGCACCCATTGTCGCGTGGCACCGTTTACCCATCCCAAACCCCGTTTAAACCCAGCCTCCAAGGTCGGCAAGCACTTGTTCAATGAATCGTATTTGTGGTGGGTCCGGACTTCCCAGCGCAGCGCTTCCGTGCTTTCTAGGCCGACCGCATGTCGAAGGATTTCATCCGCCTCCGGGGTGCCCGTCAGCACAACCTGAAAAACGTCGCGCTGGAGATTCCGCGCGACCGACTCGTGGTGCTCACCGGTCCCAGCGGTTCCGGGAAATCGTCGCTCGCGTTCGACACCATCTTCGCCGAGGGCCAGCGCAAATACGTCGAATCGCTCAGTGCCTTCGCCCGGCAATTCCTCGACCAGTTGCCCAAGCCGGACCTGGATCACATCGAGGGCCTTTCGCCGGCCATTGCCATCGAGCAGCGTTCCAGCGGGGGCAATCCGCGTTCGACCATCGCGACGACCACGGAGATCTACGACTACCTCCGCCTGCTCTACGCCAACGTCGGCCAGGCCCACGATCCCGACACCGGCACCCCGCTGAGCGCGCAGACCCCCAGCCAGATCGTGGACAAGGTGGCCGCCCTTCCGGCAAAAACCCGGGTGATGCTGCTCGCTCCGGTCGTGGATGACGAACGCGGTGAGTTCCGCGATGTGCTGGAACGGCTGGCCCGCGAGGGCTTCGTCCGTGCCCGTGTGGACGGCCAGATCCTCGAACTGATCGCCAACAAGCCCGCCCGGCTCGACGCCAAGGCCAAACATACCATCGAGGTCGTGGTGGACCGGGTGGTCATCGCCGACGGCGTCCGCACCCGCCTCGCCGATTCCCTCGAGATCGCCTTGCGCTGGGGCGAAGGTCGGGTGCTGGTGCTGCATCAGCCCCCGGACTCACCGGCGCCGGACCGCTGGCTGGAGACGTTGCATTCGACCCGGATGTATTCTCCGGCGACCGGACGCAGCTTCGACACGCCGACGCCCCAACATTTCTCGTTCAATTCCCCCAAGGGCGCCTGCCCCGTCTGTCACGGCCTCGGTCAAAAACTCGTGTTCGAACCCGCGCTTATCGTGCCGGACGAAACCAAGTCGCTCGAAGACGGCGCCGTGAAACCCTACCGCGGCATGGGCGGGAAGAAGATGGTCGTCTATTACAAGGGTCTGTTGAAGGGCGTCGCAAACCACTACGGCGCCCCCCTCGACGCGCCCTGGAAGGACCTGAAACCGGACTTCAAAGACAAGCTCCTGCACGGCACCGGCGGTGACGAGATCGAATTCTGGTTCATGCACGCCGGCGCCCCGCGCAAGACCAGGAAGGTCTTCGAAGGCGTCTTGCCGAATCTCGAACGGCTCTATGCCGAGAGCGAAAGCGAGTTCACCCGCAACCGGCTCAAGAACTACATGACCCTTGCCCCGTGCGACGTGTGCCACGGACGCAGGCTCAAGCCGGAGGTGCTGGCGATTACGCTGCCGAAGTCGGAAGAAGGCAGCCTGCTTCGCACTTCCGACCTTGCACTTCCGACCTCGCTAGTTCCCGGCCTGAACATCGCGGCGTTCAGCGCCCTTTCGATTGCGGAGGCGGATGCGTTCCTCGCCCAGCTTCCCCTCACTGATTTTCAGCGCCAGATCGCCGGCGAAGTGATCCGCGAAGTCCGGGCGCGGCTGGGATTCCTGCTCGAAGTAGGTCTGGGCTATCTCACGCTGGACCGGGAAAGCGGCACCCTCAGCGGCGGCGAAGCCCAGCGCATCCGGCTCGCCACGCAGATCGGCGCCGGACTCATGGGCGTGCTCTACGTGCTGGACGAACCCAGCATCGGCCTGCATCAGCGCGATAATGACCGCCTGCTGGCCACGCTCCGGCACCTGCGGGACTTGGGCAACACGGTCCTCGTGGTCGAGCACGACGAGGACACCATCCGCGCCGCCGACCATGTCGTGGACATGGGCCCCGGCGCCGGCACCCATGGCGGTGAAATCGTCGCGCAGGGCACCGTCGCGGAGATCGTCGCCCACCCGAAGTCCACCACCGGCCGCTATCTGCGCGGCGACCTGAAGATCGAAGTCCCGCGCCAACGCCTGTCGCCCCGGGAGGATCGCGGCTGGATCGAAGTGGTCGGGGCGCGAGAGAACAATCTGAAGGACGTCCACGCCCGCTTTCCGCTGGGCCTGTTCACCTGTGTCACCGGAGTCAGCGGCAGCGGCAAGAGCACGCTGGTGGACGACATCCTGCGCCGCGCGATCTTCCGCCAGTGGTATGGCTCCAAGGACAAGCCCGGTCGGCACGACGAGCTTCGCGGGCTGGAACTGTTTGAGAAATGCGTCGTCGTGGACCAGTCGCCCATCGGCCGGACTCCGCGGAGCAATCCCGCGACCTTCACCGGAATCTTCAACGAGATCCGCGACCTGTTCGCCTCGCTGCCCGCCGCCCGCGTGCGCGGCTACGAGACCGGCCGGTTCAGCTTCAACGTGAAGGGCGGCCGCTGCGAGAAGTGCGAAGGCGACGGCCTGCTGAAGATCGAGATGCACTTCCTGCCACCGGTGTTCGTCACCTGCGAGGCGTGCGGCGGCAAACGCTACAACCGCGAGACGCTCGAGATCACCTACAAGGGCCTGAACATCGCCGACGTGCTGAACCTGACAGTCGATGAGGCGGTGCATTTCTTCCGGGCCGTGCCCAAACTCTACGAGGTCACCCAAACCCTCGCGGAAGTCGGCCTCGGCTACATCCGGCTGGGGCAGTCCGCGACGACGCTTTCCGGCGGCGAAGCCCAGCGGCTCAAGCTTGCGGCCGAGCTCAGCCGCCGACAGACCGGCCGCACGCTCTATCTGCTCGACGAGCCGACCACCGGCCTGCACTTCGCCGATGTGGCCAAGCTGCTCGAAGTTCTCTTCAAACTTCGCGCCGCCGGCAACACGCTCATCGTCATCGAGCACAATCTCGACGTGATCAAGACCGCCGACTGGGTGATTGACCTCGGCCCCGAAGGCGGCGGTGGCGGCGGTCACATCGTCGCCGCGGGCCCGCCGGAACGCATTGCCGCGACCCCGGCCAGCCACACGGGAAGTTACCTCGCACGGATGCTGAGCTAGCCAGATTGGCGTGGTGCCTTCAGTAACCCAGCTCCATTTGGTTCTGATGTGGCGGGGCAAACACTCCGACAATCACCCATGGATTTGGAGCGAACCCGTGAAACTGCTGCGTGGTGCCCAGAAAGAAATGCAGGTCACGCCGCCCGAACTCTTCCAAGTATTTGGCCTTCACCTTTTTCCAAAGCGACGGACTCATCACGGTGGCGACGCAGGCAATTCCAATAAAGCTGGCCGCACTCCCAGTCGAGCACCTGCATGGTGCTCTTACGCCCGTCCCGGTCCTCAAACTGATACGAGAAGGCATACGGCAGTTTTGGAATGAGCTGAAACGTCTCACGCCAGGCGTCCTCGGCAAACATCTGCGCCTGCTTCGTCTGCTCCCGCATCTGCGCGACCTTATCCGGATTCCATTCGTGTTCATCGTCTTCCCAGATGAAGCCCCGGATCTTGGCCGGTTTGAACACCGCCAGGGAAAGCCTGTTTTCCTTCGCGCCCACCAGCAAGGGCTCCAGCCGGTCGAATACCTTGGCCTTCCCTAGCAGCAATTCCCTCCGGACCCGCCAGTCGTCCTCCGTGCCCAGATGCCCGACGGGCAGCATCTTGGCCAGATCGGTGGGGTGATGCGTTTCCGGCCGAGGGTCGAAGCGTCCGCGCACGAAGTCGGCTTCGATCCAGTCGAATTTCCGGTATTGCTCCTCGTCCTCTAGCCGGCGGAAAGGCACCGGATAGATTCGCAACCAGGAACCGTCCTCACGCACGCCAGCCGTGCAGACCGTCTCACCATACTTCCGCGACAACGTCGGGTAGGTCTTCACCGTGATGAGGACACGCTCCTTCGCCATATCCCGTGCTACAGATGCCGGACCTCCAGCGTCACTCCTGCCATGCTTTCCAAAGCGTCGGCCACGCAATGCCGATGACATTGGCAGGGCAACGCCTCGTAACAGGTAAGCGCCACACGCTCTCCGGCGGCCAGCCATGCCCGGAGTTTCGCCAGGGCGGTTGCTTGCTTCGGCAAGTCACGGCGCTTGTATTCGGCAAACAACGCATCGTAGTCGGCCTGCGTCTTCAGTTCCCGCCGCTCCTCCGAAGCGATCCCCAGCTCCGGAAGATGCTCGTAGCGGACACCTACGCCCTCGCATGCCTTGCTCAATGTGCTCTTGGAAAAGCCATACTTCCGGCTCAGGGGATTCCGCCGCACATCGGCCAGCACGGTGACTGAACTCCGGATGAGCAGGTTCAGGTAAGCCTCCAGGCTGCGTCCCTCGTAGCCCAGGGTCAGGAGTCCGGGCCCGGCCATCTCGGGCCGCGCCTCAGTCACACGCCGGCGCGATTCGGCGTCTGGCAAAACCTTGCTCACAATTTCACTGCGGATCGCGTAGTAGGGAAACCGTCGATACTGCTCGGCAATCAACGCATTGCCACGCAATGCCTGGTGGCGTCGGCAGAATCCGGCCGCCACAAGCGGCTGCTCGGCTTGCGCCCGGACCGTCTGGCGTCCCGCCTCGGTGAGACTCCACTGTTGATCGTCTGCCACCAGCAGCCCCGCTTCCGTCAAACGCCGCTTGTCCGCGTAGGACGTGAAGGAGAAACCGCCGAACCGGTAGGGCACGAACTCGTAACTGGGGACCTCCTCGCATTCCTGGGCATAGAGAAACAGCAGCTTCTGGAAATCCAGGTTGCTGACCGGTCCCCCCAAGGCATCAAGCAGGGTCAACAACCGTCGCTGGCGTTCAAACAGTGTCACTGCCCAGACGATGCCACACGCAAATCAGCCGGAAACGAAAAAGGAGAACCTCGGCAGCCAATTGCACTTCGACCGGCATGCACTTCGCCGATGTGGCCAAGCTTCTCGAAGTTCTCTTCAAACTTCGCGCCGCCGGCAACACGCTCATCGTCATCGAGCACAATCTCGACGTGATCAAGACCGCCGACTGGGTGATTGACCTCGGCCCCGAAGGCGGCGGCGGCGGCGGCCACATCGTCGCCGCGGGCCCGCCCGAACGCATCGCCGCGACCCCGGCCAGCCACACGGGAAGCTATCTCGCGCGGATGCTCAGGTAGTCCGTTTGACACTGCAGTTGCGAAGCTTTCGGGCAATCACGCCCCGGCTGGCGACACTGCCGGTCACGCATCTCGTCCGCGGATTTCTGCGGCTGATTCCAGCTCCAAGTCGCCTCCGACCAAGCGCTGGGCCCTGTCCTTATCTGACTCGTCTTTATGAGCGTTCCCCTGCTCTCTCTCCCCGGATTCCCGGATTAGGAGAACGAACGGGAATTCAGATTAAGACACTGGTCAGCGCGGACGCCGTTTGACGGGTCGGTGTCCGGCTTGTTACACCCGGCCTGCCGATGAAGAAAGCCGCCGCCAAAACTTCCACGCCCAAGTATCGTCGCATCCTCCTGAAGCTCAGCGGCGAGGCGTTGGGCGGTGAGGCGGGCTTCGGCATCAGCCCGGAGGCGCTGCAGGACATGGCCGCCCAGGTCGCGGAAGTGCGCGAACTCGGCGTCGAGGTCGTCATCGTGGTCGGCGGCGGCAACATCTTCCGCGGGCTACAGGGCAGCGAAAAGGGCATCGAACGCGCCACCGGCGACTACATGGGCATGCTGGCCACGGTCATCAATGCCCTTGCCCTCCAGGACGCACTGGAAAAGCAAAAGGTAACCACCCGGGTGCTCAGCGCGATCAGCATGACGGCGATCTGCGAGCCCTTCATCCGCCGCCGGGCCGTCCGGCACCTGGAAAAGGGCCGGGTCGTCATCTTCGCTGCCGGCACCGGCAATCCGTATTTCTCCACCGACACCGCGGCTGCGCTGCGCGCCAACGAGATCAACGCCGAGGTCGTGCTCAAGGCGACCAAAGTGGATGGCATCTACGACAAGGACCCCAAGAAGCACGCGGACGCGAAACGCTACGCGACCATCCGTTACGCCGACGCGTTGGAGAAGCGGCTCAAGGTCATGGATGCCGCCGCCTTCGCCCTTTGCCAGGACAACAAAATGCCCATCGTGGTGTTCGACTTTTTCAAGCCGCACAACCTGCTCCGCGTCGTTAAAGGCGAGGCGGTGGGCACCGTGGTATCTGGCTAGATTCCCTCCTCCAATCTCCCCATTCATCTTTATGTCCACTGACGAAATCCTGCTCGAAACCGAAGAAAAGATGCTCAAGACCGAGGAGCATCTGGTGCAACAGTTCGCCGGCGTCCGCACCGGCAAGGCCTCCCCGGCCCTGATTGAAAACGTCCATGTCGAGGCTTACGGCTCGCACATGCGGCTCAAGGAACTCGCGACGATCACCGCCCCGGAAAGCCGCATGCTGATGGTCCAGCCGTTCGACATCAGCAACACCAAGGCCATCGAAAAGGCCATCCAGTCGGCGAACCTCGGCCTGAATCCGGCCACGCAGGGCAAGTTCATCCGCATCGTCCTGCCCGACCTCAGCACCGAACGCCGTCAGGAGTTCGTGAAGCTCTGCAAGAAGATCACCGAGGAGGGCCGCGTCGCGATCCGCAATGAACGCCGCCAGGCCATGGATCAGCTCAAAAAAGCCAAGAACGATGGCACCTCCGAGGACGAGGTGAAGGGCGCCGAGGAAGAGGTCCAGAAGCTCACCGACAGCTACATCAAGAAGCTCGAGGAGCACCTCGTCCACAAGGAGAAGGAAATTCTCACCGTCTGACCGGCGGGCTTCAGACCAATTGGAAAGGCGGCTGAAAGTTCAGCCGCCTTTTTGCTGCCCGCGATTGAAGGCCACCGCATCGGCATAACGGACGCCGGTCCCGCCGAAGATGTCCAGCGCGCTCCCGATTGTCAGATCGACTCGCCCCTGCCCAAGCCGCTGCACCGTGGCCAGATCTTCCAGCGACTTGGCCCCACCGGCATAGGTCGCCGGCAGGGGCGACCACCCGGCCAAGCTGGCGACCAGTTCGCCGTCAATTCCCCGGCACAGTCCCTCGACATCGACGGCGTGGACCAGGAATTCGGCGCACTGCCGGGCGAGCGCCGCAAAGGTCTCCGGTCCGAGCTTCAGGTCCGTGAACTTCTGCCACCGGTCGGTGACCACAAAGTAGTCGTCGCCGCGCTTGCGGCAGCTCAGGTCCAACACCAGGCGCTCCCGACCGATCCGCCGGACCAGTTCCGCGAGCCGGTCCTGCTCCAGCCGTCCCTCGCGGAACACCCAGGACGTCACGATGACGTGGGATGCCCCGGCCTCGAGCCACGCGGCGGCGTTGTCCGCGTTGACGCCGCCGCCGTATTGCAAGCCGCCGGGCCACGCCCCAAGCGCCTCGCGGGCCGCCGCCTCGTTCCCCGGACCGAGCGCGATGACGTGACCGCCGGTGAGCTGATCGCGGCGATACAATTCGACAAACCAGCGCGGCGGCTGCTCCGCAACGAAATTCGTCCGGATCCCTTCCCCGGAATCGGAGAGCGAGCCGCCGACGATCTGGACCACCTGCCCGTTCCGCAGGTCAATGCACGGTCGAAACACGGCCGTAGCCTACCGTCGCATCGCTCGCGGCAGAAGCCGCAAACCGTCCGCTTTCCTCCTTCGTCTGCATCCCGCAATCTGGCCCCGTGTCGAAGGGCAAAATCCTCGTCATCCGCGGCGGCGCGATCGGCGACTTCATCCTGACCTTGCCGGTGTTCGCCGCCTTGCGCCGGCAGTTCCCGGAAACGCGGCTGGAAGTGCTCGGCTATCCGCACATCGCCTCGCTCGCCGCCGCCGGCGGACTGGTGGACGCGGTCAAACCGATCGAATCGCGCCCTTTGGCTGGCTTTTTTGCCCGCGGCGGTGATCTGGATTTTGAACTGTCGAGCTTCTTCGCCGGCTGCAACGTGATTTTCTCCTATCTGTTCGATCCGGACGAAATCTTCCGGGACAATCTCGCGCGGATCACCAGGGCACAGGTCATTCCGGGCGTCCATCGCCCTTCAGAAACCCGGGCGATGCATGCGTCCGACCAGTTGCTGGAACCCCTCCAGCGGTTGGCCATCTTTGAGGCCGATCCGCAGCCGGCCCTCAGGCTTACTTCCAAGGTTGCCTCCGGGACGCATCGGGCCCTGGCGCTGCATCCCGGCTCCGGCAGCGAACGGAAGAACTGGCCTGAAACGGCCTGGCGGGAACTCCTCCGCGAACTCCGCCGGCGCAGCCGGCATCCGCTGCTGCTGGTGGGGGGTGAAGCCGAGGGCGACCGGCTGGAACGGCTCGCCGCGGAATGCGCTGATGTCGAAGTGGCCCGCTCACTTCCCCTGCCGCAACTGGCCAAACGCCTGAGCGGCTGCACCGGATTCATCGGACACGACTCCGGAATCTCCCACCTGGCGGCCGCCTTGGGCTTGCCCGGACTCGCGCTGTGGGGGCCATCCAATCCGACGGTGTGGCGACCGCACACCGACCGTTTCCGGCTGGTGGCCGCTGAAAACGGCCTCGCTAAACTTGCCGTGGAAACCGTCCTCGCCGAGACTCTCCGCCTGCTGGCCGACAGCGACAGCAGTCAGACCAGTTCGACGTAGGTATCCTGATTCGGCAAATCAGCCTGAAGCCCGCGGCGGTAAACGTGTCCGTCGTTTTGCAGGATGCCGGCGGTGCGTTCCGTCTTCATGAACTGCCCTGCCCAGCCCCGTGACTCCTCCCAGTTCAGGACGTCGGGCATCTGTTCGCCGTTGCCCTGCGCAAAGAGCTCATGGTCGAAGTCTTCCTTCTCATGGATCTTCCCGTCGTGGATGTGCAGCGTCGGGAAGAAGAGCTTGGACGTATCCCCTCGAGGAAACGCAAAACACATGGGATGCACTTCCTGACGGCCCGCCTTCAGCTTGAAGACGGCGAAACCCATCCGGTCATAACCCGGGAGTCTTCGCCAGATTCCTGCATCAATCCGAAACCGTGCGTCCAAGCGGTCGAAATCCGCCAAGGCCGGCACAAAGGAAGCCTCGAACGAGCCCACAGAGACCACCTCCAACTTGGTTGCCCGGCTGGACGATGAAGTGGCGAGGGGCACCGCGGCCGGCGGCGGCGGGACCGGAAAGCCGCGGTTCAGGTCCGCGAAGAACTCCGGATACGCTTCCAGGTTGATGAACTTGAATTCCTTGGGATTGCCGCCGGCCTTCACCGGCACAGGCAGGATCATGGCCAACGGTTCGGCGGCGGTCAGTTCCATCGCATAGACGACCACCTGCCGACCGGCATAGGTGGGTCGGGCGAAGATGCGGGTGCGGGCGACACGCTGAACCGGACGGGAGAAGCAACACATGGAGGGATTCGGTTAGTGCGTTCCTACGCCAAACGTGTCGCCATGCAAGCCGTAGCCGGACCTACTTTTTGCCCTTCTTCGGGGCAGGCTTGCCCAAGTCCGCCGGATCCTTGGAGGGCAGAGAGCCGAGGACTCGGTCGAGCTGTTCTTCGGAGAGGGACTTGGGCTTAAGCGTGGCGTTGGCGCGTTCCTCGACCGTCAGGGCGGCGAGTTGGCTGGCGGCGGGAATGACATGCGGCGTGAGGAAGATCATCAGCTCGGTCTTGGAGTTGGTCTTCTGCTTACGCTTGAAGAGGTTGCCCAGGCCCGGGATGTCGCCGAGCAGGGGGATCTTGCTCTCGGAGACGTTCTGCTGGGTCTGCATCAGGCCGCCAATGACCACGGTCTGGCCGTCGGGCACGACGACCACGGTGTCGGCCACACGCGAGTTGATGACCGGCGCCAAGGCGTCCTGCGAAATTGGCACCCAAGTAGAACGGTCGGCCAGCGCCGAAGTTTCCGGCGACACGATCATCTCGACCATGCCGTCGGGCGAGATGAAGGGGGTGACGCGGAGGATGATGCCGACGTTCTGGTAGGTGACATTGTTGATCTGGCCGGTGACGTTGTTGAACGTGGTGCTGGCCACGATGGGCACTTGCTGGCCGAGGCTGATGGTGGCGGGCTGGTTGTTTCGGGCAAGGATGGAGGGGCGAGACAGGATCTCCGCGTTACCCGCCTGCGCGATGGCCCGGAGCGTGACCTCGTAGTCGGTTCCCAGCATCTGGTAAAGGCCGCCGCCCGGCGGGGTCTGGCCGAATCCAGTGATGTTCTGTCCGATGGAATTCAGCGCGCCATTGGTGGCTGCCAAGTTGATGCCCGACTGGCCGAACGCGTTGGCGAATTTGCCGGTGCCCACATCGCCTATCTTCTGGGAACGACCTCCTTCGACGCCGAAGTCCAGCGCGTCGTTGTGGGTCACTTCGAGAAAGACCACCTTGATGAGGACCTGGGGCCGCGGCTGGTCGAGGCTCTGGATGACGTCCTTGATCTGAAGGTTGGTCTCATCGTCGGTCACCACCACGATCTTGCGGGTTTCGGGGTCCACCGAAATGACGGCGTCGCCGACCTGGGTGTTGCTCGGGTATTCGCGCGAGGTGCCGGTAGAACCGGTTCGCCGGGCCCCGGCGTTGCCCTGTCCCTGGAGCTGGGCGAAGGCCGGGGCGGCAAGGATGCCGCTGAGGAGCAGACCTGCGAGGAGCCGCGGGGCCGGTTGGGAGAGGGAAGTCATCATGCGAAAGGAGAAAGTGTTGGTTCAGCGGCCGCCCTGACCAAAACCGCCACCCGCGCCACCCTGGCCAAAGCCACCGGTGTTGCGGTTCTGATTCTGGTTGTTCTGATTCTGGCGGGTCGTCAGCGCGCTGCCTTGGTTCTGGGTGTTGCGCGTCGTGTTGCGGTTCTGGGTATTCTGGTTCTCGAACAGCGAACGCAGAACCTCTTCGACCTCTGTCGGGTCGGCGTTGTCGAGTTCATAGACGAAGACCTTCTGTTTCTTGGCCGGATTGGAATCCAACTGATCAACCATCTGCGCGATCTGTCCCATCAGGTCACGGGCGGCCTTCACGATGACCGAGCCGGTGCGCTGGTCGGGCACGGCGACCACCTTGCCCTTCTTCTTCGCGAGATCGCTGTCACCACCGCCGGCGTTGTTGTTTCCGCCCCCACGGCCACCGAAGCCGCCGAACGCCCCCCCGCCAAACCGGACCTGGTTGCCGTTGCCGCTGGTTGTCTGCGTTTCGTCGGGGAACAGGCTGGTCAGCAGCTCGGCCATTTCCACCGGATCCGCATACTTGAGCCGGAAGGCCCGGACTTCGGTGATATCCTCGACGTTCTTGTCCACGCTCTTGACCAACTCGGCGATGGAGGGCAGGACGTCGTCGGGAGCGTTCACGATGAGGGAATTGCTGTGCTCATCGGCCACAGCCGTCACGCGCGAGGCCGCCGCGCGGTTGCCGGAACCACCCCCGCCGCCACCCCCGCCGCCGGCCTGGCCGCCCCGCCCGCCGCCAAACGGATTGTTGCCGCCGCCGAAAGGCCCGCCCCCGCCGCCGAAAAAGGCGCCGATTCCACCGCCACCCCCGCGGTTGTTGCCGCCGCCGGTGCTGGTCTGGGCTGGGAAAAGTTCCCTGATGAGCGTGGCCAGCTCCTTGGCGTCGGCGTAGCGCAGCGGAAATACCCGGATCGTCGTGGCACCGGCCAGCGAAGTGTCCAGGGCGCTGATAATCTCGGTCATGCGCCGGATGTTGGTCTGCGTGTCGGTGAGAATCAGGGCGTTGCCGGCCTCGTTGGCGGTCAGTTCCGCGCCGGTGGGCAGGAGCGGGGTGAGGTTTTGCACCAGTTGCGCCGCACTGATGTAAGTAATGGGGATGATCTGGGTGACCACCTCGTCGTCCTTCGGAATGGTGTCCGGCTCGGCCCCGCGCTTCACGGGTATGTCCCGGCGCTTCACGTCATCCTTCTTCACAATCGTGAGCGTGCGGTTGTTCCTCAAGGCGGTGAGGCCGTTCTTGTTGAGGGCGGACGTGAGGATCACCAGCGCCTCGTCCTGCGTAACCGGTTGGTTGCTCCACACGTCAATCTTCCCGCGCACCTCGGTCTCGGGCACAATGATGAATCCGGCCGCTTCGCTCAGGTAGTTGAGCACCATCTCGAGCGGCGCGTTGCGGAAATTCAGGCGCAGCGGCTTGCTGGGGTCCACCGGCTCGGCGGACGCCGGCGCTGGATTGGCGGCTGCCGCCGCTGGTTGGGCGGACTCGGTCGGGTTGGTTGCCGCGGACGAATCCTGCGCCGGCAAGGTCGTGACCATGCCGAAGCCCAACACGAGGCCGAGCAGAACCGGAACAATCTTACTGGTTTTCATTTTTCTCCTCCTGTGCGCGTTTCTGAAGCAACCGTTTCAAAACATCACTGACTTCTCCGCCGGAATCCCCCCCGGAAGATTCCGCCGATCCGCTCCCGGGCGCGGAAGCAGCAACGGAATGGGACACGCCGGAACTGGACACTTCCCACGGACCCTCATCCTCCCGCCGCAGGGTGCCGCCTACGTTCAGCTTGAACTTCTTGCCATCGCCCTCGAGTTCGACCTGTTCGGCAGTGATTGCCACCACCTTGTGACCGGCGATGGACTCACCGGGTTTCAGGGCGCGGCGGAAAGAACCGCTGCTGCCGTCGAAAAACGCGGTGTCACCCTTTGCAAACGTCATGGTTCCGACCACGGTCAACGACTCCACCTTCGGAATCCGTGGGCGTTCCCCGGAGCGGGCAGTGCGGGCACTGCGGCCGGCGTTGAAAATGTTCCGGTCGGCGATCTTGCGGAAGGCGCTGAAATCGAGCGAAGTCGGCCCCGAATCGGACTCCACCGCGGTAGGTTTGTCGGCAGTTTCCCCGGCGGCCGGCGCCGAATTAGTGACAAACGCCGTGGATACGTTGGTTCCGGCCGACTTTTGCCCGGTCGCCTCGGCGGCCCGGCCATCCGACAACAGAAGCGCCAGACCCAGCAAACCGCCGACCCAGAACATCGCGGCACATTTGGAAGATTTCCGGTTCATCGTTTTTCGGTGCTCAGGACCAGGCCACTGACTTGAAGCCCCAGAGTCAGTTGGCCGCCCGTGCTGTCGCGGGAACCAATCTCGACCGAATCCACCTTGAGCGCGAGCGGATCTGCCTCCACCTCATACAGAAAGCGGGTAAGGGTTGAAAGGCTGCCCGCCGCGTCCACCCGGCATTCAAGGACCATGAAGTCGTCGGCGGTGCGTTTCCATTGGGGTTTTATCGAGGTGACGCTGACGCGGCTGTCGCGGGACCAGCCGTCGAATGCTCCGAGCACACGGCCTTCCGCGACTGACATCTCGGCTGGCAGCGTGTTCGTCTGCATGATCTTCCAGCGGTCGCGCAGGCTGCCCTCCCGCGTGAGCAGTTGCCGACCGTCAGCCACCTTCTTCCGCAGGTCGGCAAGGGCCTTGGTGCGGCTATTCCAGCTCGCGATGAGGGGACTGATGACAAGATTGTCGGCAGCCCAGATGCCAACCACACCGAGGGCCAGGGCCATCAGCAATTGCTGGCGGTTCTTGGGATCGAAACTGAGGTTCATCGCGCGACGCCTCCGGTCCAGTGGAAGTTGAAGGTAAATTGCAGGGGGGATTTGCCCCGGAGTTGGTCCACCTGGACGTTGGCGACATCCTGGGAACCACGCAGCCGATCGAGGGTCTTGAGCAAAGCCGTGTTGTCACTGGCGGTGCCCGTGCAGATCACCGCGCCATCATCCCGCAGCTCGATCGTTTTCGCGGTCACGTCGCCGTTCTCGGGAAAGGCTTCGGTCAACCGCCGCAGGATGCCCAGGCTGCGGATGGAATCGTCATACCAGGGACGGAACTTTCTTATCTGCTGCTGCAGGTTCTCCATTTCCCGAACCTTGGCGGACATCCCGTTCCATTCCGAACGCAGCCGCAGGAGCTGCACCTGCTGGAACAGGAACGCGAGCAGCGTCAAGGCGACCAACCCGCCGGCCACCTTGCCTGCGAGCACGAGTTTCCCGCCGGAATGTTTTCCCGCGAACTGATGCCACGCCGAAATCCGCGGCGGCAGAAACTCGAGTCCGGCGGCGGTGCCCGCCAGGAACCGCACCGCAGCCGCCACGGCAGCGTTGACCGGGGTAGCTTCGGCCAGCTTCACGCCCAGTTCACCGGGCGCAAATCGGATGACCCGCTCCACGGAAAGGCCCAGCGCCGTCGCCCGCGGCGCGATCTCGGCCGCCAATCGGTCAGCCGCGGCGCCGCCGAACACGCGCAGTTGCGAAAGGTCCTCGCGGATGGCGGCGGGTAACTGCCCCAGGGTCACCCGCAGGTCGCGGCCCACGGAATCGGCCGACACATGGGCTTCGCCGCCCACATTTTCTGCCGCCGCCTCCAGCACCCGCACCGAGGCCACGCCCCCGCCACAGACGATCAGCAGTTCGACCGCGCGCTCCCCGACAAACAGCGAGACAACCCCCTGCCCGCGGGCGGCTGGCAGCGGCTGCTGGGCGACGATACCCGGAGTGAAGGAAACCGCATTTAGGCGTGCCGCCCGCAGCATCGCCTCCAGGCGGTCAATCAGCTCGCGGGGCAAGGCCAACTGGGTGGCGTAGCTGGTGGCTCCTTCTGGACGGAAGCGGGAATGCACGACCGAAAGCAGGTCGGGCGCAAATGGGAATCCGTTCTCCGCCTCCAGCTGAAGCAGGCTCTGGGTGTCCTCTTCCGAGAGTTCAGGCAACACCGTCTGCAGCGACAGCAGGCCACCGGTGGACAGCGCGACGACGCAATTACGCTCCCGGATTTCCGCGGCCTCCAACTGGGCCTTAAGCTCGGCGCCGGCCTTGGCCGGATCCAGTTTGGTCCATTCGGCGCCCAAGGTGCAGACCGCGGTCTGGCCGATCTCCGCCGAACCGTTGCTGCGCCGGACGACCACGGCCTCGACTTTCGTCCCGTCGAACGCCAGGCCGAGCACCGACTGCGGCCGCTTTTTCTGGAGCAAATCCTTCATCGGGTATTCATCGCCAACTGTTGCTGTTGCAGCTTTGCCTGCCGGCCCAACGCCCAGCCGAAGTCGCTGAGATCCTGCCGGTAAATGATTTGCGGCATCCCGCTGGACAGGTCGAACACAAAACGGGTCCGGCGATAGCCCCGCCCCAGATGCCCGACCGCGGCGATGTCGGCCGTGAACTGGTAGCTGCGTCCGGTGAGATACCTGCCGGCCTGAATGGCATTCTGTCGGCCCAAGACTTCGGCCACCCACGCCACGGTATTGAGGCGGCTGGTGTTGGACTGCCGATAGCCCACGACCGAGGGAGCCAAGTCCACGCCGATTCCGGGAATGCAGGCCAAGACCTGCTCACTGGCGGTGTTGACGTTGACCAACCCCTGTGGGGCCGCGTTGCCCTGGGCCGAATAGATATCACCCTCAATCAAAGCGAATTCATCGATGCTCATGCCGCTTCGGATGAAAAACTCCAGCACGCTGTTGACGGTCCCGTTGCCACCCCCACCCGGCCCGACACCGCCGCCAAGCTGGTTGAGAATCTGATTGGCGCGGCTCGAGCCCAAGGCCGTTTCGATCAGCGCGCGCAATTGCTGGTTCGAACCCGGGTTCTGGCGGATGTTAACCCGCTGGGTGCCATTGGTCGTGGTCAGCGGCTCTTTGGTGAAGGCCGTGAAGTATTCGATCACGCCCGGATCGAGGCGGCCGTTGCGGTCGTCCACCGGCAGGGTCTCGTTGCCGTCGTTTTCATTCAGGTCAAGCACGCCGTTCCGGTTGAGATCCTCGCCGTAAAGGATTTCGGCATCGGCGCCGTTGACCAACCGGAGCTCGTCCACGCTCTCGAAGGGACCGTTCTTGCAGTAGTAACCCGGGTTGCGCAGCAGGTAAGTGTCCTCCTCAGCACCAAGTTCGGTGGGGTCCGAATCCGCATCACGCCAGTCCACGATCGCACTCGCGAGTTCCGGCGTCATCCGCGGCAAGAGTTCGAGCATCGCGGCGGTAGCGGTGTTGAGGTTGAGCTTGGAGGCTTCGTCCACAAGTGCGAAGTAGGGCAGGTCCGTCTTAAGCTGGGTGGCCTGCGGGTCCCGGCCAAGGAACCAGAACGTGCCGTTTCCGATTTGGGCGGCCTCGCGCTGGTAGGTCCTCACGTCCGGCGAAACGCCCGGCTGCTGCAGATTGGCGAGCAGGAACGCCGCATACCGGGCCGCGCCCTCGATGGTGTGTTCCGCTTCCAGGGCTGCGACCCGGTTGTCGGCCGCCCGGAGATCCAAGCTGCTGGTGTTGCCGAAATACAGGGCCAACGCCACCAGGCCGAACGCCACCCACAGCGTGATGATCAGCGCCGAGCCGCGGCGGCGGGATCGCGATTGGAACGAAGACAGGTTCACAAGGCACCTCCGGTCGGGTCTTCCACCTCGGTGGTCTGGTTGGTGACCGCGGCGACCATGACCGGCACCACCAGCTGAATGGGCGGCCGGAACTGCGAACTCACCGTCCGCGCCGTCTGGGCTTCGGCACCCTGCAGCCGCTCCGGTTCCAGGGTGATTTCGACCCGTATGGCCCGGGGCAGCGTCGTCAGGTCATTGGTCGAGTTCCACGAAGTCCGCCAGCTCGTGCCGTCGTAAAACGAGAAGTCGATCCGGTTGACCTCGGAGAGCAGGCGCTGCTCCTCGGGCTGCTCTTCCACCGCCGGGTAGAGATTGCGTTTCACCACCCGGACGAGGTCGCGCCCCACGGTGCCCAATCGGTTGGTCGGATCGCGCAGCACATAGGCCACTTTCTGGATCTCCGCCCACGGTTGGGGATCCCGGAACACACCCGAGGTCGTGAAGATCTCCGTGCCGACATTCTGCTCGTTCAGTCCCTGGATGTTGGCTGCGCTGTCCAGGATGCCGGCGTAGGTGCCGCCCGGCTTTACGATTCCGGCGAGATCACGGCGCAGCGTCGCGAGGGTCAATTCCAGTGGCAGCGCCTTGGCGGCGGCATCGGCCGATTTCTGGCGGAGCCGCATCGAGCCGAAGAACACGGCGTTGATGGAGGCCAGAATGACGGCGAAGATGACGATGGTGAGCAGCAGCTCAATCAGCGTGAACGCACCCGATCGTCCCACCGACAGGCTGGACGAGTCCGAGTTCACGTTGGTGCGGGCGCGGTTCACGGCTGATTGTTGTCCGTGAGGGTGCTGAGCTGGACGTCGTAGTCCCTGCCCTGCACCTGATAGTTGACCTGCAGCGTCAGCAGCCGCAGGGAATCCCGGTCCCAAGATTCACTTCGCAGGTTCCAACGGAAAACCCGGGCGTTTTCCTCGACCGTGCCACTGGAGGCGGACTGCTTCCACTGGCCGGTGACGATCAGTTCGTTGAGCAACCGGTCGGCGACCCGGGCGGCGACCAGTTTCCGGTCCGCGACCTGGCCGGCGAGGCTGGCCACCTGCACCGCGTGCACCGCCACGGGAATGACGATGGCGAGAAACGCCAGCGCCGCCAGCGCCTCGGCCAGCGTGAAACCGGACTCAGCGCGGTCAGCGGCGAACGAAGGCGACGTTGTTGGTCTGCACCTCATAGCTGACACGGTTGACGGTCTGCGTGATCCAAATCTGGCGCCGGTCACCGTCACCCCGGCGTCCTTCACCCTTGTCCTTTTCCCGGAACCACAGGCTCTGGGGACTCGATTCGCTGATGAATCCGTCCGGCTGAAAGCGGATCGCCACGGCGTTTGCACCCGCATTGAGCGTCCGGGGCAGCGTCGGCGCCGGCAGTCCGGTCGTAAATCCCCGCTGGTCGAACTGGAATTCCACGTCGGGCTCCAGCGCGTATTCCATCGGCTTCTGGTCCGGCTGGCCGAACCCGTATTCCTCGGTGAGACCGTAGAGCCGCCGGTCCGGATCGAGCCACAGCAGCATGGGCACGCCCTCCGACACCGCCCGGCTGCGGGCGTAGCGACAGAGCGCGAGGAATCTGCGGGATTCGGAATCAAGGTTTCTACCGCGGAAGAAGTTGCCCAGCGAAGGCGCGACGAGGGCCATCACGACGACCAACAGCGTCATCACGAGCACCAGCTCGATCAGCGTGAAGGCGGCGCGGCGGCGTTCAGCGCTTCGTGGTCCAGTTGTTGATGTCATCGGTGCCCCCGAGCTGTCCATCCGGGCCCATGGAGGTGATGTCGTAGGACGTGGGGTTGTTCTTGCCCGGGCACTCGTAAACGTAGTCGTTGCCCCACGGATCCTTCGGCACTTCCTTGATGTAGGGTCCGCGCCAGTTCTTGGCGTCCCGCGGCGCTTGGACGAGATCGCCCAGGCCGTTCTTGCCCTTGGGATAGTAGCCGTTGTCCACCTCGAAGGCGTCCAGCACGGTGCCGAAGGTGGCGATCTGGGTCTTCGCCGCGGCCTCGCGGGCCTGCTCGGTCCGGCCGGCGAACTTCGGCACGACGATGGCCGCGAGCACGCCGAGGATGACGAGCACCAGCAGCAGTTCGATGAGCGTGAAGCCGCGCGCAGAGCGGCGGCGGGAGACAGGATTTGTTCGAGCGGTTGTGTTCATGGGAAACGGGCGGGGAAATTCAGGGTTCACTTGATCTGGTCCTGGAGCGAGAAGATGGGCAGCACCATGCCGATGACGATGACGCCGACCAGCGCGGCGACCATGAAGAGCATCAGCGGCTCGGCCATCGAGACAGCCGCCTTGAGCTGACGGTCGAGGTCGCCCTCGGTGACGTTGGCGATGCGGACAAGCTCCTGATCCAGGCGGCCGCTTTCCTCGGCGACGGAGATCATCTCCAAGGTCGCCCCGGAGAACAGCTCCCGGCAGTCGCCGAGGCTAGGTCCGAGCTGTTTGCCTTCTTTCACGCGTTCGATGGAATTGGAGACCGCGTCCACAAGGATCTGGTTTCCAATGGAACGGCGGGCGACGTTCAGTCCGGCAATGAGCGGCACGCCGGCACCGAGGAGCGTCCCGAGCATCCGGCAGAAGCGCGACATGGCAAACTGCGCGACCAGCGGTCCGATCACGGGGGCCCTGAGGATGCCGCCTTCCCACGACCGCCGGCCGGCCTCGGAGGCAAACCAAGACCGTAGCAAGAACAGGCCGATGCCGATGCCGAGCGCGCCCAGCAGCCCGTAGCCGCGCATGAACTCGCTTACGCCCACAATGACCCGGGTGATCAACGGCAACTGGCCGCCAAAGCCAGAGAAAATCAGCTGGAAACGCGGGATGAAGAACACCAGCAGAAAGACCAGCACCGCGATGGCCAGCACCAGGATGATCACCGGATACAGCAGCGCGTTGATGACCTTGGACTTCATTTCGCCCTCGCGCGCCTGGAAGTCGGCGATCTGCCCGAGCACCACGTCGAGGAAGCCGCCGGCCTCGCCCGCCTCCACCATCGCGACATAGACACGCGGGAACACGTCGGGCTGCCGGGACATCGCATCGGTCAGCGCCAGACCGTCCACCACCGCATCGTGAACCTGCTTCCACTTCTCGCCTGCCAGCGGCGTCGCGGCCTCGCGGGTCATGATGGTCAGCGCTCGGCTCAACGGCACGCCTGCGGCCAGCAGGCTCGCCAACAACCGGGTGAAATTCTCGAGAATCCGCGGGGTGATTTTGCCGGGGCCGCCCAGCGAAAACTTCGGCGCGGACGCGACGGCGGGCTCGGATTCCCGCTTCGTTTCCTTGGCCGGCTCCTTGGCCTTGGGCGCCGGCCGCGATGCCGGTTTCGCCAAGCCGTTGCGCTCCGCCACCCGGATGGGGCGAAGACCGCGGCCCTCGACCAGCTTGAGGGCCTCGTGGCGGCCGCCGGCCTCGATCTCGCCCTCGATGGCGCGACCGTCGCCCTGCAAAGCCTTGTATGCGAAGACCGGCATGTTCAGTCGCGGGAAACCGCCAGTTCAGCCGCCGTGGCCCCGCCGCCCTCAGAACGTTCATCCACCGACGTGCGGGAAACTTCCTTCGCCGTGGTCACGCTCAGCACCTCCTCCACCGTGGTCAGCCCCTGCCGGACCAAACGCCAGCCGTCTTCGGCCAGGGTGCGCATGCCGTCCTTCCGGGCAGCGTCACGAATGGCATCGGTGGAGGCGCTGTTCAGGATGAGCTGCCGGATCTCGTTGCTGGAATCCATCCATTCATAGATCGCGTGCCGGCCGTGGAAACCGGTGTTGCGGCATTCGCGACAGCCGACCGAACGGTAGGTGGGATGTTCCGCGGGAATGCCCAGCTTCACCTTGAACGCCTGCGCTGTCGGCGACGTGTCCACCTGCTTGCAGTGCTTGCACAGCACCCGGACGAGACGCTGGGCGAGCACCGCCTCCAGCGAGGAGGCCACCAGGTAGGGCTCCACGCCCATATCGACCAACCGGGTGCAGGCGCCGGCGGCATCATTGGTGTGCAGCGTCGAGAAGACCAAGTGGCCTGTGAGGGAAGCCTGCACGGCGATCTGGGCGGTCTCGGCGTCGCGGATTTCGCCGATCAACACCACGTCGGGGTCATGGCGCAGGATCGAGCGCAGGCCCCGGGCAAAGGTGAGGCCCGACTTTTCGTTCACCTGAATCTGGTTCACGCCCTTGAGCTGATACTCAATCGGATCCTCGATCGTGATGATCTTCCGCTCGGTGTCATTGATCGCCGCCAAGGCTGTGTAGAGTGTCGAGGTCTTGCCTGAACCGGTCGGGCCCGTGACCAGGATGATGCCGTGGGGCAATTGCAGCACCTGATTGAAGCAGTTCAGCTCCCGCGGTGCCATGCCGAGGTCCTTCATGGTCCGGAGCGTCGAGTTCTGCCGGAGCAGACGCATGACCACCGCCTCGCCGTGCAGCATCGGGATGATCGAAACGCGGATGTCCACCTCGGCGTCCTCAATGCGCACCTTGATCCGGCCGTCCTGCGGCAGGCGTTTCTCGGCGATGTTCAGGTGGCTGAGGATCTTGACGCGCGAGACGATGGCCGGCTGAAAGCGCTTGATCTGCGCCGGCACGGGCACCTCCTGCAGCACGCCGTCAATGCGGTAGCGGATACGCAGTTCGTCCTCGAACGGCTCCAGATGGATGTCCGACGCCCGCAGTTCGATGGCGTCCTTGAGGAACTGGTTGACGAAGCGGATGATCGAGGCGTCTTCCGCAGCCGAATCAAGGTCACCGTCCTCATCCGCCCCTTCGTCCACGAACTGGAAACCACCCTCCTCCGCCAAAGTGTCGATCGTGTCCGCGCCGACACCCAGGCGCTTCTTCATCTCGCGCTGGATGGCTTCACGGGGAGCCAGAACCGGCTGCAGGCGCAGGCCGGTCATGGTCTTCAGCACGTCAAATCCCTGGGTGGCGAACAGCCGGCTGGTCGCCACCTCGATGACGCCGTTCTGGCGTCGGAGGGGCAGCAGCTCCTCCTTGAGGAGGATGCGCGCCGGGAACAACCCCAGCACCTGTTTGTCCGGCTCCACTTCCTCGAGCGGGTTGAACGGCACGCCGTATTCGCCCGCGACCCACTGGAGCACCTCGACTTCGGAATTCCCCACCCGGTCACCGTTGGTCGCCAGTGCAATCGAACGTGCGTCGGCGGCCGACAGCTGCCTGTCAGCCACCATGCGTTCGATCAACTGGTCGAATGATCCGGGGTCGGACATGTGCCTTGGATTGAATGGCTGTGGTCGCCGCCCGGCCTATTTCAGGTAACCGAACAGCACTGCCTGCGCTTCCTGTTTGGCGGTCAGCACCTGCTTGAGTTCTTCCTGGGCCTTGGCGAGTTTTTCCTCCTTGGCCTTCTGTGATTCACGATACTTGGCCAGCTTGGCCTTGATGTCATCGGCCGAGGCATTGTTTTCAATGGCGGACTGAAGTGCCGCCGCCTCCGGACTCTGTTCACCGCCGAATCCGCCGCGTCCACCGCCACCACCGCCGCCACCGGCACCGCCACCGCGACCCCCGAAACGCATGTTCATGCCCATCATGCCCACATCTCGTCGAGCCGAAGTCACCTTTTCAATGCGCTCCGAGATGAGTTTCCACTCCTCGTCGTCCTTGACGGCAAGCTGTTCCCGCACCCGCTCCATCATCCGCTGGCGCATCTGTTCCGGATCGAAGTTCCCACCGCCCGGGCCACCGGGACCACCCGGACCTCCGGGTCCGCCCTGGCGATTGCGCCGGCCGCCCTGGTCGTTGTTGTTGGCGTCCTGGCCCAGCAAGGTTGCCGGACCGAGGGTGAGTGCCGCGGTCAGGCCGGCGGCGAACAGGAGATGCGACAGACTTTTCATGTGTGCTTTGAACTCAATGGTTGGATACGAGACTGTTAACAGCGTGCTGAGACAATGACGCCTCTGAGTCCCAAGCGGTTACCAGATTCCTCGGCAAACGACCGCAAACCCGCGGTCACCGTCCCAAGGACCGATTCTCCGCCAAATGGAGGTCATTGGCTGCCGAACTTTGAAGACGATGGGTAAAGGCCCGATGTCGGTCGCGGGAAAAATTGTTAAGCGGGCGTAAAGCCTGATTCTCCCAAACACGGATGCGCAAACGCCCGCCGCAAAGGATCCCCAACCCAGCTCCACGACATCAGAGTCGTTGCCCGAGCGCGCGCCCATAAACGTCACTGGAGCGGCGCTTGGAGGTAGGCAAGCAGGTCAAGAATCTCCTCTGCCTCGAAGTTGTTCAGCATCCCCTCGGGCATCAGCGAGAGGGGCGACGCCCGGCGGGATTCGATGGCCGACAACGGCACTTCAACGGTCTTCTGGGTGAGGGGATCGGTGAAGGCCGTCACGCCCCGACCGGCATCGTCCGAGAACCGCCCGAAGAATTCGCGCCCGTCCTTCGTGCGCAATTGGACCGCCTGATACTGCTCCGAGATCACGGTGCTGGGTTCCGTCAGGGACTTCACCAAATCGGCCGCCGAATAACGGGTTCCGACGCCGGCGAGATCAGGCCCGACCGCACCGCCCTGCCCTTCCATACGGTGACAGGCGGCGCATTGGGCGGCCGCGTAAATTTCCCGTCCACGCTGCCGGTTGCGGCCCGCGGCAAGTTTGCCCAACTGCGGCAGCAGGTCCTCGGTCTTCCAGTTGCGGACGAACTTCCGACTCGGGGCCGGGGCGTTTGTCGACGCGGGCGCCGAAACCGCTCCGACCGGAGCCTGGCCATTGATGAACATCACGACTTCGCCCATCTCCGCCGCGGGCACGTTCTTGAGCGCCTGGGTGCGGACGGATTTTAGAAAATTCTCGAAGCCGGACCCGTTGCGCGGCTTCAGCCCAACCTCCTCGAAGGACCGGACCAGTTCGGGCGGATGAGCCAGCCGTCGCACGGCCAAACCGGCGGTGTCGCCGAACCAGCGGAAGTAGCGCCGGCGCAGATCCATGGTCCAGCCGTTGGTCACCCGGCAAAGGGCGAACTGATAGTGGAACTGCTCTTCCTGGGTGGACGCGGCATCCCGTAGGTCGAGCGCCTTGCCAAGCACATCCGGCGCCTGCATGGCTGCAAGCAGCTGCACCAATTCACGGTTCCGCGGCCACGACTTCGCCGGAAACTGCGCCCCGAGCTTTTCGAGGGCCCGCGGACGCATCTCGGCCGGAATGCCATGGCGGGCGAAGCTGACTTCGATGACACGCAGCTTGAGCAAAAAGTCATCGTCAACCAGCCCTTCCAGCGGCCAGCGGGCCAAGGCCTGGAGCACCGGCAACTGCCGTTCTGGACCGCCGACACGGGCCAGCGCCAACAGCGCGGTCAGGCCGGTGGTCGCGTTCGTTTCAGCCAGGGCGCGGTCCGCCCAGGAAGTCACCGGCTGATGTTCCAGCGCGACCCGCGCCGCGAAACGCACTGCCCGATCGGCATGTCCCAGCGTTGCCCAATCCTCAGCCACGAAGCGGACATCTTCACGTCCGTGGAACTGGGCCAACCGGCGGCGCAGGGCCGTCGAATCATCCACGGCCGCGGCGGCCACAGGAGCGGTGGGCTCACCGCCGACATAAGTCAGGCGATACAGGCCTGACTGAATGCCGCGGCCCCCGGTGATGAAATAGAGCGCCCCGTCCGCCCCGACCTCGGCGTCGGTCAGGTTGAGTGGTTTGCCCTGCACCATTGTTTCGAATTCGCCCGTGAAGCCGCCACCCGCCGGTCGGGGATGAACCGCGAGGATTCGCCCGAAACTCCAGTCCAACGCAAACAGGGCCCGCTGGTATTTCGCCGGGAAACGCGTGCCGGTGCCGAATTCGACGCCGGTCGGGGAGCCCAATCCCACATTTGCCCCCGCAGGCAGCCGGTCCGGATAATCGTCGGGCCATTTGCCCGTCGTTTCGCGGTAGCCCAAGTCCCCACCGCTCGGCAAATGCAGGATCCGGTTGGGGAGATACCACGGCGCGCCCCAGTCGGCTTCCTGGTCGGAGTCAAAAGTGAACAGTTCCCCGGCGGCGTCGAACGCGACGTCGTAGCAGTTGCGCAGACCCGCGACGAACAGCTCCGCCCGCGCCCCGTCCCGGTCGAGCCGAACCACAAAACCCTCGGGCGGCTTGCGCCCGCCGGTGGAATTGTTGCCGTCATCCAGTTTGGGCAGCACGAGATCGTCCGCGAAGTTGCGGGCGGGGGAACCTGGGCTGAGGTCCGACGGCGCGCCGACGAAATTGCCGCATACGACGTAGAGCCGGCCATCGGGTCCCTTTACGATCGCGTGGGCGCCGTGTTCGCCGGCACCGCCGGTCCAGCGGCGGAGCAGTTCCTGGCGGTCGTAGCGGTCGTCGCCGTTCGTATCGGTGAGCCGGTAGAGGTGGTAGCCTTCGGCTCCCTGCCCGTTTACGTAAAGCGCACCGAACGCATGCAGCAGACCCATCGCACCACGGACCGGCATGAAGATCGGTTCGACCCGGCTGATCTTTCCAGCCGCATCCAGAGTAAGGCGCTGAAGCGGTTCGCTGCCCTGCGGACTGACAATCAACCGGCCCTTGTCATCCACCGTCATGGCAATCCAAGAGCCTTCGCCCGGCCGCGCGGAGCGAATCAATTCTACCTTGAACCCTGGGAGAACCTTGAGGCCCTCCGCAGGTGTTGCCTCTGGAAGTTTCATGACGTCACCCCACGGGGCCACTCCGTGTTTCCCCAGGCTGACGGCATTGCCCCAGCCACCTCCGGATGGCGGGTTAGTAGCCCACCCGGCGACAGCCTGCGTCGACGTGAGCCAGGAAGCATCGGAAACCCAGTTGGTGCGTAGCCCTGGACCGGTGAATTCGATTTGCAGCAGCAGCCCGGCGCCCCCGGACCGGTTGCGGGCCACTACGGCGATTCCGTTTTCCCCGCGCACCAACCGGCCCGGCAGCGAGACAAACGAGGCCTGTTTGGGATCGGCATTGCGCACCAACTGGCGGCCGTTGAGGTAGACCTCCGCCTCGTCGTCGCCCGCCACGCTCAGCACCGCGCCCGTGGTGCCTTCGGGAATTAGAAAATTCCGGCGGAAGTAGCGAGTCTCCACAGCCGCGGCGGAAGGCCCCCAGATCCATTCGGGAGCCTGCCCCAGCGCAACCTGCGCGGAAACGAGGGCGAAGAGGGCGGCACAACAACAGCGAAGCATGGGCGTAAGTAGCCGATTTCCCGGCGGCAGGAAAGGTCAGCCGCACGCTCCAGCGCGAACCTCCCGGCGTTTTCCGGGGAAAGGTAGCACCAGTTTGCTCAAACTGACTATTGACGGGAAACCCGATGTCTGGCCCGTTGTTGCGGCGGCCGGACTTCGGGGGCAATCCGGCCGCCCAATCAATGATCAAGCACTTTCAGGGAGTGATTTCGGCCATGGCCATCGTCGCCGTGGGGCTGCCGATTTCGGCCGGTTCCTTTGTCATAGGGACTTGGGATTTCAACAGTTCCGACGGTGACTCCAGCACCGGCAACCTGTTCACAACCGACGGCAATGGTCAGCTTGACCCGATCGGAAGCGGCGCCCTGAGCTTCGGTCCCGGAAGCGGTTCCTCCGACTCCGGCGGCGACAACTCGGCTCTGAACATCTTTGCACCTGCCGGCACCGACGCCGGCAATTCGGTGGGCGCCGACTTTGGCATTTCGACCCTCGGCTACCACCAGATCCAGATCACGTTCGATTTCGACCATCCGCCGGTTTCCGATCAGCCGTTCCACTTCCTGGTGTCCACCGACAATGGGACCACATGGTCAACGCCCTTGGCGCTCAACCCTTCCGGCGATGGCGACTGGACCCACGGTGTGCTGGTGGACCTTACCGCCGAATCCGGGGCCGGAAACAACTTCAACCTGCGCTTCCAGTTCCTCGGCAGCCTCTCGACCGACGCCGTGGTGGACACCGTGGGCCTGCAGCTCGACATGGTGCAGGTCACCGGTGAGCCCTCGCCCGTGCCGGAACCGACCGCGGTGATCATGAGCCTTGGCCTTTTGGGACTCGCGGGCGCCCGGCGTTGGCTGAAGCGCAACTGAGGCCAGCGTTGGCTGGCTCTCACCTCGAGCTTGCGGCAAACTTGCGGCATGCCTGCTGCCGCTCTGTCCGGTCTTTCGGTGCTCGTCTTGGATGACGAACCGCTGCTGCGCCGCCATCTCGTCGCCACCCTTGAACGGATGGGCGCGGACGTGACCGCGGCCGAAACGTTTGCCACCGCCAAAAAGCTCGCCTCGGAGTTCAGCTTCGACTTCGCCCTGCTCGATGTGAACCTGCCCGACGGGCGGGGCACCGACCTGCTGCGCGACAAGGCGTTCGGCACCAACACCGGCGTCGTCATCATGACCGCCGAAGGTGGCATCGCGGCGGCGGTGGAAGCCATCAAGCTCGGCGCGCTGGATTATCTCGCAAAGCCCTTTGAGCCCGATGCGCTGGGACTGGTGCTTGCCCGCGCCCGGCGCAGCCGCCAATCGGCCCGCGCCACGGAACACCGGCAGGCCGAAGCTCCAGAGAATCACTTTTTCTTCGGCGGCGCCCTTGCCGGCCTCGAGAACCAGTTGCGCAAGATTCTTCAGGCGGACGAGCGGCTAGAGGGAGCGGGCTCATCCCTCCCGCCGGTGCTGATCCAAGGCGAAACCGGCACGGGCAAGACCACCATTGCCCGCTGGATTCACACTCACGGACTGCGGAGCCAGGGTCCGCTGGTCGAGGCCAACTGCGCCTCGATTCCCGAGTCTCTGGCGGAATCCGAACTGTTCGGCCACGAGCGCGGCGCGTTCACCGATGCTCGCACTTCGCGTCTCGGGCTGTTCGAGGCCGCCAATGGCGGCACGCTTTTCCTCGATGAACTGCCTTCGCTGTCCCTTGCCCTTCAGGCCAAGCTGCTGACAACCTTGGAGGACCGAAAAATCCGCCGGATCGGCGGCAGCCGGGACTTGCCGGTAGATGTGCGGGTCATCGCCGCCTCCAACCGCGACCTCCGAGAACTCGTTCGCGAGGGCAGGTTTCGGGAGGACCTCTACCATCGGCTCGACCTGTTCCGCGTGCCGCTGCCGGCCCTGCGGGAACGTGGACCCGACATTCTGGCTTTGGCCGAAGCCCTCATCGGCCGTCTGAGTCGCCGCCACCGGTTACCTGTCCGAAAAATCTCCGATCTCGGCCGCCGGCGGCTCCTCGGCTACGGCTGGCCCGGCAACGTCCGGGAGCTTTCCCACGAGGTGGAGCGTGCACTGGTATTTGAGGAGGGTGCCGAACTGAACTTCGACCAACTGCTCGGCGCCGCCTTGCCGGCGACCGGCGCCGCGGGTGTCACGGTCGCGGTTCCCGTGGATGACTGGTTCAATCCCAATTTCCGGTTCCCCGAGGCCGGCTTCAACATCGAGGACGCCATCCTGAGGTTGATTCGCCACGCCCTCGCTCAAACCGACGGCAACGTCTCCGGTGCCGGCCGCCTGCTGGGTGTTTCGCGGGATTACCTTCGCTATCGCCTCGGGGGCTGGAAGGACGGATCGAAGCCCGGCGCCTCTCCGGAACCGCTTGCTGGGGAATCTTCCCCAACCTGATGGTGTGGAGTCCCCTCCCGGCCGGTTCACCCAGCGCAACCGACGCAATAGGGCGCAAAATCCTGCGGAAAACGGCCAAAACTGGCGGCTGGCCAATTGGCACAATCCCAGCGCAGACAAGTTCCATCCGGCGACCTCCGCAGAAACGGGCGAGGGCAGCCGAAATTGAAAATCAACAACACACCTGTATGAAGCTCGCAAAACTCCTCGGCCTCGCGACCCTCGCGCTGGCGCTCACCACCTCAAGCCGGCTCTTCGCCGACGACTCCACCAAGCCTACTCGCCCGGAGCGTCCCGCCAACGGCGGCAAGCCGGGTGAAAATGTGCGCCCGGGTCGGTTCGCTGATGTCCCGAATCTCGGCATTCCGACCAAGCTCGACCTGCCGGAAGACCTCCAGAAGCTGGTGGACCAGTTCCGCACCCAGGCGCGGACGTTCGTCTCCTCGCAGAAGGAACTCGCCCAGCAGTTGAGGGGCGCAACCACCGAGCAGAAGGAAACCATCAAGGAACAGCTCAAGGCCAACCGCGAGAAGTTCCTCGAGGACACCGCCCAACTGCGGACCGACATCCGCGAACGCGTGAAGGAACTCCGCGCCACGTTGCAGGACAGCCGGCCGGTGGACGCGGGCGCAGGCGAAGGTCGGGGCAAGGGCCGTCGCGGCGGCAACTGATGCTTCAGGCGGCCGGCGGAGCCTCCCCCTACCAACACGCCGACCGCAATCTCTGACCGGCGCCCCGCCAAGGGGCGCCGGTTTTTTCAACCACCAAGGATGCCATGAGGCCGTTCCTGCGGATTCCGGCACTACTGGCCGGCGGTCTCGCCGTGTTCGCCGGGCCGATTCAGTTCGGGACGCAGATGGCGGAACCAAGTCCCTTCCTGCTCTGGGACCTGTCGACGACCCTGCGCCCTTCCTTCGGCTACAAGACGAATCCAACACTGGCGAACACCGCGTTCCGCGAGGGCAGCGTCTTCATCAATCTGGGCGCCGAACTGCTCCTCTTCCGGCTCCCGACCGGGACCGACTCGTTCCATTATTACTTCTCGGCCGATGACCGGCGCTACCTCGATTCCAGCCTGGTGGACAAAGAGCAGTTCTTCATCTCGCAGGCGAATTGGCGGCGCGAACTGGGCGGCGGCTGGTCGGTCGGAACCGCGGTCCAGCATGTCTTCGTCAATCAGGTCATTGACCTCTCCAGCGGGGACCTCGGACTGGGCATCAGCCGCGCGGCGGGACACGGACTCACCCTCCGGCCTTCCTTGCGCCGCGACTTCGGCGCGTGGTGGCTGGAAGCCGAAGGCGACGCAACCCGGCAGCTCTACGATGAGCCACTGGATGACTACTGGGAATTCCTCCCGAAGCTGACCGCCGGCTATCGCCTTGCCCACGGTTCCACACTCTCCCTCAGTTGGTCCCACACGTGGCGCCCGTTTGACGATTCGCCGCTGTTGACGCCGTCGCGCGAACTGCTGCCGGGGACCAACACACGGATCCAAAACGACCGCCTTGAGCTGCGCTGGCGTCAGAACTGGGACGTCGCCAAAGTCTGGAGCACGACGCTGCGAGGTTTTGGCGTCCTTACGCGCGACAACGGACTGGGCTTCTTCGACTACCATCGCTATGGCGTGGCCGCGACGGTCCAGTGGGCGCCGGACCGATGGAAACTCTCCGCCACGGCCCGGGCGAGCCGATACGATTACGACGAACAGCTCATCGCGCCCGACGAGGCCGCGACCCGGGTCCGCGAGGAACTCTCGGCCGAAGTGCGGGCAGAATTCGTCGTCCGGAAAAACCTCCGGCTCGTCGCCGGTTACGAACTCGATTTCTCCCAAGGCAATGTCAGCCCGGACAACTTTACCGCGCATACCGGCCAAGCCGGAGTCGAGTGGGAGTTCTGAGTAGGCCGATTGGGGATTGGACACCCCGTCGGCCGGCGGAGACTCTGCAGCACCGACGCCCCCGGTGGGCGGATTGTGCCGTGAAAGTCCTCGTCCATTCCCGTTGGTCGCCTTGGCTGGCCACCGCGTTCGCGCTCGTGCTGCTGGGTGGCGCGATCGCGCTGACCCAGCGGGAACTGCGCCGCGAACTGCGCAGCCAACTGGCAAGTCGCGACGGCAATCTCTTCGCCCTCCTCGTGCGCCAGCAGCTCAACGCGGACGGGGAGGAAACCGTCGTGGACCCGCTCACCGCGCTGTTGGACACCGCCCGGCTGCCGGAACTTCCGGGCCTGCAGACGCTCGGCCTTTACGATCATCGCGGCCGGTTCACTGGCGCCATCCCAGCCACCGCCGCCGAGACCGAACTTTCGCCTGCGGCCATGGCGGCCGCCCAATCGGGCGAAGTGTTCGCCCGGCTGAATCTCCGGGCGGCGCTGGCAGATGAGACCATCCTTCCGTCTGCCGAGCACGCACCGCTGCTGGAGGTGGTTTTCCTGCTCGACGACCCGCTGGGCGGGCGGGCCGGCTTTGTCCGGCTGTTGCTCGACGGTTCGGGGCTCGCGCGGGAATTTCAAGAACTCGACACCAGCCTGTGGCGCCAAGGACTGTTCGCATTCTTTCTCGCCGGCACGGCGATGGCCACGGCGCTGGCGCTCGCGTTTCGTCGGCTGCAACAGGTTAACCGACGACTCCAGCAGGCGAACGCGCAGCTGACCTTGGCCGCCAAGACTTCCGCGGTCGGCGCAGTGACGTCGCATCTGGTCCACGGCCTGAAGAATCCCCTCGCCGGCCTGCACGGGCTGGTCAGCAGCCGCGCGGCGAATGGCGATCCGGCGGACTGGAACGATGTGGCCGAGACGACGCGCCGTATGCGGGCATTGATCGAGGGCGTGCTGCGCGTGTTGCGGAACAGCTCGGAAACGGCCGACTTCGAACTGCCCGTCAGCGAAGCGCTTTCCTCGCTGCTCGGAAGACTCCGCCCGGTGGCGCAGGTTCAGGGATCTGCCCTTGATTTGGAAATGGCCCATGACGTGTCCGTGCGCAGCCACGAGGCCGACCTGCTGGCTCTGGTCGTCGAAAACCTCGTGATGAACGCGCTGCAGGCGCTCGGCCAGGGCGGCTCCGTGCGCATCCGGATCGAAGGCAACAACGCTGGAACGGTCATTCTCGTGGCCGACGACGGTCCCGGCCTGCCGGAACACGTTGTCGCCAACCTGTTTTCACCGCACGCCTCCACCAAAGCCGGCGGCAGCGGTCTGGGACTCGCCCTCAGCCGCCAAATCGCCACCGGACTGGGCGCCACCCTCAAACTCGTATCGACCGACAACCGGGGAACAGTCTTCTCCTTGCGCCTTCCCCAGCCCGCCTCCAGCCCAACCTCAGTGTGAACCACGCCGTTTCCCATCGGATCATTGTTCAGACGCGCACCCTTTCGATCGCCCCGATTACTCCGGGAAAAGACCGTGGGCTAACGTCCGCGTGGCACATGACCCGCATTCTGACCGCACTGGCGTGCCTCCTGGCCTGGGGCATTGCGCCTGCGACGGGCGCGTCGTGGCGCTGGTCCAACCCCCTGCCCCACGGCAACAACATCAACGACTTCGCCTTCACCACCAACCGAGGCTACGTCCAGGTCGGTGACAGCGGTCAGCTCTACACCAGCGCCGACTCCGTGGACTGGGCCCGGCACGAACTTGGTTTCCGCGAACAGCTCCGTGCGGCGACGTTCTTCGGCAACCGCCTGGTGGCCACGGGCGAATCCGGACGGGTTGTCTGGAGCGACGATCTCTCCAGTTTTGGCACCATTGCGTTGGGCACCGCCAACTGGCTGGAAGGCTTGGCGGCATCGTCCTCCCGGCTCGTGGCGGTGGGCGACAACGCCGCCCTTTATACCAGCGACACGGGCACCAACTGGACCCTTCGGACTCTGCCGACCACCCTACAGGCATGGTTTCGCGGCGCCACGTGGGGCGGAAACTCGCCGGGGTTTTTCGTGGTGGTGGGTGAGAACAGCACCGTGCTGACCAGTGCCGACGGTCTCACTTGGACCAAACGGACCGTCACCTCCAGCAATGGCGCCCACCTGAACCGGGTGATCTGGACCGGCGGTGGCTTCGTGGTCGTCGGTGACAGCGGCACGGTGATCTTCGGCAATGCGGCCGGAACTTCCTGGGTCCGACAGCAGGCATCCGGCGCCACCGGCGATCTCAACGGCGCCGCTGCCGCCTCGAACGCGTCGCGACTTGTGGTCGGCGACCAGGAAGTTCGCCATGCGACGTTGATAGGGAACTCGGTCGTCTGGACGGCCCAGAATTCCTCCAGCCTGACTGCGCCGGCGCCCATCGCAAATTTCCTCAGTGCCGTTTGGGATGGCGAATTGTTCCTGCTCGGCGGCCGGGCCGGCCTGCTGGCCTACGGCCAGCCTACTGCCGTTCCGGGCATCATGTCGTGGTCCACCTATCCGAGCCCGAGCCGCAACTGGCTGTTCGACCTCACGTCGGCCACCGCCTACGGCACGAACACGTCCGTGAAGAGTTCCTCCGCCGGACTGGAGTGGACGACCCAGCGCACTACCAACCAGTTTTACGTCGCGGCCGGAGACCGGGCGACGGTCCTGAATTCTGACGATGGGGTGACGTGGGCCGGTTCGCTGGTGCCGGCGACCGCCACCAACCGCACGCTGTTCGGCGTAACCGGCAACGAGCGCGGACTGGTCGCGGTGGGCAGCAGCGGCGCGATCCTGTTCAGCCCACCCGCTTACGAGCGGTTGATCACGACGAACAGCTTCACCAACGGCGCGGTCATCACGTCGGTCACGGTCACCAATTGGATCAACACGCTCGGCCTCGTCTGGCAGGCATCCGCTTCCCCCACGACCGTTGACCTTCAGGCCGCGGCCGCGTCGTCGGCACTCTTTGTCGTGGGCGGCTCCGGCGGCTTCCTCGCCACCTCGGTCAATGGCACCAACTGGACCGCCCGAACCTCCGGCACTTCCCGTTTCCTCAGCGGACTCGAGAGCCATCCCGGCGGCTTTGTCGCCGTCGGCGACGTGGGAACGATCCTGACCTCCCCAGACGGCATCACTTGGACGGCACGCAGTTCCGGCACCACGAATTGGCTCTACCGGGTCCGACAGGCCAACGGGCAGTTTGTGGCAGTCGGCCAAAACGGAACAGTGCTGACGAGTCCGGATGCCTCGACTTGGACGATGCGGACGACCGGCGTCACCAACTGGCTGAACGACGCCGAGTTTGTCGCCGGACAGTGGTTCGTGGTGGGCAATCAGGGCACGGTCCTCACCAGCGCCGATGGCGTGCACTGGACCCCGGACACCTCCATCATCACCGGCAAATCGCTTTACTCGGCCACCACGCTGCGTGAGCAATTGATCACCGCCGGCGTCGAGGGCGTGATTCTCCGGTCGCAGATCGGCGCGTTTCCCTCGCCGGTGCAGCTCTCGAATTATCCCCGGAGCGAAGCCGAGAAGCTGTTCCTGTTTGTCGGTGTCTCCGACCAACGTTTCCGTTTGGACCGTGGCCCCGCCGTGACGGAGTGGGCCCCGGAAACGGAACTCGAAATCACCGATCCCAGCGGGGCACTGCTCTACCTCAGTTCAAAGACCAACGCACCCGCCGGACAGTTCTTTCGCAGCGTCGAACTTGGCCCCTGAGGGCCGCGCAACGCCGCCGGCCGGACTGCGCCGACCGGCAAAGAGCCGTGGCGGGCTGCCCGGAAACCCGGAATTCAGCCAATGGCGTTTCCCCAGCGACTGATCTCACCAGGCCATCTACCCAGCGGAGAGACATCAGCCCGCTAACCGCTCCGCGCCGGCATAGATGTTGAAACGTCCGTCGCGCAGGAACCCGACCAGTGTCTGGCCATTTTCGCGGGCGAACTCCACTGCCAGACTTGATGGGGCGCCGACCGCCGCCACGACCGCAAGGCCACCGGCCAACGCCTTTTGCAGGATCTCGAACGACGTCCGGCCGCTGACCAAGAGCACGCACCCGGAAAGCGGCAACCGCCCGTCGAGCAGTGCCCGGCCGAGCAGTTTGTCCACCGCGTTGTGCCGGCCCACGTCTTCCCGCAGACACATCAGTTGCCCGTCCCCGCTGAACAGGGCCGCTGCGTGCAGACCACCGGTCCGACTGAAGGTCGCCTGCGCCGCCGCCATCCGGCCGGGCAGTTCGAGCAGCGTCGACGCCACTACTTTGAGCCGCGCCGTGAGCTTCGGGAACCGGCCCTTCAGCGCCCGGATACTCGCCTTGCCACAGAGCCCGCAGCTCGACGCCGCGAACACGTGCCGCGTCAACGTCGCGAAATCCACAGATACCTCCGGTTTCAGGAACACATCGATCACGTTGCCGGCGCGGTTCCGCGGATGTGGCCGAAGTGCACCGAGCTGATCACGCGACTGGAGCAAGCCTTCGCTGACCAGAAATCCCGCCGCCAGTTCCTCGTCGTGGCCCGGCGTGCGCATCACGACCGCAACCGAACGCGTGTCCACGCGGATCTCCAACGGCTCTTCCCGGGCGACTTCATCCCCACCATTCACCACGCCCTGCCCTGACACCCAGCGGCGGACGCGCACCGGACGAACGCCGGCCGACTTCGGACGCTGGACGGAAGCTTTCGGCACCGGAACGTTCAGCCGCAAAGGCCAGCCAGATAACGCTCGGCCTCAATGGCGGCGGCGCAGCCCATGCCCGCCGCGGTAATCGCCTGCCGATAGACCGAATCGGCGCAGTCGCCCGCGACGAACACCCCGGGCACGCTGGTGGACGCGCCGCGCTTCAGCACGAAGTAGCCGGCCTCGTCGAGGTCGAGCTGCCCCCGGAACAGCTGGCTGTTGGGGTAATGGCCGATCGCCACAAACAGGCCGGAGCACGGCAGCACGCTTTCCGCGCCGGACTTGAGATTCTTCAGCTTTACTCCGGTCACCTTGCCTGTGGACACGTCCAGAACCTCGGTCACCACGCTGTCCCAGACCGGCTTGATCTTGGGGTTTGCCAGCGTGCGGTCCGCCATGATCTTCGAGGCCCGCAGCGAGTCGCGGCGGTGCACCAGATAAACCTGGGAGGCGAAGCGGGTGAGGTAGTTGGCTTCCTCGCAGGCCGAATCGCCGCCGCCCACCACCACGAGCGGCTGGTTGCGGAACATCGGCAAGGCGCCGTCGCAGGTCGCACAGTAGGTGACACCCTTCTTCTCCAGCTCATGTTCGCCCGGCACATCCAGATGCTTGTGACCGGCCCCGCTCGCGATGATCAGCGTCTTGGTCTCCACCAGTTCGCCGTCCACGGTCAGCCGAATCGGGCTGCCGGTGATCTCGGCCTTCTCGACGACGCTGCCATAGCGGACTTTTGCGCCAAACTTCTCCGCCTGCTGCTGCATCCGCATCATCAGCTCCGTGCCGTCGATACCCTCGGGAAATCCGGGAAAATTCTCCACAATGCTGGTCGTCGTCAGCAGACCGCCCGGGGTCGAGCCTGTGAGCAGCAGCGGACTCAGGTTGGCCCGCGCAGTGTAAATGGCCGCAGTAAGACCGGCACAGCCGGAGCCGATAATGACGACATTCTCCATAAACGTGGCCGCACGGTAGGCACGGAGTATTGCCCCGGCAAGGCACAGCGGGAATCACCCGTCATTTCCCCGCAAACGGGCATCCCACCGATCCGTTATTCCAATGGCCAACGAACCACACGCGGCCCGAATGGTTTGCTCGGCCCGGCCACCTAACCCAAGTGCGAGTCTCCGAGCGTGGGGGCTAACACGGGGCGCCCGGATTTCCCGAAGCGCAGTTCCGCCGGCAGCTTGAACTGCTGCGGATACCTGTGACTGAGATTCAACAGCATCTGCGCAGCAATGATGTGAAAGCTCTGCGCCCAGGCGAGCGGGGTATTGTGACCAACCTGCTCGCCCACATACATCTCCGGCACGAAACCCTCCGGGGTCATGACAGATTCGAGCCGCGTGAAGTAGCGGACAGATTTGGAGAAATACTCCTGCCGCATTTCCCAGCTCAACGGAAAGGAACTGCGGTCGGCCCGATAGCCGAATCCGTGCTCGGCGAACTTCGCATAGCAGATGGCCAGCCACGCGAATCCGAGTGGCCACTGCGCCGTCTCCCCATGGTGTGGGACCAGTCCCTTGCCACAGTAGACGTCGCCCGGGTATCGGCTGACGCCCCGTTCGCCGACGAGGTGCTTCTCGACCTGCTGGAGCAGGAGCAGCTTCGTGTCGTAGTCCACGATGCTGTAGGGCCAGATCAGGCTGAGCTGCGCCAGATCGCACGGCCGGCTGGGTGATTCGCGCGGCAGCAGGCGTGCGAGTGCGGCCCGACCGTCGGCGATCATCCGTTCGCTGACCGGCACGTGCAGGCCGATTTCGATCTTCTGGCGATACTTGTAGTCGTAGTAGCCGCGATCGTGCCACATCATGAGGCCACCCAGCACCGCACCGTAGCTGCTGACATGCTCCTCGGGTCCCTCCTCCCACATGCCGAAATCGGGCTCGAACCCGAGGTTGTAGATGTAGTTCCGAATGTGGCTGATGAGCATGTAGTCCTCCCGCGTGAAGCGGAAGCCGTAGCCCTTCCGGATCAGGTCGCCCATCTTATACATGAACAGCCCGAACACATCGAGCTGGTGGTGGCCCCAGTCGTCGGTGATGGACTCCAGCGTGGTCGGATGCACCCGGGCCGGCATGAAGTCCCCGCGCTGGTAGTGGACGTCGGGCTTAACGATCGAGGCCCGGATGATCCGGAGGTGGTAACGTTTGAAGATGTCGAGCACGAGGCGGAAGCTCTCGATCATCCGGTCGAAGCAGCCGAGATATTCGTTCGCATAGGTGGCGAACATGATGTCCCGGATCCAAAAGACGTTGTAGGCGTCGCCCGAGCCGTCCTCCGCGGAATAGGGACTGGCCACATAACCGCCATTGGGCCGGCGCAGACGCTCAAGGATCGTATAGGAGAGGCGAACGCGCTCTTCGAGGTTCTGGGTGAACATTTTCGTAAGTCCGGGCGAACCACCGCCCGCTGGAAGGTCGGCGCTGGGCAATTTGTGTCAGCCCCAAAAAACGGCAAAACGATGAATCCCCTTCACGGTCACCCAGAACATATCGGTCGGGCGAAGCCGGCCCTTGATTGGTCCCCGTCGCTCCAAGAAAAAACCCGCCGGAGTCAAACTGCCGGCGGGTCGGTTTCGAACGGTCTACGCTTGTCCGGGACTCACTGGGCTCCGGGAATCTTCGGCAGCTCGATGCCGAGTGACTCGGTAGCGGAACCGGCCGGCTTGTCGGTTTCAGCCTTCTTCTCGGCCAACAGTTCGCTGCGGCCCTTGAGCAACGCGTCCACCGTCCATTTGCTGACCGTGTAGGTCCACTTCCCGAACGCCTGCTCGGCCTTCAGCTTCTCCTGCTGCTTGGCCAACTTGTCGGCGAATTCCTTGTCGAGCTTCGCCTTGTCCTCGGGTTTCTCGTCCTTCCCAGCTTCCCGGTCCTTCTTGAGTTCAGCACTCACGGAAACCTGAAGCGGATAGTTGTCACCGTCAGGTTTGCCGAGTTTCACCTCGTAGGTGAAACCGGCGGCGGTTTTGACCGTGGCCTTCGTGGGTTGGTCCAAACCCAGCTTTGCGAGGTCCGGATTCAGGACCAGATCGTTGAAGCTCGGCGAACTTAGCAGGCTATTGAAGCTCCACAGCTTGTTCTTGTCGATCTGCTCATCCGCCTTGGCGTCAGCCAAAGCCCAATCAGCAAACTCGTTCGTGCGGGTCAGCGAAAAGCTGTTGGTCGGCGTAACACCTGCCACTACGACGCTGACCGGCTGTTCTACCTTGATGAATTCCTTGGCGATCCACTCGGAACCGTCGGTCTTGGCCGAGCTGAGCGGATCGTTGACCACCGCAATGCCGTCCGCCCCGGCTCCCGTCTGCACATAGCGGCCATTGGGCATTCCACCACCCCCAAACGGCGAATTGTCGTTGCCGCCGGCGGTGAGCTGTTTGCCGAGGACAAGCGACTTCAGCGCCTTGCCATCCTTGTCGAGCAGTTCGACTTGGATGCCGGTTTCCTTGGTCAGCTCCAGCATGGGCAACCGGGAAGGGCCTACCTTGACAGGCTGGGTGATCTTGAGTTCGGAGAGCTTGCGGACCAGCGAACGGACCTCGTCGAAGTTCGCCGGATACCCGCCCCGCTCCTTGACCACCCAGTCGTCGCCGGACTTGACCACGTTGACGGAATTGGAGCCTTGGGTGATGCGCAGACCGGCCACAGTGGTGACATCGAACGCGCCCAAAAGCAGCCCGCCGACATTCGTTTTCGCATCGGCGAACTCCGACTGGCGGTTCTTCAGCACCAACAGGCCGCCGCCGCCCAGAACCGCTGCGGCCAGCACCAGAAGAGTCAGTTGTTTCGATTTCATCGTCGTCTCGAAAGTTGCGGCCAAACGGCCACGGAAGGTTGGAATGTGATGGGGAAACCCCGGGATCGCTCAGCGGGCGGAGGTGCGTTTGCGCCGGGTCACGGCCAGACCGATGCCGGTGGCGGTCACCAGGAACGGCATCGCGGCGATGTTCAGCCATTTCAGCCGGTTCTCGAGGGACTCGACCTCCAGTCGCAGATTGCGCCGTTCCTTCCGGAGTTCCTTGCGGGTGTTGGCCTGTTCCTCGTTGACCTGCTTGAGCGCCTGCTGCTGCTCGGGCGACAGGATGATCTTGGCGGTATTGCCCTCCTTCTTGATCTGGAAATCGTTCAACTTGGACTGCAGGTCCTGCAGTTTCTTGTCGAGCGACTCGATCTTGGCCTGATACGCGATGCGCGCCTTGCTTTCCATTTCCTGCACCACGGTGAACGGCCGGCGGAGCGACGCCCGGCTGCGGACCTTGATGAGGTTCTCATCGCCGGTGGCCTGCTCGATGAGGTTTTGCATGAACGTCAGGTTGCCGTTTAGCGGGTAGGCCATGCGGAACATCTGATCCACACGCACGCTGAACTGGTCGGAGAGCAGGTCCGAGTCGCCGACAAGATAGACCCTGCCTTCGCCCGTTGCTTCCTTGAGGAAGTTTCCAGCTGGAGCATTGGTCGCACCGGCCACCGAGTTGGTGTCCGCCGGGTTGCCGTCCGGGAACGCCGTCTTGAACTTGCCGGTCAGGCGCAGGCCCAGCGAATATTCCACTCCGCTCGGTTTGAAGTCGTCCACCACCTTGCCACCGTTGAGCTGCGAAGTGACACCATCGGTGAGCTGGGAATTCTTGGAGGAGTGGAAGAGCACGTCGGCCTTGAGCCCGTCGGCGGCCTTGCCAGTGAAGGCGCCGGCAAAGGGCAGCCACACGTCATCGAGCTGGCCAGTCACGGCATCTTCCCTGTCGATCGCGTTCGCGTTTAGGAACAGGAACGAGGGCACCAGCTGCGGACGCCCGTCACGACCCTGCAATTGCCGCATGTAGTCGGTATCGGAAACCACCTTCGACGTGTCGAACTCATAGCCCCAGTGCTTCAGCAGCTTCGGGAAGGTCGAGCCGCCGCCGAGGTTGAAGCCCATCGGATTGGGGTTGCGGTTGTCCGCGAGGCAGAGGGCGTCGAGGAACGCCACCAGCTTGCCGCCCCGCAACACGAATTGGTCGATCGCAAACTCGGCCTTTGGCGTGATGTCTTTGGGGTGAAGCACGACGAGCACCTTAATGCTGTCGTCGATCCGGTCCACGTCCATGCCCACGGTCTGGACGTCGAAGTCACGCTTCAGCTCGTTCACGAACACCCACGGCTCGCTCATCTGCGGCTGGCGGCCCATCTGCATCGCCTGCATGGCCATCGGGTTCATTCCGCCCATGACCTGCAGCGGCGACATGACGCCGATTACCGGCTTGTTGGTGGACAGCACCTGGGTGATGGCCCGGGCGAGATCGTATTCCAGCAGCTTCTCGCGCTGCGGCGACAGGAACGGAATGGCCACCTTTTGCGGGGCGTATTCCACCGCCAGACCAAGATAGAACGGTTCGCCGCTCATCTGCTGCAGGCTGATCGGCTCGATGCCGTCGAGCTTGGCGGAATCTTCGGTCTCGGAATCCGGCTCGGGATCGAACTTCTTGATCTCGAGATTGCCCTTGGACTGCGCCTTGAACTCCGCGAGCAGATCCTCGACCCGCTGCACATAGGGCTGGATCGCGCTCGGCATCCGGTCCTTGCCCTGACTCACGTATAGCCGGACCTGTATGGGCGCATCAAGCTTGGTGAGGATGGCCTTGGTGCCGTCCGACAACGTGTGCAACCGGTCGGCGGTCAGGTCCACCCGGGCGCGCACCGGACTGAAGATCAGGTTGGCCCCAACCACGGCGATGAAGACGAGCGCCACGCCGGCGGTGGAGTAGAGAAGCGTCTGGAACTTGGAATTCTTCATGGTTCGCAGAAAGACAGGTTCAGGCGCCGCGGAGACCGCGGAGGATCACGCTGGTGGAAAACAGGCAAAACACCATCGCGCTGACGAAAAACAGAAGGTCGCGCACATCAAGCACGCCCCGTTGGAAACCGGCGAAGTGCGGCATCACGCTGAATGAGGCGACGACATTCACGAGCCAGTCGGGTGCCCAGCGCACCAGCAGATTCGTGACGGGCTCCCAGCCCGCGAGGATGAGGAAAAAGCAGATCACCACCGACAGGATGAAGCTGATGACCTGATTCCGGGTCAGCGCCGAGGTCATCACCGTGACCGCCAAATAGGCTCCGGCCAACAGCAGGCTGCCAATATAGCCCGCCACGATTCCGCCCAAATCGGGATCGCCCAGGTAGCAGACTGTTGCCGCCACCGGAAAAGTGAGAGCGAGCGCCAGCGCCAGAAATGACCAGCAAGCGAGGAACTTGCCCACAATCGCCTCCCAGGCGGCGATGGGCATGGTCAGCAGGAGCTCCAGTGTGCCGACCCGGCGTTCTTCCGCCCAGAGTCGCATGCCGGCCGCCGGCACGAGGAACAGGTAAAGCCACGGATGCCACGTGAAGAAGGCGTTCAAGTTGGCCTCACCCCGCTCGAAAAGGCCGCCGAGCATGAAGGTGAAGAAGCCGTTCAAAAGCAGAAAGATGACGATGAACACGTAGGCGACCGGCGAGTTGAAGTAACCCACCAGTTCGCGCCTCGCGATGGTCCAGATGTTGCGCAGTGATTCGGAGGTCATGGGAACAGAGTCTTAGTCGTTCTCAGGTTCGAGTGGGGTCGGTCAGCGGCCGGCGGTGTCGGAAACCGTCACGCTGCGGAAGAATTCGTCCAACTTGGCGTGACCGCCCCGGAGTTCGGCGGGCGTGCCGCTCGCGACCACCCGGCCGCGATCGATGATGATGGCCCGGTCGCAGACGGCATCCACTTCCTCCAGGATGTGGGTCGAAAAGATGATCGCCTTGTCCCTGCCGAACCGCTTGAGCAACTGGCGGATTTCGTGTTTCTGATTGGGGTCCAAACCGTCGGTAGGCTCGTCCAAAATGAGCACTTCCGGATCATGGATGATCGACTGGGCGAGGCAGGTGCGGTGCCGGTATCCTTTGGACAGAGTGTCCACGGACTGGTGCAACACCGATTCCAAGAAGCATTGGCCCACAACCCGTTTGATCGCGTCTTCACGGGTCGAACCGTGAAGGCCGCGAATCTCGGCGGCGAAGCTCAGGAATCCGTGCACGGTCATGTCACTGTAGCACGGGGCACTTTCCGGCAGATAGCCGATTAGCTTCTTGGCCGGAATCGGGTTCTCGGCGATGTCGTGGCCACCCACGGTCACCCGTCCGGAAGTCGGTGGGATGAAGCCGGTGATCATCCGCATGGTGGTGGACTTGCCGGCCCCGTTGGGTCCGAGAAATCCCAAGATCTCACCCTTTTTGACGCTGAACGAAACGCCGTTCACGGCCTTTTTGGGGCCGAATTCCTTGTGCAGATTTTCGACGGTAATCATGCTGACAATGCGCTGCCCAAAACAGTAGTTTATCTGACGGGGCGATAGAAATAGACGGTCAATTTTACCCGTCAAGGGTTCCGTGCCCTTTAGCCTGCGCCGTCAGGTGACTTTTCAGCGGCGCAAATGTTCAAAAAGGCTCCGACGACTTACCTTTGGCCAAAAGTCGGACCGCACAATCTTCACCGCCATGGAACCAAACCAAACTCCAGACTCAATGCCGACCGCGCCGAACCCGGATTCTCCGGAGGCCCCGGCCAATACGACGGGCGAGCATTGGCGCTGGTGCCCGCGCTGCGGGAATGAGCTGCACAACTAGGGCTGCAAACTTCGGTGTCCCCGCTGCCACTACTTCATGAGCTGCTCGGATTTCGACTGAGCCGCGACCGGTGGGCACCCCCACCCCTTGACGAATCGCCGCCGCCCCCTAAGAAAATCAAGACTCATGAGCGCTCCCGAGAAGCACACGTTCCAGGCCGAGATTCAGCAGTTGCTGAACATCGTCATCCATTCGCTTTACACCGACAAAGAGATCTTTGTCCGCGAACTGATCTCCAACGCCGCCGACGCCTGCGAGAAGCTCCGTTTCACCCTGGCTTCCGGCTCCTCCGTCCACCAGGCTGATGTGGCCCCCGCCATCACGCTGACCGCCGACGACCAGGCCGGCACGCTCACCGTCACCGACACCGGCATCGGCATGACGCACGACGAGCTGGTGAAGAATCTCGGCACGATCGCGCATTCGGGCACCAAGGCCTTCCTCAAGCAGCTCGCCGAGGAGAAAAAGCCGGACGTCGGGCTCATCGGCCAGTTCGGCGTGGGCTTTTACGCGGCGTTCATGGCGGCGAAACGCGTCACCGTGGAAAGCCGTTCCGCCAACGGCGAACCGGCGTGGATCTGGACCAGCGAGGGCGCCGGCGGCTACGAGATCTCCCCGGCCCAAGGTGATCTGCCCCGCGGCACCAAGATCACGCTGGAGCTCAAGGACGAGGCGAAGGAGTTCGCCGACAAGTCCACCCTAGAGCGGATCATCAAGCGTTACTCCGGGTTCGTGCCGTTCCCGATCGAGCTGAACGGCGACAAGGTCAACACGGTCCAGGCCCTCTGGACCCGCAGCAAGAGCGAGATCAAGCCGGAGGAATACGACGAGTTCTACCAGTTCATCGGTCACGACCACGAGAAGCCCCTGCTCCGCCTGCATTTCAACGCCGACGCGCCGCTGGCCATCCAGTCGCTGCTCTTCGTGCCGCAGAAAAACTGGGAGACCATGGGCATGGGCCGGATCGAGTCGGAGGTGAACCTCTACTGCCGCAAGGTGCTCATCCAGGCCAAGTCGAAGGGTCTCTTCCCCGAATGGCTGCGCTTCCTCAAGGGCGTCGTGGACAGCGAGGATCTCCCGCTGAACATCTCCCGCGAGACCATGCAGGACACCTTGCTGATGCAGAAGCTCAACAAGGTGCTCACCACCCGCTTCCTGAAGTTCCTCGACGAGACCGCCGAAAAGGAACCCGAGACCTACGAAAAATTCTACTCCGAGCATCAGCGCTTCCTGAAGGAAGGCATCGTCACCGACTTCACCCACAAGGAGGCGCTCGGCAAGCTCGTCCGCTACGAGTCATCCCACACCGAAAAGGGCCGGACGACCTCGCTCGCCGACTACGTGAAGCGCATGTCGTCCGAGCAGAAGGAGATTTACTGCCTCATGGCTCCCAACCGCGAGGCGGCGGAGGCCAGCCCGTATTTCGAGGTCTTCCGCGAGCGCAAGTTCGAGGTGCTCTTCCTCTACGACGCCTGGGACGAGTTCGTCATGGAACACCTGCGGGAGTTCGACGGCAAACCGCTCAAGCCCGCCGAGAAGGCCGACCTCAACCTCGACGCCCCCAAGAAGGAGGGCGCCCTCGACGAGGCCACCGGCAAGTCCCTCGCGGAATGGCTCAAGTCCACGCTCGGCGACCAGATCAACGAGGTCCGTGTCTCGCAGCGCCTGGTGGACAGCCCGGCCGTCGTCGCGGACGCCGACAAATTCATGACCAACAGCATGCGCCGCATGCTGAAGGCCCTGAGAAAGGACGAGGAAGCCGCGGGCCCGGCCAAGCTGGATCTCGAAATCAACCCCGCCCACCCGATCATCGTGCGTCTGGAAGCGGCCCGACAGAAGGATGCCGCGTTCGCCGGTGACGTCGCCGCCACCATTCTCGACCAAGCCCGCGTGGCGGCCGGCGTGATGGAAGATCCGCGCGCCCTCCTCAAGCGGATGAACTCGCTGCTTGAGCGGGTGCTCGCGTAGCCCCGCTGGAAACCCGGCGCGTCTCAGATGATCCAACCCGGAAGGCAACCGAAGTTGCCTTCCGGCGCTCCCTGCACGGGACAGACGGCACTGCACCTGCTTACGCTGACTCCATGAAGTCCACCCGTTCGCTTGGCAACCGCCGGACCAGCCACGGATTCACCTTGGTCGAGGTTTCAGTGGTCGTTGTGTGCCTCGTTGCGATCGCAGCGCTCGTGATTCCGCCACTGGCCAAGCGGAAACGATACTCGTCGAAGATTCATTGCGTGAACAAATTGAAGAACCTCGGGCTTGCAGCTCGAGTTTTCGCCACGGACAATGAAGGTCTTCATCCATGGCAACAGAGCGTCACCAACGGGGGCACCAAAGAACTGCTGGTATCGCCTTGGCACGTCGCGCCTCATTTTCAGGCCCTGTCCAACGAACTCACCAGCCCTTGGACCCTGCTGTGTTCTGAAGAAAAACAACGTAAGGCGGCGGCAGTTTTCAGCACGTTGACCGATGCCAACGTCAGTTACTTCATCGGTTTGGATGCCAGCGAAGAATCACCCCAATCCATACTCAGCGGCGACCGCCAGCTGATCGTCGATGGAACCGACGTGCCGCCCGGCCTTCTGCTCGTCAGTTCCACGAACCAACTCGGATACTCCCGACGAATTCACCAGAATGCAGGATTGCTGTTGGGCGACGGGAGCGTGCAAGCGGCGTCTCCGCCGAATTTGATGGGCCACCTGAAGGCGGCGTTAGGACCGACCAACGCCAGCCTCCGCCTGTTGATTCCATAGCCCGAATCGAACTTGCCCGAGCGCGGACGGTCTGGGTCCGCGTGAACGTCGAGCAGGCGGACAGCATCCCTTGCTTGGCGGGTGCCTTTTTTTGTCGGGTTTGGGCTGGCATCATGCCTGTTGCCTGCGAAAGGACCGGCCGCATCCGCGAGTGGTCCCCTCTCCTGGGGGAGAGGGCAAGGGTGAGGGCGGACGTCCATCCATCTGGCTGTCTTTGGCCGGGAAGAGTGGGGCTGGCCCGCCCTCACCCGACCTCTCCCCCAGGAGAGGAGGTTCCGCAGTCAGCGCCCGCCACAACGAACGCCCGGAAAGGCAGTTGGGTTCCGGCCATTGAACGGATCGAAGCATCGGATTTCATGAGTCCAACGGCGGCAGCCTGGGGGCGGCGGACACCTTTTCGGACACAGTGAAAAGTGGCGCCCCGACTTGGCCCCGTTCGCGAACTTCCCTTGGTTCCGGCCTCCCCTCCCGCTATCTGTGCGGCGCCATGTCGCTGTCTGGAAAGAAGCTGGGCGTCCTGATCTCCGCGGACCCGTCCACACCGTCGTTCCGCCACGGAATTGAATTCGCCGCGGCGGCGCGGGAACGGGGCTGCGACGTTTACCTCTACTGCATCGACGAGGCGGTGCGCGGCGTCCGCGCTCCGCAACTGCAGTCGCTGAAATCGGCCGGCATCAAGTTCTACGCCTGCGCCTACGGAGCCCACCAGCATGGCGTTCCGGTGGACGACGCGGCCACCTTTGCCGGCCTCACCGTGGTCAGCGACCTCGTGGCTGCGACGGACCGTTTTGTGAGCTTCAACTGACTTGCCCACGATGAAACCCAAGCTGCTCCTCCTCGTGACGAGTGATCCCCGCACCAGCGCGCGCCCGGCCGAGGCCATCCGCATCGCCGCCGGCATCGGCGCGTGGAAAAAGGCCGACGTGACGCTCTACCTTCGTGGACCGGCCGTTCTGTCCGCCGGCGAATGGGTGGATGAACTCCAGGAAGAAGACAACTTCACCCGCTACCTGCCGATCGTCGCGGATTTCGGCCGACCGGTTTACGTCCAGGACGGCGCCGCAGAATTGGCCGACGCCGGCGAACTCTCCGTGAAGACCGAGGCGATCGACGACACCCGTCTCGCCGAACTCACCGCCGGCGCAACCTACGTGATGCGGTTCTGACTTTCCCGCCATGCCCACTCAATTGCACATCCTCACCCGCCCGGCGGACGAACTGGTCACGACGCTGCTTGAGCGTGAGCGCGCTGCGGACCAGGCACAGATCGAAGTGGTGGACCTGACCCAGCCGAACCCGGACTACGGAGCGCTGGTGGACCGGGTCTTCGCCGCAGATTCCGTCGTGACGTGGTGACGAAATGAACCGGCCGGACCGGTCCGCCTCACTTCTTCTCGTCCGGCTTGGATTCGGAAGGCTTCGGCGGCAGCACGGTCAGCCAAAGCGAATCTGTCTCGCGGATCAGCAGGTCCGTGTAGCCTTGGGGAACACCGTTGTTCTCGCCCGTGGAGGCGAGGGCGAACACCACGGCGCGCTCGCGGCCATCACCGGCAACCACGGCGCGCACCGGGCCGTTGAACCGCGGGGCATTGGTGGGCGCCGACCAGCGCAGGACGGCCTCGGTCGCTGCCTCCGCCACTTCCACCGGACCGGTCTCGACCGCCGGCGGCAGGCCTTCGGTGCGCAACGTCAGTTTGCCCTTATGACCGTGCCGGCGGGCAAGCGCGACCTTGATCTCGTTGGTCGTGCCGGCGGTCAGCGTGAAGGCCGCTGCATCCACGGTCGGCCGGAAATCGGGAAAGCCCGGCTCGACGCTCAATCGGTAGAAATGGTCCGGGCCGCCCCGGCGCAGGAGATTTCCCACCGCGAGCACGAAGCGTCCCTCGGCCGGTGCCGTCCACTCGATCCGCGGATCGGCCGAATCGGCATCGTCATTGCGGGCCAACTCCTTGCCCTCGGTATTCTCGATCGCCAGCCAGGCATCCAGCGGAAAACCGAGGGCGGCGGCCTGCACGGACACGACGAGGCGTTCATCTTTCCGGGCCAGAAACGAATACCGGTCCACATCCCCCGCCGGATCAATGCGCCCGGTGACCGCACCGGGAACTGGCAATTCTTGAGCCGCCGCACCTTCGGCCAAGGATTCGCGTTCGACCAACTCGGGGCCCATTCCCAAAGGCAGCCGCGGCACCGCCTGATACCCGGCCCACTCTGGCTGCCACCAACTCACGTCCGCCGGCCCATCCGGAACCCTCGCCGTGACGTTCTTGGTCGACGGCGGCAGATTCCAGCCGACCAGCGACCAGGCGTTGGACGCATTCCGCTGTGCACCCAACGGCACCGTATGCGCCACCACTGGTCCCGTGGCCAGATGCAGCCGATAAACGCACTTGTCGTTCCCCGTGAACCGCACGTCGGAGCCGGCCGGATGCGCGAAGCCGAAGACCTGCAGCGTATGCCGCCCCGGGCGCTCGGCGGTGAACACCAGCCCTGGGTCCAGTGTGCGGCCGTCGTCATGGTTGAACCGCACCGCGACACTCCGCGGATCGGACAGGCGCAACGCGGCATCGACCGGCGACTGCAACACGTAGGCCTGCAGGGAGGCGACGAGCGTCTGGCCGGCCGCCAGTTCGACCGCGAACTGGTCCACATCCCCGTTCTTGTCGAGCCGGCCATTGACCCACACCGGCAGATTGGTGACCGTCTGGGCTTGGGCGCGTTCGTCGTTCGGTTCCGTTTCCGCCAGCGCCGGCGTGTCCGTGATGACAAGGAACCGCGGAGCGGACGCTCCCTCGTCGTTGAAGGCCCGCACCAAGCGCGGCCCCAGCTCGGCGTCTGCCCCGACCACGATTTCCACGGTCGGCTTGTTGGTGGTCGCAGTGAGCGTCACTCCCTGCCCCGCCACCCAGAACTGCGGCGGCCAGGGTTCAAACTTGCCCACCGCGGCAATCCGGTTCGTGGTGCAGCGGGCCGACACCACCGGGTAAAAATGCTCCAAGGTCGGAGGGGCCGCAGAGGCCCGAAGAAGCAATCCGACGAGAACCATCCACCGCCATCCAAACCGAATCCAACCGGAGAACTCCGCGCCTTTCCCGGCTTTGGAATTGCCGCCGTTCATGTTATCCCCTTCTGGCTTGGGAAAGCCCGGGCAGCGTCCAGTCTGAACGCAAGTCGGTGGGACAGAGCCGCCATCCTAGACAAACAGTTCCTTGATGAGCCGGCCGTTGTTCACAAGCGGCACGGGCCGTCCCGTGTTGGTGTGCAGGATCTGGGTGTGGTCGATGCCCATCTTCGTGTAAAGCGAGGCCGCGAAATCTTCCGGCCGATAGACATTCTCAGCCGCGGCGTATCCCTTGGCATCGGTGGCACCGACGATGGCTCCCCGCGGACAACCGGCACCCGCCATGAGCACCGACATGGCGTGCGGCCAATGGTCGCGGCCGGCGTCCTTGTTCACCTTGGGCGTGCGGCCAAACTCGCCCAGCAGGATGACGAGGGTGGAATCCAACAGGCCGCGTTCGTCGAGATCGCGGATCAACGCCGCCACGCCGCGGTCGGTGTTCTTCACGTGATCGCCCTTGTAGGCCTCAAAGAGCTTCGTGTGATGGTCCCAGCCGCCCGAATAAACCGTCACCCAGGAGACACCCACCTCGACCAGGCGCCGGGCCAGCAGTAACCGCTGGCCGAAGTCGTTCCGGCCATACTGATCACGCACCTTGGCGTCCTCACGGTGGATGTCGAAAGCTGCCTGGGCTTTGGGCGACGACACCAGTTCGTAGCCCTGCTGGTAATACTCGTCGAAGGCCACCGCCGGATCCTCAGCCATGCGCTCGTGGTAACGCTGCATTCGGTCGAGCGCGGCCCGCAGTTCCTTGCGCCCCGTCGCCCGTCCGGTCGAAATCTCATGGGGCAACACCACGTCCCGAACACGGAAGCTTTTTGAGTTCGGTCCGCCATCGATGACGAACGGCGCGTGTTTGCCCCCGAGGAAATTCGGTCCGCCGCTCCGGGACACCTGCGGTATGGTCATGTAGGCGGGCATTCCGTCCCGCAGCCCCCGGTGATGCGACACCACCGAGCCGAATGAAGGATGGAACGTCACAAACGCCCCGCACGCCACGGGCACCGGCGTCGGCGTGCCGGTCATCAGGTAGTGATTGCCGCCACCATGGTTGGGGTCTTTGTGGCAGATCGAGCGGATGACGGTGATCTTGTCCGCGCATTTGGCCAACTCCGGCACTGCTTCGGAAAACCGGGTCCCGGGCACGACCGTGGCAATGTCCTTGAACTCTCCACGGATCTCCGCGGGCGCGTCGGGCTTGGGATCAAAGGTCTCGTAATGGGACGGCCCGCCATCGAGCCAAATCATGATCGTGTTCACCGGCTTGCCGGCGGCCTTGGCGAGCAAGGGCTGAGCCGTCGGTCGGGTTGCCGCCGCGGCGCGGAACCGGAGCACGTCGCCCAGGCCGAGCCCCAGCATCCCGCCCAGCCCGAGTTGCAGGAAATCCCGGCGGGGCATTCCGTCGCAGTTGTGCGTGAGGTCGGCCATTCGGATGGAAGTTGCCTCTGTTCCTAGCAAAGCCGGAGCGCGATGGGAACCGCTACTTCAGGGCAGATTCATCGCATGGAGCCACCGATCATCCACAGCGGATCAGAAAAAAGTCACCAAGAGTAGCAAGTCCCCCTTGCCAAACTCAGCACCTTGGATAGTCAATGTGCCGATCCCAAAAGGCATATCATGAAACCACTCCTCTTCCCACTTACCTTGGCTGCGGCCCTCAGCTCCGCTCACGCAACTGTGTTCAATTTCAATTTCCTGAACGGCCAGATGGAAGGCGCGCAGGAAGTGAGTCCAGTTACTACTCCGGCCACCGGAATCGCCAATAGCATCACCTTCGATGACGTCTCAAATCTACTGACCATTAGTAATACTAGGTTAAGTAGTCTTGATTCAGCTGGCGGCCAGTGCCAAACTGTCCTGCATGACCGCGAAGGAACTGGCGGGCGTGGAGTCCCGTTTGGACGGTTTTCTGTGCGGGTTGCTC